>Ga0187846_10002473_pt1 | contig 10076 bp, 7 predicted proteins | sample TC_taG_FD_161473 | JGI IMG/M metagenome (GOLD analysis project Ga0187846, IMG submission 161473) | Biofilm microbial communities from the roof of an iron ore cave, State of Minas Gerais, Brazil - TC_06 Biofilm (v2) | ecosystem: Environmental > Terrestrial > Deep subsurface > Cave > Wall biofilm ... | reverse complement strand
CACGTGGCCTGCCACGACGTGGGCCGAGCGATCAACCCGGAGAGCATCGAGGGGCAGGTCCAGGGTGGGGCCGTGATGGGGGTCGGGTACGGCCTGATGGAGGAAGTCGTCGTCGACCGGGGTGTCAACCTGTCGACCAGTTTTGCCGCCTACCTGATCCCGGGCGCCCTCGACGTGCCCGATGTGGAGCCGATAATTCTCGAATGCGGAGAGGGGAAAGGTCCGTTCGGAGCCCGGGGCATCGGGGAGCCGCCGATTGGGCCGCCCGCAGCGGCCATTGCCAACGCGATCGAAGACGCGGTCGGGGTGCGGATCACGGAACTCCCGATTACGGCTGAGCGTGTGGCGCAGGCCCTGGGGTTACTCCCCGACGCATAACGGAACGGCCCCCCCGCCCGGCGGGTCACAAGGAATGTCTTCTCCCTATCAAGAACCGTTAGGGACGTTTGGGGTCTTAGCAGGGTAGTGCGAAGACTCTGAGTGCTCGGCGTGCCCAGGCGGAGAGAGTGCACGGGCACGAACGCCCACTACGAGGGGGGAAGATGCGGTATGAGGCATCGAAGCGTACTGATCGCTCTCGCACTCTGCGTGCTACTGGCGACGGGTGTGCCGTTCGCGGCCCCGGCTCCGGCGGCTACGATGGGACCTGTCTCCGACCCGATCGGCGTCGTCAAAATCGACGCGGGAGCCCCGATCGTTATCGCGTCGTGGTTGGTGACCTCGGGACCGAACGGAGCGCTGGGCACCGACAGCCAGAGGGGGATTGAAATCGCGATTGACGACGTGGGCGGAAAGGTCCTGGGCCACGCGATCAAGCTGATCTCCGAGGACAGCGGCTGCAACGCCGAGGGTGGACAGACGGCCGCCACGAAGATCGCCGCCAACGCGGACGTCGTGGCCGCGATCGGGTCGAGTTGCTCGAGCGAGGCCGTCCCCGGCGCGCCGATTCTCTGGAAGGCCGGGATTGTGACGGTCTCGCCGTCCAACACGGCGCCCAAGCTGACCGATCCCATGCGCGGCCCGGACTATGACGGGTACCTCCGCACCGCCCACAACGACAAGATCCAGGGGGCCGTCGCGGCGACGTTTGCCCGGAACGTCCTCCGGAAGAGTCGCGCGGCGACCATCCACGACGGAAGCCCGTACGCGCAGGGGCTGGCCAACGCGTTCGCGGAGAACTTCCAGAAGATGGGCGGGACGATTACCTCCCAGGAAGCGATTTCGGTCGGCGACACCGACATGCACCCCGTGCTCACCCGGATCGCGACGGGCAAACCCGACATGATCTTCTACCCGATCTTCGTCGCCGAGGGTGGGTTCATTACACGGCAGGCCAAAGACGTCTCCGGTCTCGCGGGCGTGACGCTGTTCGGCGCCGACGGCCTGTTTACGCCGGACTTTCTGAAGGCGGCGGGGGACTCCGCCCAGGGAATGTATTGGAGCAGCCCCGACCTGACGCCTGAGGCCCTGGGTCCGAGATACGCTCAGGACTTCCTGGTCAAGTATAAGAAGAAGTATGGGGAGACTCCCACGGCGGCGTTCCACCCGCACGCGTATGACGCGGCGATGATCGTGTTCGCGGCGATCCGAAAGGTGGCCAGGGCGCAGGGCGGGGCCCTGTACATCGGCCGGAAGGCGCTGCGCGACGCGCTCTTTGCCACGCGGAACTTCAAGGGCCTGACGGGTACGATCACGTGCAACCAGTACGGCGACTGCGCCGATCCGCACATCGCCGTCTACCAGTCCGTTTCGGCCGATCCGGCGAAGTGGAACCCGGGGGTTGATCCGAAGAAGGTCTATCCGATGGGCAAGCCCTGACCCTTCTGTCGGGGCGGCGGTGTGCCGGGGGTGAATCGGAGACGGGCTGCGTCTTCGGTTCATCCCCGATCGTTTTCCCGGCATAGAAAGGCGGTCTGGTGCGTCCCCGCAAGCTGATCAAGCGCTTCTCCTTCATTGACGTCTTCCTCTGGACGTTCCGCCTGGCGGTCATCGCCATTGTCGTCGTCGGGTCGATCGCCACGCTGGCGGGTGGCAGGTACACAGGCCGGCAGTGGCTTGACTTCGTCGAGTTCGGTCTGGCCCAGGGGGGCATCTACGCCCTCATCGCGCTCGGGTACACCATGGTCTACGGCGTCCTCAACATGATCAACTTCGCGCACGGCGAGGTGTTCATGAGCGGGGCGTACACGGCCTACTTTATCGCCGTGCCGCTGGGGACCTCGGGGTTTCTCGCCCGGCACCTGCTCGTGGGGCTGCTCACCATTCTGCTTGTGGCGATGGCGACGTCCACCGGAGTGGCGGTCCTCGTCGAGCGCGTCGCCTACCGCCCGCTGCGGCGGGCTCCACGACTCGTCCCGCTGATCACCGCGATCGGCGCCTCGTTCTTCCTGCAGTACACGTTCCGCGGTTTGTACGGGGCGGGCATCCATTCCTACCCGGATATCGCGGCCCTCTCAGGGGATTGGGCGCTCGGCAGCTTCCACATCCTCCGCACACAGGCGATCGTCCTCCTGGGAGCGGTCGTGATGATGCTGTTACTCTATGCAGTTGTCATGCGCACAAAGATCGGAAAGGCGATGCGCGCCGTCGCGGAGGATCGGGACGCGGCCGCGCTGATGGGCATCAACGTCGACGGGATCATCCTCTTCACGTTTGCCCTGGGCGGGGCGATGGCCGGCGCAGCCGGTGTCCTCTACGCGCTCGTCTTCAAGCAGGTGCACTTCTTCATGGGGTTCGTCCCGGGGATCAAGGCGTTCACCTCCGCGGTGCTGGGAGGCATCGGCAACATCCCCGGCGCCATGCTGGGGGGTCTCTTTCTGGGGATCGTGGAGTCGGTGGGACCGGCCCTGTTCCTCGATGGCCTCGGCATTCGCGCCCCGTACCAGTTGCGAGACGTGATCGGCTTCACGATGCTGCTCATCATGCTCATCTTCCGGCCTCAGGGGATCCTGGGGGAGCGCCTTGCCGCCAAGAGGGCGTAGTTATCTCAGGACCGGGCTCCTGTTCGGGATCGCGGCGGTGTATCTATGCCTCGTCGGCGTCGTCGAAACGTTCCGGACGCGCTGGATCGTCGCGGACGTCGCGGGGCTGGGCCAGGCCTTCGTGTTCATCTGTATGCTGGCCGCGGGTTATGTGGCGGCTCGGCGGGCCGCGGACACGGGCACGCTGCGTGCGGTCTCCGAGGGGGCCGGCGCGGGACTGCTGGCCGGCGCCTTGCCGGCCGCGCTGCTCCTCCTGGGCGGTGCCATCCCCCTGCGGACGGTCTTCATCAACGCCTCTCCGGCGCTGTTCGAGCTGCTCTCGCTGGGCCTGCCGCCGTCTCAGGGGAGTCTGGGCCTGCTCCTCGTCGGGGCCGCGGCAGGCGCCGGCGGCGCTATTGTCTCTCGTATTCCTCCCGCGGCGCGGCGGGCGTTCCTATGGGGTGTGTTGGCCGTCCTGCTCCTGAGCATCTTCCAGGACCTGCTGCAACTGCTGCTCCAGCCCCGGGGGGTCTCCTCGGCGATCCGCGACCTGCTCTTCTCTCCGGACGGGCCGTCGTTTCGGGGCGCGGCAATCATCTGCGTTCTGACGTGGGCCACGAGTGCCGGCGGGACACTCCTGGGGTACGCACGCGAGCGGCGGGGTGTGGGAGCCGCGGGGGGATCGCGTAGGACGAGGCTTGCGCTCATGGCGCTGGCGCTCGCGGGCCTGCTCTTGCTCCCGATCGCCGGAGGCCTGTTTGTGGCCCAGGTCATGGTGCTCGTGGGGCTGTACATTCTCATGGGCCTGGGCCTCAATCTCGAGGTAGGCTTTGCGGGGCTGCTCGACCTCGGCTTCGTGGCCTTCTTTGCCATCGGCGCGTACACGGTCGCCCTGCTGACGTCGCGGGGGGAGCACGGTATCGCCCACATGTCCTTCTGGGCCGCGATCCCGGTCGCCGTCGCCGTCTCGCTCGTAGCCGGGGTGATCTTCGGCATTCCCGTGTTGCGCGTCCGCGGCGATTATTTGGCGATCGCCACCCTGGGGCTCGGCGAAATCGTCCGCCTGCTCGTGCTCTCCGACGCCCTGGAGCCGTGGCTCGGGGGCTCCTTTGGGGTCCTGGCGATCCCGAAGCCGGTGATTGCCGGCTATGAACTCTCCGGGCCGCGCCAATTGTATTACCTGACCGTGGTGGCCTCCGCGCTCATCGCCTATGTGGCGTGGCGTCTTCAGGATTCGCGGCTCGGGCGGGCGTGGATGGCGATCCGGGAGGACGAGGACGTTGCGCAGGCGATCGGCATCAACCTGGTCACCACGAAACTGCTGGCCTACGGGATCGGCGGCGCGATGGGCGGGATCGGCGGGGCGATCTTCGCCGTCATGCTCGGATCGGTGTTTCCCCACAGCTTTCAGCTGCTGATCTCGATCAACGTCCTGGTCCTCATCATCCTGGGAGGGATGGGCAGCATCTGGGGCGTCATCGTCGGCGCCTTGGTGCTCGTGGGGCTGCCCGAGCTGCTGCGGGAGTTTGGGGAGTTCCGCTTCCTCATCTACGGCATCGTCCTCGTGGCGATGATGTTGTTCCGGCCCGAGGGTCTGCTGCCGGCGGCGGCGCAGAAACTGGAGCTGCACGCGGAAGAGCCCCCCGCCCCAGAGGCCTCGGCGGCGGTCTCGTAGCGTGGGCATCCTCGCGATCGAGAAGATGACCAAGCGGTTCGGGGGACTCATCGCGATCAACGATTTGACGCTCGATGTGGCGGACCGCACGATCCACAGCGTCATTGGTCCCAACGGCGCGGGTAAGACCACCGTGTTCAACTGCGTCACCGGATTTTACCGGCCCGAAGAAGGGCGGATCCTCTTCGGCGGGGAGCGGATCGACGGGCTCATACCCGATCAGATCGCCGGCCTGGGGATCGCGCGCACGTATCAAAACATCCGGCTCTTCGGGAACATGACCGTGCTCCAGAACGCCCTCGTCGGCCAGCACATCCACCTCACCTCAACGTGGGTGGGCGCCATCCTCAATACGCGCCATACCCAGGAAGACGAGCGGCGGGGACTGGAGGAAGCGTGGCGGCTGCTCCGGTTCGTTGGCCTGGAAGGCAAGAGCGGCTTTCTGGCCCGGAACCTGCCGTACGGCGAGCAGCGCCGCCTGGAGATCATCCGGGCCCTGGCCATGCGGCCCGCGCTCTTGCTGCTGGACGAGCCGGCCGCCGGGATGAGCCCGCGGGAAAGCCTCGACACGATGGCCTTCATCCGCCGCCTTCGTGACGAACTGGGGATCACGATCCTCCTCATCGAGCACCAGATGCGAGTCGTGATGGGCATCTCTGATCGCGTCTCGGTGCTGGACTACGGCGTGAAGATCGCCGAGGGGACGCCGGCAGAGATCCAAAACGACCCGCGGGTGATCGAGGCCTATCTGGGCACGCGGCGGACGGCCGCGCGAGGCGGCTGAGCACAGATACGATGCCCCTCCTCGACCTCCAGGACCTCCACGTATATTACGGCGCCATCCACGCCCTCCGGGGCCTGTCGCTCGAGGTCGATGCCGGAAAGATCGTCACGCTGATCGGGGCCAACGGCGCCGGGAAGAGCACGACCCTCAATACCATCAGCGGCCTGCTCCGGCCCCGGCAGGGCAGCATCAGGTTAGAAGGCGAGGATCTCACGGCGGTGCCGCCGCACGAGATCGTGCAGCGGGGCGTCATACAGGTCCCGGAAGGCCGGCGGATCTTTGGTCGCCTCACGGTGGTGGAGAATCTCGAGATGGGCGCGTATACGCTGACTGCGCCGAGGGACATCCAGGAGGGCATCGACCGAACATTCGCGCTGTTTCCCCGGCTCAAGGAGCGGCGGCTGCAGGTCGCCGGGACCCTGTCGGGCGGCGAGCAGCAGATGCTGGCCATCGGCCGGGCGCTCATGGCCCGGCCCCGAGTGCTGTTGATGGACGAACCATCGATGGGCCTGGCGCCGATCCTGGTGGAACAGATCTTCGAGGCCATTCAGGACATCAACCGGCAGGGCACGACCATCCTGCTCGTTGAGCAGAACGCCTTTATGGCGCTCACGATCGCCTACCGGGGGTACGTCCTGCAGACCGGGAGTATCGTGCTGGCCGGCCCGGCCGCCGACCTGCAGGCCAACGCCGAGGTGAAGAAGGCTTATCTCGGAGAGTAAGAGCCCGGCACGCTCCGCGCGATACTGCCCCTCGTACCCTCGTCCTCGGCGGCGTCGCCCCGCGGGAGCGCGACGCGGAAGATGCTCCCCTGGCCCGGGCGGCTCGTCACGCTGATCCGGCCCCCGTGGGCCTCGACGATGTGCTTGGCGATCGCGAGGCCGAGCCCCGTGCCCCCGGCGCCGCGGCTGCGGGACCGCTCCACACGGTAAAAGCGGTCGAAGATGCGGGGCAGGTGCTCCTCCGGGATTCCGGGACCCGCGTCGGCGACCGAGATGACCGCCTGATCGCCCCCGCCGACGGCGACGTCTACCGTCCCGCCCTCCGGCGTAAACGTGATCGCGTTATCAAGGAGATTGGTCAGCACCTGGAGGATGCGGTCTCGGTCGGCAGTCACAGTCTGCGGAGTCCCGCAGGACAGGTGAAGAGTAATCCCGCGCCGCTCGGCCTGGGGCCGCATCTTTCCCACCGCGTCTGCGGCCAGCTCATCGAGCCGCACCCGGATGGGCTCCATCGCCACTGCGCGCGACTCCAGGCGCGAGAGGTCCATGAGGTCGTCCACGAGCTTCATCAGGCGGGTCGCTTCGCTGTCGATGATCTCCACGAATCGCCGGCAGGTCGCCTCGTCGGCCCAGGCACCCGCGAGCAGTGTCTCTGCGAATCCTTTGATCGAGGTCAGCGGCGTGCGGAGCTCGTGCGAGACATTGGCCGTCAATTCCCGGCGCGCCCGCTCATTGCGGCGCAGCTCGGTGACATCGCGGACGACGGCCACGGCGCCCGACGCGTCCTCTCCGGTGCTGCGGAGGGGCGCGGCGTGTACCTCGAGGATGCGCTCCTCCGGGGTGCCCGGGCCTCCACCCCGCAGCTCCTCTTCCACGTCCGCCCCGCTGCTCCGCGTCGCATCGATGCACCGGCGGAGCGGATGGTCTCGTAGGAGGTCCCGAAGAGCGCGGCCGCGCGCATCGCGCGGGAGCCCGAGGAGGTCCTCGGCGGCGCGATTCAATAACAGAATGGTGCCCTGGCCGTCGACCGCGACCACGGCGTCGTTCATGCTGGAGATGATCGCCTCGATCTTGCGACGTTCGTCGCTCACGGCGGCCAGCTTCTGGCGGAGCTGCTCAGCCATCGTGTTGAACGTGCCGGCGAGTTGCCCGATCTCGTCCTCGCCGTGGACCGCGACGCGTCCGGTGAGGTCTCCGGCCGAGATCCTTCGAGCGGCTCCCGCCAGTTCGAGGACCGGGGCCGACAGCGCCCGCGCCCGCCATGCGCCGAGGACCCACGCGGCGGCGGCCCCGAGCAAGAGCGCCGTTCCGAGCGCCATCCAGGCGGGCCGCAGGGCCCAGTCCACCCACGCCCGCGGCACGCTCACCTGGACGACGCCGCTCACGGCGCCGCCGGACTGGAGCGGTGCCGCGGCGAACAGCCGGTCTTCGTCGCGGGGAGGGTCGAAACGGATCGCCGTATCGGGGCGGCCGCGGAGCGCGGAGGCGACTTCAGGGGGGACCGGGCCTTCCGTGTCGGTGTTCCACTGGCTGGTGGGCAGCGCGTGTCCGGCCGCGTCGCGGACGCCGATGTACACGCCCCGGCGCCACGGGAGTCCGGCCGCGATCTCGTCGAGCCGGGCGAGTGTAATCCCGGGCTCGTCCTTCCGGTAGGTTTCCAGCATCCGCGCGACCATGACGGTGTGGTTGAGGATGTCGCGCTGGTACGCGCCGAGGTAAAACTGCGTGATCGCGGGGATGAGATATGCCGCCGCGACGCCGAGAGAAAAGACGACGAGCAGGAGGTAGCTGCTGACGAGCTTCCAGCGGAGGCTGCGGCTCATCCCGCGTCCTTCTTGAACTTGTAGCCTACCCCGCGCACGGTGACGATGTACGTCGGTTCGGCCGTGTCGTCCTCGATCTTTTCCCGCAGCCGGCTGATGTGCATGTCCACCGTCCGCGTGCTCCCGAAGTACTCGTAGCCCCAGAGGTGTTCCAGCAGGAAGTCCCGGGTGAAGACCCGGTTGGGGTGGCTGATGAGGAGGTGCAGGAGGTCGAACTCTTTCGTCGTGAGGTCCACGTCCCGGCCGCGGAGGTCCACCTCATGCGTCAGCGCGTTCACTGTGAGGCCCCCGACCGAGATGGGCGCCTCCTCCGCCCCGCGGGCGTCCCGGCCCGTGCGGCGCAGAATGGCCCGCACGCGCGCCACCAGTTCCCGGGGGCTGAACGGCTTGGTCACGTAGTCGTCCGCGCCGAGGTCGAGCCCGCGCACGCGGTCCTGTTCGCCATCTTTGGCCGTGAGCATGAGGATCGGCACGGACGATCCGCGGCGGAGTTGGCGGCACACTTCCAGTCCGTCGACGTAGGGCAGCATCAGATCCAGGATGACGAGATCCGGGGAATGCTCGCGGGCCTTCTCCAGCGCATCGCGGCCGTCGTAGGCCACGGCCACATCGAACCCTTCCCGCACCAGATTGTAGCGGACGAGTTCGACGATGTGAGGTTCGTCGTCGACAACCAGAATATGGGCGCCCGCCTGCTGCTCTGGTTTCGCTGCCGTCAGATTCGCCATGATCTGCCTCCCCCCATATCGTGGGCGGCCCCTGTGAGGACACTGTCACACCCCTGTCACACCAGCGTAACGGACGGCCCTGGTGCGGTCCAGCCCGTCACACTGAGGCCCTCCGGGACGAACCGTACTGGGAAGGGGACCGCCTGGGCCGACCCGAAACGTGTCGCCGTGCCAGACTGGACCTTTCCTCCGCCTCCTGATCCCACGACGCCGGAGTGGCCCGGAACACCGATCGGTACAAGCAACACGATCACCCGCACCAAGACCCGAACGGCCGTTCACGACAAGACGATTGACCGTCTGGAAGGGCGCAAAGACGAGCTCGTCGACGCGGCCGTAGAGCACATCATTCGTCACGCGGGGCGGGAACCGCTGTCCCTGCACGATGTCATCATTCACGGCGTCCGCGTCCGGGCCATCACCAACTCCCCGCACCTGGAAGAGTTCTGGCTCGCGAACTGGTACACCCCCGACCAGTGGCGCGCCGCCACGGGCTTCACGCCGCCCCTGCGCCCCCAGGTGACCGTGTACGCCCTCGGCAAGGTGAGCGACCAGCCGGAAGCCGCGTACTACAGCCGCCGGAGCAACACGATCATCTTCTTCAACACCGCGTACTACGGGCAGCTGAAGTCCTGGGTTCTCGGGGCCGTGGGACGTGTGCTCGCCGAGGAGTGGGGGTTCCACAGCGTCCACGGCGCCTGCGTGGAGAAGGGCGGCCGCGGCGTGCTGTACATCGCGCCGACCGGCACAGGGAAGTCGACCTCGTCCTACGGGCTGCAGGCTACCTATTCCGACACCCGGTTCCACTCCGATGACTGGGTGTACGTCAGGTACACGTACGCCCTGCGCGATGGACGCCGCCTGGCGCCCGTCGAGGTGATTCCCGCTCAGGGCCAGCCGGTCCGCGGCTACCAGGTGTTTCGCTGGCTCGAGGGGCACCGCGGGGCTCCCGGGCAGGTCCGCGGCCTCGATCTCGGCAATACCGAGATTACGGTCCCCCTGGGGGCGCTGGACCTGAGCCAGCCGATCCAGGCGCGCGCGTACACCAGCGAGAAGATTTTCTATCTGCGCACGAACCTGGTGGCCAATTTCCCCGTCTCGGCTCTGCAGATGCTTCGGTCGCCGCTCGAGAATGTCCCCGATGTGCGCGGAGAATTTTTCCGCGCACACGCGGCCGAACTGGACGACCTCGTCAACGCCGTGGTGCACGCCGCGGAGCACGGCGGGGCCTACGACCGCGAGGCGGAGACCTACTTCCGGCACATGCCGCCGGAGGAGGTCCGCGTGCGGCTCGCCCGCCTGATCGCGTTCGACAACGCGCGGGCGATGCTGGACATTACCCGCATCCTCCCGCCCGCCCGCGTGGTCACCAACCCCATGGAGG
>Ga0187846_10002472_pt1 | contig 10078 bp, 11 predicted proteins | sample TC_taG_FD_161473 | JGI IMG/M metagenome (GOLD analysis project Ga0187846, IMG submission 161473) | Biofilm microbial communities from the roof of an iron ore cave, State of Minas Gerais, Brazil - TC_06 Biofilm (v2) | ecosystem: Environmental > Terrestrial > Deep subsurface > Cave > Wall biofilm... | reverse complement strand
CGCGCTTTCGTCTCAAGTCCTTGAACTCTTTGAGGAACATGCTTCTGCCTCTCTTCCTAAGCGCGCATCTCCTTGGGTGTCGGTACAGATACGCGGATTCGGGGTGGCGATGCCGAGATTGGAGCGCGTGCCGGATAATAGTCTTGATAGCGGATGTGGCGGACGTAGACCTGGCTCAACTGCGGATCGAACTTCGCCGCCTGCACCAAAGCCCAGTGCCCCACGGTCAGCAGGAACGCTCCCATTGCGACGGTGTACCAGTGGAGCCCGCCGCCGAAGATCAAAGCTGCGGCGGTTATCCAGTTGGCGATCGCCAACGGTCGCTCGGCTCCGGCCAGAAGAATCGGCTGGGTAAGCGATCGATGAATCGCGCTCACCCGCCGCTCGCTCTCAGCCATGGTCGTGTCCTCCAAAGCCTAGAAGAGCGCGCCGCCCATTGGGAAGAGCGTCGTCATCAGTTGCGTGGCCCCAAGCGCGCAGGCCCCACCGAACGCGAGCGACGACATCTTGCGCACGCCGGTTCCGTGCTCGCTGACCGACCACATGATGCCAGTGCCGATTACAGCCGCGGTCGTGATCGCGTGGGCAACGGGCCCCTGCAAGTCGGTCTGCAACGTAGTCAGCGGGGTGTCCCATGGCAGAGCTCCGCCCGCGGCGATCGCTGCGAAGGCCCTGACTGGCCAGACAAAAGTGATCACTCCGTAAGCGTAAACAATTGATGCTGCCCATTTTCTCCACGCACCCTTTTTCCGTTCCAACCGTTTCATTTCGCGTACCTCCTCTTAATTCGCAGATGACTTCAAAGCGCTGTTACCTGAGTCTTTGCTCGACTGCGTGGTTGGAGAAGTGAGTATGAATCCATCGGTCGCGCTGTATCCGTCGACACGAACCAGCTCCTTCACCCGCCGTCCCGCAGGCGTACGGAAGATGAAGGCGAGCAGGTTGATGGTCTCGGCGATGAGTTCTGGTTGCGGCGGAACGCCGGCCTCCTGCACGAGGCTGGAAAGCCTCGTGAGCGCAGCCTTCGCGCTGTTGGCGTGGATCGTTGTAACTCCACCCGGATGGCCCGTGTTCCACGCCTTGAGGAGCGCCAGCGCCTCTCCACCGCGCACCTCGCCGATGATGATGCGGTCGGGCCGTAATCGCATCGTGGTACGAACCAGTCGCGTCATGTCGGCGGCCTCGGCAGTGTGAAGCTGGACGAGATTCTTCGCGCGGCACTGGATTTCGAAAGTGTCCTCGATGATCACGTACCGCTCGTTCGGGTCGGAACGCTCCACCATTTCGTTGATGAGCGCACCGGCCAGCGTGGTCTTGCCCGAGCCGGTTCCGCCCGCGATTACGAGGTTCCATCGCGAATCGATGGCTTCACGCAGAATGACGGCCTGTCGAACGCTCAGAATCTCGTCGCGCACGTAATCGTCGAGTGTGAAGAGGACCTGGGCCGGCTTGCGCATGACGCAGCACGGTTTTCGGGAGACGGGCGGAAGCAGCCCTTCGAAGCGTATTGCTCCGATCAGGAGTTCGCCTTCAACAATGGGATTGACTGAGTTCACCACGTTGCCAAGCGACGAGGCGACCGTGCCAATCAGGCTCTCGACCTGCGAAGCTGCGAGCACCAGACCGGCTTCGTGCATTCCCTTTGCGTAAGATTCGAACCAGACGTGCCCGTCTTCGTTGACGATGATCTCGGTGACGTTCGGATCACCGATCGCCGCGAGAATCCGTGGGCCAAGTTGCCTTCGGAGCAACTCGTCCAGCCGCCTCTCCTGAGTTTGCTGCGCTGAGATCATGCGTTGTCTCCGTCAGACTCCGCGTTTGAGTTGTGTTCTTCGCGACGAGCTTCGTTCTGAGACTCGTCGGGGTTTGCAGGCTTCTTCCAACTCGTGCCCGGAGTTTCCATCTGCTTGATGGTGTCTTCGACTTCGAGCCGCCACCCATGGTGGCGGCGCTCGCCACTGGCCAAGGCTTGCTCGCGCTGGGCCTCGGGAATCTCTGGCAGATGGGTCAGCATGCTCAGCGCGAATTGATCGAGCATGGCCATGAGCATCGTCAGCTGTTTGCTGAGCGGCCGGATGGCTTGGGCGATGAACGATCGATTCGCGTCGATGATTCTTTTTTCGGTTGCGACTAGCTTCGACTCGGACAGGTTTACGGTTGAATGTCCGTTTGAATGGACCAGACGCTCCTGGATGTAACGTGAGAGCGAAAGGCCGGCGTCTTCGGCCTCTTCCTTCAAGCGCACGAAGTCGTCGCCACCGACATACGCTGTTAGTTGTCGCCTCAAAGTAGTCTCTCCTTCTTTCGGCTGCGGTTGGTTGCAGCTGCTGTACTGCCCTCCTGCTCGACCGCAAACTTCAAAAATGTGATCTGCTCGTTAGGTGTCGGTTTAGCTGCCTTTGTGAGAAAGTTGGGTTCGCGCGGTGATTGACATCCGGCAAGAGCTTCCGTATCCGGCTGGATTTGATCGGATATAGGCGATGGCATCGCTTCGCTCGCTTGCTCGTTGGCATTTGAGCTCGCGATACGGTCGGTCTTCGAGGGCGGCTGGATAGCCGCTCGCAGCTTGAAGAACGGCTCGGTGTAATAGCGGATCTTGGTGGCGCGTATCGCAGGCTGTCCGCTTGTAAAAATCAGAGCTTCGTTGGGGCCAAGACGTGTGACCTCGTCGGGTGTAACCAGAGGCCGCGCCACCTCCGGCTCTGAGAGACTCGCGCCCGTGCTGGAAAAAGTCCGGTGCACGTGGCGTACGGTGGCCTCACCGGCCATCTGAGAAAGCAGCCGCGCGGTTTCGATGCGGTTAGGCGTGAAAGCGACGCGGGTGTGGCAGTTGGAGGTGATCGCTTCGTCGTGCCCATAGGCCGCATGAATCTGGCTCAGGTCCTGGGCGATGAGACATGCCTTGATCCCGTAGCCGGCGATCAGCGCAAGCGAGTCAGCGAACATATCGAGCCGTCCGAGACTTGCGAATTCATCGATCATGAGGAGCAGCCGGTGCCGATAGCCGGTCATCGCGCGCCCGTCGCGATACTCGAGGCGTTCGGTCAGACGATGAAGGATCTGGCTGAGCATCAGCCTGATTAAGGGCCGCAGACTGTCTTTGTGAGCGAGCGGTACGACGACGTAGAGCGAAACCGGCCGCCGATGGTTCATCAGATCCTCGATGCGGAAGTCCGAGTTCGCGGTATTCGTTGCGATGACTGGGTCGCGGTAGAGTTCGAGAAACCCTTTGATCTCCGAAATGACGCCGGATCGTTCGTTGTCGCTCTTGTCGAGCAGACTGCGCATCGCGCGTGCGACAACGGGATGTGTCTTCGTGGAATTGCCCTGCGAGTCCCTCCAGCCCATTGAGCATTCAGGGTCGTGGACGGTGTTCATGATCTTTTCCAGAGTCTGGTTGATCGGCTGAGCGGGGTCGGAAAGCCGCGCTTCGACTCCGCTCAAAGTTGGATCGCGGTTCTCATAGAGCTGGGCTAGGGTGAACCCGGTGAAGCCTTCCACACCTGCGCGCAGCCAGTGGTCGGGAAGGCCCTTGCCATTCGGATCCATGATCATCTGAGCGATATTGCGCACGTCCCGAATTTCGTGAGGTGTGCGCAACCGGACTTCGGCCAGCGGATTGAAGCGAGCTCCATCCTCGTCCGGTGATGCAGGTGCGTACTTCAGACAGATCTGTCCCATCCGTTTCCGTGCGCCTGAAGTCAGCGCCCAATTCTCGCCTTTGAGATCGTGAATGAGGGCCGAATGCGGCCACGTGAGCAGCGTCGGAATCACGATCCCGACGCCCTTGCCGCTGCGGGTCGGAGCGAAGACCAGGATGTGCGAAGGTCCGCAGTCGCGGAGATAGAACAACCGGCCCCAGCGGCGCCAAACGCCAAGGTAAACGCCTTCCCGGTGCGAGAAGGGTTTGAGGACTCTCGCGCTTTCGGCGATCCTGCGAAGCCGCCTCGGCAGCAAACGGCTTCTGTCTATGAATCCGGCGGCTCGGAGATCCCTGGTATTGGCCCAGCGCGCCGATCCATGCAAGTCGGATGGATTGCGAAACCATCTATGGCGGGCGACCGCTATCGCGCCCATCGCGATTACGGTCGAGGCAATCATCGGGTAGACCGCCTCGCGCGTACACAATTCCCAGAGCGGTGTGAGGGCCGGCTCGGAGTGCCAGCGCCACCACCAGACTATCCAATCCCACGGACGGTAGAGCGCTCCCGCCATCGGGAACGCGCACCACGGTTCGCCGAGCGCCCGCGAGTAACCGAAGAGTCGGGCAGCCCGCTGCGTCGTTGCCCAGTTGACCACCACGAAGGCCACTCCAAGCGCGAGCATGGCGACAATCTTGGTCTGCCTGAGACTCGCGTCAGAGGCAGTCCCCGACAGCCGATAGGGACGTTGTTCAGCCATGGCGATCCCTTCGTTTGTCGAAGCCGCGATCGAGCCCTGATTCAGGCCATGTCGCTGGCTGCGCGCTCGGCTCTTGATGATGTCTTTCGACTGCTGGCGCTCGCGAAGATTCCGCTCATGCTCCTGCGACAGTTCCCAGCTCGCCTCGCCAACGCGCCGCGCGAGCCCCATGCCCTCGAGGAACTGCAGTCGCGCCAGCTCCTGCTCCGCTCTCACGCGGGCGCCATCGCTACGCGGTTGGAATTCTTCGTAACTTACTAGGCCCGACTGCTTCGCCTTGCGCTGCAGCGTTCGATCGATTTCGGTCCATCGCTCTTTCCCGATCACGCGCTCGCGCGCACGCAGGACCTCGGGTTCAAGTCGCGGGCCGAGCTCCCTCGTCACGATCTCCTGGCTTCGTCCGCGCATGCCGAGTTTCAAGTATTCGCGGTCTATCTGCAGAGGCCGTCCGTCATCGCGAACCCCTCGTACAAGTAGGTGGACATGGTCGTCGTCAGTGTTGTGATGATCGATTGCGATCCATTGAAGCTTGGTAGCGAGATCACGCTCCATCTGTTCGACCAGACCACGAACGTGTTCCTGAAGATCCAGCCGGGAGGCGTCCTCCGGCGACACGATGAAGCGCCAGAGCAACTCGTCGTGCTTCTCCCAGTCGCGCACTACGGCGATCATATCGATACCGTCGTGCTCGGCATCAAAGCCTTGACCTTTGCCCTGCTCACGCTGCGCTCCTTCGCGTGACAAGTAGCGGGCGTGAGCGGCCCAACCGCCGGTATAATCGTTGCGCTTGAATGACGCTTTGACCACGGAACGGCGAGTGTAGGCGTGCGGGTCCAGGGCGACCCTGCGCCATGTTTGTCCGCCGCTGAGACTGCCCCACGATTGGCGCCGAATTCCCCACCTGACTCTCACTCGCCGTAAGGCAACTGCCCACCACGGAACCAGCGGACGCGGGCGCTCCGTCTTCGCCGGACGAAGTTTGATATCGACTTCCTTTTGGCCGAAGAACCTACGACGCCTCATGGCTCGACTCCGTGAGCAAGGCGTGCAAGCTGGCGACGAGTCGCGCCGAATTCTCTGGCGCGTGTACATCGAGAGCTTCTATGATTTCCCTGACCTGCCCACTGCTGAGGATGACCGAATGAAGTTCACGCGCACGGCTCCACGACTTCCACGCGCGCTTGCTGGTTGCCCGCTCTTCGAGCTGCTGCCGCCCCACCGATGAGACCTGTGCGCGCTGGGCAGCGTCGAGGTTGGCACTCTCCTGGGCGACGCTGATTAACGCTCCAAGCAGGAAGTCAGGGGGCTCGCGGTCCAAGCCCGCCAGCGCGACTAATCCGCCCAGATTGGCGAGGTGGTGAACCCTGAGTCCTTGCTCGTGGCTGTGTCCGTTTGCCGCCATGATTCACCACGTAAGAATGGGCTTGAGGATGCCCCGAACTCCCGACAGCGGGACCGGTCCGAAGTAGCGGGCGTCCCAGCTACGACTATTGTTGAACCCGAACAGCCAGACCTGCCCCGGTGGGACCTTGCGGACGCCCCAAGGCACGTGTGGAAGCGGCCGTCCGATGCTGTCGCGCTCCGCAATTCCGCTGTCAGCGAACATTGTTCCGTTGATAGAAACTCCTCGGGCCTGCACTTCCAGAACATCACCCGGAAGGGCTCCAATTACTTTCGCGACCGGTTCAGCTCCGCCTGGGCAATCGCCTTTCGAGAGGTAACCGCGAGCCAGTCCTTCTTGTTCGATCGAGGCGGGTAGGCAGGCCCCAACGAGTTCCCCGCGGTATGCGGGAACTCCGGAGACGAGTCGGTAAATTCCTGCCGGCGCGGCGCTGTCGGTGAGTGAAATGCGCAGTCCGAACAGCGTCCCTAACACGACTAACAAGGCTCCTGCGATCACTAGTCCGAGCGTCGGCAAGAGAGGTCTGCGCAAGTGCCGAAAACGCTCGAAATGCAGCCTTGGAACGACGCGCTCCGAAGCGATTTTCGCCGTACTGTACAGCTGCTCGCTGCGGATGCCCTGAAGTGGGGGAAGGGCCGTTCGAATATTGGAGAAAACGACCGATCTGCGGCACTGCACCGCAGATGCTTTATCTTGCTCTACGAACGAACGACCTTTCCCCCACTTCTCCGCCTCTCCGAACACAGCATCCAGAGCCCCCTGTCCAACCACGCGAGATCTCTGCGTGTCGATCATAGATTGCTCTCCAGCCTGAACTCCGACGCGCATCGCCTCACACTCCGCCCTGACCATCGCCGGCGCCTCCCGGAAGCATCCGATCCGAATGCACCAGACCGTTTGCTTTGGTAGATCTTCGTGAACCGTCTTTCCCCCCGCTCCTTCCGTCCAACGCATCGATCTCGTCGCGAACCTGCCGCGTCAGCCGAATGATCGATTCGCAGATGGTTCCGTTCAGATCGAAGCCCGCCTCGCTTGTCCGCTCGCGAAGCCGATCGAGCTCCGCCTTCACTGAAGCCGGCACGCGCAACGTGATCGTCCCGGTCGGTTCTTCCTTGCGTTTCAGCACTCCCATCGTCGTTCTCCTTGATTCGGCCTTGTGTACGTCTTGTGCACAATCTCGTATGAGTTGCGTGTACCATTTGTGTACGTTCAACCCTTGTAGGCTCCGGGGAATACGAGGTCCTCGGTGACCATCACGTTGAATTGGTAACCCGGCCGGATTTCGATCGTTGGTGGCCGGTTCATGCCTTGGCCGATCATCTGCTGGCCCACAGCGCCGAACTGTCCCGACGCCGCGGACCCTGCCATCTCGCTCGCCATTGCCCACTGATTCGGCTGGTAGTAGCCGTACGGTCCGTACGAAGCGCCGCCGCCGAACGTCGCCATCTGTCCCACCATCTGGCCCGCGCTGATGAGACTCATGAGCGCTGCTGTCCCGAACGTTCTCATGTAGTGGTTGTCCACCTCGTCGGTGAAACCGGCGTAGCCGCCCTGATCCGTTCCCGGCATCTGCGGGAGATTCATGCTCGAGGTGTTCGGGAAGATGAGACGCTGCCATGCGATCTCGACCCGTTGCTGACCATAGGTCGACGCGTTCTGGTATACGCCGATGAGCCTGCTGCCTTGAGGAACGAGCAGATATTTTCCGGTGGCGCTGTCGAACACGTTCTGACTGACCTGGGCGAGGATCGGCCCCGGCAAGTCTGAATTGATCCCGCTCACGAGCACGGCTGGAATCACGCTTCCGGCCATCACCGAGAACGCTGATGCGGGCGGGTGAAGTGTCACGGCCGGTTCAGTGGAATTGCCAAGGTCAAAGTTGGTGCTCGGTTGGCCATTCGAGCGGGCGATTTCTAGCATCCCGCCACCGTGGAACGCGGAGACCATCTGCGGCGATTCGAGCGCCTTCATGTACTTCTCTTCCGCCCACTGCGCGTAACGGCTTGGTGGCCTCGGCGCTGCCTGCTGGACGGGCGCTTGCACGGTGGGAATGACCGCTGGAGGCGGCACGAAGGTCGGTGCTGTCGGTGCCCTGCCGCCATGCGCCGCAAGGTCAGCGACCTCTCCGTTGTTGCGTGCCGATGCTCCGGGATCGTCGGCAGGCTTCTGCAGCGCACTCTGCCCGGAACCGGATGACTCGACGCCCAGCGCCACCACCACGCCGCTCACAATCGCGACGGCGGCGAACGCGATCAGTATCAGCCGGTTGAAGCGGCCACCTCCGGGATGCTCCTGCTCCAACAAGCCTTCCGGTTCCTCCTGAAGATCGCCCTGGCCATCGAGTCTGATATTCGCAGTCGCCATGGTTTTCACCTCGTGGCTCCCGCGTAACTGATCGTCACGCGGTCCTGGTCGCGTCCGACTCCTGATACGAGGATTGCGTCGGTGACCAGACGGTCGACGACGTAGTAGTTTCCCTTGACCCGGTAGTTCACCATCTGGGTTCCGCTGCCGGCGTTCACAAGCAGCGCCGGCGCCTCGCTCGACTTCATTCCTGGTGGCATCTGGATGTACACGTGCGAGCCATCATCGAAGGCGCGAATCGGCTTCCACGGAACCTTCGGTCCGCCCACGGTGTACGCGAAGTTGAGTTGTGCCGGATCGATGTTGGCAACCTTCACGACGTTGCCGGCGTCGTCGCCCGGCGGATCGGCTGCCGCATCCTGTTGCGCCTTCGCAGTGGAGTCGGCGTTTTTCATCGCCGTAATCAGATCGTCGGGGTAGTAGAACTCGACCTCCTGCATCGCGTGGCTTCCGCGCGAGCGGAGCAGCAAGTGGTAGATGTGCTTCGTCGTGTAGATCGTGAGGTTGGTTTGTATGCCCGGAGCTTGCGGCTTAACTGCGAGATGCGGCACGGGGTCTCGTGGGTCTCCGGAGGAAGCGGGCGTTGCCATCCAGCGCTCGCTGTCGCCAATCGCAACGTCGGTTATCGTCTCGCCCGGCTGCAGCTGAATGTCTGAAGTTCGTAGTGGCTCGCAATCGACCGTGGGCGGAGGGCCTTGGTTATACGGATAGAGCGTGTAGGCGGGCGTCTTGTAGATTGGCCAATCGCCGCTCTTGTCGTGTTCCTTGATCGCCTGCTGAACTTCGGGCGGCTGTGCGGCAAAGATCTGCTCCGCGGTTGGCGGAGCCGGCGGCGCTTCAGGTTTGGATTCCGCTTCGGTGACCAGGTTGAGCGGTGGCGGTGGGGGTGGTTGTTTCGCCGCGCATGCTGCGAACGTCAGCGCCAAGGTGACTGTTCCTGCGATGGCGATACGTCTCATCGCTCTGCCTCCTATTCTGTTGCCGGCCTAACCTTGCTGTTCGGTCCAGCTGATCTGCGTCACGCAAAACCCGAGAGGGTTGCTAACGATCGCGTCATCGGAGCTCGGCGGGACAATTTCGGTTTGAAGCGCAGCTTCCCAATGGGAAGGTGACCCGACGGCGACGCCGTTCAGGTCACGCGGCTGCTCGGTCCATCGCACCTGGTAGCTGCGTGGCGAGAGCTGGAGGATCGAATCGATCTGAACGGAAACGGTCTGCTTCTCGGCGATCTTGAACGGGTTATGGGAGAAGTTGTCGGAGTGGTAGTACTCGTCGAGAAACCGGTCCGCCGCGCCGCGGGTGTGCGCGAGCAGTGCGTTCAGCATCTGATGCTCGACCTGCGGATCGCTGGTGACTGAGCGTGCGTCGCGGATAAAGGCGGCGACTTCGTAACGCTCCATTCGTGCGGTCACGTCCGGCAACGCAACCGGCGTGAGGGGTTGCGGCACCGTCAGCGCGTATCCGAGCTTGTCGACTTCAACGACGTAGGGGATGTACCGGCTGTGATTGCCGAGCCAGACGATACCGCTCGCGAGAATCAGGCTCAGAAGCAGGAGACCGCCAGCGGCGATCTGCCAGTTGCGTTTTCCGAGAACAAGGTCAGCGTATCGTTCGTCCCATTCGCGACGCGCTTCGAGATACGGGTTGCTCTCCATGCGAACGCCCTCACCGTGAAAATCAGAAACTCACACATCAAAGTGCGGCTCGCTGGATTTGTTGGTTGAGCAAGTTCCTTGCCATAGGGATGAATAAGGCGTCATCCGGAAGTGGAGGGAGAGAAATTAGTGCTGTGCACGAACCGCTAAGACAGCGTGACCAAAGGCGAGGTTCTGTGAAGCGATTTTCGAAGATCTGAGAAGCGGCTCCGAGCGCTGAGCTTAACGAAGCCCATGACCGAGTGATTGGGATACT
>Ga0187846_10002471_pt1 | contig 10078 bp, 9 predicted proteins | sample TC_taG_FD_161473 | JGI IMG/M metagenome (GOLD analysis project Ga0187846, IMG submission 161473) | Biofilm microbial communities from the roof of an iron ore cave, State of Minas Gerais, Brazil - TC_06 Biofilm (v2) | ecosystem: Environmental > Terrestrial > Deep subsurface > Cave > Wall biofilm ... | reverse complement strand
GAACGCCCGGCGAACTCGAACTCGTTGCGCAACGTGCGCGGGAGATTCTCACGGAGCGCCTGGGAGAAGACTTCCAGCTCGCCGTGGTCCCGGTCTTTTCCCAGATCGGGTCGGGCGCGCTGCCGACGGAGCAACTGCCCTCGAGCGCCATCCGCGTAACCCATCGCACGCTTTCACCCACGGCTATCGCGGCGAAGTTCCGCTCGGCGCGCCCTCCCGTAATCGGCCGCATCGCCGACGACGCTTTTCTGCTCGACGTAAGAACCGTGGACGATCCCTCAGTGTTCGCGCTATCGTTCCCGCACGTAAGGCAATAATTGGCGCCGCGCCGGAGGTGCGGCGTGGCGATGAGTCTCGATGCACCGAGGCGTGCAAAGCGCCCAAGGAGAAAGCTCATGCCGGAGAAGACCTACAAAATTGTCGACGTGGTGGGCGTGTCCGACGAGAGCATCCATCAGGCAGTGCGCAACGCGCTCTCGAAAGCCGGCCGCACGCTGCGCAACATAGACTGGTTCGAGGTCCAGGAGATTCGCGGCTCGGTAAATACCAAATGTGAACCCGAATTCCAGGTCACTTTGAGGATCGGCTTTCGACTCGAAGACAGCCCTGTCGCCTAAGCGGGTCGGCGCGCCGCCTTAACGAGCGTGGCTGCGTCGCGCGTTTGGAATCCGGCGCGCCGGGCTGACAAGGCATTTGCGCATCCACCGATCTGAGCAGGGCCGGAAGGCTGCGCTGAAAGAGTTCTTGCCTGCACAGCGGCCGGGCGCACGCCCGAAGGATGAGCCCCCGTGAAATTTGCAACGTTCCTTCATCACATCGCGGGATCCGACATCGCCCGCGTCGCACGCAGGGCGGAGGAGTTGGGATTCGAGTCGCTTTGGATTCCCGACCATCTCGTACTGCCGGTGGAATACCGTTCGCGGTACCCATACAGCCATGATGGCCGGATGCCCGCGCCGCCCGATACCCCTCGGCACGACCCGTTCCTCGCGCTCGCCTACGCCGCCGCCGTCACCAGTCGAATCCGGCTGGCGACCGGCGTATTCGTCCTGCCCCTGCGCAACGTATTTGCCACGGCCAAAGCCGTTGCCACGCTAGACGTTCTGTCAGGCGGCCGCTTCATCTTCGGCGTTGGGATTGGCTGGCTGGAGGAGGAGTTCCAGACCGTCGGCATGAATTTCGCCGACCGCGCGCGCCGCACGCGCGAGTACCTTGCGATGATGAAAGAGTTGTGGACGCGCAGCGATCCCGTGTTTGAAGGCCGTTCAGTACGGGTCGAGGGTTGTAAGTTTATGCCCAAGCCGATTCAGCAGCCGCGCCCGCCTGTGGTTTTCGGCGGCCACACCGAGCCGTCGCTGCGCCGGGCCGCGCAACTGGGTGACGGATGGTACGGAATTGCCGAGAACCTCGCTGACATGCGCGACCTGATCGCGCGCCTGCGTGGCCATGAACGCGCCCAGAACCGCTCGACGCCGCTGGAAATCACGCTGAGCCCAAGGCTGGGCGCCCCGTTGACCGCGGAACTGGTCGGTACCTTCGCCCAGATGGGTGTTTCACGCCTGCTCATTCCCGGAGAGCGTGATGCAGAGAGCGCGATCACTGGGATGGAGCAGTTTCACGGCCAGGTGATGTCGCGAACCTAGCGTTAGTCGGCACCACTGGTTGAGGCCCGCCCTCGCATTAAGCCATAGCGTCTGGTGCGGCCGCGCGGTTATCATCGAAGGTAAGCTCTAGCGATGCATCAGGGGGGCGTCATTGACCCATGAAGACCTGTCCGCGATGCGCCAGGAAGTATCCCGACAGCGAATCATTTTGTGAAACCGACGGTACGGCGCTTGTCGCGGGCCCCGCGCCGCGTACCAGCCTCATGCCTGAGACGGCAACGGCGGAGCCTCCCATTGAATGCCCCGTGTGCGGCGGCAAGGCGGAGCCCGGCGAAGTCGTCTGCAACTTCTGCGGCGCAAAGTTGGTGCAGGATGAAGTAGCCGCTCCCACGGGTGGCGCGGCCGGCGCAGCCGGCCGCCGCAAGCCCGAAACCTTCATACCCGCACAGGATAGGATGACGGCGAGGGATTTTACTCGACCGCCGCTACCCGCAGATGCTGAAGCAGAAGAGGAAAGACGCCGACCCATATTCAGCATAGTCGGCTATACTGCCGCCGCGATCGTCGCCTTGGCGGCAGGGGCATGGCTCGCGATCCATCTGAGCTCCACTCCCAAGGCTCTTCCCAAAATCGCTGCGGCTTCGCCGGTCGCTACTCCGGCGGCCGCCGCGCCGGTAAGCCCGGCCGTGGAATTGGCCAAGAGCGTACCCCTCCAGACCATCGGCGACTCCTCGGCGGCTCCCGAGCGCAGTCAGGACACGGCGCGCACGGTCTTTGAGGCCAACAAGAACGACCTGCTGGACGTTTATCGCAACGTGCTGAGCGGCGGTTCGACGCTCGACGATGCAATGATGGTACGGCTTACGGTCGCTCCCAGCGGCGCGGTGACAGACGCCGCCGTGCGGACCTCGACGACTCCCAATCCCGCGCTGGACGCGGCGGTGGTCAAGTCGATGAGCGGATGGCGGTTCGTGTCATTCAACGGCGGCGAGGTAAAGGCCGACTACCCGTTGGTTTTCGCGCGCGATGCGACAGCGGCGGCTGCTGTTGATTCCGCCCTGGCAACCAAGGTCGCCGCCCTGGGGCCGGCGGAGACGCCGGAGTACGCTTCGGCGCCGCCCGTGGCGCCCGCCGCCACGCCATCACCTGCGATGGAAGTCGCGGCGCCCGCGCCCCCGGCGATGACCGGTCCCGAGGCAAAGCCGCGGCCGAAACGTCGTTCCCACGAACTCGCGTCGCTTGCGCCGCCGCGGCAGCCGCCGCTGCTGGAGCGTGTCCAGTCGGCCCTACGCTCGGATCGCAGACTCGGGCGCGTTAAAGCCTACACCGCTGGCGGCGTGGTGACGCTGTACGGCAAGGTCTACGACAATTCAGGCAAGCGGCTCGCTGAGCGCGCAGCGCGCGGCGTGAGCGGCGTGACAGACGTTATCGATCAGATCACCACGGACCAGGCCGAATGGGCTTCCGAGGAGTTGCGCATCACGCAAGGCCTCGCGAGCGCCGGCCTGACAGGTGTGACGGTCAAGGTTATTGGCCGCGACGCGTATCTCGACGGCCAGGTCAACAGCGACCTGGATCGCGAACGCGCTGCGACAATCGCCGAAGGCGCCGCGCCCGTGAGAGTGCGCACGAATCTGATTCGCGTGGCGCCGGGCAGAGTGTTCGGCTTTTAGGCGGAGCGGTTATTGACGCGCGACGAGAATAATGCCCTAGCGCGCCACCAGAGACGCTCGATTGCTATTGACAATCTTTTTGGCGCGGGCTTACACTCTAACTAATAACCCGTCGACCGTCGTCCTGCCAGGGGAGGCTTCATTTCAAAATGGCTTATTCGTCTTGCAAAGAAGCGTTTGAGACCGCCCCTGCGCGGTTCAAAAAAGACGCGGCGAAGGGCCTGACCGCAACATACCAATTCGATCTGTCCGGGGATGGCGGCGGCAACTGGAATATCAATATCAAGGACGACCAGTGCGAGGTGAAGGAGGGGAAGGCGGCCTCTCCCAACATCACACTTTCCATGGCCGCCAATGACTATCTGGATATGATCAACGGCAAGCTCAACGGCCAGATGGCCTTTATGACAGGGAAGCTCAGGATCTCGGGCGATATGGGGCTCGCCCTGCGCTTGCAGAGCCTTTTCAGTTGAGCCTCCGGCCACTCTCCGAGGACCCCCGCTTTAAACCTTCAGGGACACCAGAGACAGACCGCACCCACGCCTAGTTAATAATCAAGTTGCCGGAGCGCATGTGAGAGTCGGGAGACTCCGGCATTAAATGGATAAAAAGAGCAGGTGAAGAAGGCTTCAAGTGTCACGCGCCCGGTGGCGTAGACAGTGCCTCCCGGTGTCGGCTTTCGAACCTGTCTCAAAGCTATATTGATTACCGGCTAAGGCCGGTGGAGGAGGAATGAAAGAGTATTCAATATGAGTTCGCAGGATTCGCAGGACGATATCGACCGGGAGAACCAACCCGGAACGGACGCTGACCAAAGCGACGATTCGCTGGCTACCAAGCTGTCTCAGGAGTTGAGTAACTGGCGACGGCGGCGAACCGCAACGCGATCGAGGCGCAGCGAGCCCGACGGCATCGGCAGCAGCTCTCAATCCGAGTCTGCCCGCACGATTCGGGTCCGCGGTCACGAGACGCTCGTGATTCGCAAGCCCAAGATGATCGCCAAGCCTTCCAACTCGGCCGACCGCTCCAACGAATAGATTCCCGATTTCCAGGCGACGCGTGCCCTCGGACCAGGGCGGTGATCTCTGGCGCTGAACACTGTAGCCCGGTGCGTGCCGTCTCCAGCGCTGCTTCGGAGTATTGCCCTACTAAGCACGGAAAACTTCGACCGGCGTCTCACGTGAGGCCTGACCCGCAGGGTAGATGGTCGCCAGATAGCACAGGACCATTGAGGCCAACGCCACCAGTACGAAATTGAGAGGCTCCGCGTCTATGGGCAGGGTTGAGATGCCGTAGATTTTGCTGGGTATATGGATGAAGTGGTAACGTGCGAGCGCGAAACAGGTGAGCGCGCCGACGATCAGCCCCGCGGCGGTTCCTGCCACTCCGACAATCACGCCCTTTAGTTGAAAGATACGCCGCACCTCGCGCGGCGTCGCGCCCATCGCCACCAGCACGGCGATATCCCGCCGCTTCTCCATCACTACCATGATGAGCGTTGCGACAAGGTTGAATGCGGCGACGCCGATCAGCAGCAGCAACACGATCGCGTACACCCGCTTGAGCATCGCGAATCCGGCCGACGCCGCTTGGTCGTACTGCATCCAGTTAGTGACCCGGAACGTGCTGCCGAGGAGTCGGTGAAGCTCAGCGCTCACCGCCATTGTGGCGTCGAGATCCCTGAGCCGCACCTCGATTCCATCGGCCCGCCCTGCACGCCCAAAAAACTCCTGCGCGGTCTTGAGTCCCATGAAGACCAGTTCGGTGTCGAGGAACTGGACGCCGGAATCGAATACCGCGGCAACGCGAAACTGGGCGCTGCGCGTGCTGAGCTCGGCATTTGGGCCTGAGATTATCGGCGCGACGATTCGTACCGGGTCGCCACTTTTGATCTTCAGCTTATTGGCAAGCGCCGATCCTACCAGCAATCCGCCTGCGGCTCTTCCATCGCTACCGGCGGCAGCCGATTCGCCGCCTTCCAACGACTTTAGTACCGTCGGTGCGACATAACGGCTCAGTTGCGCGACGACCGCTGGATTTTGCGGCTCCACTCCGCGCACGATCACACCCGAGAGGCCGTGGGCCGAGCTGACCAGCGCCTGACCGACGATAAATGGGTCGGAACCTGCGACACCCGCTACGCTGTCGATTCGGCCTTGAAGCGCCTGATAGTCGGCCATCCCGCCGGCGAAGCTTTGCACCTGCACCTGAGGACTGAGACTCAACATCCGCTGGCGCAGACTGGCCTCGAACCCGCCCATCACAGCCAGCACCACCGTCAGCGCTGCCACGCCAATCATCACGCCGATCCCGGTGAAAAGGGTCGTAATTGAGATGAAGGCATCCTTGCGCCGAGCGCGGAGATAGCGAAGCGCGATCAAGAGTTCGTAGCGCAACTAAATCACTCCGTCCCCTGCTCCAATCGACGGCGGGAAGACACTGGCCTTAACCGTTTCGCCGCGTCTATCAAAAGACGACCTGCTCCTCCTTGAGCTGGGCTATCTCCGCCGCGTCCAATCCCAGCATCCCACCGAGGATCTCGTCATTGTGCTCTCCAAGCGTCGGCGCGGGGCTGCGCAACTCGCCCGGCGTACCGGTTAGGCGATGTTGCAGCCCCTCGTAAGGTGACGAACCCATCGCTTTGTGGTCGAGCCAGTGCCAGAAACCGAAGGCCTCGAGGTTCTCGTCGTGATGAAGGTCAAGACAGTTTTGTACCGGGTATGCCGAGACACCTGCGGCCTGGAGCGCGGCCGTCAGTGACCTTGCTTCAAATCCGCGCACCAGTCCGCCGACGAACTCATCGAGCGCCGTGCGATCCTCTATCCGCATCGCCATCGTGGCAAAGCGCCCATCCGCCGGCGGGTTACCGAACACGGAGAGCATCGCTAGCCACTCATCGTCGTTGGCTATCGCCAGTGCGATCCATCGCTCCTCGCTGCCTTGGTCGGCGCATCGATAGGCGCCGTGTGGAGCGTAACGTTCGGATCGATTGCCGCGGGGACCCAGCACGCGGCCACTGGCAAAGTAATCGACCAGTGCCGGTGCGATATTGTGCAGCGCCGCCTCGTATTGTGAGACGTCAATATACTGCCCGCGGCCGGTGCGCCGCCGATAGTCGAGCGCGGCGAGCAGCGCGCACGCGGCAAAACGTGGCGCGATGAAATCACTATACGCTCCGTACGGCGGGCATGGCGGCGCGCCGGGCGAGTAGCCGGAGATGTGGTAGAAACCGCTGAGCGCAGCCATCAACTGCCCGTATCCCGGATACATCGCGTTGGGTCCGGTCTGGCCCTGCATGCAGGTCGAGAGCATAACGATGTCGGGCTTGTGCGCGCGCAGATGATCGTAATCGAGCTCCCATTTGCGCAGCGCCTTGGGCGTGAAGCTCTCGGCTACTACGTCGGCCCAGGGCAACAGCTTCAGGACCAGTTCGCGCGCCCTGGGCTTGCCCAGGTCCAGCGTAATCGCCTTCTTGGAGGTGTTGTAGCTCGCAAAAAACTGGCTGCTGTTGATCCCGGGCTGCGCGTCTTTCCAGGGCGGCGCCAGCCGCAGGACGTCGGGCCGCGCCAGCGACTCGACCCGGATTACGTCAGCGCCATTGTCGGCGAGGTACTTGGTAGTGATTGGTCCGACTCCGACCCAGGCAAAATCGAGAACGTGAACTCCCTCGAGGGCGTAGCGTCTCATCGCGGCTTCTCCCGGAATCAAATTGCGCCGGCCGCGCGCAGCGCGCCGAGTCGTGCACCGTCGATCCCCAGTAGTTCGTGGAAGACTTCGTGATTGTGCTCGCCCAGGCGCGGGGCGCGGCGAACTGGGCCTATCGGGGTGGCGCTGAGCTTTGCGAACGCTCCGGGCAGCGTGAGCGCGCGGTTCAGCGTCTCGTGATCGATCCGCACAAAGTAATCGCGCGCCTTGAGCTGGTCGTCAGCGGCTATATCGGCGGCAGTCGCCACCGGCGCCAGCAGGATGCGCCGACTTAGCGCTTCGGTATAAATTTCGCGCTTTGTCATGGTAGCGAAGAAGCGCTGGACGCGTTCTTCAAGGTCGACGATCTCACGGAAATACTCTTCGGTCGCCTTCATGAGGATGCCCGGCACCCAGGCGGTCCAGTCTTTGTTGGCCATCCACTCGGCGGCGAAGCCCTTTTCGGCCATCCATGCGACAAGACCCTTCATCGAGATCACGCCGACGCCGCGGCCGCCTATCAAAAGCGTCGAGATGTAACCGTCCTTGCAGGCGTAGACGAGTTTGCGCCGCGCGCCGATCGCGGCATGGTACATTCCGTCGCGCCGTATGTGATCGCCGTGCATGATCGGCATTGCCTGCTCATTCATCAACGTCCACACCACGCAAGCCTGCATGTCGACCACGACGCGCTGCCCTACTCCCTCGATTTCGCGCGGGTAGTGCGCCATCAGCGAGGCTACTGCCGCCTCGGCACCGGCGTGCAGCCCCGCCTGCGGCAGGCTCATCTCAAGCGGCGGCTTGCCCTGCTCGCCCATCATGAACATCGGCCCGCCCGACGCCCATGTGACGATATCGTATGCCTTGTATGCGCTCCCCGGCCCTTTGTCGCCGAAGGGCATTACGGAGGTATAGATGAGCCGCGGGTTGATTTCAGCGAGATGGTCATAGCCAAGGCCGATTGATCCCATGTAACCGGGCGGGAATGACTCGACAAGAAAATCGGATTTGCGCACCAGATCGGCCAGCAACGCGCGGCCGTCGGGCGACCCAAGGTTCAATGTCACCGAGCGTTTGCCGGCCGCGTATGCGAGGAAATACAGGCTGCGATCTTCGTTCGGAAGATCGTCCAGAAAGGGCGGGATCCGGCGCGTCGAGCATCCGCCGCGCGGCTCGACCTTGATAACGTCGGCGCCCATGTCGGCAAACATTTTGCCGCACAACGCACCCTTCTCGTCAGCCAAATCAAGCATTCTAAATCCGCTGAGCAGCTCGGAGGTCATCGACGCTCCTGTGGGCCGGCCTGCTGGGTTGCAGTGAGGAAAAACCGCTGCAGGCCCGCGGCGCGATTCTACCGTCAAGCGAGCCCGGTTTTGAACCGCTGAGTGCCAGGTGAGGGAAGGAAGAGAGAACGCGACGTCAGTGGATGTCGCCGGCGGCGGCGCGCGCCGCGCCAATAGCGGTCGCGTAGTCGGCGTGCTCGGGAATCGTGAAACGCGCGATCATGGCGTCCAGCCGCTTTTGGCGCTGCATAAAGCGAAAAACGCGGGTGAGCTTGCCGGTCAGCACGACGTCGTGCTGCCCGCAGGCCCGTGCGGTCGCGAAGCTCAGGACGCTAACCACCTCGACGATCATGTTCATGATCGCCAGGGCCTTGTCCTCCAGCGTGGCGTCGGCGCTGATTTTCCCGAAGTTGGAGGCGGTAGTGCCAGGCGGCAGGTCACCCAGCGGACCACCCGCGATATCGCGTACGGTCAGGTCGATTCGGCCCAGGTCGCCGCGCTCGGCCATCGACTCCAGCGTCTCGAGCGTCGAGACTCCGAGCATGTGTTTCGAGAGTCCGCGCAATGTGCCGCCGCCCAGGCCCGTGCCGCCGGAGTGCTCGATCTTGTCGCCGTGAACCGAAACCATCGCGGTGCCCGTGCCTAGAGACACGACCAGCGCGTCACGCTTGCCGCACAGCGAAGTCCCGCCGATGCCGATCGAGGTGAACTCGCTGACCTTGACGACCGGCCGGCCGAGCAGGCTCGCGGAAATCGCGCGCGAGCCGGCGCCCGTAACCGCGATGCAGGCTACCTCGTCGAGTTTCAGGTTGTATGTTTCGACCAGCTTGCCGAGGGCACCGGCCGCCGCGGCGATCGGGTCGTTGGCTTCGATCGTCACGACGTTGTAGTCGCCGTTATCGACGGTTACGGCGTCAGTTGTCGACCCGCCGATATCTATTCCAACGATCATGCAAGTGGTGCCGGCATCGTCCAGCCCGTCTTAAGGCTAGAACACTGTCGCCCCGCTGGCAAATCAGTCCATGGGCCGACGGCATAAATCTTTCCTGGCTGCGGCCGCGGATACGGTCGGCCGAGAGGCTGTGATACGTTTTGCGGTGATGGTGCGTCGCAGGCAGCCAGAGCCCAGTCTCTTTCCCGCGCGCAAGCCGGCCGCTCAGCCGCTCGCCGACCGGATGCGCCCGCGCACGCTTTCGGAAGTGGCCGGCCAGGAGCATCTGCTCGGCCCCGACAAGCTGCTCAGCCGGGTCATCGAGGCCGGCGCGTTGCCGTCGATGATCCTGTGGGGACCGCCGGGCAGCGGTAAGACCACGCTAGCGCTGCTGCTCGCACGTCAGTTGGGCGCGATACTTCGAGCGATCGCGGCGGTTACTGCCGGCGTCGCCGATTTGCGCGAGGCGGTCGAGGCGGCGCAGCGCGAACTCGACGCCGGCGGCCCGCGCACGGTGGTATTCATCGACGAGATCCACCGATGGAACCGCGCGCAGCAGGACGCCATCCTGCCTTACGTCGAGAGCGGGCTCATCACGCTCATCGGCGCGACCACGGAGAACCCGTCGTTCGAGGTAATCGCGCCGCTGCTCTCGCGCACGCGCGTTCTGGTCCTGCATGCGCTGGACGACCGTGACATCGCCACGATAATCCGCAGGGCGCTCGGCGATGCCGAGCGCGGCCTTGGCTCAAGCGGCCTTGAGATGGACGCCGCGGCGCTGGACGAGTTGATGCGCCTCGCCGCCGGTGACGCTCGGAGCGCGCTCAATACGCTGGAAGTCGCCGCGACACTGGCGCGCCAGGCCGGCCGTAAGGCAATCGCACCCGAGCACGTGCGCGAGGC
>Ga0187846_10002470_pt1 | contig 10078 bp, 9 predicted proteins | sample TC_taG_FD_161473 | JGI IMG/M metagenome (GOLD analysis project Ga0187846, IMG submission 161473) | Biofilm microbial communities from the roof of an iron ore cave, State of Minas Gerais, Brazil - TC_06 Biofilm (v2) | ecosystem: Environmental > Terrestrial > Deep subsurface > Cave > Wall biofilm ... | reverse complement strand
CATACTGGATAGCGCACCTCAGGTTGCTTTTCCGGGATTAAAGCAGAGGAGTAAATGGCTTAAGTAGTATACCATACATTTTCGTTTAATCAAAGAATCGGATCCTACTACACAGGGCAATCGCATCTAAATCACGCCAGCGAGAACACGCTGGAGATAGGTATTGTCCCAGCCAGCTTTGAGTCGCTTGGTCTGGATGCCCACGCGAGATGAGTGCTCTTGGCGCAACAGATTGAGGCTGAAGTGCCGGAGCACAGCCAGATTTTCGTCAGCATGGCCTTGTCGCACTCGTGATTCATCTTCTCGAAAAGCCAGATCGAGCACCCAATGGACACTGTTTTCAATCCCCCAATGGCTTCGCACGGCGTAGGCAAAGGTTTTCACAGAGGGGAAACTGAGCAGAAAGTAGCGCGTTTCCTGCGTGATCTCGTCCTTGAGGCGTCGTTCTGCTCGCACCATCCCAATGCCTTGCAGACCTTTCCACTTCTTCTCAGGATCAAGATAGGTCAAAATCTCTGGGTCACTGATGGTCCCATACTCTCTGATTTCTAAGCGCCCATGTGCTTTTTCGACTGTCCGATCCGACTCGCACATGACGCGAGCAACTGCGTCTTGCTCTGCCATGGTAAACGTCGCTCGCACCTCGTCGTAGAGGGTGCCCTGGTTGTCGCTTCCGCGCCAAGGCGTAATCCCCCTCTTGTTCGATAATCTGCTGTGCACTCTTGGTTTGTGTTCCCATGGCATCAATGGTCACGATACAGCCTGCGAGCGCTAACTGCTCAAGCAGCAGCGGAATGGCGGTGATCTCATTGGATTTCTCCTCGGTCGCCAGTTGCGCTAACACTAAGCGATTTTCCACAGCCCACGCACTCACCAGATGCAGCGCCTTCTTGCCCGCTGACCGGTCATGGGTGCGCCGACTCGTCTTGCCGTCTAGCGCAACCACTCCTGCAATGGTGCCGCTGATCCCACGCACCCACTCGACAAAACTCGCTTCACACTGCTGAGGATCGAGGTGGGCAAACACTCGTCCAAAGGTATCATGTGACGGAATCCCGTTGGGCAGCTGCAGCAACTCGGTGAGCCAGTCCTCCTTCGCTTTGCCAAATTCTTCGAGACCAACCCATCCGTCCGCTCCACAGATCACTCCACAGATCGCGATAATGATGATATCGCGCAATCGGTGCAACTTGGTTCGGTCCATCCGGGGATCCGCTACGTGCGCACAAATCGTTTCCAGGTTTCGTAGTTCTCGTTCTTCCATCCCATTCTCTCCCGTTTTTAGTCCCTATTCTATCACCTCCTCAAATTTAGATGCGATTGCCCTGTCCTACTACATTTTTACCCTCAAAATTGGAGATTCGTCACACCCGCCATGTGTGGGCAGTAATATCGAGGTCCACATGAGCTGGTCGTTGGGAGCCAGATTCAGGGCTGTTCGTCTGTTGTGGTAAGTGGGATCGCTGAATATCCATCGAGCTGGTGATCAATCAGAGGCTATGCAACTGGAGCGTGGTCTGATAAAATACGGCACTGGACGACACCGCAGTATCGGTAATTCAAATTGAACGGTTAGGAGTGCTCTGTATGTCTCTACAAGATGATTTAATTACGCTTTTAATTTCCTGCCCTGATCGACCGGGAATTGTGGCGGCTGTCTCTCGATTTATTTTCGACCACGGGGGGAACATCATTCAATCAGACCAACATTCTACAGACATCCATGGCGGCACATTCTTTATGAGAATTAGTTTTGCAGAGGATAGCTTCACATTGAAAGAAACTGAGCTCGTTCAGGCTTTTCATCTCATTGCTGACACGTTTCAAATGAACTGGAGTGTCCATTATTCCCGTCGTCGCAAGCTTGCTGCTCTATTGGTCTCAAAACTGGATCACTGTCTCACAGATTTGCTCTGGCGGTGGAACAGCGGTGAGTTAGCGATGGACATCCAATGTATTCTCAGTAATCACCAGGGTCTGGAACCGCTTGCCCAGATGTATCATATCCCCTACTACTACTTTCCCATCCGTCAGGAATACCGCAGAGACGACCAACTGCGCATGTTCGACGTTCTTTGCGATAGTGTAGACTTCCTGATCCTGGCCCGCTATATGCAGATCTTAGAGCCTTTCTTTGTCCAGACCTATCCCCATCAAATTATCAATATTCATCATAGTTTCTTACCAGCGTTTATTGGAGCCAAACCCTATGAACGTGCATTCGAGCGGGGAGTTAAGCTCATAGGTGCGACAGCCCATTACATAACAGAGGAGCTCGACGAAGGGCCGATAATTGCCCAGGATGTCATCCACTGCAATCACCGGGATACGTTAGAAGATCTGGTGCGCAAAGGAAAGGATGTGGAGCGAAAGGTTCTGGCAGAAGCTGTGCGTTTACATACCCAAGACCGGGTGCTTGTGTATAAAAACAAGACCATAGTGTTTTAGCTCCAGTCTTGTTGGCCTCACGAACTGCCTTTATTACCGCGCCTATTCAACAGCCCTGGGTGCTTGACTCGCTTGTGTTGCAATATCAATACCAATACTATACAATAGCCCAGCTATCCTTATAGAGAATAAGAAGCAACCAACCAAATCGCCAAAGAGAGAACAAGCCGAAATTCTACTCACCAAGGGAGGACTGAAGTTGAAAAACACACCTGATTTGAAGGACCACCCCTTATTTCTCATCGCGCTGCTACTGGCCTGTACCGTGTTTTTTGCCAGTTGTAGCGGAGATACCGGTAGCAATTCATCAGCTACCCTCCCCGCCTCAAATACACAGACTTCTGCGATTACACCCATCGGAGCACAGGCGACTTGTTTGAAAGTAAATTCACCCTCGCTGGTGAAGCTCGCTGACGCAAACTATGAGCTGGTGGACGAGATCGACAATTGCAGCGGGAAGGATGCCGGCCCTGTTCAGATAACTACCCAAATCAATACATCGACCACCAAACAAAGCACGAATCTTCTGGGGCCAGCCACTATTCCGGCGCAGGGGAAAGCAACCTACCACACGCTCACCGGGCAACCGGGTCGGTCGAGCCAAGAAATTCATTTCCCTTCTCCCCCATCGTCATCTGCCTTCGTCACGGTATCACTGACGATCAATGGTGCCATACAAGGCGAATGGGATGGACAGGTACTGATTCCAGCTTAGTGGCACCTCTCAACTTGCAACGGGTGCTTTCCGTGATATTGACTTTCTCACTAAACCCTTGAACGTAGCCAAGGGTAAACTGATCCTCGACGGGGCTAGCTCCCTCGTCGAAGAGGTTAACAGGCTCTCGATGGTTAGGAAATGCTCTTATAAAATACTAATGCTTATAGAAAATAGTCCTGTGCCTTCCGATACCCGCATCTGGTATGAAGCCAATTTGCTTCGCGATCACGGATTTCATGTGAGTGTAATTTGTCCCAAGGGGTCCACGTACGATCAGGAAGCGTATGTTTGCGTTGAGGGAATACATATTTACCGTTACCAATTGCCTGCAACCACAAATACATATGTGAGTTACATCCTGGAATATACGATCGGCATGTTCATGACATTTCTGTTGAGCTTGAAGGTATGGTGCCTCCATGGCATTGATGTGATTCATGCTACTAATCCTCCAGATATTTTCTTCTTACTTGGATGGTTTTATCGACTCTTTGGTAAGAAATTCGTCTTTGATCAACGAGACCTGTCACCAGAAATGTTCCAGGTGAAATTTAAAGGTGGATCAAAGATCCTTCACAGGCTATTACTTTTCCTGGAATGGTGCTCGTATCAAAGTGCTGAGGTTGTAATCACGACCAACATCTCACAGAGGCGATTTGCCATTGGGCGGGGTCATTATTCTCCAAGCAGGGTGTTTATCGTAGGAAATGGTCCAGATTTGAACCGTCTAAAGTTGGTACCGCTTGAGCATGAACCAGAGAAAGGGTGGCATTTTCTGCTGGCTTATGTGGGTGAGATGGAGGTGCAAGATGGAGTTGAGTACGCCCTTTACGCTCTCCATGAACTTGTTCACAAACGTGGTAGACAGGATGTTTCACTGGTGCTGATAGGGGATGGCAGTCATGCTGCTGCACTTCGAGCCCTCGCACATAAACTACAACTTGATGCCTATATCAATTTCACTGGCTGGGTTTCGACTAAAGATGTTGTACATTATTTAACTATGGCAGATATAGGCCTTACACCTGATCCACGAAATGGACTCAACGAGTACTGCACAATGGTTAAAACTATGGAATATATGGCACTGGGCAAGCCTGTTGTAGCGTTCGATCTTCCTGAAACACGCATTTCGGCTCAGGATGGGGCCCTATATGCTACCCCTAATTCTGCAGAAGACTTCGCCAGCAAAATTGAAACTTTGCTTGATGATGAAAAACTCCGTCTTAGCATGGGAGCATATGGACGTAAACGTATTGATGACGCCTTAAGTTGGGAGCACGACAAAAAGAATTTCTTGTTGGTATATAAATTGCTTTTCCCAAAGAGCTTTTAGTCATTGATTCGAGGGCATTTTCTAACTCTGATTCTGAAAAAGTCCACAAGATGTTTTTTCTTGTACCTCTATCCCATTAATTAAGAGGAGGAGGAAAGATCGAGCAAAGTGCAAATCAGTAGAGAATAGTCTTTTTCTGCACTAAAATTCACCAATCCTCAATCCACCTTATCACTGCATAAACACCTCGCCAGGGTTAAATATTACGTTGGAACTGGTTTTCCTTTAGGCTTTCTAAGGCAACGTTACAAGTCGCCGCTGGCATCTATGAGTGGTCAAGTCACTCCGCCTGGGGGGCCAATCTATCGTAAGGAGAGTAGTGTGTATGCGCCAGAGGACAATCGCGGATTATGATACACTGCCAATAATACCAGCATTACATGTGCGCAAGAGTTTGATCCCCGATCTCGGCGCCTGTAGCTTGCTGGTTTCGATCGAGTTAGTCTTACTGACTTTCCTCAGGCAACTAGGCTTACTCGATCCACTTAAATCCCTGCGCCCCCTAGGAGATAATCTCTATTATGTGGCCATGGCACGTAGCCCGTTCTCCAGCGATCGACTCGTGCATAGAGGGCCGTACTATTGGCGCGTACTGACGCCCTGGCTGGTGCATCTACTGACCAGACTTGGCCTATCAGTCGAAGGTGGCTTTTTGCTGATCACAATTATCAGTCTCTGTGGCGCCATCATTGGCGTATATGTCCTGTTGCGCTTCTGCGGCGCTACGCCATGGCAAGCGTTGGCTATAGCGCTATTAGTGCAGACACAGTATGCGTTGGGGCTTTTTGCACTGTGGGATTACGAACTCATCGATCCGCTGGCGTACCTGCTGATAGTACTGGCGTTTATTTGCTACTTGCAGGACCGGCCCCGCTGGTTGTTGCTAGTCCTGGCTCTGGGGGTTATGAATCGCGAGACCGCACTCTATGCTGTGGCCGCATTCGCTGGAGAGCAAGTGATCCGCCGCGACTGGCGACGACTGAAAGTCTATCTACCCGCCTACATCATCCCAATCCTTATTTTTATAGTACTCCAACACGCCATCTATCAAATCGGGCATTATAGCCTGCTCAAAACGGCTTTACCCCAACGCGGCGATCTTGTTGGTAGAGCCTCAACGATCAGCCTGTTCGGTAATATCAACCCAATTGCTCTCAATGTCTATCACCTCACCATTAACTCGTACGGCCTCCTCCTGCCGCTATTTATCTTGCAGGTGATTCATCCTCCCTATTTTGTACGCCGTCCGGTGGTCTGGCTCTTCTTGCTGGCTACTGTTATAACTTCAATCCTCTTCGGTGGCGATAACGAGCGATTGATGATCATTGCTTTCCCGGTTTTCGCGATTGCAGCATGGTATGAAGTGCGCTGGCTTGCCCAATGGTTGAAAATTCCAGCGGCTGCTATCGGTTTCTTTCTGGTGCTGGTGCAGAGCGTTTTCCTGATCGGACAGTTCTTCAAGGCAGCAGCAGATTTCTCACTCGTCTCAGCAATCAAGTTACTGGAGCCGCACTGGATGCGCGATCTGTGGCTATTGTCATTATTCGCGCTAGCTGGCGCGGCCCTGGTTGCGGCGTTGTGGGCGCTAGGATTCGCTGCCCGCTCGCTCTACCGACAAGCCCGAGCCTGATGAGACAACTGTGCATTTGCCAGGGCTAAGCCTGTTGGAGCAACAACAGGATGATGGAAATAAGGGTCTGATTTCTAGAAGTCGGAGGATCATCCAATGAAAGTACTGGTCACTGGTGCCACAGGCCTGCTGGGTAGTCATTTGATCAAGGAACTTCAACAGCGTCATGAGCAGATTCGTGCACTTGTCTTGCCTGTAGAGAATGTAGATAAGTTGATAGAGCAGGGCGTGGAGGTAGTACGGGGTGATATTACTGATACAGACACGCTAGGGCCTGCTGTCAAGGACGTTGAAACTATCTTTCACCTGGCGGGAATGATGGGTGTATGGCGTCCACTTGCAGATTATCGCTTAGTGAATGTCACTGGTTCGGAGAATCTCTACAAAGCGGCTCAGGCAGCAGGGGTGCGCCGTTTCGTTCACACCAGTTCGCATACCGTCTATGGTCTTGGCTATAGTCGTCCTCTGACTGAGAATGCCGCGCTGCGTCCAGACCCTGATCCCTACAGTATCAGCAAGGCAGAAGGTGATCGTTCGATACGGCGACTCATGCTCAAAAGTGATGTGGAGACGGTGATCCTTCGTCCTGGTACCTTCTTTGGCCCAGGTGACAGGCTACATTTCGGACGCATGGCCCAAAAAATGAAAGATGGCAAAGGTGTAATTATTGGCCGGGGAGACAATGCGCTACCATTTTGTTATGTAACCGATGTAATGCAGGGCTTCCTGTTGGCAGCCTATCACGAGAAGGCGCCTGGTAATGTCTTCAACATTACTAATGACCGCCCTCTCACGCAGCAAGAAATGTTTAATGCGATTGCAGATGTAGTCGGCGGAAAACACCCTACGCGACACCTACCCTATTGGCCAATCTACTTTGGCAGTATTGTTGCGGAAAAGGTGGTCGCTCGCATAACCCGAACCAGGCCTGTTGTGACACAGCTTGGCGTAATGATGTTCGGCACTGACAACCGGCATAGCGTGGAGAAAGCGCGTCGTGAGTTGGGATATGAGCCAAAGGTGGACCTTCGTGAGGGCATACAATTAGCGGCCGAGTGGTTCAATGCTGGTGGTATGGATCTACCATTTACTACTCAGGCCAGTCACTATGCACCCCTTGCGGGAGTACGCAAGTAATAGCAGTTTCACAAGAGGTATTTATGCAACAAGAGCAAAAATCGCTGCTGTCTACTCTTCCTCGTCCAAAGCGAGTCCGCTTAGAAGGCATGGATAGTGAACAACCATCTGTGCTAGCATATGAAAAAAAACCTGGGATATCCCTTGCCGGCATCCTCCACAGTTCTATAGTGAAAGTAATGCTTGGGCTACTCGTTGGCATCGGCCTATTATTTCTTGTCTCGCGATTCGTGAATGTCCCCACAATTCTTTCTGTGCTGCACAAAAACCTGGAAACGCCTCGTGGCATCGCTCTGGGCCTGCTTTCAGGTGTGGCCTTCCTGATCTCATGGTCTATTCGCGGCATGCGCTGGAAGCTCTTCTTAAATCCCGTCGGCAAGGTTAGCACCCTCAAAGCTATCGAGCTCTACCAGGTCGGCGTCTTCTTGAACTTCCTGCTGCCGATACGTGGCGGTGAAGTGGTCAAGTGCTTCATGCTCAAACGGAGCACAAACATTGCCGTCAGCAAATCGCTTCCAACCGTGGCTATGGACAAGGCCATGGATCTAGTGCCAGCGCTCTTCATCATGGCCATTGTGCCACTGCTCGGTGTGCAGATGGATATCAAGCTCTGGGCGGTGTTGGGGTTCGTCGGCGGGATACTTGCCAGCCTGATGTTTTTTGTGCTACTGGCAGCCTGGAAACGCGACGCCGCTATCGGATTGCTCCAAAAACTGACGGGCCTGCTTCCCTCAACTTTCGGTAGCAAAATTACAGCCTTTGCCACCGGCTTCGTTGATTCCCTTCTCGCCTGCGCAAGCCGCCCCAAGATTTTCATTTCCGCGGTGTTGCTCACCTGCATAGCCGTTATCTTCGATAGCCTCTTCGCTATGCTGGCTTTCTGGACTATTGGATTCCCTATCTCTTTCGGGACAGCTATTTTCGGCTACACCGTCTACAACATGTTCTATATCCTACCGACTCCTCCTGGACAGATCGGCAGCAACGAAGCAGTAGGGCTACTGGTGTTTGGTGGACTGCTGCATCTGCCCGCAGCTCAGGTCACCGCTATGTTCGTCTTTTCCCATCCCTGGGCTGCACTGCTTATGTGTACTACAGGTTTAGCATGTATGAGTGCGCTGGGATTAACGTTCGCTGGTGTTATTAAGAGCGCGGACTGGAGAAAATAGTGCCATGGGCGAACATCTACTCCTCTGAGAGGACCAGGAGACAATTGCTCTACTTATGCAGCACGCTATATTTGCACTTTTGGGTTGACTCATCTAAGCAGGACATTATCAAAGTAACAATGTCTGCTTTCATAGTTTTATACTTATGGAAATCTCAACTCGTATCATCAATTCTTCATCATTTTTAATCCTTTCATCATTTAAACGGTAACTATTCAGGTGAGGGATTGTAGAAATCGAGAGAATAGTATATGATTACATTATTCTGCTTTGAGTTCCATTTTGAGAAAGGTAGAATGGGTAGATGTTCAAGAAACGCCTCGCATTTATTTTGAGCTTCTTCTTGCTTATAGCTAGCACTGCACTTGTAGCAGGTTCTCTGGTGCCTCGTCAATCTGCGCACGCGGTGAAGCCTTCAGGTAATGCTGTAACCACTCCCACGCCCGGAGGGACGGGGGGCACTGCCGCTGCCGATAGCTTCCAGCGTACTGTTGCGAGCGGCTGGGGCAGCGCCGATACAGGTGGCTGGTGGACGGTCGTGGGCTCGCCCTGGGCCTGGTCCGTCTCGCCGGGTGCAGGCAGCGTGACCGTGGGTGCAAACAGCCAGGAGCTGGCCTATCTGTCCAGCTTCACGATCCAGGATGTAGACCTGGTGCAGAAGGTAGTTCTCCCGCGCTGCAGTGGCGGTAGCAACTGCGATGCCTTCGTCCTGGGTCGCTATGCTCCCGCGTACAGCCCGACCTACTACCGCGTGGGCGTGGTGCAAGGGGCAGGCAGGGCCGACATCTTCCTCCGCGCGCAACGCAGCGACGGCACCAACCTGGGTGGAGATATCGATACCGGCCTGCCCGCCGCCGATGGCGCAGTGGTCTGGCTGCACGTCGAGTTCCAGGGGGTGAATCCCACCGCCGTGCGCGCCCGCGCCTGGCTGGATGGGACCACCGAGCCCTCCACCTGGCTGCTGAACACTACCGACAGCACTATCGCCGAGCAGCAGGCCGGCATGGTGGGCGTGCGGCTGCGCAATGAGGATACCGGCGCCAGCCATACCTTCCGGCTTGAGAGTTACCAGGCCACCGGGACTGCAACCCCCATCAGCGTCCCTCCCAACCCGAGCGGCAGCGGATCAGCCCACTGGCTCTACGTGGTGGACGATGGCACGGTCTACGCCTATGACATTGACAACAACCATGCGCTGGTCAAACAATTCCCCATTCCCGAGGCGGGCAAGCGCGGAGTGGCAGTGGCACCCACTCGGGGCCTGCTCTACATCAGCGAGTGTGGCACGAGCACTTGCAGCGGCAGTCACGGCAGCTTGCTGGCATATGACCTCGTGCATGATGTGGTGGCCTGGATCGCCAACTACTCGTTCGGCGTGGACCAACTCGCCGTGACGCCTGATGGCTCCACCATCTACATGCCGCACGGCGCAGACGCCTCCGATGGCACCCACTCCATCCTTGATGGAAGTTCGGGCAAGCCCATTGGCTCGATCCAGACAGGCACCAACGGCCACAACACGGTCGTTTCGCTGGACGGCACGCAGGCGTACCTGGGAGGCTACACCGGCAGCAACTACAACTACGCCCACGTGGTGAATACGGCCACCAATCAGGTGACGCTCAACGCCGGGCCAACCG
>Ga0187846_10002469_pt1 | contig 10080 bp, 8 predicted proteins | sample TC_taG_FD_161473 | JGI IMG/M metagenome (GOLD analysis project Ga0187846, IMG submission 161473) | Biofilm microbial communities from the roof of an iron ore cave, State of Minas Gerais, Brazil - TC_06 Biofilm (v2) | ecosystem: Environmental > Terrestrial > Deep subsurface > Cave > Wall biofilm ... | reverse complement strand
ATCAAGGTTGAGGGCGAAACGCTACCACGCGCTCTGAATGGAGGTCAACGAATAGAGAGACGGTTCGCAGAGATTGAACTCAGATAAGAACGCGGCATCAACCGGTGTGGTTGGAGCCTGCTCGCTGTGTCCTAGGACAATTCACTTCCATGCATCCGAGCGAAGAGTTCCCAATTGAAGGGCTTGGACGTGACGGCATGAAGCGGAATCGGCTGTATGGTGGCCTGATCTCGATAGGCTACCATACAGCCGACAACTGTCTCGGGCTCTTCGACCAATCGTCGAATGGTCTCGTACGCCATGTGCTGCGCGATGGTCTTATCTTCCGGGGTGGGAGGTGCGCCCCTCAGCGTATGGCCGAGGATGGTGGCCTTGGTGGCTGGTGTCAGTGAGTACTGACTGGCTTTGCCTTGACGTTGCGGCCACTGCGCGATTGTCCCGGCCACATACTCGACTAGACCATGGACTCCACCCTCTCGCTGGTGCCGATGGGGGGTGCGCTCCGCGACGACAAATAAATGGCTCTTGTTGGGGACCCCCAACGTCCGCTTGAGCGTCCCAAGAATAACCTCGTCGATGTAGGCATCAGGGTCAGGATGTTCGTTCACCAAGACGCCCTCGGCCCTCGCTTGATAGGCGCACGCCAATGCGAGATGGCCTGATCCGGCCCCCATGACTTCCACAAAAAAGATGCTTCCCATCGCGGAGCTGGTCGCTTTCAACGATTCGATCGACTGATTCGCGAGCGCGACGGCTGAATGGAAGCCGAGCGAGGTGGTCCCGTTGATGTTGTTGTCGATGCTCCCGGGGATTCCCGCAACTTGGACCCCGAAGCTTTCATAGATTGCACGAGCCCCGCGCAGACTGCCGTCTCCTCCCAGAACGATCAACGCACTGTCTTTCAGATAGGGTTCGAGATGGCGCATGGCGACCTGTTGAACTTGTTCTTCCTTGAAATCCTCAAAGCGGCTGCTGCCGATCGGGCTGCTCGCAATGCTGCTCATGCCACGTGTATCTTCCTCGTGGACCACCTCAATCCAGTTGTTTGCGAGGCCAAGGAAGCCGTGGCGGACGAAGCAGATCTCCAGGCCGAGCCGGTTCCCTGTTACGCGCAGTTCCTTCAAGGCGGCGCCGGCACCAGCGAAATCCCCGCCCGATACGAGGGCGATGATCCGCTTGATCTGACGAGGCTTCAGCGTGACTCGATCCTTCCGCTCCCGTTCGACGGTAATCCAGGCCTCTCGCGCAACCCGCTCCCGTTCCGAGAGTCCTACCGCCGTGGAATAGCCCGACAGGCGTCCTTGCTCAAACGTCAGGAGCACGACGTTATCCTGGCTTTCTTTATAGTCGCTGAATTCGGTGAAGGCTTCGTGGAACGGGCGCGGGTCCAAATAGATCATCAACGCCCGCAAGGTCGAGCTGTGCGTATACAGACAAGCCACCGCGCCGGGATGAGACCGCCCCATGCGATGGAGGCCGTCAATCACATCGACATACAAATCGAAAAACGAATTGCCGCCGGGATAACAAAACAGTGGGTCTTTAAGGAGACGCTTGGCGGTCTTGACGTCCACACCGAAAGCCTTGGCCGCCTCCTCGGCCTCCGCCGTTTTCTCCATGCCAGTGACCCACCCGAAATCCGACGACTCCAAGGCCGATTCGAGCAGAGCTTCTGGGCGTGTCACTGACTCAGGGATCAGGGCGGCGATCACACGGTCAAAGAGCTGCCGGGTATTGGGACTGCGGCTGATGAAATGCAGAAAGCTGCGCGGATCGAGATAATTGGTGAGGTGAAGAAAATCAAGTTGCTGGGCCACCACACCAACCATCCGGGCGAGCGCGGCACCGACCGCGTCCGCTCGCGAAACGCCTCGCTCGAGATCGAGTTGGTTCACCATGCGGCACCCGACCCGATGCGTTTTGCTTTCGACACGGGAAATGCCGTGGCGCATCGTGAAGAGCAAGGTTCGGCCGGACAAATCGCGAGGCAACAACCAGAACCGATCGTCGCCCAAGTCCATCACGATGCGACCCTCGGCCAACTGCGGCGTGAGATGGGCCCGGGGGACAATCGCGACCGGACGACGGTTGGTCGGCTTCAACACGGCTCCGATTGGAGCATGCAGCAAGGGCAACAGCTCCCCTTGAGCCAGGAGCCGATTCCAGGCGGCGAAAAATACCAGTTCATCACCCGCGCAATCTTTTTGAAGAATCGCCTTTCGTGCCGACCGGTAGGCCTCGGCTCCGTCGAATCCGGTTTTCGCCCGCTCGACAAAACGACGAAGGTAATCCATCGCACCCTGGACCTGGGGAGCTCGGTCGATTGAAAGAGATGGCGGCTGAGGGAGCAGCACGTTCTCGCTTGGTTGCCGTCGTGCGAGGATCGCCCCATATGCCAACAAGCCATCGATCGTCACGAAATCAAGTCGTCCCGTTTCAATTCTCATCTCGGCTCTCTCTGTGCTCGTTGAAGTGTCGAAGAGTCTTTGCGACCAGAATCCTCGTTTGTTAGAATGGCATTCGTTTACGTGAGCACGATCGGTTTCTCAGCCAAGGTGATCCTCGGTTCCTGCTCGTGCTGGTCCATGATAATTTGGGTGCTTGTTCCTGTCTTGTCAAGCTCGAAGAAGAAAACATGAGAAAAGCAAAGATTGTCTGCACGATCGGTCCCGCCAGTGATTCGTTGATGTCGCTTGATCGCCTCATCGAGCACGGCATGGACGCAGCCCGGCTGAACTTTTCTCACGGCACCCACGAATGGCACGGCCGTACCATCAAGACGATCCGTGAAGCCGCGGCTCGGCGACAGGTGGCTGTCGCCATCATCCAAGATCTGCAAGGGCCACGAATTCGCGTCGGTGATCTCGGTGATGGCGGGGTCGAAGTGGCGACCGGACAGTCCGTTCGATTGCAGACCGTATTAGCGCGGTCTGGAGGACAGCTCGGCGCCTCCTCCATCGTTGCATCCGATATAGCGGAGATCCCCATCACCTATCAATACCTGGTTCGTGATGTTCAGCCCGGGGCCCGGATTCTGATTGACGATGGACTCATTGAGTTGGTGGTGAATCGGATCTCCGGCGGGGTCGTTGAGTGCACGGTCGCGACGGGGGGGCGGATTACGTCACACAAAGGTATCAATTTGCCCGGCACGCGCGTGAGTGCTCCGACCCTGACCGAGAAGGATCGGGAGGATATTCGATTTGGTGTGGCGGCAGGTGTTGATTACCTGGCCCTCTCGTTCGTTCGTGGTCCGGAGGATGTGGCCGCGGCGAAACAGGTGGTCGCTGAATGCGACGGCGACGTACCAATTATTGCAAAAATCGAACGGTCCGAAGCGGTAAATGCATTGAACGGTATCCTCGATCAGGCAGATGGTGTGATGATTGCGCGCGGTGATCTGGGTGTCGAGATGGGCCCTGAAGCCGTGCCGATCTTGCAAAAACGCATTATCGCGGAGGCCAACCGCCGGCGCCGTCTGGTCATCACTGCGACGCAGATGTTGGAATCTATGACGCAGCGCACGAGCCCGACCAGAGCGGAAGCGTCGGACGTCGCAAATGCGGTGTTCGATGGAACCGATGCCGTGATGCTGTCAGCTGAGACGGCGATTGGGCAGCATCCGGTCGAAACGGTTCGTGTCATGGATCGGATCATTCGAGCCGCGGAGGAAGGGATCGAGCCATCATTTGCGCACCGGCGTGCTGCCGACCATGACGAGGTCTCCTGTTCCGAGGCGATTTGCACGGCGGGCTTTACCGCTGCTGCGGCAATCACGGCTAGCGCAATCGTTGCATTCAGCGAGCTCGGGTTGACGGCTCGATTGATCTCCAAACAGCGTCCGGCTGCACCGATCATCGCATTCACGCCGTTTGAGCCGATCCGGCAACGGATGGCGCTCTATTGGGGTGTAATTCCCCACACCATGCAACAGATCGCACACACGGACGAGCGTGTCGATGAGGCGGAACGCCGGTTGAAGGCGGAGGGACTTGTTAAGAGCGGCCAACGAATCGTGATTCTGTCCGGGACTCGAATCGGCCAGCCGGGCCGCACGAACTTAATGAAGCTGCACGAAGTGGAGTGAGCGAAAGAGATCGGTCGTTTCGGCTGGTGAAGAGAGGCCTAAGAGGAGAGATGGTAGGGAGAAACGTGTTTATCATCCTGATCCTGCTCGCGCTCCTGGTCTTGACTCCGACTATTGGAGGAACCCAGACGGGGTCGTTGAGTAATTCCCCGGCAGAAGTCGTGAAACGCTATTTGGGATTGGACAAGAAAGGCGCCCGCCTCGATTCGATTTCCATCGATGCTGTCCTGCCCTATACGAGCTGGAAAGAGGAGCCTCTCTGGGGGAGAGCGGTTGTGACACAGGACTTCGTAGTGGCCGAGGATTACCGTCAATGGGAGGTGGTCGACCATATGGAGGTGGTCATTCCTGTTACCTTCCATGTGATGGGGTTGGTCTATTTTGACACGGCCGGCTTTGTGTCGAAGCCCGTGACAGAAGAATTTCGTTTTCGCGTAAAGGCCATCAAGAATCGGTGGAAAATCGTGGATCCGATCCTTCCGCCCCATGTTGGGCAGAGGCGCATGGTGAACTTTGTGCGGGAGGCCTGGTTGAAAGAAAGCGATTCGGCGAAGCGGGCTGCGCTTGCGACGTTACAAGAGGAACTGCGAAAGGCAAAGTGATGGCAAAGATCCCGGTTGATCTGCTTATCTTCGATTTGGACGGGACGCTCATCGAGTCCAAGTGGGACATTGCAAAATCGGTGAACCTCACGCTTCAAGAGCTGGGGCTTCCGCAGCGACCGCTGGAAGAAATTTTTGGTTTTGTGGGGGACGGGGTCAAGAAGCTGCTGCGCCTGGCAGTGGGCGAAAATCATCACGTGGGTTTCGAAGAGGCGCTGCGCGTCTTTCGCGGGCACTATCTGGCCCATTGCCTGGATCATACGAGCTATTATCCCGGCGTCGAACCGACACTCGTCCATTTCGGGAAGAAACGCAAGGCCGTGGCCACTAACAAATCGATTGAGTACACCACGGTGATTCTGCAAGGACTCGGTGGCGACCATTTCCAATATGTCGTCGGCGGCGACAACGGCTTTGGCCTGAAGCCGGACCCTGGAATGTTGCTGCATGTAATGGAACAGTTGAATGTGCCGAAGGAACGAACCGTTCTGGTGGGGGACAGCACCAACGATATTAATGGAGGCCACAACGCGGGAATCCGCGTCTGTGCAGCAGGATACGGTATGGGCAACCGGGAGAAGATGGCGGCCTGCCGGCCCGACTGGTTTATCGAACGACCGGAAGACTTGATGGAGCTTTTTGTATGATGAAACACATGCGTCTCACCATCCTCTGTACGCTTACACTAGTCATGTGGTTCGTGCCTGTGACGGGCGGGTGGGCAGGTACCCCCGGCCTGGCTGATCGCGTGATCGAACACAATCTCTCCAACGGGTTGACGCTGCTCATGGTTGAACGGCATCAGACACCGGTCGTCTCGATCAATATGACATTCGGGGTTGGAGGCGTGAACGAGCAGGTTGGCCAAACCGGTCTCGCCCATCTCTATGAGCACATGGCATTCAAGGGCACGCGGACGGTCGGGACCAAGAATTATGAAAAGGAGCGCCCGATTCTAGAGGAACTGAGTCGAGTCGGTACGGAGCTCGAGCAACGCCAGCGGGAGCTGGCCAAGCGAAGCGCTGATAATCCGGCAAGCCTTGAGGAAGCTGCGGCCGTCGAGGGGCTGCAAAAACGTTTCACAGCGTTACAGGATCAGGCGGCCCAGTATGTAGCGGGCAATGAAATAGCGTTGCTTTACCAGCGCCACGGCGGGGTTGGGCTCAATGCCGCAACCGGCAAAGATATCACGCGATACATGATCAGCCTTCCGTCAAATCGTTTGCCGCTCTGGGCCGCCCTTGAGTCGGATCGCATGGCGAACCCAGTCCCTCGTGAATTTTACAAGGAACGGGGCGTGGTCATGGAAGAGCGGCGGCTGCGCAACGACGACAGCGCGAACGGGCTGCTGTTCGAAACATTCACATCGGCGGCTTTTCGGGCGCACCCATACGGGGTTCCCACGATCGGCTGGGAGTCGGACATCCTCTCGTTGACGCCGGCTGAGGCTGAAGCGTTCTTCAAAACTTATTACGGTCCCGGCCGGGCTACGATCGCCATTGTGGGCGATATCAATCCGAAGGAGGTCATCGCTTTGATCGAACGCACGTTCGGTGCGATCCCTGCCGCGCCTCCTCCGCCCCAAATCGTGACGGTCGAACCTCCTCAACGGGGAGAGCGTCGCGTCGAGGTGGAATTCGATGCCGAGCCGTCAATTGCAATTGGCTACCATAAACCGGCACTCGACCATCCCGACGATTATGTGTTCGACGTGATCGACGCCGTGTTGAGCGACGGGCTCACGTCGCGCTTGTATACTAAGCTCGTGCATGAGAAACGGCTGGCAGCCTCGATCGGGTCGGATGCGAACTACCCCGGTGTGCGCGCGCCGAATCTGTTCATTCTCACGGCCACGCCGCTCGCGCCCCATACGACGGCGGAAGTTGAAGCCGCGATCTATGAGGAATTGGAACGACTGAAGACCGAACCGGTCTCGGCCAAGGAACTCGAAAAAGTAATCAACAATCTTGACGCCGATCTGGTTCGCGCCCTTCGATCCAACGGTGGCTTGGCTTCCCAACTGGCGCTCTATCAAACTGTAGCCGGCGATTGGCGCTATGTCTTGAAAGCGCGAGACAAGATTGCCGCGGTGACACCGGCGGATATTCAGCGAGTGGCGGCCCTGTATTTCACGAAGTCGAATCGGACGGTGGCCGTGCTGGTGAAAAAGCAACCGGATAAGAAAATGGCGGCAGCCCCGACGAGCGAGGTGGCGCGATGAATAACATGAAGCCCGAAGCGCTCAGCGTCAATCGTCGCGGTATCGTTTTGGGCGTGATCGTCATCTTGCTTCTTGTTCCGGTGTGGAACGTCTGGGGTAGCGACGTGGCGCTTGGTGACCCGCGCCAGATGAAGTTCCCGCCAGTCGAATTCACGCCACCTGACGCCGACCGCGTTGTGCTCGAAAACGGCCTAGTCGTCTATCTTCTTGAGGACCATGAACTGCCGTTGATCAACCTTTCCGCCACCATGCGAACGGGAGGTTGGCTCGATCCTACAGACAAAGTCGGGCTGGCGGCACTGACCGGATCGGTCATGCGAACAGGAGGAGGGGGCGGTCTCTCGTCGGAGCAGGTCGATGAAGAATTGGAACAGGTTGCCGCGTCGCTCAATATTGCGATCGGCCGACAATCTGGTACCGCCTCGCTTGACGTTCTGGCGAAGGATTTCAAGAAAGCCCTCACGATTCTGGCGGGGTTGGTGCGCCGTCCTGCCTTTGAATCGGCCCGACTCGAACTGGCCAAACTGCAGGCGATCGAGGCGATTCGCCGACGGCAAGATAATCCCGGATCGGTCGCAGGTCGGGAGTTCATCAAGGTGCTGTACGGGTCGAATCATCCCACGGCACGAGAAAGCACGATCGACTCCATCACACGGATTACCCGCGACGATGTGGTGGCCTTTCACCAGCAGACGATTTATCCGAACGGCATTATTCTGGGCGTCACTGGGGATTTTGACAAAGAAGCGATGCTGGCCTCGCTGCGCGAAGCGTTTGGCGACTGGAAGAAGGGAGACGTGCCGGAGCTCAAGATCGCGGATGCGCCCGAAGCAGCCACCGGGCACCGGACCATCCGCTTCATCAACAAGGAGACCTCCCAAACACACCTGCGTGTCGGACACCTTTCGATTAGAGAGAACGATCCGGATTATGTAGCGTTGGCGATCGCCAACGACATTCTCGGCGGGAGTTCGTTCCGCAGCCGCCTCTTTAATGACGTGCGAACCAGGCGAGGGTTGGCTTATTCGGTCGGCAGTCGATTGAACGCCGGTGTCCACGATCAAGGCGTGTGGCTGATGCGAGCGGAAACGAAATTGCTGTCAACCCACGAGGTCATCGAGCGGTTCGTCTCGAACATGGAGCGGATGCGTACCGAGCTGGTGACGAATGAAGAGTTGGAGGAAGCCAAAGAAGCCTATGTGAACTCGTTTGTGTTTTCATTCGTAAGCCCGTCGGCCATTGTGAATCGTTTGGTCGAACTGGAGTACGACGGACTGCCCAAAGATTTTCTCCAACAACTGCGCGACCGTGTGGTCAAGTTGACGAAGGAGGACATCCTGGCTGCGGCGAAGAAACACTGGCAGCCGGACCGGCTCACGATTGTGGCGGTCGGGTTGGGTGAGAAGCTGCCGAAAGTCCTCTCGAGTTTCGGTGACGCAAAGGAGATTAAGTTAGCTCCGGAAAGCTAGAGAAGCGGAGGCGGGTGACTAGCCATCCCCTGTGTTCCCGGAGCACGCACAATCGGAATGTGCTCGCTCGACGGCCGCACTAGGGCCCTGCCTAGCCACCCGCCTTGCAAAGTGAAAGCTTCCAGAGCTTTGGGTGAGGAGTGGTGAGACCAAGGTTCTTGCTCGCGTCGTACGCAAGGGAGCGGAATTGATATTCTTCGAAAACGATTAGTGCTCCCCGAATACATGCGGGGAGAGCCTCCCAACTCACCGGATCCTGACAAGTGGTGACTGAGCTAGCGGCCGCCGGAGCTTGACTGCTGAAAGCCAACCACTGAGCGCTTCCGCATGCCACTCGAAGACGACTTGTGCGACATAATCAAGAAGGCGAGGACAGGTAAGAATCTATCCGTGACCGATCTGGCGCGGATGACCGGCTTGCCTGGGGCCGAAATCACAGCGCTTGAACGAGGCGACCAGCCTCGGGATCGAGCCGAAGTGCGGGTGCTCGCCGATACGTTAGGCCTGAGAGTGGGGCCGCTCGAACAGATAATGCTCAACAAGTGGAATCCCCAGGCCAGCCCGCCGCTTCCCGGAATCGAAACCGTGCACGGCGATGTGAACGGCTATGCCGTGAAGGGTTATGTTGTACATGATGCCGGAGAAGCTCTCCTGGTTGATACGGCATACAATGCTCCGGCGATGATCGAGTTCTTGGAGTCACGCCGCCTGCGTCTCGTGGGAATTTGTCTCACCCACGGTCATTCGGACCATTCGGATGGCATCCAACAATTGCTAAAGCGATGGGCTGTGCCGGTCTATTTGGGCTCGGACGACGTCACGCTCCTGCATTGGCGGCCGTCGGAGGATCGTCTTCCTGTTCCCCGCGATGGATTGGCACTCAACGTCGGACGGCGAGAGGTCCGCTGCATGACCACGCCAGGCCATACGCCAGGCGGAATCTGTTATGTCTTGGATTGGGGATCGCAGCCTGCCTGTTTCGTCGGCGATACGCTCTTCGCCGGGTCGATCGGAAGATCGTCTCCACACACACTCTATGCCACGCATCTGGACTCAGTAAGGGAGCGCGTGTTGAAATTACCCAAGGACTATTTCTTGCTGCCGGGCCATGGACCGGCCACGACGGTGAAGGAAGAGCTTGCGCATAACCCATTCGCTGTCGATCGGTAAGATGGAGTCATCATGGATCGCGATCGGTGGAACGGTGACCGGCTGAGCCGCAGGGGCGATGTCCAGGTTCTGGGTGGACCGTCCAACGGGGAACAAAATTTCTCGGCGGAAGACGAAGCCGAAGACAGAACCTTCTCGGACTATCTCCTGCCTATAGGTCTGTTCATTGTTACAATTTTTACCACGCTCTGGGCCGGCGCCTATCAGACCTACAGCGGAACCACATTCGGACCGCTGGATTTTCTGCTCGACTCTCCCGCCTCGTTATGGCAGGGAATTCCTTTCGCCGCCACTCTGCTGACCATTCTGGTTACCCACGAATTGGGACATTTTGTGTTGTCTCGAATTCATCGTGTACCAGCCTCGTTGCCGTTATTTATTCCAGGCCCACCTCATGTTATCGGGACGTTCGGGGCAATCATCCGCATGCGCGGACCAATTCTGAACCGCCGCGCCCTCTTTGACATCGGTCTGGCTGGTCCGTTAGCAGGATTTGTCGTGGCGGTGGTGGCTCTCGCGCTGGGGCTCAGC
>Ga0187846_10002468_pt1 | contig 10083 bp, 9 predicted proteins | sample TC_taG_FD_161473 | JGI IMG/M metagenome (GOLD analysis project Ga0187846, IMG submission 161473) | Biofilm microbial communities from the roof of an iron ore cave, State of Minas Gerais, Brazil - TC_06 Biofilm (v2) | ecosystem: Environmental > Terrestrial > Deep subsurface > Cave > Wall biofilm ... | reverse complement strand
GTTTCAAAGATGTACACCTGTCGTCTTTTCTGCACACGGGGCGCCGTACCTTTTCCTTAAGCTCAAGGCAAGGTCTTTGGTTTCAATGTGCTGAGCAGGCGCTCCTATGGCCCGTCGGCTGCATGACCGTCAAGACGGGAGAAGAATCTTGATGAACGACCAGGAATTGAGTTTCGGCAACTATCGCATCGAAGTTTCGGGCTGGGGACTGGATGAGTGCTTCTTTGTGGAGAAGGCGGACCTGCTTTGGACGCCGGGCAATGACAAAAGAGTGCTTCTGCGCCACGCATTGCCGGATGGCGCCATGATCTTTGTCCGCTTGCTCGGCGACGGGGTTTCAAACAGCTGTGTGCCTCTGGCCTACCAAATCGAAAACCTTCAGCCCATGAACCGCATCGGATTATGTGAGATGCGTCTTTTGCCATTACATCGGCTGGAGCAAACAGGTGCTGGTGAGGAAGCGACTCGACGGCAAGGCCAAGCGCCAAGCTGGGAAGAGGACATGGAACAGAGTTCGCTCCTAGCCGAACCTGAGGAGGTTCTTCATGAAGCCTGACACTGCGTTCCTTGCGACCCAAGACCGTCTTGCTACCTGGGACGAAGTTTGCCGCGCGACCTCGATGTGGCCGGACCGCGTCCTCGAAAATTGCTACACCAACGGGGCGTTTTGCGAGATCGATTCCGAATTAGGGGGCCGGATCCAATATCTTGCCAGTGAGATGGAGTTCTTCGTTTACCTTAGCGAAGAGAAGGATGCGAACGCGAATTGATTGGCGGCTGAACGAATTGAAGAGGAGCGCGGTCCGCCTTTGGCACAATTCGAAGCCAATTCGCCCCAATTCGGAACTTGCTTTGCAGCCGGCCGAACGCAAGGCGAATCATCCCTTCTGCACATGAAGTGAGAAATTTCTAAGCTCTCTGGAACCCGCAGCATAATTCGTTCCCGCTCGCAGAGTTACACGGCCCCTTTCCCAGCACCGAAATCTCTCCACAGCATCGTCACACGGTTCAAACCAAATGGGGTTCTGGCATCGTCCTTGCCCCGCGTTCCGACATGAGCACGATGACTCCACCCGCCAAGCTAGGGAATTTTATTCCGGGCATCTCGGATGATTCCATGACGGTTGCTGTCCTGGACGACGAACCCGGCATGGTCGAGATGCTGCAGGAATCCTTGCGTTGCCTGGGGTTCGGGTCCATCGGCACGAGTGACCCAAAATACGCGCTGGAATTAATCGAACAGGGCCGGGTGCGCGTGGTGATGTCGGATATCAAGATGCCTGGAGTGGACGGGTTGCAGTTCCTGCAGCAATCGCTGCAACGCGATCCGGGTGTTTACGTCATTCTGATGACCGGTTACTACTCGCTCGAAAACGCCATTGCCGCCGTCAAGCGCGGCGCCTATGACTACATCCCGAAGCCCGTGGACCGGATGCGGTTGAAGAAATCCCTGGACGAGCTGGCGGAGTCCTTCCATCGCCGGAAACGCATCCGGGACCTGGAGCACCAACTCCTTTCCGACCTGGAGTTTCACGGCATCGTAGGCAAGAGCCCCGCGATGCTGGAAGTCTATGAGATGGTGCGTAAGGTGGCGCGCCATTACACGAATATTTTGCTGACCGGGGGGACAGGAACGGGCAAGGAGCTGGTCGCCCAAGCGATCCACCAGATGAGCCCTGTGGCCCAGCAGCGCTTCGCGGTTTGCAATTGTTCCGCCATGGTGGATACACTGCTCGAAAGCCAGCTCTTCGGGCACGTGCGAGGCGCCTTCACCGGGGCGACTGATACGCGCCCAGGTTTATTCGAATATGCGAATGGCGGCGCCGTATTCCTGGACGAAGTCGGCGAGACTTCCTTGCCGATGCAGGCCAAACTCCTCCGGGTCATTCAAAACCGGGAAATCCAGCGTGTGGGCTCACCTGAGGTGCGGCGAGTAGACGTGCGGCTGATTGCGGCGACCAACCGCGACCTGCGGTCCGAAGTCCTCGCCGGACGTTTCCGCGAAGACCTCTACTATCGTTTGAGCACCATTCAGATCCGGGTTCCCAGCCTGGCCGATCGCTTGGACGACGTTCCCTTGCTCGTCCAATTCTTCTTGAAAAAGTACAACGAGGCCTACAACAAGCAGATCCAAGGGCTTACGCGCCGCGCCCAAGCAGCGCTGCTCCAACATAGCTGGCCCGGCGATGTACGCGAGCTGGAGAACACCATCTCGTGCGCCTGCTTGACCACGACCAATGAATTCATTGATGTGGATGATCTGCCGGAAGGCCTTCGCAAACCCAGTGGGCGCAACGCCCACCCGGAGGAAAACTGGCGCCCCCTGCCCCTGGCGGAAGTCCGCCGTCAGCACATCCGGCGTGTTCTGGAGTCCTGCGGAGGCAATCGGGTCCGCGCCGCCCAACTCCTCGGGATTGGGCGCACCAGTCTTTATCGCTTCCTGAGGCGAGCAGAAAAAAAGCCGGCCGACACAGTCGCCTCATAACCTCCTCGCTCGCTGGTTGTTTCAAATTCGAACCGGCATCACGCAGCGGCACACCCCGCGCGGGGCGCTTCCTGTAAGTCCTTCGTTTCCCAATTTGATTAACAGCCTTCTTTGGCAGGCCGCGTGCCCCTAAGAAAACAGGTGCGCGGAATTCAAGTGAAGCCAATTACCCAGACGACGGCCACCCAAATGGTTGCGTCTCGACCGCCCAAACTCTCCTTCGAGCACACCCCAAAGTAGCCCGCCTAGAAACCGCCCGCGTCGCGCTGGCTTTGACCCGGTCAGCGCGACGCATCCTTCCTACCTAAGACCGCTGCCCTACTGCGCGACCGCACCGCCGGCAGCAGGATCGCTGCGCCCGGCCGCGAGATAAGGCAGGTTCACGGTGTTATCCATGCGCACGCGAATCATCGTCTGCGCCGGCAATTCCACCTCTTTGCCCTTGCGAGCCATGATGTAGGCGGTGCTGCCGACGAGTCCGATCGCAAACCCTCGCGTCACGTGGCTGAAGACGGCGCCCGCGACGGTCCCGCCGCCTGTGCCGATTACGCCGGCAAGGACATCGCCCTTGATGTCATGCTTGGCCTCGACCACCTGCCCTTCATCCACCTTGACGTCCTTGCGCGCTTTGCCCTGCTTGTCCCCTGACGCCGGGGACTCCAGCCCCAGGATGCTCATCTTTGCCGGGAACTCGCGGCTTTCTACCACCAGCGTGCGGAAGGAAAGGTTCATGGCCGCCTGGCCGCGGAAAATGGAGAAGCGCCGGGGGTGGACCACCCCGCCGACTGTGCCGCGGACGCGCGCCCCTGCCGGCAAGACCAGTTGGTTGCCCAGGTAAATGGGCTGCGCCACTTCTGCAATGAACTGGTCGCCACTCCTGGCTACCGTGGTGGTCAAACCTGTGAGCAAGCGCAGGTGCACTTCGGTGCCCTGCAAAAGTTGATTGGACTGCGCGCGGGCTGGAATCGCAGCAGTAGTAAACAACGACAGAACAGCGCAAACAAACACAACGGCCTTCTTCATGGGATCCTCCGTCCTACCGCGAGAGCCGGTGATCCGGCCCGCCGCGGGCTGTGCCTCGTATCGAGAGGCGTTGCGCCGGCGCTGCGTGCCCGGCGGCGCTCTGCGGGAGCCCGCCGGACTGGACGCGGAGGTTGCGTCCGGGCAAATCATACTCTGGGGGCGCCGGAGGGTGTTGCGTGTGTCGCGGGCTTGTTGCCAAAACGCAACGGTCGAAAGATTCCGGGAGAACCGCGAACTTTGCCTGGGTCCCGCTTTCTTTTTTCAAACATCGCGCTGTGCTAGACTCGCTTCGCAGTCTCCTCCGACAAGAAGCGACTGCCGATGCGTGGAACTTCGGGCTCTGTGCGACGAAGTCCCGCGAACTCCGCCAGGCCCGGAAGGGAGCAACGGTAACGGGATCACTTCGTGCGCCGCGGAGTACCCGAAGTTCCTCTCATCCGATGGGATGTGAAATTTCCGGGGACCCCGTAGAGCGATTCCGGGGTGGATTTCTTTTGCTGCAGCCCCTTTATTGTAGCCTGCCTCTTTAGAGGCGGGGGTTTCTAGCGGCGGGGCAAAGAACCTCACCTCTAAAGAGGTGAGCTACAACAACTGGCGCGATGGGACGCTGTTGAGAGCTGGACGGCGTTTGCTGTAGCCCGCGTCTTCAGACGCGGGGATTTTCTGTGGCGCGGGCAGAAGAGCCTCGCCTCGAAAGAAGCGAGCTACAACACCATGCTCCCGGCACATCGAGACGGGCAAGAAGATTGAGGATGCAGACAGGATGAGCTACCAAGTCATTGCGCGAAAATGGCGGCCGCAGACGTTCGCCGCAGTGGTGGGCCAGCAGCATGTGACACGCACGCTCTCGAACGCTATTGTGTCCGGCCGCGTCGCGCACGCGTACATTTTTTCCGGGGCGCGCGGCGTGGGCAAGACAACCACGGCGCGCATCCTCGCCAAAGCCTTGAACTGCGCGAAGGGCCCCGCCGCCGAGCCCTGCAACGCTTGCGACTCTTGCCGCGAGATCGCTTCGGGCAATTCGCTCGACGTGATCGAAATCGACGCCGCCTCGAACCGCGGAATCGACCAAATCCGCGAATTGCGGGAAATGGTGCAGTACGCGCCGACGGGCGGCCGCTACAAGGTCGTCATTCTCGATGAAGCGCACATGCTCACCGACGAGGCCTCGAATGCGCTGCTCAAAACGCTGGAAGAGCCGCCCGACAAAGTCATTTTCGTCATGGCCACGACCGAGCCGGAATCCCTCGCCGAGACCATTCGCTCCCGCGCCCAGCATTTTCACTTTCGCGCGCTGTCGTTCGCGGAGATCGTAAACGCGCTCGATGATATCAGCGCGAAAGAGCAACTCACGGTAGAGCCGGGCGCCCTCGCCGTCATGGCCCGCGCCGCCGAGGGCAGTCTGCGCGACGCGCTTTCCTTGCTCGAGCAAGCGCGCGCGTACTGCGGAACAAATCTCACCGACGCGCAAGTTCGCGAGTTGCTCGGCGTGGTCCCGGAGGAGACCCTTGATGAATTGCTGGCGGCGATTGAAGCGCGCTCCGCCGAACGCGTTTTGTCTCTCGTACACCGCCTGCTCGCTGAGGGACAAAACCTCCAGCATTTTTGCCGCGAAGCCCTCGGCCACTTCCGCAACCTTCTGGTGGCGCGGGTGTGCGGCGCGGATTCAGACTTGATCGCGGCGCCCGCCGACCGGCGCCCGCGGCTGGCCAAGGCAGCCGCTTCCTTCGGCGAAGAAGATTTGACGCGGTTCTTCCAAATCTTGCTGCACACCGACGATGATTTGCGCCACAAGCCGGATGCGCGCTTGCACCTGGAGATGGGACTGCTGCGCATGGTGAATGCCGCGCGCTTGGCCCCGCTGGAAGAAGTGCTCGCCGAGCTCGAAGGCCACGCGCCCTCACCCGCTGCAAAAGCCGCCGGCGCTGCGCCAGCGCCGTCAAGAGCGTCCGCCGCTCCCGAAGCCAAGCGGCCGAATTTTTCCGCGAGCGCGGAAGAGCAGAAAAAAGCGAGCGCCTCGCCAGAGCGCGCGAGCGGCGGCCCTGTTCCCGCTTCCCCCCCGAGCATCATTGCGCGCACGGCCGGCCTGGGAGAGGGTCTTGAAGCCGCGCAACTCGAAGCAATTAAAGCCGCCATCTTCGGCCAGGAAAAATTTTTGGGGGAATTGATCGAGCACGCCTCGCGGTGGGAGATGAGCGGGGGCGAAGTGCGCCTGTTTTTTCCAACCGAGAGCCGCGCGCTCGCCGAGATGCTGCAAGCACGCGATCCCATGGAGCGCCTCCGAAACATTGCCAGTCGCATCCTCGGCCAGACGGTGCGCGTCTGTGTTAAACTAGAAGCACTGCCGGCGAAGGACGCGGCGACGCGCACTTCACCCGGCACGCGCGAGTTGCGAGCACGGTTCGAGCAAGACCCGATTGTGCGCGCCATGCTCGAACGGTTCGGCGGCCGGATCTCCGAGGTCAAAGGCCGGAGTGAGGACTAGACCATGGAAGTCAAAGCGCTGCAGCAAATGCTCTCCCAATTCCGGCAGATTCAGGAGAACCTGCAGAAGCAGGTCGAGTCGGTCCACGTCGAGGTTTCGGCCGGCGGGGGCATGGTCGCCGTCAAAATGAATGGCCAGAAGCAAGTGACGGATGTGCGGATTGATCCCGAGGTCTTCGCGGGCAAAGATCATGAGTTGCTGCAGGAACTGGTGCGCGCCGCCGTGAACGAAGCGGCACGCCGCGTGGATGAGGAACTGGCGAACCAGATGAAAAGCTTGACCGGCAGCATTCCCGGGATAGCCGGACTCAAAATTCCCGGCCTCTTTTGAAATCGCCCTTGCATCACAATTTGCGCGTCACGCGAATTATTCTTTCGTCGCTGATTCCGCTGCGGAAATTCCCTCATGCCTGATTATGCCGAGCCTATCGAGCGCCTGATTGACCAGCTCAAGCATCTGCCGGGCATCGGCCCCAAGACCGCACAGCGGCTGGCGTTTCATATTTTGCGTTCGGACCCGGAGACCGCGCTGGCGCTCTCCGCTGCCATCCGCGACGCCAAAGTGAATACGCGGTTTTGTTCCGTCTGCAACAACATCACAGACAAAGACCCGTGCCTGTACTGCACGAGCCCCACGCGGAACCACAAAACCATCTGCGTCGTCGAGGAACCGCACAATATCCTGGCCATCGAAAAGACACGCCAATATGGCGGGCTGTACCACGTGCTGGGGGGAGCGCTCGCGCCGCTTCGCGGGGTCGGCCCCGATCAGTTGCATCTCAAGAACCTCATCGAGCGGCTGAAGGATGGCTCGGTCGAAGAAATCATCATCGCCACCAATCCCAACGCCGAGGGCGAAGCCACCGCCGTCTATCTCTCAAAACTCATCAAGCCGCTCGGAGTGCGCGTCACGCGCATCGGCGTCGGCATCCCCGTGGGCTCCGACCTCGAATATGCGGACGAGGTCACCATGATGAAAGCCATGGAAGGCCGCCGCGACCTGTAGCAATTCTCTCCCCCCGCACCCGGGCTGCTTCGTGTTTTCTCGACATTTGCGCATGGTTGGGCCGGTGATAGAGTAGAGAACCGTGAAAACTCATCTCAGCGCGGAGACTCCTCAGCAGAGGCTGCGCGCGGCGCGGCGCGCGGTGATCAAGCTGGGCACCAGCATCGTGACGGGCAGCGGCGGCCAATTCAACGCCGAGCACCTCGAGCCCCTGGCGCGGGCCATCGCTCACCTGAAGAAGGAAGGCCGGCAGATTGTGTTGGTCTCCTCCGGGGCCGTGGGGCTGGGCCGGGGCCGCCTCGGACTGCACCCCGACCGCTTGAATGATTTGGTGATGCGGCAGGCCTGCGCCGCAGTCGGGCAAAGCCTGCTGATGCACGAATACGAAAAACTGTTCCAGGGCCACGGCATTCATCTGTCGCAGGTGCTGTTAACGGAGGGCGACTTCGCCGACCGGAATCGCTACTCCAATCTTCGCCAAACGATGGAGGCGCTGTTGAAGCTGGGCGTGCTGCCCGTCGTCAACGAGAACGACACGGTTTCCACGGCCGAACTCGATTACCTCAATGTGCGGGCCGGAGAACGGATTTTCAGCGACAACGATCGCCTGGCTGCACTGGTCATGAGCCACCTCGAGGCCGATGTGCTGGTGTTGCTCACCGACGTGGAGGGATTGCTGCAGGCTGGGCCTGCGGCGGCAAAAAATGCTGCGGCAACCATCGTTCCTGTGGTCGAGGAGATCACGCCGGAACTGAAGGCGCTGGCCTCCGGCCCATCGAAAGGCGGGCGCGGAGGGATGTTGACCAAACTGGAAGCCGCAGAAATCGCGCTGCGCGCGGGAGGCGTCGCAGTCATCGCCAACGGCAGAAGCCCGGAAATCCTCGAACGAATATTTTCCGGAGACCCGGCGGGCACGGTTTTTTTGTCGAAGACACGCATGGCGGGAAAGCGCCGGTGGATCGCTTACGCCGCAGGGGTTCGCGGCCGGGTAGTCGTGAACGAAGGCGCTCGCAATGCGCTCATCGGCGGGAAGGCCAGCTTGCTGGCCACGGGCGTGGTCCGCGTCGAAGGCGAGTTTGACGCGCTGGAAGTAGTGAGCATCGTGGACGCGCAGGGGCGCGAATTTGCCCGCGGGATTTCGGATTTCTCGCGAGGGAACGCGGAAGGCCTGATCGGCAACGGCACAAAGGCCGAGGGCCACGAGCGAGCCGGGGGGCGTGCAAGTGTTCTGGTAAAGCGCGATAATATTGTCTTGTTGGATCGCCCATGAGCACTGCGCAAAGCCAAGTGGAAACCTCTGACGTCCGGCAGACGGTCCGCCGGGCGCGCCGCGCCGCACACGTGTTGGGTGCGCTTTCCAACGCGCAGCGCAATGAGGGTTTGCTTGCCGCTGCCGAAGCGCTCGAACAGCGTTCGGCCGAGATTCTCGAAGCCAACGAAAAAGATTGTGCCGCCGTGATGCCCGCCGTGGAGCGCGGCGAACTTTCGCGCGCGATGTTTGCGCGGCTGCGTACGACCGAACATGGAATCGCAGAGATGGCGGCGCGGGTGCGCGATGTCGCCCGGCTCCCCGACCCGCTTCACCGCCGGTTGGCCGCGACGGAACTCGACGACGATCTCGTGCTCTACAAAGAGAGCTGCCCGTTGGGCGTGGTGGGAGCGGTGTTCGAGTCCCGGCCGGACGTGGTGCCGCAGATCGCCTCCTTGGCCTTGAAATCGGGCAACGCCGTGTGCTTGAAGGGAGGCGCGGAAGCCGCGCAGACCAACGCCAAGCTGGTTTCCGTTTGGCGCAACGCGCTGGGACCGTTCGGCGAAATCCCTCAGGATTCTGTTGTGCTCTTCCACACGCGCGAAGAAGTGGCCGAGATCCTGGCGCTCCACGACGAAATTGATTTGATCGTTCCGCGTGGCTCCAATGAGTTTGTCCGCTATGTCACGGAGCACAGCCGCATTCCTGTGCTGGGCCATGGCGAAGGAATCTGCCACGTCTATGTTCACGCAGACGCGGACCTTCAGAAGGCCATCGACGTCGCCTTCGACTCCAAAGTACAGTACCCCGCCGTCTGCAACGCCGTCGAGACGCTCCTGGTGCACCGGGAGATCGCCCCGGAGTTTTTGCCCGAGATGATCCGGCGGTACCGGGAAGCAGGGGTCGAAATCCGCGGGTGCCGGCGCACCATGGAAATCGGGTCGGAGCTAGAGGTGATTCCGGCTACCGAGGAAGATTGGAAGAAGGAGTACTCCGACCTGATTATCTCGATCAAAATCGTGGACGGAGTGAATGAGGCCATCGAGCATATCAACCGCTATGGCTCCCGCCACACGGAGTCCATCGTGACCGAGAGTCACGATGTGGCCTCCCGGTTCATGGAGTTCGTGGATGCCGCGAACGTCTTCCAAAATGCGTCCACGCGATTCTCGGACGGATTCCGGTACGGCCTCGGCGCAGAAGTCGGGATCAGCACGGGAAAACTCCACGCCCGCGGCCCCGTGGGCCTCGAAGGACTGACCACGTACAAGTACAAGCTGTTCGGCCGCGGTCACACCGTCGCCAGCTACAGCAAGGGTCATCGCACCTTCAAGCACCGCACGCTCGAAGATTAAGCCAATCGAAGACCTTCATCCCGGAAAACGCGCCGCACAACTGAGCCGCGACAAAAGGGAAAACGTCCCTCGGGCGAATGCCTGTAAAGGTATCGGTCAGCGCCCTAGCAATCGTGACTGCGGGATTTGCAAATGATGTCGAAGCCGTGAACCAATACGCTGCCGCAATGTAACAGGCCACCGCAACGGGGAGCCATTCCGGACGAGCGTGCACACATCCGCGGATGATGAGGATCAATCCGAACGTCGCCACAAGTTCGCTGAACCATTGCGGGCCGCCGGTTCTTGCATGAGTGGAAATCGAGAACACGGGTAAAGCAAACATGGCGTTGGCACAAGCCGTGCCGCCCACGCTCCCGCAGATTTGCGCCGCGATGAAGCAGGTCGCCTCTTTTCGGCTCATCCCACCCTGCCACGCTTCGCAAATGGTGACCGCAGGGTTCAGGTGCGCACCGGAAACCGGCCCCAGAACAATGATCAG
>Ga0187846_10002467_pt1 | contig 10084 bp, 4 predicted proteins | sample TC_taG_FD_161473 | JGI IMG/M metagenome (GOLD analysis project Ga0187846, IMG submission 161473) | Biofilm microbial communities from the roof of an iron ore cave, State of Minas Gerais, Brazil - TC_06 Biofilm (v2) | ecosystem: Environmental > Terrestrial > Deep subsurface > Cave > Wall biofilm ... | reverse complement strand
GGTCCGCTCCAGGGCGGCCTCGCTGTAAAGCTTCATGTCCACCCCCGACATGAGCCTTACCACGGGCCACCTGAAAAGCGGACATTTCACTTGTCAATTCGACCGGACATATCATGTGTCAACGACAAGTGCTCAATAAGCCCTTGACAACCACTGAAAAACCCAGTACAAGCTTCCCTTCGACGGGTTGAGTTATGGGTTTTGGATTCCCATGATGCATGACTTCCGTCTGATGCAAACACTCAAACGAGCGGCATCGCCACTCATCTCACGGCTGGAATTCGGTCCTCTGCGCCGGATTCGACGGAGAGCAGGCCGAACTGGAGGCCGATCTCTCTGCCTGTTACTGTTGCTTCCCTGCTCTTTAACCCTCCGCGCCGACTCTCGTGCGACTCAAAAAGGTTCATCATCAGCTCAGGTCGAGTCTCTTTACGAGACTGGGATGCACCTTGTCCACCAGCGACGTCTGGACGCCGCCATCCGAGTCTTCGAGCAGGGAACCCGCATAGACCCGCGAAACCTCGTCCTCCTAAATGCTCTGGGCGCTGCCTATAGCCTGGGGCATAACACACAACAAGCCGAAGAATATTTTCTCAAGGTCCTCAACATAAACCCGCAATTCGTGCCTGCCAGAAAGAACCTGGCAATTACATACTTCAATTCAGGAAAATACGACCTCGCTACAGCGCAATTTGAAGAACTCAGCCGAAGTGTCACAAACCGCCCGGTAGCCTTTCTGTTCCTGGGCATGATTGCCGGAAGAAAGGGCGAATACCGCGGCGCGGTGGACTTGTTCCAGAGTTCAGGGAACCTGGCTTTCGCGTACCCCGATTCAATTCTCTACCTTGCGCAGTCGCTCTATAAGTTAAACCGCGAAAACGAGAGTCGGCTCGTTCTAAGCAAACTGGACAACGTTCCAGACGTGTCGGCAAGACACTGGTTTGAGGCCGGACGACTCTACTGCTCGCTGGACCGCTACGAAGAGGCCTCAGAAGAGTTCGACAAAGCACGAAAACTCGATCCCGCACTACCCAATCTCGATTACCTGCGTGCCTACGTTCTTTCCAAGATGGGTCGCTCCGACGATGCGCTGGAAATATTGCAGCATCTGACAGCCCGAGAACCTGATCCCGATCCTTTGAACCTGCTTGGGCACCTCGCCCAAGATGCCGGAGATGTTCAGCTATCTCTGGAGGCATTCGAAAAGGCGTTAGAAGTCGCACCCGACTCTGAGCAGAATTATCTCGATTACAGTACGCTGTGCATGGGCTACGGGAATACTGCCCTCGGCTTGGAGATAGTCAAGCGCGGTCTCGAGCGTATTCCGCACTCTTACCGGCTGACGGTCCAGGAAGGAGCGTTTCTCGCCAGTCTCGGACGGCCGCAAGAAGCGGAAAGGGCTTTCCAGTCGGCCGTAAGATTGCAAGATGACAACAAGGAAGCTTTGCTTGGCTTGGCGGTAGTCCAGGCAAGCAGCGATCATTTCAACGAAGCCCTCGCGACGTACGCCGAGGGCGTCAAGAGGTTCCCGAACGATTTCAACCTGAACTTTTATTACGCCTTCGCTCTTTTCAGAAGTGCGCAAACTCAGGGAGTGCAGCACGAAACGGCGGAGAAAGTGCGATCCGTGATTGCGAGGGCCATTCAATTGAACCCCCAGTCCGGCAGTGCTTATTATCTACGCGCGAAATATTACACCGTGATGGATCCGAATCCAGGGCTGGCCATGGAGAATCTGGAGTCCTGCTTGCGACTCGAGCCCAGATACGTTCCTGCCAAATACCAGTTGGCCCTACTGTATCGCAGGACGGGCAAGAGACAGGAAAGCGAGAATCTACTCGAACAAGTCAGGGAAGTGCAAGCCGAAGAATTGAAGAAAGAGCAAGACCACCCCCGAATCGTGATTAATCGAGGGGCCCCAATCATTTTGGGAAAGGAGCTACCATGAAGCCTTTGTATGGGATAACCCAGAGAGCTTTGCTATGGCTGGCGATGTTCGGTTTGTACGGGGTCAGCCTGGTTTCGCCCGCACGCGCGCAGTTTTCCAGCGCGATTGAGGGAGTTGTGATTGACCAGTCGGGAGCAGCAATCCCGAACGCCACAATCAATGTGACCAATCAAGCTACGAACGTCCAGTACCAAGCGACTAGCACTTCCACCGGCTCCTTTCGAGTTCCCGCGTTGCCCCCCGGGACCTACCGGATTGAGGTGCAAGCGGCGGGCTTCAGAATATGGACCCAGACGGACCTCATCCTGGAGCCCAACAAGGTCAGAACCGTCAATCCGGAATTGCACATCGGCGAGCAAACCACGGCGGTTCTAGTTCAAGCCTCGGCCACAGCGGTTGAGACAGGCAAGTCCGACTCTGCCCGAACGGTTAGTACGGGGAGCATCAGCGACGCTCCGATGTCCCAGAGAAACATCTACACCAGCCTCGCTGCCCTTGCGCCTGGAATAACTGGAACAGGCACTGATTTGGGCAACACCGCAACGGCCACCGCGGATAACTTTGGAACGGAAGTGGATCCTAACATTAACGCGGCAGGAAAACGCTACGAAACGAATTTTTATTATGTGGACGGCTCTCCCGTTAATGTGGTTTCCATGGGCGGTACAGCCGTGATCCAGCCGGAACCGGATACAGTCTCAGAGATGAAAATATCAGCCGTTGACTTTTCCGCTGACGTAGGTCGTGGCAGCGGCGCGATAGTTCAAATTTTTACAAAGGCCGGCACCAACCAATTCCATGGGTCCCTTTCCGAATTTCACACTGATAATGATCTAACGAGTCGGACTGTTTTCCAAACGGGCAGTCTGCCAGCGACGAGGCGGAACGAATTTGGAGGCGACATAGGCGGCCCTATTATTAAGAACAAGACCTTCTTCTTTGGCTCCTTATTTTTCATGCGCAGCTCAAGAGCGAATACTCTCGTGGAGACAGTTGAAGCTCCACAATTCACCTCCTTCGTCGAAGGCGCTTACCCGAACAGTATTGCCTCCACTTTCTTCCGCGAAGATCCTACGGCGGCTCCACCAACGCAAAATATCTTGACCGTGGCCCAGCTTGAAGCCCAGAACCCAGGCCACTTTCCGGCTACTGCTTTCCCTGCTAACCTTCCCGCCGCCGGAACGGCGTTTATAAATAACGTCATTCCGCGTGACGGCGAACAGTGGCATTTTCGCTTCGATCACAATTTTAATTCAGACCGAGATCGAGTCTATCTAAGCAACTACAACACCATCGGGACTGACGCGATTGATGCTACGCGGCCGGCGAGTTGGCTGACGACCCGGGAAGTGTCGTGGCTTCCCAAGCTTAATTGGGTTCACACGATTTCCCCATCTTTGATGAACCAGACGTCGATCACATATTTGAGAACCACCGGGAATTTTGCCAATAACTTGCCGAATCTGCCCGTTTCTTATGTTACCGGGATATCCCAGCTTGGCATCTGGGGAGGCCTTCCTTGGGCTGAGAACGACTTCAACTGGCATGAGACGCTTTCTTGGATGCATGGCAATCATAACATCCGGGTGGGCTTGGACCTGGATCACCAGACAGACTTCGACGATTTCACCGACTATGACAAGCGCCCCAATTTCGGTTTCGCCAATCTGTTGGACTTCGCCCAGGACCTCCCGATTTCCCAAAGCGGGCCGGCAGTCTACACGCCCACCGGGGGAACGGCCTATGATTATTTGATGCAGCGCATCTTTTACCTGGGACCGTTCATTCAGGACGACTGGAAAGTGACCCGTCGTTTGACTCTGAACTTGGGGCTTCGTTATGACTACTTTGGGCACATCGGCTCTCTCAAGAACAACCGTGTCTCGATCCCGAAGTTTGCTCCGGGCCAAGGGCAGACATTTGCTGAGCAAATCGCCAATGGATTCATGAAAGACTACGGCAACGGTTATCAGGTCCCGCATCGTGTAGACGGATTCGCTCCCAGAATCGGCTTCGGATGGGACATCTTTGGTAACGGAAGTACCGCTCTGCGCGGCGGATATGGGATCTTTTATGATCGATACGGCAACGAAGCCTACCGGTCGGAGACCAATCCGCCGCTTTGGGCGGAACCAAGCATAAACATATTTGAGGAAAAACCTTTCAGCTATATGCTGGGCCCCAACTTCCTTCCACCGCCTGGTTTCACCGCCCGGCCAAACCCGAGAGGGGGAATTGAGGGGACCCTGGTTTCAGCTCAGGGCGTACAGCCGAATATATCCGCTCCAACCACCCACCAGTGGATGGCCAGCCTCCAGCACACCATTGGGCACGATCTTCTGATCGAGGGAGACTACTACGGGACACATGCCGGCAATTTGCTCATGATTACAGACGTGAATCGCTTTCCCGGAGATCTAATCGTTAACAATGGAGTACTGAAGCGTTCGAACGCCTACTTCGGTGCGGTGCAATACAGTTATGATGTCGGCGTTTCCGACAGCAACTATGCTTCGTTTATGGTGAGCAAACGCTACAGTCATAGTTGGTCTTTGACCGGAATCTTTACCTTTGGGAAAGCCACGGACGATAACAGCAGCTTCGGAACCGGCGCCGCTAATTCCGGCAACATCGTCGACGCGCTGAATCCGGCTTCCCAGCACGGTCGCGCGGATTTCAGCATCGCAAAGCGCCTCTCACTTGACGGCACGTTCACCGTGCCCGATCCATGGAAAGAGGGCCTGAAATCCAAGCTGCTGGCGGGCTGGCGTCTGGAGGCGATCGGCATCCTTCAGAGCGGCCTGCCTTTCCCCGTTTATTGCTCCGCCCCGTTTAGCCCTGTGTATCAGACTCCCGGGGACTCGTCGACTCCCATCGTGGCGAATAAAGGCTGCGATTATAATGCGGACGGCTTCAACTACGATTTTCCGAACGAACCCGCTTTTGGGAATCACATCTCGGCCGATCGGAGCAAGTTTCTCACGGGCCTGTTCACTGCCTCCCAATTTCCCGCTCCGCCGTTAGGACAACAAGGTGATCTGGGACGCAATACTTTCAACGGCCCGGGGCTGGTGAACTTCAATACCGAGTTCGCCAAAGCAACACCGATACCTTGGTTCACTAAAGAGGGAGCGTCGTTGGAATTTCGCGCGGATATCTTTAATCTGTTTAACCGGGTCAACCTCGGTCTCCCTGTGAGTGACCTGGCGAGTTCGCTGTTCGGACTTTCCACCTCCCAGCAACAACCTCGCACTGTCCAGTTTGGAATCTACATCAGGTATTAGACGGGGCGAGGTCAGAGCAAAACCTCTGCTTGCTTGAAGACGCATTCTTTCTACGCGATTCTCAATTCCCTTCCATTGGCCTCGAACCTTGGCCTCGGTGCAAGGCAAAAGCCGGTGCCCAGTTCTGCTGTGTTCGGATTGGCTCTCGCGGAACATCCCACAGTGACAAGAGTTCGACACGCAGGTTACAGGACCGGGAGCGCCGCCTGCTTTCAGCCGTACCTTTTTTGGAAGTGGTCTTCTTTTCTCGCTTAGCACAGGCTTTCGGAACCACACGGACGTATGCGACCTCTTGCGTCGGTGGCGTCCAGCCCCTGACCAGCCCTCGGTCCTCGGCCCACCCTCTCCCGCGAGGGGAAGGGTTGTCTCCCAGACCGCTATTGAGTTTGATGCACGACAAAGAGTAATCTGTGCATTCGCCCTATTCACGAGAGGTGAACTAACCGTGAAAACCCCATCGTTTTTTTTCAGGATCTATGCGAGTGTCGCGGCCGCTGAATTCCTCGTGCTTGGCACCGCCCATGCCACTTGCAACGTCACCTTTACTCCCGGTCAGGATCTAGCCACCATAGTCGCTAAGAATCCGCCGGGGACGACCTTCTGTTTTGAGCCGGGGACCTATTCCCGTCAGGAGATTGTCCCCAAGGATTATGATAGCTTCATCGCGCTCCAACCCCGGACAGCTATCCTCAATGGCGCCAATCTCCTCACCCTTTTTTATGAAGAGATAGCGGCAGGGATCACTTATTGGGTCGCGGCCGGTCCCAGCCGGCCGGGGTTCGTGACCCAAGACGCGTGTGATTCCACACATCCCATGTGCAACTATCCCGAGGATTTCTTTGTCGACGACCAAGCCTTGTTGCGGCAGGCGTCACTATCCGCCGTCACGGCATCAGGAGAATGTTACTTCGACTATGCCGATTCAAAGATCTATTTCCTGCTGGCCCCAGAGGACAGGCCTAGCGCGCACAGAGTGGAGGTCAGCAGCACGCCTGCGGCCTTCGAGGGGGGCCTCAACAAGCCTCCGATCCCTCCGATCAACCACATCACGGTTCGCGGTTTGGTGGTAGAAAAATATGCCGTTCCCGCCAGTATGGGTGCCATCGGCGGTCAGAACCCAGGGACCGGCTGGATTATTGACAACAATGAGGCTCGGTACAACCACGGAGTGGGCCTTAGGGGAAGGGATCAAGCGCAGATCACCGACAACTACTCCCACCACAACGGACAACTCGGTGTCGAGGTTTCAGGTACCTGCCTCGAGAAGCTTTGCTTCCAGCCTCAACCCGCTCACAACGTCCTGGTCCAGGGCAACGAGATCGCTTATAACGGTTATGCCGGTTTGGCCTATAACTTCGGGTGTGGCGGCACGACGTTTACCGGGACCGTCGGACTCAAGGTGCGCTGTAATTACGTCCATGACAATCTGTGTTACGGGTTGCATACCGACTTCAATAATATCCACACGGAGTACGCCCATAATCTGATCGTGAACAACCAGGACGAAGGGATTTTCCACGAGATCAGCTACAACGTGACCGTCTATGAGAATACCATCAAAGGGAACGGACAAAAGGGGCGCGGCTGGCTGTACGGCGCCCAAATCCTCATAGGACACTCTCCGGATGCCGATATATATAACAACAAGATCGAAGTAGCCCCAGGGGGGTTGGGTAACGGCATCGCCATCATCCAGCAGTTTCGCATAGACCCAGGCTGGTACGGGCCGCACCATTCCACCCACAACCATGTCCACAACAACAGCATCACGCACTTAGGGACGGTAGGGTTCGACGGCAGCGGGGACACCTATAACCCTTTCGCACCTGCCGACTTTTTTATCGTGGCGGCAAACAAATTCGATTACAACAGCTATCACGTGCCGGATACGAGCCTGAGATACTGGGTCTGGGAAGGCAAAGGGCCTTGGAAGCCGAACAGGTGGAGCACCTTCCAGGGGTACGGCCAGGAGCTTGACGGAACAGTGGATACCAACGTGGTTCCCGACAGAACGCCGCCTGGGGTTCCTGCTTGTCCGGGCAACTGATATGGAGAGCCACAGTTGGCCTCTGGCTGTCAGTCTCTTTGTCATGCCGGGCGCCCGCCCGGCGAGAATCTGTTGCGGTTGTTGAACGAGCTTCTGCAGTTCCTGGCGGGTAAGTTTCCTGCGGAACCAAAGCGCCAATCGGCTTAAAGAGGGAAAGTTTTTGGCAGCACGCGAGGGCGACAAAGGAGGCAAAGTGAGCAAGCTGGGCTTGCGGAGAACAATCTGTCTCGTCTGTTTCTTCTGTGCCGCGACGCCGACAGCCTCGCCGGCGCAGACCTTCACCACGCTGCACAGCTTCGATGGCACTGACGGTGAGTACCCTTGTGCAGGGCTGGTGCAAGCCACCAACGGAAACTTCTATGGCACACCGCTCTTCGGCGGGGCCTCCAGTAACTGTCCAGATACATACGGCTGTGGTACGGTCTTCGAAGTCGCCGCCGCGGGCAAGCTGACCACGCTTTACAACTTCTGCGCCCAACCTAACTGCACTGACGGCGCCTACCCTGTCGCGGGGCTAGTTCAAGCCAGCGACGGAAACTTCTACGGCACGACCAACGGTGGCGGGGGCAACGGCGTTGGCACGGTCTTCAAGATCACCCCAGGGGGCACCCTGACCAGGCTTTACAGCTTTTGCTCTCGAAGCGCTTGCACGGATGGCGCCAACCCTGGCGCCGGGCTGATTCAAGCCGCCGACGGGAACTTCTATGGGACAACCTACTATGGAGGGGCCAGCGAAAGCTGTTACCCCGGATGTGGCACGGTCTTCAAAATCACCCCCCGGGGAACGCTGACCACGCTGCACAGCTTCGACGGCACTGACGGTGCCAACCCGAGCGGCGGGCTGATTCAAGCCACCGACGCGAACTTCTATGGGACAACGTACGAGGGCGGGGCCAAAGGAGGCGGCACGGTCTTCAAAATCACCGCTGGTGGCACACTGACCACCCTTTACAGCTTTTGCGTGAAAACGAACTGCACGGACGGCTCCGGTCCCGACGGCGGGCTGGTTCAAGCTACCAACGGGAACTTCTATGGGACAACCTTCGGAGGCGGGGCCAACTGCGCGCCCTCCGGCTGTGGCACGGTCTTTGAACTTACGCCCGAGGGGACGCTGACCACGCTGCACAGCTTCGACGGCGCTGACGGCTCCGAGGCTTCGGGGGCGCTGGTTCAAGCCACCAACGGGAACTTCTACGGGACAACGGAACAGGGCCGGGTTAGCGACCGTTGTATCGGTGGCTGTGGCACGGTCTTCGAAATCACGCCCGCGGGCACGCTCACCACGCTGCATAGCTTCGACTTCGCTGACGGCGAATCCCCTTCCGCAGGCCTGCTTCAAGCCACCAACGGGAGCCTTTACGGAACAGCGGTCGAAGGCGGGGCCCACAACGACGGCACGATCTTCGGCTTCTCCGTAGGGCTTGGCCCGTTCGTGGAAACTCGGCCCACCTCGGGCAAGGTGGGGACGGCCGTCATCGTCCTGGGAAACAGTCTGACGGGCTCGACCAGCGTCTCTTTCAACGGCACGGCGGCTGCGTTCAGGGTGGTCTCGGAGACCGAAATCACGACCACCGTACCCAAGGGCGCGACCACCGGCAAGGTCAAGGTGAAAACACCCCACGGCACGTTGACCAGCAACGTGAACTTCCGGGTGATGTGATACCGCCGACTTCGAGCTTCGCACCCACGAGAGGCTCTGGGAGCACAAGCGTGGTGACCCTCGGAAAAAGGGTTGCCCTCCGGAGCAACCAAGAGAGGAATCTACGAATGGTATTGAGGTCTGGCCGCTCGGCAATCTAAGCTCACCACACGGAAGTTGATTTCCTGCTTCCTCGAGAACGCGAACAGCTCGCGATCGAGCGGCGGACTAGCTTAGCTATGCTAGTTTGAAAAAAATTGGCGGAGCGTCGTATACTGGGCCTGCAGCAAATTCAAAACGAGTTAGCGAACATGCCGCCGGGGACAATGTACGAGAAAATCTGGGAAACCCACCTCGTGTACCAGTTACCCGGAGAACCTTCGCTCATTTACATTGACCGCCATCTGGTTCACGAAGGGACGTCTCCGCAGGCGTTCGCCGGTCTGAAGGCGGCAAGACGCAAAGTGCGACGGCCAGACCTGACGTTTGCCGTCATGGACCATTCCGTTCCCACCAAGGACCGCACTCTTCCGCTGGTGGATAAGATCGCCGAGGCGCAGTTCAGGGCGCTGGAGCGGAACTGTCGCGAGACCGGCGTAATGTTGTTCAACATGCGGAGCCGGAACCAGGGGATTGTCCACATTATTGGTCCAGAGCTGGGCATCACCCAGCCGGGCCAGACGATTGTCTGCGGCGACAGCCACACCTCCACCCATGGCGCCTTCGGAACCCTGGCCTTCGGCATCGGCACCAGCGAGGTGGAACACGTGCTGGCGACGCAGTGCCTGTCACAGTTCAAGTCCAAAACCATGCTGGTGGAGGTAAGAGGGAAACGCCAGCCGGGCGTTACCGCCAAGGACCTGATTCTGGCCATCATCGGCAAGATTGGCATTGCCGGGGGCAACGGGCACGTCATCGAGTACGCCGGAGAGGCTATCCGCGACCTTTCCATGGAAGGCCGCATGACCGTGTGCAACATGTCCATCGAGGGTGGGGCGCGCGCTGGTATGGTGGCTCCGGACGACACAACGTTCGTTTATATGGAGGGCCGGCCATTCGTTCCGCGCGGTAAGGACTTTCAGAGGGCTGTCGAGCGCTGGAGGTCGATTCCCACTGACCCCGGGGCTGTGTTTGACAAGGTGGTGGAGCTGGACGCTGCCGAGATC
>Ga0187846_10002466_pt1 | contig 10085 bp, 5 predicted proteins | sample TC_taG_FD_161473 | JGI IMG/M metagenome (GOLD analysis project Ga0187846, IMG submission 161473) | Biofilm microbial communities from the roof of an iron ore cave, State of Minas Gerais, Brazil - TC_06 Biofilm (v2) | ecosystem: Environmental > Terrestrial > Deep subsurface > Cave > Wall biofilm ... | reverse complement strand
ACGAAGGGGTCGATGACGGTGAATTCAGTTCGCCGACAGGGATCGCGCTCGACAAAGATGGCAATATGTACGTTGCCGATACAGACAACCATTCCATTCAGAAATTTGATAAGACCGGGAAGTTCCTCGCTCGTTGGGGTGCGGAGCCGTCCGCTCAAGAAGGATCGTTCTATTACCCGCGCGGCCTCGCGATCGGCCCGGATGATGTCCTGTATGTGGCTGACAGCGGCAACAATCGGGTTCAGAGATTTGATCTCGAGGGCAATCTCATGCAGACCTGGGGGAAATTCGGCATGGCCTGGCGGGGAGCCGACATAGGCAGATTCGACGTGCCCTGGGGGTTGACGACCGACCAAGAAGGCAGCCTCTATGTGTCGGATACAAGTAATGCCCGTATCCAGAAATTCAAAGCGGATGGGACCCCAGTACTGAAGTGGGGACGGGACGGAAGCTTCGACGGCGCGTTCTTTTTTCCACGCGGCATCGCCGTCGACTTTGTCGGCAATATTTATGTCGCGGACGAAGGCAACAACCGTATTCAGAAGTTCGATGCCCGCGGCAGTTTTTTGACGAAATGGGGTCGAGAGGGTAACGGTCCTGGGCAATTCAAGTCGCCGTGGGGTGTGTACTGTGATGCATTGGGCAATGTCTACGTGGTCGATACAGGAAACCACAGAATTCAAAAATTCGACGGGAATGGAACCTTTCTCTGTTCATGGGGGAACCGTGGCAAGACAGAGGGCCAGTTAAACTTCCCTTACGGTGTTGCCGTCGACAAAGAAGGCTGTGTCTATGTCGTCGACAGCGGCAACAATCGCGTACTCAAGTATGTGCCGACGGAAGAAGAGCTGAGTCGCGGAAAAGAGGAGACGCCAAAGACACAGGCCTTGAGCGCGACTCCGCCGCCGCACAGCGTGGCGGTAAAGGCCGGCGATACGGAAGCGTTTCTGAGCTGGATGGAGGTGCCCAAGGCTGTTTCGTACAATCTATATTTCGGCACGTCGCAGGGCCTCACAAAGCAGATGGCGACTAAGATCGAAGGCGTGACCAATCCCTATACACACACTGGACTCACGAACGATACGACATACTTCTATGCCGTATCTGCGGTGTTCGAGGATGGCACCGAGAGTTCGCTGTCGAGCGAAGTCACAGCGACTCCGGTGCTGATCGATATCACCGCGCCCCAGAATCCCTATGCCGTGATCAATCACGGCGCCTTCATGACGAATTCGCCCGAGGTCGTCGTCACCATCTCCGCCCACGACATTGATACGGGGGTCGGAGCCTACTTCATCTCTGAATCACCGATGACGCCGATGGCGGGGACGCCGGGCTGGGTCGATGTGACGCCGGCGCTGAAGTTCGGATCGACGATTCCCTTTATTTTATCGCCGGGAGACGGACAGAAGGTCATCTATGTATGGTTCAAGGATGTAGGCGGGAACGTCTCCACTCCCGCCAGCTCAACCATCCTGGTCAATACCTCGGGCTATGTCTGCGTCGCCAAGTGGGGACGCCCAGGCCGTGGCGCCTCATTGCTGCACGGCGGCGAGTTCATGGCTCCCGTCTATGGTCTCTGCGTGGATCAGCAGGGTTCTCTGTTCGTCGTGGATAACGGGAACAACCGGATTCAGAAGTTCGACAACGCCGGGAACTTCATCATTCTCTGGGGCAATTTCGGCTCGGCGAACTCAAACTTCCATAATCCCAGCGGAGTGGCCTGCGACGGCAAGGGCGACGTGTGGGTCGTGGACACCAACAATCACCGCGTGCAGAAGTTTGATGGCAGGCTTGGCGGCTACCTCATGAAGTTTGGATCGCGGGGGAATGGCGAGGGCCAGTTCAATTCGCCCTGGGGCATTGCGATCGATCGGGTGCGTGGCTACGTCTATGTAGTTGATAGCGCCAACTTCCGCGTCCAGAAGTTCGATATGACCGGCGAGTTCATCATGTCGTGGGGGAGCTTCGGGAACGGAGACGGGCAGTTCTATTTCCCCCGGGGCATCGCGGTGGATCAATCGGATGGGTCTGTCTATGTCGTGGATATGGGGAATCATCGCATTCAGAAGTTCGATACCAGCACGAACGTATTGCCCCAACTATTGACCAAGTGGGGCGGCAGTTCTGAGCCTGGTCATGCGAGCAGTGCCCTTGCGCAGGAAGCGGGACAGCTTCGTTCGCCGTGGGGTATTGCGGTCGACGGGGCCGGCGATGTGTACGTGACCGATACCGGAAACCACCGTGTTGAAAAGTTCGACAAGGAAGGCAACTACATCACGCAATGGGGTGGGTTCGGAAACGGCGACGGGCAGTTCAATTTTGCCTATGGAATTGCCGTCGATGCCAAGGGAAACATATTTGTTGCTGATAGTGGCAATACCCGCGTGCAGCAGTTTATGCCGGCTGAAGAAGGTGGCGAGCGACTCCAGGAGGAGGCGGAAGCTGCAGCGGAAATTGAAAAGGCGCAAGAGGCGTCAAAATCCTAAGTCGCTCAACTGGAGGCACTAAGGGGGGGGTATGCTGGAGCAACAACCGCCGATCGGATTGACCTTCGACGATGTGGTTCTGGTGCCTGCGAGATCGCAGGTGCTCCCGAGCGAAGTCAATACGCACACTCGCCTCAGCCGTCACATCCAGATCAACATTCCCATCGTCAGTTCGGCTATGGATACAGTGACGGATTCGCGGTTGGCGATCGCAATGGCCCGCGAAGGCGGGATCGGAATCATTCACCGAGTATTGTCACCGGCCGATCAAGCGGCGGAAGTGGATAAGGTGAAGAAGTCCGAGAGCGGGATGATTCTGGACCCCGTCACGATTTCCCCAGAACAAACGATTCGGGACGCGCACCAGTTGATGGCAAAGTATCGCATCTCCGGCATTCCTGTGACGAAGAACAAGAAGCTGGTCGGCATCCTGACGAACCGCGATCTGCGTTTCGAGACCCGAATGGAATTGAAGGTTTCACAGGTGATGAAGCGAGACAAGCTGGTAACTGCTCCGGAAGGCACCAGTTTGGAAAAGGCTCGTGAGATTTTGCACGAGCATCGCATCGAGAAACTGCCTGTCGTGAACAAGCACTTCGAACTCAAAGGATTGATCACGATCAAGGACATCGAAAAGCGTATCAAGTATCCCACGGCTTGCAAGGATGGACATGGACGGCTGCGCGTCGGGGCGGCGGTCGGGGTCGGGCCGGACACGGAAGAGCGCGTGGCACAACTCAAGAAGGCCGGTGTGGATGTGATCGTTGTCGATACCGCCCATGGCCATGCTCAGGCGGTGCTGGATACGGTCAAGATGATCAAGAAGCATAATCCCGAGCTGGATTTGGTGGCGGGAAACATTGCGACGGCCGAAGCGGCGAAGGATCTGCTCAAGGTAGGGGTCGATGCGGTAAAAGTCGGCGTCGGACCTGGCTCGATCTGCACGACCCGCATTGTATCCGGAGCGGGCATGCCACAACTGACCGCAGTCGCGGACTGTGCGAAGGCCTTGGACGGAAGCGGAGTTCCGATCATCGCCGACGGTGGCATCAAGTTTTCAGGAGACATCACCAAAGCCCTGGCGGCTGGTGCGTCGTCGGTGATGCTCGGTGGGTTGCTGGCCGGGACTGAAGAGTCGCCGGGTGAAACCGTGCTGTATCAAGCCCGAACCTATAAGGTCTATCGCGGCATGGGGTCCATCGGCGCGATGGAGCGCGGGAGCGGAGATCGTTACGGCCAAGCCGGGCGTCAGGCGCAGAAGCTCGTGCCGGAAGGGATCGAGGGACGCGTGCCCTACAAAGGGCCCGTGTCGGCTGTGATATACCAACTTGTCGGCGGTGTGAAATCTGGCATGGGGTACTGCGGGTGCAAAACGATACCGGAGCTGCAGCAAAAGGCCACATTCATCCGCCAGACGGTCGCCGGTCTCCGCGAAAGTCATGTTCACGACGTGATCATTACGAAAGAGGCCCCCAACTATCGGATGGATTGGGAGTGAGCAAGAGCTATCAGCTCTCAGCCGTTGGCTTGTAACGAAACGAGAACAAATCATCCTGCCTCGGTTCAGATCTGTCACAAGCTTGACTGTAGTTGTCCTGTCCTGGTGCCCGCTCATTACTGACTGCTGAGAGCAGATTCCATGGAACTCTGGCACGATCGTATCCTCGTCCTAGATTTCGGTTCTCAATATACCCAGCTCATCGCGCGTCGGATTCGCGAGGCTCACGTCTATTCCCAAATCATGCCTTGCACCGTGCCGCTTGCAACGGTCCTTGCGTATCGTCCCAAGGGCATTGTGCTGTCTGGCGGGCCCTCGAGCGTCTATGACAAGAAGGCGCCGTCGGTCCCCAAGGAGCTGCTCACGCAAGGGATCCCGATCCTGGGCATCTGTTACGGGATGCAATTGGTGACGCAGTTGTCCGGTGGTGAAGTCGCCAAAGCGTTGCACCGCGAGTACGGACGGGTCGAGCTCGCGATCGATGATCGATCAGACCTTTTCAAAGGCGTCGGCGAAGGTGGTTCAACCATTGTCTGGATGTCGCACGGAGATCGAATCGAACGCATGCCGCCGGGGTTTCGGTCGATCGCACACACCGGCAATTCTCCGATCGCCGCCATGCGGCGGCACGATGGGAAAGGCCGGATCTATTGCCTGCAGTTTCATCCCGAAGTGGCGCACACACAGGAAGGCACCACGATTCTGCAGAATTTCGTGTACGACATCTGCGAGTGCCGACCGTCATGGACGATGCAGTCCTATGTTGACACGGCCATGGAGCAGATTCGTCATCAGGTTGGGAAAAATCAGGTTATCTGCGCGTTGAGTGGTGGTGTGGACTCCTCCGTGGCGGCTGTGTTGACGCACCGTGCTATTGGCGACCAACTCACGTGTGTGTTCGTCGATAATGGGGTGCTTCGGGCGGGGGAATGCGATCAGGTGTACAAAACCTTCGCGGCCCACTTCAAGCTCAATCTCCGTATCCTTGACCGGACGAATGAATTTCTAACCGGCTTGAAGAACGTGATCGATCCGGAGCGAAAACGGAAGATCATCGGCCGACTCTTCATCAAGAACTTTGAAGCTGAATCGAAGAAATTAAAAGGGATCAAGTATCTGGTCCAAGGCACGCTCTATCCGGACGTGATTGAGAGCATCAGTTTCAAAGGGCCGTCCGCGACGATCAAGACGCACCATAATGTTGGCGGACTACCGGCTCGGATGAAACTGAAGCTGATCGAACCGTTGCGAGAGCTGTTCAAAGACGAAGTGCGTGGGCTGGGGAAGGAACTGGGGATCCCCGATGACGTTGTCTGGCGTCAGCCCTTCCCGGGTCCGGGCCTGGCAATACGTATCCTCGGCTCCGTCACGAAAGAACGGCTCACGATCCTTCGGGACGCAGAAGCGATTGTGGATCAAGAAATTCGAGCCGCGGGTTTGTATCGGGAAATCTGGCAGGCTTTTGCCGTCTTGCTGCCGATTCGTACCGTCGGCGTCATGGGCGACCAGCGGACCTATGAAAACGTTGTCGCTGTTCGTGCGGTGACCAGCCTCGACGGCATGACCGCCGACTGGGCCAAAATTCCGAACGACGTTTTAGGCAAGATGTCGAACCGCATCATCAATGAAGTGAAGGGTGTGAATCGGGTCGTTTACGATATCAGTTCCAAACCTCCTTCCACTATCGAGTGGGAATAGCAGGACGGCCGATGGAAGTCCGATTGCAAAAACTGATCGCCGGAACGGGGTTGGCCTCACGTCGCAAGGCGGAAGCCTTGATCAGCGCCGGAAGGGTGACGGTCAATGGTCGGGTTATGACGGAGCTCGGGACGAAGGTTGATCCAGATCGCGACCATGTGAAAGTGGATGGCAAACACCTCAGCTCAGTTCAGCCTTACGTTTATCTGCTTTTGAACAAACCAAAGTATGTCATGTCGACGTTGGATGATCCGGGAGGCCGGCCAACTGTGAAAGATTTTTTGCGTGGTGTAAAAGTCCGGGTGTTTCCTGTCGGTCGGTTGGATTTTGACAGCGAAGGGCTCATGCTGCTGACCAACAATGGCGGTTTGGCGCAGTCGCTCCTGCATCCTCGGTACCATGTGCCGAAGACCTACCGCATCAAGGTCAAGGGTGTGCTTACTGATGGGGAGATTCGAGAGTTGGAACATGGTGTGAAACTTGACGATGGCATGACCAGCCCGGCTCAAGTGAAGAAGGTAAAGAAGGTCGAGCAAAACTCCTGGTTGGAAATGACGATCCACGAAGGACGAAAACATCAAGTGAAGCGGATGTTGGATACAGTGGGTCATCCGGTCTTGAAGCTCATACGGGTCAAAATGGGGACCCTGGTGTTGGGCGATCTGGAACCAGGAGAGTATCGCTTTTAGAGGATCATGAAGCGAATGCGCTACGAGACCTTGTCGAGCGACGGGTGGCCTCGGTCGAGGAGGGAGAAGAGTCAGTTGTGCATCCGAAGCGGCCGGTCAAACACGAGGGCTGGGCTCGTTCAAACAAGAGCAAGAATAATCGCGGTAGGGCCGCTTGATCGTGGATTTGATGTGCCTGGGAGAGCGTTGATCCCGGGCTGGTAGGATGATCAAAAAGGCTGTCCAGCGAGGCCGCAGCAAGCGAAGGGGCGAGGCGTACTTTGCTCCCTACGGCGAGCCTCTGAGCGATGCGAGAACGAAGCCTGGTGAGAAGCGCATCTCAGCGCGCCGAGGCTGGGCGGGTGACAATCAAGGACTTGTTCATCGTCCGGTTAAGAAAGCGAGAGAGGCATGAAATTTCGGACCCATCGCTGTGGTGAATTGAATAAAACACATATCGGCCAGAGTGTAGTGCTCAATGGCTGGGTCCAGCGCTGCCGTGACCATGGAGTGGTTATGTTCATCGATCTCCGCGACCGCACGGGAATCACTCAGGTTGTTTTCAACGCGGAGCGGAATGCCTCCGTTCACCAAGCGGCCCATGCGCTGAGAAGCGAATGTGTTGTATCGATCACCGGGCAGGTTATGGCACGGCCTGCCGAATCGAGAAATCCAAACCTCCCGACGGGAGACATCGAAGTCTTTGTAGACGCTGTTGAAGTTTTGAATGAGGCCAAGACCCCTCAATTCGTGATCGAGGATGATGCCGACGTCACAGAAGCCGTACGCCTCAAGTATCGATACCTCGATCTGCGCCGCCCCAAGATGCAGCGTCTCCTCGCGATGCGGCATGATGCCATGCAGGCAGTCCGCGGTTTCTTGAATCGGCAGGGTTTTCTCGAGGTAGAAACGCCGATTCTCACCAAAAGTACCCCGGAGGGGGCACGCGACTATCTCGTGCCGAGCCGCGTCAATCCGGGGATGTTTTTCGCACTTCCTCAGTCGCCGCAGCTTTTCAAGCAAGTTCTGATGGTGAGCGGAGTTGATCGCTATTATCAGATCGCCCGTTGTTTCCGAGACGAAGATCTACGCAACGATCGTCAACCGGAGTTCACGCAAATTGATCTTGAGATGTCGTTTGTCGATCGCAATCAGGTGATGACTTTGATGGAACAGATGATCGTAACGGTGTTTCGAGAAGCTGGTTGCGTGGAGCTGCCGACGCCGTTTCCGCGCATGACCTATGCCGAGGCGATGGAACGGTATGGATCAGATAAGCCGGACTTGCGGTTCGAGATGCCGCTTTATGACGTAACCGCCTTTGCCGCGACGAGTGAGTTCAAGGTGTTCAGGGAAGCCGCCACGAAGGGCAAAATCGTCAAGGCGATGATTGTCAAAGACGGTGGGAGCCTCGCCAGGACTCGAATCGATGCGCTCGGAGAAACTGCGAGAGGTTTCGGGGCAAAGGGCTTGGCGTGGCTCAAAATCACGGCGGAACGCCAATTAGATTCCGTCATCGCGAAATATCTCGATGCCAGGTCCTTTGCTGCGACGCTGCCGGAGGCCGAGCCAGGTGATCTTGTGCTGTTCGGCGCCGATAAACCGGCTCTCGTGCATGATGTCTTAGGTCGGATCAGGCTATTGCTTGGAGAGGAGCTTAACCTGATCGACAAGACCGCCTGGAAGCCGGTCTGGGTAACGGAATTTCCGCTACTTGGCTACTCACCGGAAGAGAAACGCTACGTGTTCATGCACAATCCTTTTGCCGCGCCGATGGATGAGGATCTTTCTCTGCTCGATGCTGAACCCTTAAAGGCCCGCGCCAAGGCCTACGACTTGGTCTTAAACGGTAACGAAATCGGTGGAGGGAGCATCCGGAATCATCGGAGTGAGACTCAGCTCAAGATTCTCGACCTGCTCGGGATAGGCAAGGATCAGGCACAGGCGAAATTCGGCTTTCTCCTCGAAGCGCTCGACTATGGTGCGCCGCCACACGGGGGCATTGCCTTTGGTCTCGACCGACTCATCATGCTGCTCGGTGGGGCGGATTCCATCCGTGACGTGATTGCGTTTCCGAAGACTCAGAAAGCGCAATGTCCACTTACTGATGCGCCATCCTCGGTAGGTCAGGACCAGCTCAAGGAACTACGAATCAAGCTCGACCTGGTGGACTAAACGGCCAGCACCTACACATCATGGCTAGCAATGCCTTCGGGCGGCTCTTTACGGTGACCTCCTTCGGTGAAAGCCACGGGCCCGCCATCGGGTGTGTGGTAGATGGTTGCCCCCCCGGGATGAATCTGTCGGCCGAGGACATTCAGAATGATCTTGATCGGCGTAAGCCGGGGACGTCGCGATACGTGACGCAGCGGCAGGAATCCGACAAGGTCGAAATTCTATCCGGTGTCTTCGAAGGAAAAACGACCGGAACACCCATTGCTCTGCTCATTCGGAACGAAGATGCTCGGGGCCGCGATTACGGCAATCTGGTCGACACGTTCCGTCCCGGCCACGCGGACTATACCTATTGGCAAAAATATGGCATCCGCGACCATCGAGGCGGCGGGCGAGCTTCCGCCCGTGAAACAGCGGTGCGTGTCGCGGCTGCCGCCATCGCGAGAAAGTGGCTTGCGGAAAAACACGACGTCGTCATTCGCGGGTATTTGAGCCGTCTTGGACCGATCGAGATTCCGTTCAAGACGTGGAGTGCTGTGGGTGCCAACCCGTTTTTTGCCGCCGATCCTGACATCGTCCCTAAACTCGAAGCGTTCATGGACGATCTGCGCAAGTCCGGTGATTCTGTCGGTGCCGCGATCACGACTGTTGCAGAACATGTGCCGGTCGGACTTGGCAGTCCGGTCTATGCGAAATTGGACGCGGATCTCGCGGCGGCGATGATGAGCATCAACGCCGTGAAAGGCGTGGAAATCGGAGCAGGCTTTGGCTCGGTGACTCAACGAGGGTCGGAACATGGTGACGAATTGACGCCCGAGGGATTTCTCACCAACCACGCCGGCGGCATTCTCGGCGGAATTTCGACCGGTCAGAATATCGTGGTCACGATCGGGATCAAGCCGACCTCCAGTGTCCGTCTCCCACGCCGATCGATCGATAAACAGGGTAATCCGGTGATCGTCGAGACGAACGGTCGCCATGATCCCTGCGTCGGCATCCGCGCGACCCCCATTGCTGAAGCGATGTTGGCGCTCGTTCTCATGGATCACGCCTTGTTGCATCGTGCTCAAAATGCTGATGTGAAAACATCCACCCCGAAGATCGCGGGCTCTCCCAAGCGGAGCTCGCATGCCAAGAGCGCTGCCGGGCCTACCAAGGTCAATCCTATGCCGGATGAAGCCTAGTCCGTTTATCGAGATTGAGCGCGCAACGGTGTTCCGAGGGGATGTTTGCGCTCTTCAGGACTTCTCCCTTACCGTCGAGTCGGGCGAACATCTTGCCATCCTTGGACCAAACGGCGCCGGCAAGTCGACCTTCTTAAAGTTGCTTGCAGGCGAAATCCATCCGGTCCCAAACGAGGCGACCCGTCTCCGGCTGTTTGGGGACGAGCGCTGGAATGTTTGGGACGTGCGGAAGCAACTCGGATTCGTCTCGCACGATCTGCAGCATGTCTACGTGGATCATGTGCTTGGCCTCAAAGTGGTCCTCTCCGGGTATCATGCCAGCATCGGGATCTATGGCTATCAGGAGTTCAGCTACGCGCAGCTGGCGCATGCC
>Ga0187846_10002465_pt1 | contig 10085 bp, 8 predicted proteins | sample TC_taG_FD_161473 | JGI IMG/M metagenome (GOLD analysis project Ga0187846, IMG submission 161473) | Biofilm microbial communities from the roof of an iron ore cave, State of Minas Gerais, Brazil - TC_06 Biofilm (v2) | ecosystem: Environmental > Terrestrial > Deep subsurface > Cave > Wall biofilm ... | reverse complement strand
AACTGTGACTTTATGCGAAAACAAGAAACATCTTGGGAAGGGGTTCGTTTGGCGCCTGTCCAAGGTACTCCTGGAACCGAACTTCGGGCCGGCTCAACCTGCTTGTCGCGATTGTGGATTGTTCAGAACTCGACTTTCGGGGGGTGCGACGTGAGAGCCAGGTGGAGACTTTTTTCTCAAGCCGTGGTCGTGGGCGTCTGCGTGATCGCATTGGCATGGAGCGGTGGGAGTTTCCCTTCGATAGCCGCCCCATCCGGTGGGGTAGTCTATGTCATCGGGTACCAGCAGGATAATCCGTTCTGGGTGACCGAAGGCGCCGGCGCGGCTCAAGCCGCCAAGGACCAGGGCGTCACGGTCAGGTACGAAGCCCCGCCGCAGCCGACCGATGCCGGCATGATCTCGTTGATCCAGGCGGCGATGGCCGCCCACCCGTACGGGGTGTGCATCGACTATACGGGCAAGGCGATGGAAGCGGTGACGCTGAGCGCGTTGGAAAAAGGTATTAAGGTGGTCCTGTACAACAACAACAGGTTTGAGCCAGAGTCTGGAGGGGCAACGACCAACGCGCTGATCACCAACCTTGCGTACGTTGGTCAAGACGAGCATCATTCGGGGGAGATTCTAGCAAACGCGTTCCTTTCGTACCTTCCCAGTTCGGGGACTGTTTTGATCGTCAACCCGTTCCCAGAAGCCTTTGTTCTCACCCTTCGTTATCAGGGGGTCAAGCGGGGCCTCGAAGCTCACGGGTATAAGACGGCCCTGCTTTTGGCAAGCGGCGACGAAAACAGGAACGAAGCGATCACGGGAGCCTATCTCAGAGCCCATTCCGAGGTCGTCGGCGTGGTCGGACTCGGTAATCCGGGGGCAACACCGGCTACCCGCTACATCCAACAACATCAACTGAAGATCCCGGTGGCCACGTTTGATATCAACAGCACGACGTACAATATGATGAAGGCAGGCGGACAAGAAAAGGTTGCGCTGGACCAGCAGCCGTTCCTCCAATCCTATTACTGCGCCACAAACCTCGCCATGGAGATGCGCTACGGGTTCCAGCCGGTCAACGTCAATACGGGCACCTTTGTCGTGACCCAGAAGAACATCGGGATTTTGGACCGGCTCGTCGCAGCCGGCAAGGATTAACTTCCTGGAACGAGCACGGGCTTGTCTGTTGGAGCGGCACCGGTGCGCCGCATTTCTAAGGTAGATGCCGGCGCACGTCTGGGCCGGGTGGGGCTGCCCCCGGCGGATCTTGAGGTTGACGACCGGAGTGACGGACTGCACTCCTGTTCTCTGCGGGGACGGGAATGAAGCGCCTCAGTGAGATCGCGAGCAAATTGCTGCAGGCGCGCGCGTTCGGCGCGGTGGCAGCCATGGTGATCTTGACCGCGACATTTCAAGCGATGTCCGGGAACTTCTTGACCTCCAGCGAGCTTGCCGGCATCGCTCAGGTCGCCGCTCCCCTCGGCATCATGGGGGTCGGCGTGGCGTTCTTGATGATCTCCGGAGAATTCGACCTGTCCGTGGGGTCGATGTATGTGTTTATCCCCATCTTGATGGGTTTACTCTTGACCAAACTTTCCTGGGGAGTCTGGCTGGCGTTCTTGGCGGCTCTCGCCGTGGCGGCGATCATTGGGCTCGCCAATGGGCTCATCACGACCCATTTCGGGATTCCCTCGTTCATCGCTACGCTCGGCACGTACTTCATCCTGACCGGCGTGACCTTTATGGTAACCGGCGGGTACTCGATCGACTATTTCCATCCGAACACCTTGTTTACGCTGTTGGGATCGACAATTGGCACCGAGGGCCTCACCGTTCCGTTTCTCTGGATGCTGGCGATTGGGGGGATCTTCTGGTTTCTGCTGAACCACACCCGCTATGGGAACTGGACGTTCGCCGTGGGAGGGCGCACCGGTGTCTCGCGGGCACTCGGGGTGCCCGTGCGGCGGGTCAAGACGATCAATTTTTGTCTCTGCGCGATTCTCGCCGGCTTCGCAGGGTGTACGACATTTGCCAACCTGTCCTCTGCCCAGCCGAGCGAAGGCTCGAGCGACACCCTGCTGGCGATCGTTGCGGCGGTGCTTGGCGGCACGTCTCTTTTCGGAGTCGAAGGCTCGATTGCTGGGACCGTGTTCGGGGCATTGGTCCTCGGGGCGCTTGAAACGGGGCTGGTTCTCGTCGGCGCCCCGGGGACCCTGTACCAGGCCATGATCGGCGGGATTCTGATCGTCGCCGTGATCATGAGCATCCGGTTTGTCTCCGTAGGATCCCTCCTCGGTCGGTTCGGCGCATCCAGATGAGGCCGGCCATCCTCGAGACTCACGAGGGCAAAGGGCCGCCGCTGATCGAGCTCACGCGGGTCTCGATGGAATTCGGCCAGTTGCGCGCGCTGGAAGAGGTGGACTTTCAACTGTGGCCGGGAGAGGTTGTCGCCCTTCTGGGCGATAACGGCGCCGGCAAATCGACCCTGGTGAAGATCATCACCGGCTACCACGAACCAACCAGGGGTGAGGTCCGCGCGATGGGGAGCCGCGTCCGTTTCACGTCGCCGGCTCAGGCCCGCGCCCGGGGTATCGAGACCGTCTACCAGGACCTCGCATTGATTGAAGAGTTGAGTCTCTGGCGCAATTTTTTCTTGGGGAAGGAACTCTACATGAAAGTCGGGTCTGTTCCCATCTTCTTGCATCGAAAAGAGATGCGGCGGCGCTGTGAGGAAGAATTACGACGGATCGGGATTACGAGGATCAGGTCAGCGGAGCAGCGAGTGTCGCTGCTTTCGGGCGGGGAACGTCAGTCCCTGGCAATCACGCGAGCCGTCTACTTCGGCGCCAAAATCCTCCTCTTGGATGAGCCGACGGCAGCGCTCTCGGTGAAAGAGACTGAACGCGTCTTTCAGGCGATCCAGCATGCCAGGGATCAGGGGTTGGGGATCGTCTACATCGATCATAACGTGGAACATGTCTACCGTGTCGCTGATCGAATCGTGGTCGTCGAGCGGGGCCGAATCATTGGCAGCTACACGCGCGGAGAGGTCGGGATCGAAGAGTTGGTAGGGTTGCTGACCAGGGGCGAGCCGCATGAGCTGTCGTGGCTCCCGGCGGCCGCTGATGGGCAACCTTGAGCAGCACGATGCTCCTGGCGGACCTACGATCAAGGGGGGACCCCGTCGGGGAGCCTGCCCGCTTCGTTCCTACGAACACACCCTCGTTCAAATCATTTGAGTTGGAGAATGCGTCATCAAAAGATATGACTGACCGTGTTACGCGGTCGAGCGAGCATCGGCCAACGACTGATTCTCCTCCCTATGACGTCCCGCCCCGCCCAGGGCTTGTCTGTCCGCTCGCGGCGTCACCGCCGGCGGGCCGAGCTCGGAGCCGGTCCCTCCGTCGTCATATGACCCCAATCCAGCGGCCATGGTTATTCGGGGCGAAATCTGAGGAGGTGACCAATGGCGCCCACCAAGGGCGTTGGACGCACACACCGGTACGAACTTCACCGCAATTGGGGCGAGACACCGGCCGGCTGGGTGCGGGGTGAGGTTTCCGGGATCGCCATCGACAGCCACGACAACGTGTTCGTCTTCGCCCGGCAGCAGCGCCCGGTGATGACCTACGCGCCCGGCGGCCGCCTGCTTGATTCCTGGGGGGAGGGGCTGTTTCAGCGGCCGCATGCGATTTCGGTTGCCCATGACGGATCCGTCTACTGCGTGGACGACTGGGGGCACGCGGTGTTCCAGTTCTCCGCCGACGGGCACCTGCGGCAGAAGATCGAGAGGCTCGCTCCCGCGTCGGCATACCCGTCCCCGGAAGCCCCCGGACAGCCCATGGCGGTAACGTCCGTAGTGCCTCCGTTCAACTTCCCCACCGGCATCGCCCAGTCGCGCCACGGCAACCTGTACGTGTCGGATGGATACGGAAACGCGCGCGTGCATGTGTTTGACCCTCGGGGGAAGCTCCTATTCTCATGGGGGGAGCCGGGCGACGGGCCTGGACAATTCCGCTTGCCCCACGGGGTGGCCATCGACCAACACGACCGCGTGTATATCTCGGACAGAATGAACGCGCGGGTTCAGGTGTTCAATCTCCGGGGGGAGTTCACCGCCCAGTGGCCGGCACGGTGGCCAAACACCGTCGCCTTCGGGCGCGAAGGGGAGGTCTACGTGGCGGAGCTGGGAGGGGTGTTCCTCTTTTCCGCTGGGGCAGACCGGCGCCAGCCAGCCGCCAGGTTGACCGTGCGCACACACGATGGAGAAGTGGTCTCGGAGATCCTCGAGGAGCCTCCCTATGACCAAGAGCCCTTCTTCGCGCCGCACGCCGTTGCCGTGGATTCCAAAGGAGACGTCTATGTCGGCGAAGTCGCGGCCTCCTACTCGCACGGGCAGGCACCCTCGAGTTGGAGCGTTCTCCGAAAATACGTGCGCGTCTCTTAACGAGGTCCTACTGGGAATGCGGCGCCGCCGGGCGATCGGACATCCGGATGGCGCGAAGACTCAGCCCTCCATCGACGATGAGTTCGGCACCGGTCGTGAAGGGACTGAGACGATCAGAGAGCAGCAGCAAGGCGGATGCGGCGAGCTCTTGCGGGTCACCCTCCCTGCGCAACGGGACCTGGGACACCACGCTCCGCCTGGCGTCTTCGGAGACGCGGGCCACTAACGGGGTGCGGAATGGTCCCGGGGTGAGCATATTGACCCGGATGCCGTACGGAGCGAGTTCGAGCGCGAGAACCTGCATGTAGGCTTTCAGCCCCGCCTTGGAGACCCGGTACGATCCCTCGGACGGCGCCGGCGTATAACTGGCCGTCGACCCGATGATCAGAATGCTCCCGCTTTGCTGGGGTGTCATCACGCGCGCCACCTCGCGGCACGCCCATACGCACGCCGAGAGGTTGGTGTCCAGCGTCTCGTACCAGCCCTTGCTGGTGATCTCAGTCGTGAGTTCATGCCGTGTCGTCGCGGCGCAATTGACAAAAATGTCCAAGCCTCCAAGCCGACGGAACGCGCGCCCAACCATGGTAACGACTTGATCCTCGACGCTGACGTCGACGGGGAGGTGGACGCCCTCTCCCCCATCCCGGGTGATCTGAGCCAGGGTTTCGTCAGCCTGCTGAATATCTGCAACGGCTATCCGGACGCCCTCCCAGGCTAGCGCCACTGCGAGCGCCTGCCCGATTCCCGAGGCCCCGCCGGTGATCAGCCCTCGCTTCCCGGAGAGTCCGGTGTCTAGCGACATGCCCTGTCGGACATCATGCGGCCGGGAGAGGATCCGGCAGCCTCAGGGCCTTGGCCGACGCCAATCGTCCAATTGTCGACCAAGTCTCTCGATCGATCAGCACTCCACGAGCACGCCGGCGCCTGAACCGCTCGGGCTCTCCAGGCAACAGCACTGGCTGAGTGGAATCGATAGGTGTGGCAGACCGGATGTAGTCAGCCGTCTGCTGAACCCGGTTCGTGAAGTCGGGCTGCGGGACGATGGCGATGAAGGCCAGGTTGTTGCCGTAGCGCGATTCGTCAACCGTATCATCGCCGGCGAGGAGCGTCGCCATGCATTCGACGAGCAAGGAGAGGGCAAACCCTCGATAGCCCTGCTCGAGGCCTCCAAACGGGAGGATCGATCCCTTCGGCTCAGTGTAGAGCACCCCCGGGTCTATCGTCGGGGTCCCCCAAGCGTCCAGAAGCGTGCCGGTCGGGGCGGACAATCCCCGCGCTTTTAGCAACCGTATCCGGCCCTCGGGTGAGACTGCAGTGGAGAAGTCGGCGACGAGAGGGTCGGCCGGAGTGGGAATGGCATAGGAAATAGGGTTCGTCGCCAGCCTCGCGTCCCTTGCTCCGAACGGAGCGACTCGATGGCCCGAGCGGGGACCGCTGCAGAACCCCAGGGCAATGAGGCCCTGGCGAGCGATCTCCTCAGTGTAGGCGCCGATCCGCCCGGCGTGACCCGTGCGCCGGACGAGGACCAGCGAGATACCGTGCGTGCTGGCCGCTGGAACGGCCTCAACGGCGGCCAGCGAGGCCGCCAGCTGGCCGAAGCAGCGGTTCCCTTCGACATAAAGGATGGCATTGTTGCGTCTGGTGAGAGCAGGCGCGGCGATGGGATCGACCTCTCTCCGGAGGATCTCCTCGACGTACTGTGGTACGCGGATCAGACCGTGGGAATGGACGCCCAGCAGGCTATTCTCGACTAAGTGATCGGCGACGACCAGGGCGCTCTGTGACGGGACTCCGTAGGCTTCGAACATCGAGCGCGCGAGACGGCGAGCCGCCTCTGCACTCAACACGACCGAGTCCGCCGGACGGGGTTCGCTTGTCATGCGGATATGACTATAACACTTGAGCGACAGTGCGTACAACGTATGCCGATTTCTCTGCGAGATACCAAGCCACGGAAGAGGGATTGACCGTCAGCTTGAAGAAACCGCAGAATTGCTCACGTTCCAGACGCTCCACGACGTGTCGCCCGGTTATCGTCTTATGATGAGGGAAGGCATCCCAGTCTTGACTGCCACCGCCGCCTTCTCGTTTCGCGCCGGAAGGGGTTGCGTGAGATATTCAGCGCCTCGCACCGGAGGGTGGAGGGCATGAGACCAGCCCCAGACGCGGGAAGACCCATTGCGATGTCCGTGGCACTTCCGCGGCTCGACCTCGAGACAGCGGCCGCCGAATTCGCGGAACTCGGTTTCGAAGCGATGGAGGTCCACATCGCTCAAGTGGGTCCCGGTCTGATCCAACTGAAGCTCTTGGAACGGCACGCGGAGGCCGCCGGGGTGGCGGTTCGCAGCAGCGGCCTCCAGGTGTCAACCCTCAACGTGGTGGGCGAGCCCAGCTTCCAGCCCTTTGGAGACGCGGAGGCTCGAGAGGAGACCAGTCGTCAGCTCGCCCTGCATCTGAAGATGGCCGCCGCCATGGGCGCGCCGCGGATCCTGATCTGGGACGGACGCCTCGCCGCCGCCGGCCAGCTCGCGTCTGCCCCCAAGCTTCTTTCCACGTGCATCGCTCGGGGGCTCGAGACGTGCGGCCTTCCCGACCCGCCCGCGGTCTCGGTGGAGTTCCATCCCTTCACGTTCGCCCTGGAGCAGCGCCGGCTCAGTGAGACCGCCCGCGCGCTCGCCGACGTGGGAGCCGGAGTGTGTTTGGACTTTTGCCACGTGGGCGTTGCCTTGGGGAGCGGATGGGAGAGTCTGGTCGACGAGGATGTGCTGGAGGCAGTCAACCATGTGCACTTTTCCGACACGGACTGCCGGACATCGGAGCTGCACTTCCCCCCTGGAGACGGGGTCCTCGACCTGGATCTACTGGAGGATCGCCTGGCTGGCCGGGGCTTGGCCGTGGCCTGGGACCTCTTCTCCTGGCCGGCGCCCCGGGAGGCGGTGAAGCGGAGGTTTGGCGCGTACCGCGGCTTCGTCGACCGGTGCTGGGCCTCCGGGGGTCAGGGGAGATGAAGGCGGCGTTGCTTCCTGAACTGCCTGCGGACAGCCTGCGGGTCGTCAATCACCCCGATCCGGTGCCGGCCGGGGGCGAGCTCTTGGTCGCGGTGACGGCCTGCGGCATCTGCGGCACTGATCTTCATATCCTGGCCGGTGAATCCTACCGGCCGCACTTGCCGTTCGTCCTGGGGCACGAGCCCGTAGGCACCGTCCTCTCCGCCGGCTCGGCCGATGGCGAGGCATGGGTGGGCCGCCGGGTAACGATCACGATTTTCACCGGATGCGGGCGCTGCGAGCAATGCAGGGGGGGCGACGAGCGTCTCTGTCAGGTGCGTTCCCAGGCAACCGGCGTCCTCGAACGGTGGGGTGGATTCGCGGAGCGCATGGTGATCAGCCTGTCCCAGGCGGTTGACGTGCCCGGTGGGTTAGCCGACGCCAATGTTGCCGTCCTTGTGGATGCCGGGGCGACTGCCGCCAACGCGGTGCGGGCCGTCCCCGCCACGGACGGCCGTGCCGGCGCTGCCGTGGTGGCTGGCGGCGGTCCGGTAGGCTGGCTTGTGGCCGAGCTGCTGCGCCTGGACGGCCACGAAGTGACCGTGGTCGAACCCTTGCCAGACCGGCGAGCAGGCGTTGCCCGGCTTGGGTACCGCGTGGCGCCGGCCCTCGGCGATGTGCATGATCGGATCTCCGTGGTGGTCGACTGCGCCGGCGGCGAGGGGATTGTGCCGTGGGGTCTCGAGCGGCTCGACCCAAGGGGCGCGCTGGTCGTCGTCGGGTATCGCACAGTGCGGGAGGCAAACTTTAGCTTCATCGCGCGCAAGGAGCTCACGGTGTGCGGTGTGCGGTCAGGGTCTCGGGAGGACTTGCTGAGGGTGCTCGACCTCGCCTCAAGTGGACGCATCCGACTGCCGCCGGTGACCACGTGGCCACTGGAGGAAATCAACGACGCCTTCACCGCGCTCCGCCGAGGAGAGGTGGCCGGCAAGGCCGTGATCACGGTCGCGGCCAACGCTCTGGCAGGCAACTCGCACGATTGAGCGAAGAACGCCAATGGGGAGTGAGGGTTGACGATGGATAAGCTGATCATCACCGTGACCGTAGATTCCACGATGTCCTACCCGGGGAATCCCTTGATGCCTCCCATCGAGGACGTCGATGCCGTTGCCGCCGAGTATATCCGCTCTGTCAACGCCGGCGCGAGCCTGGTTCATCATCACGGCATCCACCACTTGGAGACGGAGATCCAGCCGGACGGCAGGCGGCTCTCTAAGATCGACTTTGATGGGTGGCGCCGGCTGACCGAGAAAATCAGGGAGGTCTGTGACCCCATTGTCCAGTTCGGGATTGCGAGCGCTCGTATTCCCGAGAAGATCAAACTCATGAAGCTCAAGCCCGACATGATGTCCTACGCGTTCAACGTCCACGACGAATTCTTCCAGCCTGATGAGAAGTATCCGCCCAATGAGATGTACGCTCTTCACCCTCGGGACGAGCTGATCGAGTTCTGCCAGGCGGCTCTCGATCATGGAGTGAAGCCAGAGGTTGAATGCTTTTACACCGGGGCCTTCTGGAACCTTGAGTTCATCCGCCGCCGCAACTTACTACAGGATCCGGTATGGGCAACGCTTTTTTTGGGATGGCAGGGTGGCGCTTGGACGCCCCCCACGTTCGACGCCCTTCTCTTCATGGTCCGGCACTTGCCGCCGCGCGTGAACTGGAACCTCAGCGTGATGGACCCCGCGACGCAGTGGAAGTTGCATGCGCTGGCCATCGCAATGGGGGGCCACGTCAGAGTAGGGTGGGAGGACAATCCCTACCTCCCCGACGGCAGTCTCGCGGCTTCCAACGCCCAGTTGGTCGATGTCGCAGTCCGCATGGGTCGGGACGTCGGTCGCGAGGTGGCGACGCCTGCCGACGCTCGCCGCATCGTTGGGTTGCAGCAGGTCCGCGTTGCACGTGACTGAGGAGGAGGCGCTTCGCCTTTTCGAAAGTTGCTCCAATGCCGGTCGCTGGGGGCCCGACGATGCGCTGGGCACCTGCAACTACATTACCGAGGGGAAACGGCAACGAGCGCTGGCCCTTGTCCGGCGCGCGGAAGTCATCTCATTAGGGAAGGATCTTGTCATGAGCGGATCCCGACAGACACCGCCAAGTGCAATCCGCGTCATGATGTATGCGGGTGCCGAGTTCATTTCCGCCCAAGACGTACTGCTGCTGGCCCCCCATGGCTTTGAGACGACGCACGTGGACGCCCTCGCGCACTCCTCGTTCGACGGCTGGACTTATAATCGCCGGCGTGCCGCAGTCGTGGTAGGGGGCCAGGGGGTGACTTTTGGCTCGATAACTGCGGTCGGCAACGGGATCGTTACACGGGGCGTGCTGCTCGACGTGGCTGCGGCCCGAGGAGTGCCCCATCTGCGACGCGGCGACGGCGTCGGCGTCGACGACCTGCAGGCGGCCGAACGGATGGCGGGCATCGTCGTGGAACGCGGCGACGCCATCTTCGTGCGCACCGGACACGACCTACGCGAACGGGAAGAAGGCGTGGACGACGAAGTGCGCGAGGGCCTGCTCCCCGAGGTGATCCCGTGGCTGCACCAGCGAGAGATCGCTGTGTACAGCGGTGACTGCATCGAGCAGATGCCGAGCGGATTCGAGCG
>Ga0187846_10002464_pt1 | contig 10086 bp, 4 predicted proteins | sample TC_taG_FD_161473 | JGI IMG/M metagenome (GOLD analysis project Ga0187846, IMG submission 161473) | Biofilm microbial communities from the roof of an iron ore cave, State of Minas Gerais, Brazil - TC_06 Biofilm (v2) | ecosystem: Environmental > Terrestrial > Deep subsurface > Cave > Wall biofilm ... | reverse complement strand
CGGGCCGCTTCGACGTCGCCACGATCATCTACAACCGATTTCGCTCGGCGATGACCCAGATCGTCACCGCGCAGCAATTGATCCCATTTCAGATGCCGGCCGATGGCGATGCGGTCGCGCCGCGGGGCGCGATCTACGAATTCGAACCCTCGGAAGAGGAAATCCTCGCGGAATTGCTGCCAAAGAACCTGGCGGTGCAAATCTTTACCGCATTGCTCGAAAACGTCGCGAGCGAGCAGGGTGCGCGGATGACGGCGATGGACAACGCGACCCGCAACGCCGGCGAGATGATCGACCGCCTGACCCTCATCAAAAACCGCACCCGGCAAGCAGCCATCACCAAGGAGCTGATCGAGATCATCTCCGGCGCCGAGGCGCTCTAAGGGACTCAAATGGCGTCCGTTGAATCAACGTGGTACTCGTCACCCCCGCGCAGGCGGGGGTCCAGGGCAACTATCGTGATCCTGGATTCCCGCTTTCGCGGGAATGACAGCTAACCACGTGTGATCCCGAGCCTCATTTCGATCAGCCCTAAGTGTCGAGACAGGATTTCGAAAGCATGGCCACCAACAGCATCGGCACGATCACCCAGGTCATCGGCGCGGTCGTCGATGTCCGTTTTGACGGCGAGCTGCCGGAGATCCTGACCGCCCTGCACGTCGACCACAGCGGCCGGACGCTTGTCCTCGAAGTTGCCCAGCAGCTCGGCGAGAACACCGTGCGAACGGTTGCAATGGACACCACCGATGGGCTGGTGCGCGGCACCCAGGTGGTCGATACCGGCGGGCCGATCACGATGCCGGTGGGTCCCGAGACCTTGGGTCGCATCCTCAACGTTGTGGGCGAGCCGGTCGACGAACGCGGCCCGGTGCAGACCAACCGCAGGTCGCCGATCCACAGGCCGGCGCCCGAATTCGTCGATCAGTCGACCGAGGCCGAGATCCTGGTCACCGGGCTAAAGGTCGTCGACCTCCTGGCGCCCTACGCCAAGGGCGGCAAGGTCGGGCTGTTCGGCGGCGCCGGCGTCGGCAAGACCGTGATCATCATGGAATTGATCAGCAGCATCGCGAAGGCGCATGGCGGCTACTCGGTGTTCGCCGGGGTCGGCGAACGCAGCCGCGAGGGCAACGACCTCTATCACGAGATGATCGAATCGGGGGTCATCAACATTGACGGGCCGGGATCCAAGGCCGCACTCGTCTATGGACAGATGAACGAGCCGCCGGGCGCGCGCGCCCGCGTCGGCCTCTCGGGCCTCACCCTCGCCGAATATTTCCGCGATGAGGAAGGCCAGGACGTGCTGTTCTTCGTCGACAACATCTTCCGCTTTACGCAGGCCGGCTCCGAGGTGTCGGCATTGCTCGGCCGCATCCCCTCGGCGGTCGGCTATCAGCCGACCCTCGCGACTGATCTGGGGGCCTTGGAGGAGCGCATCACCAGTACCAAGAAGGGTTCGATCACCTCGGTGCAGGCGATCTTCGTGCCGGCCGACGATTTGACCGACCCGGCGCCGGCGACGACCTTCGCCCATCTCGACGCGAGGACGGTGCTGTCGCGGCAGATTTTCGAACTCGGTTTCTTCCCGGCGGTCGACCCGCTCGACTCGACCTCGCGAATGCTCGACCCGCGTATCGTCGGCGAGGAGCATTACCAGGTCGCGCGCGACGTGCAGCGCGTATTGCAGACCTACAAATCCTTGCAGGACATCATCGCCATCCTGGGCATGGACGAATTGTCGGAAGAGGACAAATTGACCGTGGCGCGGGCGCGCAAGATCCAGCGCTTCTTGTCGCAACCAATGTTTGTCGCCGAGGTGTTCACCAGCCTGCCGGGTGTGTTCGTCAACCTCGAAGACACGATCAAGGGGTTCAAGGGAATCGTCGAGGGCGACTACGACGATCTGCCGGAGAGCGCCTTTTACATGGTGGGCACGATCGAAGAGGCCGTCGCCAAAGCGCAAAAGATGGCGGCAGAGGCGGCCTGAGGCCCGATAGAAGCCGATGCCGGACCGTCTGGAATTCGAGCTGGTGACACCCGAGCGCCTATTGCTCTCGGAGATGGTCGAGATGGTGGTGGTGCCGGGCACAGAGGGGAATTTCGGTGTGCTTCCGGGTCACGCGCCGCTGATTTCGACGATCCGGCCGGGGATGATCGCGATCTACCAGGGGCAGACTGTCATCCGGCAAATCTTTATCGCCAGCGGCATCGCTGAAGTAACGCCGGAGCGTTGCACGGTGCTGGCGGACGAAGCGGTTTCGCCGGATGCGCTTGATCAGGGCTCGATCGAAGGCGATTTGCGGATCGTCGAGGGCAATCTGCCGAGCTTGCGCGAGCAGGTAGCGCGTGCCGCCGATACGGATCGCGAGCGGCTGCTGATCGAGCTTCATCGCCTCGAACGCGAGCAAGCCGTCCTCCAGGCGAAGCTGCAGGCGCTCGGCGAGACGACGGGTTGACGGGGCGCAGCCGACACCGCCCCCGCGGTTGACGCGTCTCATCGCTTGGCGCACCGTTTGCACGCGGCCTTGCGGCCCGGTAGAGGGAGGCGCAGATGCTATCGAGCGGTCCCCCCCAACAACGGCTCACCCGGCGCGCGCTCGCCCTGGTGCTGGCCGGCGGTCGCGGCAGCCGGCTGAAGCAATTGACCGACCGGCGCGCCAAGCCGGCCGTGTTCTTCGGCGGCAAGTTCCGCATCATCGACTTCGCGCTGTCAAACTGCCTCAATTCGGGCGTCCGGCGGATCTGCGTCCTCACGCAGTACAAGGCACATAGTCTGCTCCGTCACCTGCAGATGGGCTGGTCCTTCCTGCGTCCCGAGATGAACGAGTTTCTCGACCTGTTGCCGGCCCAGCAGCGGCTCGACGAGGCGACCTGGTATCGCGGCACCGCGGATGCGGTGTACCAGAACTTCGATATCTTCCGCGCGGCTGAGGCGGAATACTTTGTCGTGCTGGCTGGTGACCATATCTACAAGATGGATTACTCGAACATGCTGGAGGACCACGCCGCCAAGGGGGCGGATTGCACGGTCGCCTGCATCGAAGTGCCGCTCGGAGAAGCCTCCGGTTTTGGGGTCATGGCGGTCGACGGGTCGATGAGGATCGTCGATTTTTTGGAAAAGCCGAGGGACCCGCCGCCGATCGCCGGCAAGCCCGGCCGGGCGCTGGCGAGTATGGGCGTGTACGTCTTTACCGCCGAGTTTCTTTATGCCGAGCTCGAGCGGGATCACCGGGACCCGACCTCGAGCCACGATTTCGGCAAGGATGTAATCCCGAACCTGGTGAGCCGCGGTCTCGCTGTCGCCCACTCCTTCGAGGCGAGCTGCGTCAAGACCACGCCCGAAGCCGACGCCTATTGGCGCGACGTAGGAACCATCGACTCTTATTGGTCGGCCAATATCGATCTGGTGATGCCGGTTCCATCGCTCGACATCTACGACCGCAACTGGCCGATTTGGACCTATCAACAGCAGCTGCCGCCGGCGAAGTTCGTGTTCGACGACGACGACCGGCGCGGCATGGCGGTCGATTCGATGGTCTCGGGAGGCTGCATCATTTCCGGCGCCACCGTCAGGCGCTCGCTGTTGTTTTCCGGCTGCCGGATCAATTCTCATGCGCGGACCGCCGGCGCGGTGCTGCTGCCCGATGTCGAAGTCGGCCGGCGCGCTCGGCTCACCAATGTCCTCGTCGACCGCGGCTGCCATATCCCAGAGGATCTGGTGATCGGCGAAGACCCGGAGCTCGACGCCAGACGCTTTTACCGCAGCGATCAGGGTGTCACGTTGGTCAGCGCCGATATGCTGGCCGCGCTGAGGTAGACCGCTTATTTCTCTTCGGCGGTGAAAACGCCGTTCCAGTTGGCCGGCGGGGCTTGGATCTGGAACTGGGCGATGCGGTGCCGGTAGAGATCGTAAACCGGCGCGAGGAAGCGCGCTGCCGCGAGCCGTCCATCGTCGAGCAATCTTGTTGCCGTAGCCCAATCCTGCCGGCGGTAGGCTCCCAGCAGCGCTGAGTGCTGGTCGATAAACTCGTCTTCCGCGATGCGCTCCGGCGGCAGTGTGTAGATCCGCCCGGCTTCAGATTTGCCTTTGACGGCGACGAGATCCAACTCGATCAATACCGGATCGCCGAGCCGCAGGGCCGTCTCCTCGCCGATCATCAGATCGACGCCGTAGACCTTGCCGAGGCCTTCCAACCGCGACGCGACGTTCACCGGATCGCCGAGCAGCGAGTAATCGAAGTGCTGGAGCGAGCCGAAATTGCCGACGACGCACTCGCCGGTGTTGATGCCGATACCGATGCGGACCGGCAAAAAGACCTGGTAGGCCGCTTCCGCCTGCCACAGGTGATTGAGCTCGACGAGCTCGGCGCGCATCGCCTGGGCCGCCTGCACCGCGTTCCTGACATGGTCGGGATCGTCGAGCGGCGCATTCCAAAATGCCATGATGCAGTCGCCGATATATTTGTCGATCGTCCCCTTCCGCTCGGTGATGATCTCGGTCATCGGCGACAGAAAGCTGTTCATGAACCGGGTCAGGCTCGCTGCGTCGAGCTTTTCCGAAAGGCTCGTGAACCCGCGGATGTCGCAGAACAGGATCGTCATCGTCCGCGCCTGGCCACCGAGCTTGAGCCTCTCGGGGTGGCGCGCGAGTTCGTCGACATAATGCGGCGACATATACTGAGAGAAGGCGCCGCGGATTTGGCGTTGCCGGGCCTCGGTTCGCAAATAGCCCAGCAGCGAGGCTACCAGATAGACGAGGGTGATAACCGCCCAGGGATAGACCGGGTCGATCAGTAGTTGCGCGTGTTTGAAGAGGAGCCATGATGTTGCGAACGCAACCACTACCGAGGCGCCACCGAGCACTGCGCTCGGCAATGCGCCGATTCGCGGCAAGGCGAGGGTCAGCGCGATCCCGACCAGCAGCGTAAACAAGATTTCCGCCCCCACCGCCCAGTCGGGCCGGACCAGAAATGCCCCTTGCAATATCTGCTCGAGCAACTGGGCGTGGATCTCCACTCCGGGAACGTCGGGCTTGATCGGGGTCGCCTGCAGATCGTTGACCACACCTGCGGCCGAGGTCCCGACCAGCACGATGTGATCGGCGAACAGGGCGCGATCGAATTTTCCCGCGAGCACATCGGCGGCCGAAACCAATCGATCGCTGCGCGGCACCGCGTAGTGTAACCAGACACGGCCCGCAGCATCGGTCGGTATCGTCAGCTGTCCGATGCGGATCGCCGTCAAACCGGTCTTTTCGCCAAAGCTCTTCTCGGCGTTGGCGCCAGCCGCACGGCCGACATAGCTGGACGCGCCGAGCGCGACGCGGAGTGTTTCGGCGACGAGCGACGGATACGGCTTTTCGCCGAGCCGTAAAATCAGCGGAACCCGCCGAACGACATGGTCCCAATCGACATACTGGTTGAGGAAGCCGTTACCAGCCGCCGCAGCCTCCAGCCTCGGCAGGTTCGCAATCGCCGCCGAATAGCTATCGACATGACCGAGGGGATCGTCCCCGACCAACGCAAAACCCGCCTTCGCGAGCGGCAGACGGGTCTCGCCGCGGTCGGTCAGGATAAAGCCGGTCACGACCGGCATGGTGCCCATCGCATCTGCGAGCCGCTGATCGGGATCGGGCACCGCCGCCAGCAGCTTTTCGGCTTCCTCCGCCCCAACCCCATTTTTGGCCAGCAAAGGCAGCAGCAATTTGGGTGAGGTACGGTCCGGTTCGGCAAAGTCGATATCGAAGGCGATGACTGCCGCACCGGCCTCGCGCAACTTGTCGACGAGTTGTGCAACGATGGCGCGTGGCCAGGGCCATTGGCCGATCTTACCGAGGCTCCTATCGTCGATGTCGACAACCCGGATCGGCGCGTCCCCAGCGGGGCGCGGGGCGGCCTTCTGATAGAGGTCGAAGCAAACCAGCGACAGCCGCTCGAGCAGATCGGAGGCGGTGACGCGCAGGGTGAGCGCCACCAACAGCAGCGCGAGCGGCAGTAGATAGATCAGGCCGCGGCGAGCCGCGAGAAGAACTCTCATCGATGGCTAATGCCCAATTCGACGCTAATTATCGCCGAATTCGACGCAAATTTCCATCCGAGGTGCGGCGGTAACGATAGATGCGCGCCATCGTATCGCCGGACGCACACCGGGCGCTTGCCGCAGCTCGATGAACGGACGACTGTTTACCTGGGGAAGGGAGCTGGGATGGAAGCGCAGCAGACAACACCGGCGGGCGTCGGGTCGGGCGCCCCAGGTCGTGGCGGGGCACGATCGGCGAGTGCCCTCGAAACCCGGAAGATCGTGCTCGTCGAAAAGGCTCAGGCACTTGCCGGGAAGGCGCTCGAACCGCCGCGCCAGGCGACCGGCAAACGTCTGGTTTCTGAATTTTACGAGCACGTGCCGCCGGCCGACATCGCAGCACGAAGCCCGAGCGATCTGTGGGGCGCCGCGTTGTCGTTCTGGCGCTTCGCCGAGCGCCGGCGGCTCAGTCAGGCGAAGGTTCGAGTCTACAACCCCGATCCCGCCGCGGATGGCTGGTCGTCACCGCACACGATCGTCGAGATCGTCAATGACGACATGCCTTTTCTCGTCGATTCGATCAGCCTGGCGATCAATGCCAGCGGCCGCGTCATCCATCTGGTCATCCACCCGATCTTCACGGTCGCACGCGACGCGAAGGGGCGGCTCGGCGAGCTTGGTGGCGCCGCGGCGGCCGGGTTGCACGAATCCTGGATGCAGATCGCGATCACGCGGCAATCGGATCGCGACGATCTCGCCCAGCTGGCGCAAACATTGTCCGGAGTCCTCGCCGATGTTCGCGCTGCGGTTGAGGATTGGCAGCCGATGCGCGAGGTCTTGCGCGAACTCGTCGCTGAATTGTCTCGGTCCCCTACCCCGCCGGTGCCGCCGACGGAGCTCGCTGAAGCCCAAGACTTTCTGCGCTGGCTCGACGACGACAATTTCACCTTTCTCGGGTACCGCGAATATGTGTTCGACGGGATGGCCGCCCAGCTCCGCGGGCCACTCGGGATCCTGCGCGACGAAGCTCACCCGGTCTTTGGAGCTCTGCGCGATTTGTCATCGTTGCCGCCCGACGTTCAGGATTTCGTACGCCGGCGTGAACTTCTCGTCATAACGAAATCGAACCGCCGAGCCACGATCCATCGCACCGCGCACATGGATGCGATCGGTCTGCGCCGCTTCAGCCCGAGCGGCGCGGTGGTCGGCATTCGCCTGTTGCTGGGGCTCTTCACCTCGCTGGCTTACAGCCGCAATCCGAACTCGATCCCGCTGCTGCGGCTAAAGGTTCGGCAGATTGTCGGGCGGGCCGGACTAGCGCCGACGACCCATGATGGCAAGGCGCTATTGCACATCCTGGACACGCTTCCGCGCGACGAGCTGTTCCAGACCGACACAGACCAGCTGTTCGAAACGGTCATAGCCATCCTCAATCTCCAGGAACGGCAGCGCATCGCACTGTTCATCCGGCGCGACCCGCTAGAGCGCTTTGTTTCTTGCCTCGTCTATGTGCCGCGTGAGCGTTACGACACGGCGTTGCGCGACCATTTCGCGGCGATCCTCGAAGATGCGTTCGCCGGACAGCTGTCGACCTCTTACATCCACCTCGACGAATCTCCGCTGGCGCGGCTCCAGTTCATCATCCGCACGACCCGCGGCCATGTGCCCGCGGTCGACGATCCCGCTCTCGAAAGACGGCTCGCCGAGGCGGGGCGCAGCTGGTCGGATCGCCTCGAGGCGGCGGCGGCCGCCGCCTTTGGCGAGGAGGAGGCACGGGCTCGGCTGCGTCGCTTGGGCCCGTTCCCGGTCGCCTATCAAGCGCGGACGCAAACCGAACAGTCGATTTCCGATCTACGCCGCATCGAGAACGTGCTGGCGGGTTCGCCTCTGGAAGTCTCGCTTCACCCCTCTGCGGACGGCGGCTTACCCGGATTGCGGATCTATCGCGCCAAACAACCGGTCGTGCTCTCCGACGTGCTGCCGATTTTGGAGAATCTCGGCCTGCGCGTCGTCGCCGAGGAGCCGTTTCGCATCGACAACCTCGACGGCGCCGCGGTGTGGATTCACGAATTTCAGCTCGGCGGCGTGGCGCTGCTGAGCACCGTATCTGCAGTCGTCAGGGCGCGGTTCGAAGAAGCGCTCGTCGCGATCTGGACCGGCCGAGTCGAGAACGATGGGTTCAACCGCCTGGTCTTGGCGGCCGGACTGGCGGCCCGCCAAATCACGGTTCTGCGCCTCTACGCCAAGGTACTGCGTCAAGCCGGCTTCGCTTTTAGCCAAGCCTATATGGAGGATTCGCTCAGCGGTCACCCCGAGATTGCCCGGCGCCTCCTCCAGCTCTTCGAGATCCGCTTCGATCCGACCCGCGCCGGGGACCCGTCGCTCGCCGTCATCGCCGAGATCCAGGCGATCGATCACGCCCTCGACGCGGTCGAGAGCCTCGACGAAGACCGCATCCTGCGCAGCTTTTTGACGCTCGTGCTCAAGAGCGTGCGGACGAATTACTACCAGCAACTGCCCTCGGGCGAGACCAAGCCCTATCTGGCGGTCAAGCTCGCGAGCAGCGAAATCGACCTGATGCCGTTGCCCCGGCCGCTCTTCGAAATCTACGTCTACAGCCCGCGGGTCGAGGGGGTGCACATGCGCGCTGGGAGGGTCGCCCGCGGTGGCATCCGATGGTCCGACCGCAAGGAGGATTTCCGCACCGAGATCCTCGGGCTGATGAAGGCGCAGACGGTAAAGAATGCGGTGATCGTCCCGGTCGGATCGAAAGGGGGCTTCGTCATAAAGCAACCACCTGCTGCAGCCGATAAGCTGAGGGCCGAAGCTGTCGAATGCTACAAGACGCTGATCCGCGGCCTATTGGATCTCACCGACAATATCGTCGCGGAAACCCCCGAAGAGCACCGGGTCGTGCCTCCACCGGGGGTCGTCCGCTATGACGGCGATGATCCGTATCTCGTAGTCGCCGCCGACAAGGGGACCGCGACGTTTTCCGATTTTGCCAACGCAATCGCGCACGAATATGGGTTCTGGCTCGGCGATGCGTTTGCGTCGGGTGGTTCGGCCGGATACGACCACAAGGCGATGGGGATCACCGCGCGCGGTGCCTGGGAGCTCGTCAAGCGCCACTTCCGCGAGCTCGGGCGAGACATCGAGAAGAGCGCCCTGAGCGCGGTCGGCGTCGGCGACATGTCGGGCGACGTATTCGGCAATGGCATGCTGATGTCCGGTCACTTGCGGCTACTCGGCGCGTTCAACCACCTGCATGTGTTCATCGATCCTGCACCCGATCCGGAGAAAAGCTTTGCCGAGCGGCAGCGGCTGTTCCACCTGCCTCGCTCGAGCTGGGCGGATTACGACCGCTCGCTCATTTCCCCCGGCGGGGGCGTGTTTGAGCGCAGCGCCAAATCGATCCCGATCGGTGCCGAGATGAAGCGCGCTTTCAACATTGAGACAGACCATTTGACCCCGGCCGAGCTGATCCGCCAGCTTTTGGCCGCACCGGTCGATCTCTTGTGGTTCGGCGGGATCGGGACCTATGTCAAGGCTCCCGACGAGAGCCATATCGAGGTTGGCGACCGCGCCAATGACGCGCTGCGCATCGACGGCGACAAGGTCCGCGCAAAGGTGATCGGCGAGGGCGCCAACCTCGCGGCAACCGAGCGCGGGCGCATTGCGTTTGCACTCGCCGGCGGTCGCGTCAATACCGACGCAATCGACAATTCCGGCGGTGTCGATATGTCGGACCATGAGGTCAACATCAAGATCCTGCTCGACCGGGCGATTGCCTTGGGCGCGCTCTCGGCGGCCGAGCGCGAGCCGCTTCTCGCCGCCATGGCCGATGATGTCGCGTCATTGGTTATGCGCGACAATTACCTGCAGGGCGAGGCGTTGTCGGTGGCCGAGGCGCGCGGCATGGGCGTGCTCAACCGGCAGGTGCGCTTGATGCGCGATCTCGAGCGCTCGAGCCGTCTCGACCGGGTGCTCGAGTTCCTGCCGGACGACGAGACCCTGACAGCGCGGGCCGCGCAACGTCGCGGGCTTGTTCGACCCGAGCTCGCGATCTTG
>Ga0187846_10002463_pt1 | contig 10087 bp, 8 predicted proteins | sample TC_taG_FD_161473 | JGI IMG/M metagenome (GOLD analysis project Ga0187846, IMG submission 161473) | Biofilm microbial communities from the roof of an iron ore cave, State of Minas Gerais, Brazil - TC_06 Biofilm (v2) | ecosystem: Environmental > Terrestrial > Deep subsurface > Cave > Wall biofilm ... | reverse complement strand
AGTAGAGGTATTTCCAGCCACGGAGCTGCGCGCGGTAGGACAAGTCGGTGTCCTCGGTGAGCGTGTCGTGCTGCCAGCCGCCGGCGTCGTCAATGGCGCGCCGCCGCCAGACCCCTGCCGTGCCGTTGAAGTTGAAGAAGCTGCCGCTGCGCGACCGCGCCCCGTGCTCCATCACAAAGTGCCCGTCGAGCAAGATCGCCTCGACTTGAGTCAGCGCCGAGTAGTCCCGGTTCAGGTAGGTCCAACGCGTTTGCGCCATGCCGATTTTTGGATCCGCGAAGTAGGGCAGCGTGCGGCGCAGAAAATCGGGAGCGGGCAAAAAGTCGGCGTCAAAGATGGCCACAAACTCGCCGGTGGCTGATTCGAGCCCTGCGGCCAACGCTCCGGCCTTGTACCCCGTGCGCTCATTGCGATGGATGTACCGGATCGGCAGCCCCAGCGCTTGGTAGCGCTCGACGCAAGCCCGCGCCATCTGCTGCGTCTCGTCGGTCGAGTCGTCCAGCACCTGGATGTCGAGCAACTCTCGCGGATAATCGAAGTGCGCCACGGCATCAACGAGCCGCTCGGTAACGTACCGCTCGTTGTAGATGGGAAGCTGTATGGTAACCTTGGGCCACTCGGCCGGCGCAGGAGCAGGGCCGGGGACATTGTCGCGGTTCTTGAAATACGTGTACACAAGCCAATACCGATGCAAGCCGTACGCAGCCAGAATCACCAACACCACGAAATACGGCAGGACGATAGACAGATCGAACGCATTCAGGTGGTAAAGCCCGCGGAAGGGATTCCGGCTGACGTCAGTGAACTTCGACCAGTAGCTCCAGAGCGGACTTTGCGCCAGCGCGGCCGCAAGAACGAGAGCATGTTGCGCCAAAATCAAGACCAACTTCCCCCCAGACGAAAATCTCGAAAAACTTCCCTGTGAAAAATCCTATGCCGAGCGCGCCCGAGCCGCCCCCCGCTCCAAGATTTGGCCTCGGGCCGCAAGCGCTCGTGGCGCTGGTTGCTGCGGTCGCGCTCGAAGCCCTGTTCGCGGCAATGGCACGCCTCGGGGACCTGACGATTCACATCCCCGAGTTCGTCGCGCTGGCGCTCGGCGCGGGTGTCCTGTACGTCCTCGCACTCTACGCGCTGGAGCACACGCGAGACCGCCGCGCCGCGCTGTGGCTGGTCCTGCTCGGAGCGCTCGCCTTCCGCTTAACCCTGTTCCCTTTCCCGCCGTCGCTTTCAACCGATGTGCACCGCTACCGCTGGGACGGTCACGTCCAAAACGCTGGGTGGAACCCCTACGCTGTGGCGCCGACTGACCCGCGCCTGGCGGCGTTGCGCGATCCGGGTTGGGCGGTTATGCCGGCGCCGGAAATACCAACCATGTACCCGCCGCTCTCTCAACTGGTGTTCCGCGTCACGTGGCGGTTGTTGCCGGATCCCGTCGGCTTCAAGTTGCCTTTTCTGCTCGCCGACGTGGCTGTGGCAGCTATGCTGGCTGCGTGGGTTCGCCGGGCTGGGGGCCGCAACTACCAGGTCGCAATTTACGCCTGGAATCCGCTGGTGGTGGTCGAATTCGCCTCGAGCGGCCACAACGACGCCCTGGCCATCGCCAGCATTCTCGCAGCGCTGTTGATTATACGGCGGTATCCCGTGGTGTCAACGCTCACGCTAACTGCCGGCGCGCTTGCCAAGGCGTTTCCGGCGGTGCTGCTGCCGCTGGCGCTGATTCGGTCGGGGTGGCCGCGGTGGTTGCGCGGATGGCTGGCGGCAGCGGGTTGCTTGGCGCTCGCCGCCCTGTGCACGCTGCCATACTACAAAGCCTGGCGCGAATTTCTTCAGATGTTGAACTATTACCAGGTGGTCTGGCGAAACTACAACTCCAGCGTATATCCCGTGCTGCTGTGGTTTTCCGGCTCCTACGAATTGGCCGCAGGGATAGGCGAAGGCATAGTGCTAGGACTGGCGCTGTGGCTGGCGGTGCGGCGCGCCGAGCCAATCCGCGCGGCATTTCTGCTCATTGGTTCGGTCTTGCTGCTCGCTCCCAACGGCTACTCGTGGTACTTCACGTGGATTGTGCCGCTGCTGTGTTTTTATCCGAGCGCGGCGTGGTTGCTGCTCACGATTTTACAATTCTTGTCCTACAAGATTTTCATCAACTACCGAGCGTTCGGCGCCTGGCACTTCGATCCGTTCTTCCAGTGGCTCACCTACGCCCCGTTCTACGCACTGCTCGCGTGGGAGTTTATTCGAGACAGAAATCCAGCTAAACAACTTTCTGACGTGAATACTTAGCGGCGTCTCTTTCTGCGGCGCAATCGTCTTTCGACCTCCTCCTGTGTGTAAACGCGCCCCGCGCGAATATCCGCCGCGGTTCGCGCCATCATTTCGATAAATTTCGGATTGGATTCTATTTCTTCAAGGGCATCGAGGTAACCTTCGATGGCTTTGCGAATATTGGCTTTCGCCTCGCGCTTCGTTTTTCCCTGCGAGACACATCCTGGAAGGCTGGGGCATTCAGCCACCCAATAACCATCTTTACGCGGATAGAGAACTAGCGGTCGCATTGTGGGGCCCTGCCTGCTGCGCTCTCCAATCTTACGCTAAACGTTGAGGGAAAGTGTGACGTCGGGGCGGGGGCCGCTCGGGGGAGGCATTTTCGAGCGATCCACAGGGCGGTAGAGCGTGTCGCGCTCGACGGGCACGCGACCCGCTTCGCGAATCAGCCGCTCGAGTTCGGCGCGGGGCGTGAACTGTGCGGTCGTGGCGCCGGCGTCGTGGTAAATCTTTTCTTCGACTACCGTCCCGTCAATATCGTCCGCGCCGAAGCGCAGCGCAATCTGCGCAATCGCGGGAGTCAGCATGATCCAGTACGCCTTGATGTGATCGAAATTATCGAGCAGCAGGCGGGACACCGCAATGGACTTTAAGTCCAGGTAGCCGCTCGTCGTTGGCAAATGTGACAGCGCAGTATTGGCCGGGTGAAACGCCAGCGGGATGAACGCTACAAATCCGTGGGTCTGGTCCTGCAAGCCGCGCAGCGCCAGCAGATGGTCCACGCGCTCCTCTTCTGTCTCGATGTGGCCGTAGAGCATCGTGGCGTTCGAGTGCAAGCCCACTTCATGCGCCGTGCGCGCGATGTTGAGCCATTGCTGCCCGCTGACTTTGTGATCGCAGATAATTTTCCGCACGCGCGGGTGAAAAATCTCGGCGCCGCCGCCGGGCAGCGAGTCCACGCCCGCCTCCTTCAGCGCGACCAGCGTCTCGCGGATGGACAGCTTGGCGATGCGCGCGAAGTAGCCGACCTCGACCATAGTGAACGCTTTCAGGTGCACGCTCGGGCAGCGTTTTTTCAGCCCCCGCATCAAGTCGAGGAAATACTCGAACGGCAAATCGGGGTGCAGCCCGCCGACCAGATGAAACTCGGTGGCGCCCTCGCGCACGCCTTCTTCCGCGCGCTGCCAGATTTCCTCGAGCGCAAAGGTATAAGCCCCGGGCGCGTTGGCGTCGCGGCCAAAGGCGCACAGCCGGCAATGCGCCACGCACACGTTGGTCGGATTGATGTGGCGGTTCACGTTGAAGAAGCAGGTGTTCCCGTAGCGCTTCTCGCGGACAAAGTTCGCCAGCCAGCCTACGGCCAGCACGTCCGGCGAGCGGAAGAGCGTAATACCGTCGTCAAAGCCGAGGCGCTCCCCGGCCAGCACCTTCTCGGCGATGGGCTTCAACCGCGCGTCGTTGATCTTCAGTTCGCTCATGTCCTTGGTAGCACAGACTTCAGTCTGTGGACCTTGTGACGTGCGAGGATAAAAGCACACAGGCTGAAGCCTGTGCTACCGCTACGGGCGCGCTACTGCCACCGCTGCGCCCCAGAACACCAAAAACAACAGGCTAATATAACCGTTCACCGTGAAAAACGCAGCATTCATCCGGCTCAAGTCATTCGGGGAGACCAGCGAGTGCTCGTAAGCGAGCAGGGCCGCGACCACTGCGAGGCCAACCCACGCAGGCCACGGCAGATGGAAACTCCACGCCAGCCACGCGAGCAGCCCGACCATCACAACGTGCATCGCCCGCGCCAGAACGAGCGAGCGGGCTATCCCGAACCGTTTCGGAAACGAGTACAAGCCTGCGGACTTGTCGAATTCGATGTCCTGGCAGGCGTATAAAACGTCGAATCCGCCGACCCAGAGCGTTACGGCCCCGCACAGCAAGAGCATGCGCCAATCCAGCGACCCTGCAATCGCGATCCATGCGGCCGCAGGCGACATGCCCAGGCAAAACCCTATCACGACGTGCGACCAGGCGGTGAACCGCTTGGTGTACGAGTACAGGAACAGAATCGCCAGCGCCACCGGCGAGAGTTCGAGCGCGAGCCGGTTCAGTTGCCACGCCGCAATCACCAGCAGAGCCGCAGCGGCGGCAGTAAACCCCCAGGCAAACCGGAGCGAGAGCGCACCGGTAGCCAACGGGCGCATTTTCGTGCGCGGGTTTTCGCGGTCGTACCGCAAATCAATGATGCGGTTCATGGTCATCCCGGCGGAGCGCGCCCCGACCATCGCAGCTACGATCCACAGAAATTGCCAGCTGGAAGGCCATCCCGGGGTCGCCCCCGGCGCCGCAGGGTACCGCGCCGCCAGCAGCGCCCCCGTGAGCGCAAACGGCAGGGCAAACACGGAGTGCTCGAATTTAATCATTTCAAGGACTGTGCGGATGCGGCTCATTCTGCGCGCCTTGTCTAGCCCGGTTTTTCCACCGGTGAAGAAATGTTGAGTCTAGTCAGCGCGGCGCGCCCAAGTCAAGGAACGCACGGGAGAGCTACGCGAAGGGGAAAAGTGCTACACCCTTCTCGGTATGGGCGAGTAGCTGCGCACAGCGACGAAGCTCAGGCGCGGCAGGCGGAAACACAGCGCCAGCTGCACGCCGCGAGGCGGGCGTGGCAACCGCCGGGTGGCCCACCCCCCTTCTCCTTTTATGACGATCCCTCACCATCAAAGAATACCACTCCAGTACTGCGGCTCGGAGTGAAGATGTCGGGTGTTCGGGTGCCCCGCCCTTGTTGCCTTTGCAAGGGCGGGGCTTTTGTTCCACCTCCCATGCCCAAAGGGCTACGTCGCCGCCACGGAAAGACTGGCCCTGGAGCAGTTTCACCTGCTACGGGAAGAAAGGACCCGGCCTCATTCGCATCGGCGCGTTACCTTGAGTTCCACGAGGAACTGCAGGTCAAAATCCCCAGCCTTCCAACGCCCTACCGCAAAGACTGGGCCACCCGCCCGTGCGTTGAAGTCAAGGAACCCAGACGGAAGTCATTGGCCCATCACTCTCTCCATGTACGCATTGGCTTCACCAAGCCTTCTCGTGCGACTGCGACTTCGCGGAGCCGGGCGATAATGGATGCACAGGCGTGGGCATCGCATGGTGAATGTGGATTTGGCCTTTGATCATTCCTCGATGGTGATGGATACCGCTCGAAGCCGCTCCGGTGGGCGATGAAGAATCGCGTCTGGCTGGAATTGCTCTGCTTCCTTGTGCTGGCGGCCTACGTCAATGCGCTTCCGAACGGCTTCACCATGGACGACGAACTCTACGTTCTGAGCAACCCGCAGGTGACACACCTCTCGGTGCGCGGAATATTTGCCCCACACAGCATCAGCAATGTGTTCCGGCCAGTCACCTTCGGCACGCTGGCGCTGAATTGGGCCGTGAGCGGAGCGCACCCGTACGCGTACCACGCGGTCAATCTGCTGCTCCATGCCGCTGTCACCATATTGTTCTTCGCGCTCTTGCAGGCGATCTTTGGGAGTTCGCCCCAAGCGTCGGCCTTCGCGTTTGCCGCCGCCGCGTTGTTCGCGGTCCACCCCTTGCATACCGAAGCCGTCAACCTCGCGGTGGGACGCGCCGAGTTGCTGGCAGCCGGATTCCTGCTCGCGGCGTGGATCCTGCACTTGCGCGACCGGGAATTCCTGGCCCTTCTCTGCTTTGCGCTGGCGGCGCTCTCCAAAGAATCTGCTGTGGCCTTCCTTCCGCTAGCGCTGCTCGGTGATTACGCCACCGGCCGTTGGAAGCCGCTTCCGCGATATGCGCGCATCGGTGGGCTCACGCTGCTTTACCTCGGCCTGCTTTGGAGGGTTCAGGGCGGGCGTTTCGGACAGCCGAGCATTTCTCCACTCGACAATCCCCTCGCCGGCATCCCCGCTGGATGGAGAATCCTCAACGCGCTCGGAGTCGCATGGAAGTATGTGGGGCTCCATGTCTATCCCGCCACTCTGTCCTGCGACTATTCCTTCAATCAGATCCCTGTCTATCTGAGTTGGCGCCATACCCTGCCCGCTGCGTTGGCGGCTGCCGCGGTGATCGGTGCGCTCGTCCTGGCGGCGCACAAAGGCAAACGAGAATTCGTTTTGGCCGGCGGGATTTATCTGGCTGCATTCGCCACCACGGCGAACATCCTCATCCCCACAGGAACCATCATGGGTGAGCGGCTCGCCTATCTTCCCTCAGCGGGATTTTGCCTGCTGGCGGCGCTGGGTTGGAGCTGGCTGCAGAGACGCAAACATGCCCTGGCCTGGGCAGCATTAGCCGTGGTAGTGGCGGCGCTCGCCATTCGAACGGGCGTGCGCAATTTGGATTGGAGGGACGATGTGAGCTTGTTTTCATCCGCCGCGAAGGCCGCGCCGAACAGCGCGAAGGTTCACGCGAATCTTGGCGCTAAGTTCATGGATTACCGGTTGCTGGGACCCGCTCAGACCGAATTACAAGCCGCGCTGCGCATCAATCCCGACTACCCCGACGCGCTGGCCTCCTACGGGCTGTTGAAGGCGTGGCTGGGCGATAACCAGTCCGCCGGCCAGATGTTGGAAAGCGCCCTGAAAATGAGCCGCCGGGACAATCCGCACTACGATTACATGGCCGTGAACCTGGCTGGAGTGTGGATGCAGGCCGGCCGCACGAATAGCGCCATGGACTTGTTGAACCGGGAGATCGCCGAATCGCCGGAATACGCCCGCGCTTGGTCGAACCGGGCAGTCATCCGTTACCAGCGCGGCGACCTTGGCCCGGCGCGCACCGACGCGGAAGCGGCCTTGCGATTGGATCGCGACAACTCCCAGGCTCAGAACCTAATCCGTTTGCTGGACACACCCGCGCCCGCTAGCTCTCGGCAATAAAACAGATTAGGCTGCGCGGCAGTGCGTTTCAGGCGCCGAGCTGTGAAGCAAGCTCAAGCATGCTGTTGGAAACCACGTCGAAATCCCCTGGCTTTGCCTTATCGGCTCTACCGCCGGGCCCGTGTTCGTTGGGCCGGTAGATAAACCCTGTCAGCAAGCCGCACGCACGGGCGGCGTTGAGGTCGCCGGAATGGGCAGCTACCATCATCGTTTCTTCCGGCTTTAAGCCCAGCAAGTCCACTGCGGTCAAGTACGCCTCGCGGTCGGGTTTGTAATGTTTGGCCAACTCCGCCGAGAGGATGGTGTCCCACGGCAAGCCGGAATTCTTGGCCATATCGAGCAGCAGCGAGACGTTCCCGTTGGACAACGGCGCGATGATGTACTTCATCTTCAGGCGAGCGAGTCCGGGGACGGAGTCGGGCCAGGGCTTCAAGCGGTGCCACACGCGATTCCAGTGATCTTTCTCTTCCTCGGTGAGTCCGCTGATCTGGAACTCCTTCAGCAAATCCTCCAGCAGCGCCCGGTGCAACAGGTCCAGCTTGGTCCAGGGGAGTTCGCCCTTGCGCACCTTCTCCATGGCCGGCGCATAGCCCTCGCGCCAGCGATCGGCGAAGCGGGCCCAATCAACGGTTAGGCCTTTGGCTTTGCCCCACACAGCGCCTTCGGCGATGATCGAGCCGCGCCAGTCCACGACGGTTCCAAACGTGTCAAAGACGAGCGCCTTTGGGGAACGGTTTGTGGACAAATGACTCACGCCGGAGCCGGGGCCGGCGCCTTGAGCGAGAGCCGAATTCGGGCTAAACCTGGGAAGCATACTCGCCGCTGCTCCCGCACCCATCACTCGCAAAAAATCCCGGCGAACAACTGGCGTGCTCATTGGCTTTTCCTCCTCGCTGCCGAAGGTAAGAAACCTCCATTGGCGAACCTCCCGAATCTTTGCCCCCCGGGCGGCCCCATCATACGCCTTCTCCAGTGGCACAAAAGGGGGTGCGCTCCCGGCATTGTATGTTCCGCACCGCCTGAGGGGGAGCGCGTTGACCGGTCCTGCGGGGGCCGCTTAGCATGGAATTGGCCGCCCCCCATCTAACCATGTCAACGACAGACGACGAGTTGGACCAACTCGACCGCGATATTCGCCAGTACAAAATTGAATTCGAACAGTACTTTGGCGGGGGGCGGTCGCGTCCCCCGGGGGATACGGAATGGCGGATTGAGGCCCTGATGAAGCGCTACGGTGACCGCGGCGCCGGGCTGAGTTCCTCCCAGCGTTTTCGCTACAGCAATCTTGCCCAAACCTACGCCAAGTATCGCCAGTTGCTCCGAAAGAGGATGAAGGCCCGGGAGGAAGGGACCGAAGAGCGGCATTACGGGGCTGCGGCGCGGGCCATCCAGGACGAGCGGGCGCGCCGCGCGTCCACCACACCGCCATCCCAAGGGGGAGCGCATACCCCGTTTACCATCTCCTGTAAAGACCCGGATAACGAGAAGCAAAAAGTGGAGCAGCTCCTTGCCGCCTTCCGCAACGCGAGGGAAGAAACAGGAGAAGATACAGCCCCCCTGACGATGGAAACCTTCCAAAAGTTCATGCACCAGAAAAGCGAACAGCTCCAGAAAGAGAAGGGCGCGCGCGAAGTGGAGTATGTCGTGACGGTGGAAGGGGGCCGCGCGCGCCTCCTCGCGCGCGTGAAGTCCTGAGGGGCCAAAGCCCGACGCGCGCTTTTCCACGGCCGTCTTCATTTCGCACTTTCCGCTAGCGTTGCTCCCGCTTACAATGTGCGGTCTCCGAGTGTCGTTGGAGGGAACCGTGCCCGTGGAACGCGCCTTGGTGAGTGTGTATGACAAGAGCGGCCTAGTTGACTTTGTCCGGGCGCTGGCCGCCCGCGGGGTGGAGATTGTTTCGACCGGTGGCACGGCGCGGGCGCTGCGCGAGGCAGGTATAACCGTCCGCGATGTCTCCGACCTGACCGGGTGGCCCGAGATGCTCGGGGGACGCGTGAAGACCCTGCATCCCAAGGTGCACGGCGGGATTCTGTTCCGCCGGAAACACGAAGCTGACCTCCGGGAGGCGGCCGCCCACGCCATCGCGCCGGTGGACCTTGTCGTAGTCAATCTTTATCCGTTTGAAGCCACTGCCGCGAAGCCGGATTTGACGGCCGAAGAGCTCATCGAGAATATTGACATCGGCGGGCCCACGATGGTGCGGTCAGCGGCAAAAAATTTTGAAAGCGTTGCCGTGGTGACGGATCCCGCTGATTACGCTCCCATCGCCGCCGAAATTGCGGAGCACGGCGAAGTTCGTCTTGCGATGCGGCTCGAGTTGGCTCGGAAGGCCTTCGCGCTCACCGCGCGCTACGATGGCCGGATTGCCACGGAGCTGGAGCGGTTGACCGCGAACGGCTCAGTCAGTCTGGGCCTGCGTCCTGCGCTGCCGGCGCGACTGCACCTCGCCCTGGCGCGCCAGCAAGAGTTGCGTTACGGCGAGAACCCGCACCAACGCGCGGCGCTCTACGTTCCTGCCGGAAGCCCCGCTACCGGACTGGCTGCGGCCCGCCAGCTTCAAGGAAAAGAACTTTCGTACAACAATCTCGTGGATTTGGAAGCCGCCTTCCTGCTGGCCAGTGAATTTCGCCGGCCCGCGGCCATCATCATCAAGCACACCAACCCGTGCGGAACTGCCGAGCAGGAGACGCTGGTGGACGCTTACCGCAAAGCGCTCGCCTGTGATCCCGTATCGGCCTTCGGCGGGGTGATGGCGTTCAACCGCGCACTCGACGACGCGACCGCTGAAGAAGTGGCCAAGCTGTTTGTCGAGTGCATCGTTGCCCCGGGCTATGACAGCGCGGCGCTCAAACGGCTGGCGTCGAAAAAAAATCTGCGCCTGCTGGAGCTTCCTCCAGGCGGATCTCCGGCGAATACCGAATTGGTCCTCCAGCGAA
>Ga0187846_10002462_pt1 | contig 10091 bp, 12 predicted proteins | sample TC_taG_FD_161473 | JGI IMG/M metagenome (GOLD analysis project Ga0187846, IMG submission 161473) | Biofilm microbial communities from the roof of an iron ore cave, State of Minas Gerais, Brazil - TC_06 Biofilm (v2) | ecosystem: Environmental > Terrestrial > Deep subsurface > Cave > Wall biofilm... | reverse complement strand
GATCCCCCTGGTCAAGCCGCAGCTCGCCACGAATCCGGAGTGTCTCGGACCGGTAGAAGAGTTCTTCGGGATTAAAGTTGAGTGCTTGTTCGACCGTTTCGAGCGCATCGCCGACGGCACCTGCGCGATGCTGTGCGGCGGCTAGTTCCGTCGGATATCGGGGTATCCCGATGCGATTCCCGATTTGGACCAATGTATCTATTCCCCCACGAATCAGCGAAATATGGCCGGCTGCTTCACCGAGCTGGGCTCGCGCGTAACCAAGGTAGATTCGGCAATATGCTGCGTCATTGGGGAATCCGTGTTTTTCGCAGAGATCGAGAGCACGCGCCGCTAGCGCTTCTGCAGTTTCGCTCTCTCTCATGAGGGCATGAAGGAACGCCGTAAGCACATCCGCCCACGGCTGATCGTGAGGATTGGCGGGATTCACCGCGGCCTTCATCTTAGCCGATCGCTCGCGGGCAACATCGGCTCGCCCCAGTATCCAGGCGTTCCAGCTTGCATAGCCGAAGGTTGAAATAAAAGGATGGGACGGTTGTCTAAAAACGGGATCGTCGAAAAACCCCAGCCCTGCAGCAAAATGGCTCTCGGCCCCGACGAGATCGCCACGGTAATAGCGCACAATCAGTTGCATCATATACAGGTACGCCAGATTCGAGGGGTTGCCTTCGCGTAGGGCAAGCTCAAGCCCTTGGTCGGCTAGCGCAGCAGCAGTAGAGAGGTTGCCAGCTACGCAAGTATGAAAAGACCTCACTGTCAACGACCGGTAGTGTCCTAATTTCAGCGAGATTCCATAAAAGTCCATGCGATGATCGCTGCGCCGATGACCATCGCAATTCGATTCTGGTCATTCCAGCCGGATAAAACCGCATCGTGGCTGTAATCAAGTTTTAGGCCAGACAAGCCGAAAACGACGAGAGCGACACCAACGGCGATGACCACCGCCAACAAGTGCTTGCGCATTGATCCTCCGAATCGGTTATACTGAACCTATGCCTAAGCGCTCAAGGACTGGCAAGCCCGACGTGAACCAGATGGCGGCCAATCTGATCGATGCGATTTCTGGCAATCTGCCGTTAGAGGAACTGGACAGCGGAAAGAATCCCGCGGCGGTAGCTCTGGGGCGGCTGGGTGGCCTGAAAGGTGGTAAAGCTAGGGCCAAGAAGTTATCCGCAAAGCGTCGAAAGGAGATAGCTCGGGTTGCCGCTAAGAAACGTTGGGGTTCGTAACATTTCCCTCTTGCAAATGCTCGTTCGATTCTGCTAATGATATCGCATGTGATATCGCCATGACGCAAAAGAAGCTCGATGACCTACGGGCAGCGGTGGCGGAACTGCGGCGAGCGAAAGCGGTGAAGAGCCGCGAAATGGTGCGCTTGGCGAAAAGAATTGGCAGAACACCCAGTCCGAGGGGCAAGGAACCTACTTACATCCATGGAGAACTAACCGATCGCCGTCCTATCTCGATTCCGAATCATCCTACGCTATCCGTAGGCGTTAAAAACAATATATGTGACGATCTAGATGGTGATTTGGATGCGTATGAAGAAAGAATTATCAGCGAGAACATCGCGGCGAACGGTCGCGTCCGCCAAAAAGACTCCACAAGATTACCTTAAAGAGCCGTATGCTCGGATTTTGATCCCCGAAGAGAACGGAGGATTCTCTGCGGAAGTCTTAGAGTTCCCAGGTTGCTATGCGCAAGGCGATAGTGCCGGTGAAGCTTTCGACAACTTGGAGAAAGCTGCCGCTGCTTGGATTGAGGTATGTCTCGAAGAAGGTCAAGAAATACCCGCTCCATCTTCAAATCAAGGGTTCTCCGGAAGAGTCGCGTTGCGGATGCCTCGTGCCCTGCATAGAGCCGCAATGCACAAAGCGCATCGCGATGGGATCAGCCTCAATCAATGCCTGGTTACCGCCATCGCTGCTTGGGTTGGTGCGGATAACCTCGTTGAGCGACTCACTCACAAGGTAGAAATGAATTTTGTCCAGGCAAATCTAATCTACATCACTCCGAGTTTGGGTACACCGTCATGGTTTTTACCATCTAACGCAGCTGCCGTCATTCCTCACAGTCCAGTGCAATTCGGTGAGCGAAAAATGATAGGAGGAAATACTGATGGCTGAGGCTACTCAGTTTGTTTTTTCGCATAAGGAACTAGTTGAGATCTTGATTCGCCACCAAAATCTCCATGACGGAATTTGGGCCGCTTCCTTCCAGCTCGGAATGGGCAATACTCAGGTTCCCTCGCCAACTGGCGGCGAAACGCTTCCAGCGGTTGTGGTAACAATTTTTGGTGTTGGTTTGCAAAAGGCGGACAAGGAGGGCCCTTCGGCTCTGGATGCGGCAAAGGTCAATCCAGCACATCCTGCCAGACATTAAGCGCTCAGATCGTTTTCTAACCCCGTAGCGATTAGTTGGCTACGGGGTTTTTTTATTGAGCTCAAGCATATCCGCTTGACACTGCCTAGGCGCTCAAGTATATCTGCTTATATGAATCGACTGGACCGCAACGAACGATGTCGAGTCATTGCCGCATTAGTTGAGGGCAATTCCATTCGCAGCGTTGAGCGCATGACTGAGATTCACAGAGATACGATTATGCGACTCGCTGCCAAGGTAGGCGAAGGCTGCGACCGCCTTATGGACACAATGATGCGTGGACTAACCTGTGAGAAGCTCCAGCTTGACGAAATCTGGGCTTACGTCGGGATGAAGCAAAAGGCGGCGCGCTTGCTGAACAAGACTGATGAGTTTGGCGATCTCTACACGTTTGTTGCGATCGACGCCGACACAAAGCTCGTTCCTGCTTTTCACGTTGGAAAGCGCACCTGGACGGACACGCAAATCTTTATCGACGATCTCAAGGCGCGGTTGGTCAATCGCCCGCAAATTAGTTCTGATGCGTTCGCAGCGTATTACGGCGCAATCATGCGGGCATTCGAGGGCAAGGTTGACTATGCGCAGACTACGAAGGTCTTTGCGTCAGAACTGAACACTGGACGCGGTCGCTACTCGCCACCAATTCTGATGAGATGCGAGAAAGACCCTTTAATTGGCATGCCGGAGCATGAGCAAATCTCGACCTCGTATGTGGAACGTCAGAACCTTACCATGCGGATGCAGATGCGCCGGTTCACGCGCTTAACAAATGGATTCAGCAAGAAGCGCGTTAATCACGCTGCGGCGGTCTGCCTGCATTTTGCCCATTACAATTTGGTGCGGATGCACAAGACATTGAGGATGACACCAGCGCTGAAGCATGGCATTGTGGATCATGTGTGGACCGTCGAAGAACTAGTTGACGCTGCGCTGTCAAATTCAAATTAGGACACTACCCAACGACCCAGCCAGTCGCGCCAGGTTGCCACTCCTCTCCGCCAGTAGCCCGATCCGCGCGGCGGCCTCGACCGTTTCGGGTGCGGCCCACCCTCGCGTAAAGTAAAGCATTTCGACGAGGGATTCCCTGAGTTCCAGTTCGCGACTGTCGCGCTCTGGTGATTCGGGTAGCAGGTACAGCAGGGCTAAGGCATACTGAAGACTCTTGTGCGCTTCGATAAAAGCGTTGCGAGATTCGGCGGCTTTGCCAGCCCTTGACCATTCAAGCATCGCTTGCTCGGTTTCGCCCGCTTCGGTCCAATGGCGCGCAAGCACCTCCGGATGCGCCTCGTTGATCACCTGAAACTTCTCATCGATTTTTCGTGCGACTAGGAAATGTAGCTCCTTGCGGCGGCTCTTGAGCAGCGCTTCGTACGCGACATCGCGAATCAACGCGTGCTTGAATTGATAGCTCGCCTCCGGAGCAATGCCATGCACGTACAACAACTCCGCGTCGATCAGACTCACTAAAGAGCGCTGCAGGTCGGCTTCGGGCATCGGACAAACCGCCTGTAGCAAGTCGTAGGAGAAATCGCTGCCTAGGACGGCACCAATCTGGATCACTTCTTTCGCCGGACCGAGCCTATCCAGCCGCGCCATCAGCGAATCATGTAACGTTACGGGAATCGTGTGTCCGATTAGTTTGTTGTCGCCGCTTTCGAGTACCGCCCGCGTCAGCTCTTCGATGAACAGCGGCACTCCGCCGGTGCGCTCGACCACGGTTGCGATGGTCTCGTCCGACAGCGCCTTGCGCGCCGCTATTTCGCCGACCATCGTGCGCACATTGCGAGCGCTCAGCCGGTTGAGCGCGAGCTGCGCATGGTGCGCCCGCAGCGGCCATGGTGGATGAAACTCGGGGCGTGCCGTGTACAACAGCAGCAGCGGCGGGGTTCCGCCCTGCTCGACCAGCAGTTGGATCAGTTCCAGGGTCGACGGATCGGCCCAATGCAAGTCTTCGATCACGCTGATCAGCGGCTGTGTCCGCGCCGACCCGAGCATCCATTGCACCAGTGTCGCGAGTAGACGGCGGCGCTGCTGCTCGGGCGGGAGGGGGTGAAGCCGGATACTCTGGCGGCAGTTGCAGATTCAGCAGCGGCGCGAGCAGCGGAATAGCTTCGGCAGGCCTCAGCCCGACCGCCGTCAACCGGGAAGCGAGTTGCGGTATCTGATCCACTGAGTCGGCGACGAACTGCCGCAGCATTTCAGCGACCGGATAGAAGGGGGTGTTCTGGAAAAAGGCTCCAGCCCCCGCCTCGAGCCAAGTGTGCGGTGTGCCCGCGATTTGCTCATGGAAGCGCCGCACCAGCCGCGATTTGCCGATCCCTGCTTCGCCGATAATCAGCGCCACTTGGCCTTCACCATCCAGCACGCGCTCCCAACGATTCATCAGCGAGCGCAGTTCGTCCTCGCGCCCGACGAATGCAGTCAGTCCACGGGCTGCTGCCGCTTCCAGCCGCCCACGCACTCCGCTGGGCTGGATTACCCGGTAGAGTTGAAGCCGTCGCTCAATACCCTTGAGTGCCGGCGCGCCGCGTGCCTCTACGACGAACAGCCCCGAGATCAACCGATGCGTATCCTCGGTTAGCACTACCGTGCCGGGATCCGCTGCTTCCTGTATGCGGGCTGCAATGTTGGGCGCGTCGCCGAATACGTCAGCGTCTTTACCGGCGCCCACGCCCACCACCACCGCACCTGAATGGATCCCGACCCGCGTCGACAGATTGGTGTGCCCGGGTTGCTCGTTGAGCTTCGCGATATCGTCGATAATCGCCAGGCCGGCGCGCGTGGCACGCTCCGCGTCGTCGTCGTGGGCCTCGGGATAGCCGAAGAACGTCATGACGCCGTCACCAAGGTACTTGGCGACGTGGCCGCCGAAGCGCGTTATCGCTTCTGCGGCCGTGCGCTGGTAGCCGGCTACCGTATCGCGCCATTCCTCGGGGTCGAGCTGCGCGGCGATCCCGGTGGACCCAACCAGATCGCAGAACAGCACCGTTAGATGGCGTCGCTCACCGGCGACCTCGCGCGGCTGGATGGGCGATGCTTCAGCAACCGGAGGTTGGACTGGAGGGCTCAGCTCAGCACCGCAATCACCGCAGAACTTGGCGGCAGGCGCAATCTCCGCGCCACACTGCGGACAGCCTCGGGAAACTCGGGCTCCGCACTCAGAGCAGAACTTCTTGCCGGCCGGATTGTCCGCGCCACAGTTCGAGCAGCGCATATTTCCCACCTCTGGTTGCGATGGGTTGGTCGTAAGGTTGTATCGTCCTTCTATCTTTTGTCAGAGCCCTGCGTGCGCCAGTTGCAGCCGTAACAACGCTGCTTCGTCTCACTTATTACGCCGTTGTCGCTGAGAGCCGGTAGATGGTCGCGCTATGGACGTTGAAGGTGTCGGCGATCTCTCTGATGGATTTCCCTTCGTTTATCAGCTGGCGCACCAATGTTTTCTGCTCGGTGTTGAGCTTTTGGGGACGCCCCAAGTGAATACCCCTGCGTCGAGCCGCTTCGCGGCCAGCACTAGTGCGTTCCCGGATCAGGTCGCGTTCGAACTCAGCGATGCCGGCAAACACCGTCATGATCAACTTGCCAGCGTGAGTTGTAGTGCTGGCCCAAGGTTCGGACAGTGACTGAAAGCGGGCGCCAGCTTCGCGTATTGTTTCCATCGTCTCCAGGAGGTCGCGGGTCGAGCGGGCTAAACGATCGAGTTTCCATACAATGATCGTATCGCCGTTCCGGACTTGATCGAGCATGCGCTGAAACTCCGGCCGCTCCCGGCTAGCGCCGGAGACCTTCTCGCGGAAAATCTTCTTGCAGCCTGCCTTTCTGAGAGCCTGCATTTGCAAGTCCAGGTTCTGGTCGAGGGTGGACACCCGCGCGTAGCCGATGTTCATATCTCGCTTCCGACCGTCGCTAAAGTCCTTGCAAAAGAATGAACTTCTGCAGGAGACTTTTGCAAACGAAAATTGCCAACAAAATGTGAGTTTTTACTACCGATGCAGAAGTTAGGACTTTTGCAATTACGCAGAAGGATTTCGCCCCAAATGCTCCACTACCCTTCGAGAAGCCTGTGGGGTGATTAACAATTGAGGCGTAGAATTCCTAATCTGATCTTCGCATTGTTATGTCGCGCGGCGGCCGAACACCCGACGGGCTCCGGCTCTGGACCGACGCTCGCAAACGCCATCGACTCTCACCTGAACAAGTCCAGATGGCAGCGAACTCGGCCTCAACCCCAAAAAGCTCGGCAAGTTTGACAACCATTGCCAAGAGCCCTGGAAGTTGCCGCTGCCGGCATTCATCGAGCACCTCTATCGCAAGCGGTTCGGCAAGGACCGCCCCGACGTGGTGCTCTCTCTCGAAGACCCCGTGCGCGAAAGGAAGAAAATGGTCGGGCGCTCCACTTGGTTGCGACACGATTAATTTCAGGCAGCTCCCGAGGCCGGTTCATGGTGCAAGACGTGAGGGGGCCCTTCCGGTGAGCCGGCCGAGGCGTACGTCCGCCCTTCCACGTCACAAAACTCAACCAAGAACCGGGCACAAGAGCCTCAGATCATTGCTTGTAGTCACAATCTGAACTACGTTATTTCGGGTGCCGAGGCAAACCGTCAAGCCCGGCCCCGAGGCGGTCCGGCAGTTCAAGGCGCTCAGAGCGGCCGAACGCTCGCGGCTCAAGACCGCGATGCAGGCCGCGGTCGGCGAAGATGATGCTACCGTCGAGAATAAGAACCGCTTCCGTTTACGCCGCCCCTCCGGACAGATCGAATTCGAGTTCCGCGACGGCGATCTGCGCGTCTTCTACCGTGTCGAAGGTGCGCAGGTGTTGGTCGACGCGATCGGGCGCAAGCGTGGCAACCAGCTAGTAATCGGCGGCCGCAAGGTGACGCTATGAAAATCGAGAACATACGCGAGGTCAAAACGCGCTTCAGCCGCTACGTCAAGGAGCTTTCCAAAACCGGCTCGATCGTGATCACCAAAAACGGCCGTCCCTGCGCGGCGCTGGTGCCCGTCACTGAGGACACCGACCTCGAAGTCTTGGCGCTCTGTCAGAACAAGCGCTTCTGGAAACTCATCGACGACGCCATCGCAGCCGGCAAAAAAGAGGGCTTAGTCGATCTGGCCGAACTCTGAACGCGATGCCCATCGTCAAGCGCTCGGCAAGACAAATCGGTAACGGGCCGGTCGATCGATAACTCGTCGCGGCACTACGGTGCGCAGTATCGGGCAGCGGATCGCCGGTGGCCCCGGGCGCTTATACCGCCGACGCGTTCTCAGGGGTACTGGGTAGATTGATGTAGAAAGACACCTAAGAAAGGGATGCCGGCCGCACCATGACTGGCTGTCCAATGATTTTTCATGTTCGGTGCACTTGGAGCAAGAGCGGCTGGCAGACCGTTTTCGGGTCCGGTCTTTTCGGACGTACCTGTTTGCCGGAAATCCGGGAACACCCTGCTTGAGCACGGCCTGACAGCAAAACGCAGTTCCCAGGAAGTTGGTTCGAAACACCTGCTCGTAGGTTTCTTCCTTCATGTCCTCGATACGCTCGCTCGGGCAGATCGCGGCGACGTTTGCGAGCACATCGATACGCCCGAACTCGCGGATTACGCGAGCGACCATCGCTTCGATGTCGGAGCGCTGGCGTAGATCGGTCTTCAGATAAGCGGCCTTGGTTTCCGTCTCCTTTCTGATAGCAGCCGCCGCCTCTTCGCCCCAATCGTCTCTCATATCCACTACCACGATATCGAAGCCCTTGGCCGCCAGACCCGTCGCAGTGCATCGCCCCAGACCCCACGGCCGCGCCGCTCCGGTTACGATCGCTACACCCTTGCTATTTGCCATCGCCGTTACCCCGATGGACTTCTTCGTCCCTAAAGGCTCTGTCTGCCAAGCACCATGCCGCATATAGCGCAAACTGGCAAACAACTCTCGGGGAAAGCGCTCGCCGTGGACAGGGCTGCTGCCCCTGCTGCCCCACCCCTACTAGCTTCGTAAATCGAAGTGATCGCGAGCATCGATTATCCCCTGCGCGACACCTTTACGATGCCAGGTTGTCCGATCAAGCTCGAAAATTCTCCGGCCGAAGTCACCAGCGCTTCGTTACTCGGTCAGCACAATCGCGAAGTCTCCGGAACGATGCTGGGTCTAAAGGACAACGAACTCGAGCGACTCCGCCAGGAGGGAGTGATCTAACGACGGGTCCCAATTGCGTGAAGTTATTATGCGCTGGGTTCAGGCGCTGATCTGAACAATGGTGGCACCGGCGCCGCCGTGACGTGGTTCGGCCTGCCGGAAACTCGAGCAATAAGGCGACGTGCTGAGATAATCGTGGATGGCCTTCTTCAAGGCACCTGATCCGATACCGTGGACAATTCGCAGTTCGCGCTGATTAGTCAAGTAAGCCTGGTCGAGGAACTGTTCCAATTGACGCAAAGCCTCACCAGTCCGCATTCCGATCACGTTTAGTTCGTCGCGTTCGCTGGCCTCGGTGCTGACAGTCACTGTCGGCACCCGCTCCGCCGTGCGCTCCGCCCGCGCCCGTCGCAGCCGTTCTGGAGCAACTTCGATGCGGAGCCCACCTCGGCCGACCACGGCCCGGCCGGGTTCAAGCACCAGCAATTCACCGCGAATTTCGCCAAGTTCCACCTGGTCGCCGACTTTTAGCGGTTCCTCCTGGGCTTGTTCAGAACTCGCCTGAGGCGGCGCGACCTCATCCAGCTTGGCCGTCGATTGCGCGAGCATGCTGCCCAGTTCACGACGGCCCTTTACACCCGACTTGAGGTCGGCTAACGCCGCCGCGCCTTCGCGACGTAATTCAGCAAGAAGTTGAGCCCCTTCGCTGCGCAAACGTTCACGCTCGGCTTCGGCACGGACGCGCATTCGCTCCGCCGCGTTAAGGGCTTCGCGCTCCTGCTCGGCAAACGCGCTTTCATGCTCATGCAATCGCTCGGTCTGAGTCCTGAGCCGCGCGCGCTCCTCTTCGAGCCGGTTCAAGGCTTCGGCTAATTCAGCACTGCCGGCCGGCAGCACCTCTTCCGCCGCCCTGACGATCTCCTCAGAGAGGCCCAGGCGGCGAGCGACAGCAAGGCCATAGCTCTGTCCAATCGTGTGGGGTTTCAGCCGATAGAGCGGCGTGAGATGCTCGGCATCGAAATCAACTGCCGCCGCGTCGAATCCCGCGCGCGAGTACGCGTGTAGCTTCACTGCGGTCGAATGGGTCGCGACCGCGACGACACAATCGCGCGCTGCGAGGTAGTCCATCAGCGCGATTGCGAGAGCCGCACCCTCGACCGGATCAGTGCCAGCGCCCGGCTCGTCAAGAATCACCAGCGCTGGCTCGGTCAGCAACCGCACAACTTCGTTCAGGTTGAGTACATGGGCCGAGAAACTCGACAGGCTTGCCTCGATTGATTGCTCGTCCCCAATATCGGCGAACACGGTGCGAAATGGCCGGATGGTGCTGCCTGCGTTCGCCGGAATCAGTATCCCCGCTTGCGCCATCAGTGACAGCAACCCCAGGGTCTTTAATGCGACGGTCTTTCCGCCTGTGTTCGGCCCAGAAATCACAATTCCGTGCTGGCCGCGGCCGATCCGAACGTCGACCGGCACCACCGGCCGTCCGCTGGCGACTAACAACGGATGGCGCGCGCCGAGCAGATCGATGTTTTCCTCGCCCACGCTCGGCTCTATACAATCGAAGCGTTCGGCGAAAAGCGCGCGGG
>Ga0187846_10002461_pt1 | contig 10093 bp, 4 predicted proteins | sample TC_taG_FD_161473 | JGI IMG/M metagenome (GOLD analysis project Ga0187846, IMG submission 161473) | Biofilm microbial communities from the roof of an iron ore cave, State of Minas Gerais, Brazil - TC_06 Biofilm (v2) | ecosystem: Environmental > Terrestrial > Deep subsurface > Cave > Wall biofilm ... | reverse complement strand
CGGCTTCAGCAATTGGCAGTCATTCGGCCAATTTCTTCATGGTGAGGCGCTGGCGTTACTGGGAAAACCCGACGAGGCCATTGTCGAGATGAAAACTGCGCTAGATGCCTTCGAGGCGACTGGAGCTGTCGTCCCTGGTTGGGAGTATGCCAACCTGGCTTTCGCCTACCTGACCGCCCAGCAGCCGGAAGAAGGGCTGCGGGTCGCGACCAGGGGTTTGGAAGTGGCCGCCAGAACTGGCGGTGCCGAAGCCAAGGCGGAACTTCATCGTTTGCGCGGTGAGCTGCTACTGATGGGTGACTCACCGAAACACTCTGAGGCTGAAGCGTCCTTTCGTACCGCTATCGAGGCAGCGCGCAAACAATGTGCAAAGCTTCCCGAGCTGCGCGCGACGACGAGCCTCGCCCGCCTGCTGCGCGATACTGGCCGTGGCGACGAGGTGCGTGCGATGCTCATCGAAATCTACAACTGGTTCACCGAAGGCTTCGACACTGCCGACTTGAAAGACGCCAAGGCGCTGCTCGATGAGTTGAGCGAATAATCGCTCATTGGGGGATATATGCGCTGTTCGAAATGTGGCAGCGACAATCGGGAAGGGCGCAAATTCTGTACGAGTTGCGGGACACCTCTCGCCGCCACCTGCCCAAAATGTGGCGCGCCGATTCAGCCGGACGAAAGCTTCTGCGGGGACTGCGGGGCTTCGCTCTCGGCCACGAACGTCGCCTTGCAGGCTCCAGCTGCTGAGACCGCACCTGACCTCCCACTGATCACCGAGCGGACGGTCCCCTCGACCACCGTCGAGGGCGAACGCAAGACGGTGACAGCGCTATTCGCTGACCTAAAAGGTTCGACCGAGCTTATGCGCGACGTCGACCCAGAGGTCGCACAGGCTATCATCGACCCTGCGCTTAAGATCATGGTCGAGGCTGTGCGTTATTACGACGGCTATGTCGTGCAATCCACCGGCGATGGGATCTTCGCGCTGTTCGGTGCCCCGCTTGCACACGAAGACCATCCGCAAAGGTCACTTTACGCCGCACTGCGCATGCAAGAAGGATTGCGGAGCTATGCGGAGCGGCTAAGCATGGAGAGCAAACGCGCCGTAGTGGCCCGCGTCGGAGTCAACAGTGGTGAAGTCGTTATGCGCGCGGTTGAGACAGGTGGTCGTCTCGAATACACACCGGTCGGTTATGTCACGAATCTGGCCTCGCGTATGCAGACGGCCGCACCCGCTGGCGGGATCGCGATCAGCGAGGAAACGCGGCGCCTGGTCGAAGGCTATGTCGAGCTGCGCGCGCTTGGACCAACCGAACTCAAAGGAGTGGCCGAGCCAATCGAAGTGTATCAGGTGATCGGGCTCGGGCCTTTACGTACACATTTCGAAGTTTCGACTCGGCGGGGATTGACCAAGTTTGTCGGACGCGAGCATGAGCTTGCGCAGATGCGGCGCGCGCTTGAACTGGCGATGGGCGGACATGGGCAGGTGGTCGCCATCGTAGCCGAGGCCGGAGCCGGAAAGTCGCGGCTGGTCTATGAGTTCAAGGCACTACTGCCGAGTGGATGCAAACTACTCGAAGCCTATTCGGTTTCATACGGGAAAGCGTCGGCCTGGCTGCCCGTGCTGGAGTTGCTCCGCGGCTACTTCGGGATCGAGAGCGCAGACGACCCGGCTACAAGGCGCGAAAAAGTGCTGGCGGCGCTGGCGGCGCTCGACCCGGGACTGAACGATACATTACCGTACCTGTTGGGGCTGCTCGGAATCCAGGAAATGCCGGACCCGCTAGCACAAATGGATGCGCAGATCAGGCAGCGGCGCACGTGCGACGCGATAAAGCAGATTATCGTCAGCGAGAGTCTGGTTCAGCCCGTAGTGGTGATCTTCGAAGACCTGCATTGGATCGACGGCGAGACGCAGGCATTACTTGAGCTCGTGGCTGACAGTATCGTCGCCGCGCGAGTGTTACTGCTGGTCAATTACCGTCCCGAGTACCGCCATCAGTGGGCCAACAAAGCGTATTATTCGCAGCTGCGGCTGGACGCACTCGGGCGGGAAAGCGCGAGTGAGATCGTTGCGGCGTTGCTGGGCGACAGCGCGGAACTTGGCGCGCTCAAACACCTGATGATCGAGCACACCCGGGGGAATCCGTTCTTTATCGAGGAGATGGTGCAGGCGCTATTCGACGAAGGCGCGTTGGTGCGCAATGGCACAGTGAAGCTGGTGCGGCCGCTGCAGCAGTTGCGGATGCCGCCGACCGTGCAGGGAATACTCGCGGCGCGTATAGATCGGCTCTCCCGAGAGGAAAAGGATTTGCTGCAGACGCTTGCGGTCGTGGGACGGAAAACGCCGGTAGCGCTGATTAAGGAGATGGTAACGAAGCCGCGGATCGAGCGGATGCTCGAAACCCTACAAGCTGGCGAGTTTATATGCGAGGGGGCAGCTTCGGGCGAAATAGAGTACACCTTCAAGCACGCGTTGACGCAATACGTAGCGTACAATTCGTTGCTAATCGAGCAGCGTAAAGTGTTGCACGAGCGGACGGGGATGGCGATGGAGTCCCTCTATGCCGATCAGCTTGATGATCAGCTAGATGAGTTGGCGCGTCATTACAGCCGCAGCGATAACATTGCCAAAGCAGTCGAATATCTGGGCCGTGCGGGTCAGCAATCGATGCAGCGTTCCATCCACAGCGAGGCTATCAGTAATCTGCGCATGGCGATCGAGCTTCTCTCGAAGCAGCCCAGCAGCTCCGAGGGTATTCACCGAGAATTGTTTCTTCAGCTTGCCCTTGGTTCGGCATTAACAGCTGTGAAAGGTTGGCCGGCTTTGGAGGTGGAGCGGGCCTTCACTCGCGCACACGAGCTTTGCGAGCAACTCGGGGATCCCCCGGAGTTGTTCGCTACGATGTTTGGCCTATGGACGATGTACTATTTTCGAGCCCAATTGCGAAGGGCCTATGAGCTCGCGGAGCAGCTACTGTCGCGGGCGCAACTTAAGGGCACTCCGGCGCAATTGTTATTGGCCAGGCAGGCTTTAGGAGATACCTCGTTCGAAGTCGGTGATTTGCTTGCTGCTAAAGATCATTTCGAGCTGGCCATCTCGCTCTATGATCATGAGCCACGCAGGTCCCGGGTCCTCCGCTACGGCGGCGTCGACGCTGCAGTAGTTAGCCTATCCTATGGAGCTTGGATCCTCTGGCTGCTTGGTTACCCTGAAAAAGCGCTCCTTAGAGCTAATGAAGCGCTCACTGTAGCTCAGGGGCTTTCGCATCCCCTAAGCTTGGTCTTCGCTGAGTTTTTTCTCAGCGTTCTGTATAAATACCGGCGAGAACTTGCTGCCGCTCAACTATCGCTAGAGCGCGCGATTGCATTAGCGGATGAGCACGGGTTTAGTCTTTGGTCCGCCGTCGGAGCCATCCTAAGTGGTTGGATAATAGCGCAGAATGGCCGCGCCGACGAAGGATTCGTAAAGATACAAGATGGGCTGCTTGCATACCGCGCTTCGGGGGCAGAAGCAATGCGGCCTCAATTTCTTTGTTGGCTAGCAGAGGCGTATAGAGACGGCTGCCGCTTCGAGTCCGGGCTAGCTGCTGTGACAGAGGCTTTGGCCGCCACGGATGAGCATGAGGACCGGTTTTACGAGGCGGAGACTCATCGCCTCAAAGGAGACTTGTTGCTGACTCAGGACCACACGAAGGCTGCAAGCGCGCTTATATGTTTCCGGCAGGCGATTGAGGTTGCTCGCGAGCAGAGCGCAAAATCATGGGAGTTACGTGCAACAATCAACCTTGCGCGGCTGCTCGCATCCCAAGGGCGCCGCCACGAGGCGCGCTCGACACTTTCCGAAATCTACGGTTGGTTCACCGAAGGGTTTGATACCGCCGATCTGAAAGAAGCTAAGGCGCTGCTCGAGGAATTGACCCCCCTTAATACCTGACTCGAAACTGTCTTCCGGCCGGGTTTTGCGCCTGTCATAGAGCCGTGTCGTCGATACATTTGCGTGGCCAAGCCATTCCTGGACCTTGGCGATATCTGCTTTGTTGTCGAGAGCGTTCGTGGCGGCCGTCGCGCGAAGCGAGTGCACACAGAGACCCTCAATCTTGGCGCTGACGCCCGTTTCCCGCGCATATTTGCGGACGATGTTCTTCAAGACCGTGCTGCCGTCGAGAGGCTTCTGGAGTTCGCCCGTACGATTATTCATGACGGGACGGAACACGGGGCCGGCGGTATCGGAGCCGTGGCCGGCCATCGCCAGGTATTCCTCAATGAGGCGCTGCGCCATGGCATGAACGGGAATGAACCGGATTTTGTTGCGCTTGCCGTGGATGCGAAAGTGCATCACACCTTGGCGGCTCTGGACGTCCTTGATTTTCAGACTGCAGAGCTCCTCGCGGCGGATGCCATGATAGAGCAGGGTGGCCAGGATGGCGCGATCGCGCACGCCTTTCAGCGTGTCATCAGGTGGAGCCTCCAGTAGCTTGCGGGCTTGGGCATCGCCAAGCGCTGGCGTCGATCCTTCGTTGCCGTTCGCCGCTGGCCGTTTAACGCCGTCGACGGGATTGCCAGCGACAGCATTGCGCTCGCACAAATAATCGAACAAAGACGACAGGGCCGAGAGCTTACGGCGGATCGATGAAGCGGCCAGGTTGCGGCGCTCGAGTTCTTTGCGCCAGGCGATGATGTGAGCGCGCGTTACGAGACGGAACTCGAGCGGACCGCGCAAACCGGCGAAGGCCGAAAACTCAGCAACGTCGATTTTGTAAGCACGCTTGGTTTTCGCATTGGTGATATTCGCCAGCCACTCAAGTTCAGCCGGAACCTCGGCGAGCTGCCCGAATTGGACGCGTGTCAGCGCCGACGGTTCATCCGCTGCGCCCGTGTCCGGTGCCACGACCAGGTCCTTAGCCATGCTCGCGGCAGTCTCACTCTTCGAATAAAAAACGAATATGATCATTGCCCAGTGATGGCCCTGAAGACATGCCGCGTTTTGTGCTTGATCTTGGGGGATTGAACACGCTTACGCATGTATGCACATCCATCGACTGAGGACGGCAGCTGCCGCGTCTTCATCAAAGCCCTCGGCCGGCTGGTTTGCTGGCTGTCCGCCCACTCGCTCTCGATTTCATCAAGCAGAACTTTAAGTTTGTCGAAGGTTCGCGCCCGCTGCAGATATCGCTGCGGACGCCGGAAGCGCACCCTGCCCGCTTCAGTTTCTGCCGCCACACGTTCCCGGAGCAGCTTTCGCGCGGTGATTATAATGGACCCGAGCAGTTGCGGGTCGTGAGGAGCAGGGGCAATAGCTTCGGGAGATTGCCGTATGACCTCACGGTCGTCTGGCGCGAAGGAGTGGCAAATTGGAAACGTCTGTAGTGGCAGAGGTTCACGCATTTCTCGAGCAGGTTGAACATCAGTATGGGGCGGCTTTAGCTGCGATCAGGAATCATCCTTTTGTTCAGGGAGTTGAGCAAGGGACCGTGCCCTTAGCCATCCTGCGCCAGTTCGCCCATGCGGAATACTGGTACATGCGTGGTGGGGTGAAGCATTTCGCTCTTTCTATCATGGCTGCCCCGGACCCGGAGACCCAGCGGTTCTACCACCAGCGCCTCTCTGGTGAGCTCGAGTATCTCGAACGCTTCCGCCCCTTTTTACGAGCCCTGGGGCTTGCCGAAGAGGTTATCGAGCGTTCCTGGCCTGCCCCTCGTACGTTGAGTGCGGTCAATTTTCTCTTCCGTCTCTCCATCGAGGGCGGACCCGCAGACAAAGCGATGGCCTGGTTCGTAGTGGGCCGGGTCTTTGCGGAGACCTGTCGGGCCATGCGTGAGGGCCTCACACGGCATTACCTGCTCGCGGCGGACGCGCTACATTTCTTCGACATCCCTCACGTTCACAGTGCTCCTTTTGTGGAGGCGATCGCAAAAATCATCGCCCGCTATGCCCCGACCGCTCAAGATCGCACTCATCTCCAGCAGGTTGCGGAGGCGATTGTGGCGTATGAGCAGGATTTCTACGATGCCCTGATGGCTCCCACGGCATGACCAAACAGTTGGAGTTCATAATGGCAGCCGTGAATTCGGCTCACATCCTGGTCACAATCCTGAAAACAAGTCGATTATGGCCGCTGCACATGGCAGAAAATACGGGACCAACGTCATCGCGGGCGAGCTAGGCGCACTCGTACCAGGCATCCCCGGTCAACAGAACTTTTTGTCGTCTGTGTTTTTGTTATCGCCTATTAACGATAGGTCAGCATGCTGACAACCTTCGCCTCGCCGCGAGGTTGACCGCCCACTGAGGAGCGGACGACAGGCTGAAGACCATGCCGTTCCACCGCTCCTCCTCTTTGTCAAGTTCTTCGATTGGATTCCAGCGCCTCATTGACCGGTCACACGTCGAGCTTGTAGAGGCGCGTCACGTTCTCGCCCAACACCTTCGGACGCGCGGACGGCGACAGTTTGTCCGCCATTTCCTCAAGTTCCTCAATGTAATTGCTGACGTGATCCGAATGAGGAAAATCGGAGGCCCAGAAAAACTTGTCCTCACCTTCCAGCTCGACAATCGCGGGTAAGGCGCGCTCGTCGGGGTCTCCGGAAACCCAGATGTTGCGATGAAAGTAAAAGCTGGGCTTTTCCTTCAGCGGCACTCTACGTCCTGCATAACTGCTAAACGGCCTTAACCTAGCGAAGCCCGAAATTTGGGCAAAGTAGAGCCGTGCTCAGTGATAACGAGATTCGAGCGCGCCAACGGGAGTACATGGCCGATCTTGTCCCGAACGAGGGAACTCGGGGAATTCCCTCGCAAAGACCCGCGTAGTGACGATGCCTCTTTTCTCTCGGAGAGTAGAATCGTGACGGAGGTCAGCAAAAACTCGTTGCTCTGACAGCGAGGCGCTGTCCTTCTGCGCGATGCCCTTTGCCGACGCTTTAATGATACAAGGGGCCAATCACGTGGTCTGCTGGTAGGTGCGAAATGCGCTGCCACAATTGCGGAATCGAGAATGCCGCGGGCTCGCGGTTTTGCAACCGATGTGGCACGCCGCTTAACAAGCGGTGTCCAAAGTGCGGCTCGGAGAACGCTCCCGAGGCCATATTCTGCTCGCAATGCGGGGCCGCAATCGATGCTGCCGGACGGATGCACGCGGCCGAACTACGCGGCAGTGGGGCTGAACCGCGCGGTAGCAGCCTAACTGGGGAGCGGCGCCATCTGACAGTGTTGTTTTGCGATCTGGTGAACTCGACCAACCTTGCCGCGCAGCTCGATCCTGAAGAGTGGCGGGAAATCGTTGCCGATTACCATCGTGCGGCGGCGCAAGCCATCGAGCGTTTCGGCGGCCACGTTGCCCAATACCTCGGCGACGGCGTGATGGCCTATTTCGGCTATCCCGAAGCGCACGACAACGACGCGGAACGCGCCGCTCGTGCCGGCCTGGCGATTCTGGATGCCATCTCGAAGCTTAACCAGCCGTCTCTGTCTGAGATGCGCAGCTCGCAGACTCGCATGCTCGGCTCCGCTGGCGCTTCGCCTAGTGTGCGGCCGGTGCTGTCCGCGAGGATCGGCATCGATTCAGGCGCTGTAGTGGTCGGCGCGAGCGCCGGCAAGGACGCCGACGTCTTCGGCGATACGCCTAATATTGCGGCGCGCGTGCAGGCGGCTGCGGAGCCGGGCACCGTGGTGATTACCGATGCGACCCATCGGCTAGTCTCGGGGCTTTTCCTCGTGGACCAGCTCGGCGCGCAAGTGCTTAAAGGGATCGAGCGGCCGGTCGAACTCTACCGAGTAATCCAACCGAGCGGAGTACGCGGACGGCTCGAAGCGGCTGCGGCTTCACGTGGGTTGACTCCATTTGTCGGGCGCGAAGACGAGTTACGCTTGCTGATGAGTCGCTGGGAACGCACCCTCGATGGCGAGGGGCAGACGGCCTTGATCATCGGTGAGGCGGGGATCGGAAAATCACGCTTGTTGCAGCGGTTCCATGAGCAGATCGGTGGCACGCCGCACACCTGGATCGAAGCGCACGCAGGGGCATTTTTCCAGAACACGCCTTTCTATCCGGTCACCGAGCTGCTTAAACAACTTCTGGGTGGCAACGGAGGCAAGCCGGCGGAGGAGCAACTCGAGCAACTGGAACCACGGCTGGAATTCGCAGGACTTAAGCCCGCCGACACTATCCCGCTGATCGCTCCCCTCTTGAATCTGCCGTCATCGGACAAATATCCACCGCCATCGCTTTCACCGGAGCAACGACGCCGCCGCTTGATGGCCACCCTGGTCGAATGGGTGCTAGGCGCGGCCCGAGTACAACCTCTGGTAGTTGCGACGGAAGACCTGCATTGGGCCGACGCCTCGACGCTAGAGCTGATCCAAATCCTGGTCGAGCAAGGAGCGACCGCGCGACTGCTGCTCCTGTACACGGCGCGACCCGAGTTTCGCGCCCAATGGCCGCCGCGTGCGCATCATACGCAGGTCACGCTCAGCCGGCTGAGCGCGCGCAACATACGGACGATGGTGGAGGAGGTTGCAGCGCGCAAGGCAATGTCAGACGAGACCATCGCGACGGTGATCGAGCGCACTGGAGGCGTGCCGCTTTTTGTTGAAGAACTCACGCGGGCAGTGCTGGAGAGCGGCCATGCGCAGCTCGCCGGGCGCTCGATCCCGGTGACCTTACATGACTCGTTGATGGCGCGGCTGGATCGGCTAGGCCCCGCGAAAGAGATCATTCAAATTGGCGCGGTGATCGGCGGCGAGTTCTCCTACGAACTGCTCCACGCCGTCCATCCTATCGCCGAAGAGAACCTGCAACACGCGTTGCGCAATCTGGCCGACGCAGAACTGATCTACGTCCGCGGCATCGCCCCGGACGCGACCTACCAGTTCAAGCATGCGTTAATCCGCGATGCCGCCTACGAGGCTCTGCTCAAGAGCCGCCGCAAGGAACTGCATCGGCTGGTGGCGCACACGCTCAGTGAGGAGTTCGCTGCGCTTGAGGAGAGACAGCCCGAAGTCCTTGCACGTCACTGGACGGAGGCCGGCGAAATCGAACAGGCGATAGCCCAATGGTCAAAGGCAGGCAAGGCGGCCGAGGCGCGCCATGCGTTTCTCGAAGCGCAGGAGAGTTATCAGCAAGCCCTGGCTCTGCTGAACCTGCTGCCCGAATCGGCTGAGCGCGACCTGCGCGAACTGCAATTCAGGCAATCGCTCGTTCCAATGCTTCACATGACGCGAGGATGGGCCGCGCCCGAAGCGATGGAAGCTGCCGAGCGAGTTGGGATGCTGGGGGAGAAGAGCGGCAACCTCAGGCAACTGGTTGGGTCGATTTTAACACGGTGCTTTCACGCTTTAATCTCAGGCGAATTGTCGACCGCGGGGGCGCTGGCCGACCAAGCGCTCGGGCTTGCTCTACGGGAGGCCAATCCCACCACGCTCGCGTTTCTTCACGATTTTCAACAGATTATACACTTTTGGTGCGGCGACCTCGCCGGCGCCGAAAAGTATTTCACAACGGGGCTCGAGTTTTTCGATGACCCCTTTTTCAGACAGGATCCTAACGGAAGCGCTATAGTAGTCTTTGGTTATGCAAGCTGGAACGCCTGGATGCATGGTCGAGCCGATGTTGCCCGCGAGCGAATGGCTAAAATGATGACAGCCGTGAACCCGGCGAATCCACACGACCTGCCCTGGTCAGACTATCATGCCGCGGTTCTTCACAATCTCGCGAGAGAAAGCGAACAGGCGGAGACCTTGGCGGAGCGAGCACTCGAGCTTTGTGAGAAACATCAATTTCCGAACGAGGTGGCATTTTTGCGCCACCGCCTGGGTATAGCGCGAGCACGCCAGGGCCACGCCACCGAGGGTATTGCGCTGATTCGTGAGGGCATATCCGAAGCGCTCCGAATAGGCACTCGTCTAGGTATTACTGATCGCCTAACTAATCTGGCGGAGGCACAAAAACTCGACGGCGCAATCGCCGACGCGCTTGATACAATCGAGCAGGCGCTACAGTTTAACCCGGCCGAACTCACTCACAGACCGGAGACACTTAGACTACGCGGCGAATTGCGCCTCGAACAGGGGCAAGCAGAACTGGCCAGGGGCGACTTCT
>Ga0187846_10002460_pt1 | contig 10093 bp, 10 predicted proteins | sample TC_taG_FD_161473 | JGI IMG/M metagenome (GOLD analysis project Ga0187846, IMG submission 161473) | Biofilm microbial communities from the roof of an iron ore cave, State of Minas Gerais, Brazil - TC_06 Biofilm (v2) | ecosystem: Environmental > Terrestrial > Deep subsurface > Cave > Wall biofilm... | reverse complement strand
TGAACTCCCGTGTGAACTGCCGTCGAGACAAACTCATGACTCAATCCTCCATTCGATGGGATTCTCACCCCATTCGCTGAATTTTGAGTCTTAACCGTTTGTCTCAAAAATGGGGACAAGTCCAAACTGTGATACCATAAACCTGCGTTTGTTGCTCTTGTAAGACCTTTAGATTCATTTAAGGGGCTGCAAGTCCACACTTGTGGCCCTTTTTGTTGTGCTCACGGCTGGAGGCGGAAGAAGCCACCCAACAGCCCAAGCAAAAAAGGAATTTCATGAAAGAGCGAGGAACAATAAAGTGGTTCCGTGCTAGCAAGGGTTTCGGCTTCATCAGACGCCCGACCGGTGAGGACGTGTTTGTGCAGCAGCCGGACATTAGGGGAGAAGGTTGCCGCTGCCTGAACGAGGGCCAAGCTGCAGAGTTTGAGGTACGCAAGGGCCCCAAGGGTTTGCAGGCGGAAAACGTGGTGGCCGTGTAGGTTGCAAGAGCGGGCCCCGCAAGGCGGGCTCGCGCTCTGATTTCTCATCGCAGGCCAACACGTCTGGGAGACCAGGAGCCGGGTCCTAAATGGCGAATCAGATTATCGTGCAATACGTTGGCTTCACAGCGGGAACCCAGGGCCGCGAATACGCTTTTATGGCTCGGGAAGCAGCGCGCGAGCCGCTCCAATACACGCTGAGCATTGCTAACGAAGCGTTTGAATCCCATCGCGCACGGTATCAAGATGGGCCCGATATCTGTTCTCTCCGGCTCCGCCGCGAGTTTGAACACTCCGGGAACCATCCGCCGACAACCCATTTTTCTATCACGGATGCGGAACTGGCCGACTACCGAGGCTCCCGGAGAGAAAAAGCACCGCATAGATCCAGTACAGAAAGCACTCGCTGAGAGTTCCTTTCTGCGCCTCCCGAAACGCAGAGACAACTTTGGCAGGCGGCTTGACCGCAGGAGAATCTTTTGCCGCTCCCGATCGAAGAAAAGTACGAGCAGGTGCGCGACCTCATTGCCATGGGCAAGGAGCGGGGCTACCTGCTGTTCGACGAGGTGAACGACATTCTGCCGGCCGATGTACACTCGCCGGAAGAAATTGACGATGTGCTCTCAACCTTAGACCGATACCACATCGACATTTACGAAGACGCTTCCGCCGCGAAGGCCGCGGTCAACCCCCAGGAAGCGTCCGAACCGCTCGAAGGGGAAGCCAAGGAACAGGGTGTTGACGCGGGCCACGAAGCCGAGCTGGCTCTGACGTCCGCTCTTCCGGAACACTCGAATGATCCGGTGCGCATCTATCTGCGGGAGATGGGCGCTGTCCCCTTGCTCACCCGCAAAGGTGAAGTCGCCTTAGCCCAGCGCATCGAACGGGGCCGGCGCCTCGCCCTGAAGACCACCACACGTTCCCCCATCGTGATCAAGGAACTGTTGAGAATTGCGGAAGAGCTGCGCAACGGTGCACGCTCGATCAAGGAAATCGTACATTTCGACGAGGAGGAGCTGACCGAAGCGGAGATTGAGACCAGGACACGGCAAACTTTGAAGATCCTGGACAAGATTGGCATTCTCTACCAAGTCGCGCTCAAACGGGCTGCGAGGCTAGGGCGTACCCCGAAATCCCAAAAGCGTTCCTATTTGCATTCCCGGTTTGCCCTCTGCCGGGCCCGCATCCAGATGTCGCAATTGGCGCATTCCATTGAATTTAACGAGCGGGAGCGCCGCCGCCTCATCGCCGGACTCAGGCAGACGGTGGAGCGAGTGCAGTGGTTGGAGCGCGAACTGGCTAAGCTCGAACGCCGCGCGGATGTTTCCAAGGGTGATACGGCGGCCAAGACGAGAGGCGAGCTGCGCACGCTACGCAATGAATTGAGGAAAATTTCCGAGGCCAGCGAGGTCGGATTAACCGAGCTCAAGCGCGCCCTGCCCATCATTGTGCGTGGCGAGGCTGCGTCTGAACAGGCCATCATGGAGTTAACCCAAGCCAACCTTCGTCTGGTCGTGTCCATCGCCAGGAAGTACACCTACCACGGCGTGCCCTTCCTGGATTTGATCCAAGAAGGCAACATCGGCCTCATGAAGGGCGCCCAGAAATTCGAGTGGCGCCGGGGCTACAAGTTTTCGACTTACGCCACCTGGTGGATCCGCCAGGCAGTTACCCGGGCTATCTCGGACCAAGCGCGCACGATTCGGGTTCCCGTGCATATGATTGAGAGGATTAACCAGCAACTCCGCATGAGCCGCCAATTGGTGCAGGAGCTCGGCCGCGCGCCTACTTCCGAGGAGCTCGCCCAGCGCATGGAAATTCCCGTGGACCAAGTGCGCAACACCATGAAGATCGCGCAGCATCCCATCTCGCTCGAAACACCCATTGGCGAGGAGGAAAGCTCGCACTTGGGTGACTTCATCGAGGACAAAGCGGTCGCTTCACCTTCCGACGCGGCCATCCATCTCGATCTAAAGGAGCAGACGGCATCCTTGCTGAAGACGCTGACCCCGCGCGAGGAGAGGATCATCAAGATGCGCTTTGGCTTGGAAGACGGCTCGGAGCACACTCTGGGTGAGGTGGGACAATCGTTTGCCGTGACCCGCGAGCGTATCCGACAGATCGAAGCGAAAGCGCTGCGAAAGCTGCGTCATCCGTCGCGCTCCGACAAACTCCGCGCCTTCCTGGAGGGTTGAGTATGAGAACCTGCCTTGGCCCAAGCTGAGATGTAAAAAATGAACAGGCTGTTTGTCGGGAATATGAGTTTCAAGGCCACGGAAAGCGATCTTCACAAGGTGCTCAAACCGTTCGTGCAGGTAAAGCGTGCGCGCGTGGCGGTCGCAGCGGATTCTTGGGCAGCGATTATCGCGAACGGCACACCAGCCGGGAAAACGCCGCCGCTAGCTACTTGACCGTCAGATGATCCATTTGGACCTTGCTCTTCCCGTTCACCGCCGCGTTGTTCGCGGCCCATCCCGATCACAGGAGAGGCCCATGAGCAGGATTACATACCGGAAGCGCCAGAGGGAAATGAAAAGGCTGGACAAGCAGCGCATGAAGGCTGACCGACGCGCGCAGAAAAAGCTCGCCAAGAACGCAGAAAGCGAAATACCGAGTGAGTTCGCATCATTGACCCCCAAATCAGAACCGTCGAACTGATGACCGGCCGAAGGACAAGGCGCTGGGAAGGAATCCGCTTGCACGAAACGCGCGCGTTTAGCAGACTGAGGCCTACCGTTTGAAAACCATGGGCTTCCGGAACGCGCAGAAGACCAGATTCCCATCAGGAAATTCAGTGAATTGTGTGAGCCGGCGCGGACGGGTTTTCGACACGGGTTAGCCGTTGCCAGGAGCCACCAACCGAGCTCTTCCCCGAACAAGGCAAAGAAAAATACAATTTCTCTGGAGTCCACCCGCAATCGTCTCTAATCCTCTCTAGGAGGGGACTCCCTGCGGTATACTCGGCGCACTTTGAATGGGCGGGAGATCCATGACGGTCCCGGCCGGCACACGCCTAGGGCCCTACGAAGTCGTCACGCAGATTGGTGCGGGAGGGATGGGTGAGGTGTACCGGGCGCGCGATATGCGTCTCGACCGCACCGTCGCGATCAAGGTCCTACCTGCCCATCTTGCGGACAAGCCCGAATTGCGCGAGAGGTTCCAGCGCGAAGCGCGCACGATTGCAAACCTGAATCACCCGCACATCTGCGTCCTGTACGACATCGGCCGCCAAGACGACACCGATTTCTTGGTGTTGGAGTATCTGGAAGGCGAGACGCTGGCCACGCGTCTAGTGAAAGGCCCTCTGCCGATTGAGCAAGTGTTGCAGTATGCCATTGAAATCGCCGATGCACTCGACAAGGCCCACCGCAATGGGATCACGCACCGCGATTTGAAGCCCGGCAACATCATGCTGACCCTGTCGGGCACGAAGCTGCTGGACTTTGGCCTGGCCAAACTACGGCAAGAGGCGGCCCCCGCGACTACTTTTTCGCAGCTTCCAACTGCCAGTGTCAAAGATGCTGTGACGCAGCAAGGAGTAATCCTAGGCACGCTGAAATACATGGCCCCAGAGCAGGTGGAGGGCAAGACCGACCAGATTGACGCGCGTACGGACATTTTCGCCTTCGGGGCTGTGGTTTACGAGATGGCGACCGGGAAGAGAGCGTTCGAGGGGAAGACCTCGGCGAGCGTGACGGCCAAAATCCTTGAAGTTGCCCCTCCTTCAATGGCCTCGCTCGAGCCGATGACTCCTCCCGGGCTGGATCGTGTGGTGAAACGGTGCCTGGCCAAGCATCCGGATCACAGATGGCAAACAGCCAGTGACCTATGCGAGGCGTTGAAATGGATTGCTGGGGGAGCGTCGCAACCCACTCCGGCTCTAGAGGGCGCCTCGCCATACCCGCCGCGAGTCTTGCAGACGGAAAAGCCCTCGTCTGGGAAACAGGCGAAGGAGATCGATTCGTTGGCGGTGTTGCCATTGGAAAACGTGAGCGGCGACCCAGAGGCGGACTACCTGAGCGACGGGATCGCTGAGACGTTGATCAACAGTCTGTCGCAGCTTCGCAAGATCCGGGTGGCTCCGCGGACACTATCGTTTCGGTATCGTGGTGCCGGGGTGGACGTGTTGAAAGCAGGGCGCGAGCTAGGCGTGCGGGCAATACTGGCGGGGCGGATGGTGCAACACGGAGAAGGTTTGCTCGTGTCGGTCGAACTGGTGGATGTGGACCGGCAGGCTCAGCTCTGGGGCAGCCGCTACAATCGGAAGATGACAGACCTGATTGTTTTGCAGGAAGAACTGGCGACCGAAATCGCGGAGAAGCTGCGTCTCCAGTTGACAGGGGAAGAAAAGAAGCGCCTGCGAAAGCGTCCAACGCAAAACAGCGAACCGTTTCGCCTAGTCTTGCAGGCACAGCACTACATCAGCGGAGGCTCCCCCGAGGGACTGAGCAAAGGGATCGCGCTTTGCCACCGAGCGATCGAGATCGACCCAACCTACGCCGTAGCCTATGCACGGGTAAGCTTTGCCCACTCTATCCAACTCGTTTTGGAGTATGCAGACCCGGCCGAGGTCGCTCCCCGGATGCTAGCAGCGGCCAAGAAGGCCCTGGAATTGGATGACACTCTCGCCGACGCGCACGTCGGCCTGGGCTGGAGCCTCTTTTATCGATGGGACTTTTCGGGTGCGGAACGCGAGGCGCGGCGCAGCGTAGAGCTGAATCCGGATGCCACTGAGGCATGGAATCTATTGGATTTTGTGGTCTTGAGCCTCGGGCGTTTCGAAGACGCCATCGCGGCGGGAAAGCGCGCCGTCGAGGTCGCCCCGTTTGATTATTTTCCCGCTTTCGCCTTGGGCGTCACATATCTCCACGCTCAGCAGTTCGAACATGCCATCGAGCAGCTACGCAAGACCGCAGACATCGATCCGGGCAGTCCTCCAGCTCATGGCGCTCTCGCTCACGCGTACGCCTCTGCGGGCCAGCACGATGCCGCCATTGATGAATGCGAACTGGCACTAGCGTTGAACCGAAAAGATGCATTCCTAGTTCTGCACGCCGCGACGGGATACGCCATGGCCGGTGAGAGTGGAAAGGCACGCAAACTCGCGGAAGAAGTCGAGAAGAATTGGAAGGCGGATGGCGCCTCCGCGTTTTGGCTCGCGGCTGTCCATGCGTATCTAGGCGAGAAGGATACGGCGTTCGAATGGCTGGAAAGGGCCTTTGAAGTGCGGGCGCCCTTTCTCGTGTTTCTCAGTATCATGTGGACTCACCACCTCCTGCGCGGTGATCCTAGATTCGACGCGCTGGTGAAACGAATCGGCATCCCGCATTGACGCAACACATGCCGCTGTCGCGAAGCCATCGAGTTTGTATTCACTCCAGGGTTAGCTCCGTGGTTTGGCTACCTGTCCTGCTCGGGCGGCGCGAAAGCGAACCAAAAAGGTCCGGGAAACCACCGGCGCAAGGACGTCATTCCTTTGACTCTGGAAACACGCGCGTTCAGGAGGCTGAAGCCTACCGTTTGAAAACCAGGTGATTCATGCACAGCGGGACGGCGGTCCCGCTCTCTGCCGCACCTCTTCCTTCCAGATCCCCGGCACGATCCGCAGACCCGCCTCGCCGGCCACTCTTTCCACCTGCGCTTGCAGCTCCTCCCACACCTGGACCAGCGGTAGCCGCACGGCCACTTCGCGGCCACCGATCACCTCGAAATTTTGCTTGGATTTACCTGATATTCTTTGATATCTGCTGCGCCTAGCGGCTCTCTTTTCTCCTTGCTCACGCCAGGGCAAAGTTTTTCACCCTCGAACTCTGAACCGAGTCCGTGGCGAAAGCCGCTGCTTTCCCTTCTCAGGTTTCAACTAAAGGCGGGACATGCTCCCGTGAAAAACCGCCCCAGGTAGCCATGGACCATGCTCGGGCTGATGTGGGCGCTACGGGCAACCTGTCGTTGCCCCAGGTGGAGATCGAAATACAACCGCAGAACTTCTCGGGTCTTGCGCATGGACACTTGCTTTCCGGGCACCCCGCGCCTCCTGTGCGGAGGCAATGTACCCGTGGTTGGTGTCCAGCGCCGCCCAACTCTTTTCCACAGGGGCATCCTGGCTATCCCGAACACCGTTCCTGTAAGTGCCGATCACTAATCGGCTTGGCCCCGGAATGGTGATCGCCTTCGCGCAGGAAACCTGATCGGAATCAAGCAGGAATCGTGATCGGAATCACGCCGAAATGCCGGTCGGCTTCGGCAAGAATCCGCACCTTTACTAGAAGGGCCGCGCGGAACAGTCTTCTTTTGTCTTAGGCAGCCTCAGAAACCAGAGTTGCCGTTCATTAACTGGCATTCAATGTCCCTCCGCGTTAGGGACAGGCCGGAACAAGCCCAGGCAGTGGTCTGACCTTCTAAATTCCTCGAACTTCGGGGACAAACGAAAGTCGCCGCACAGCCTCTATTTGCCATAGGCTCGCATCGAATGCAGAAGCTGTAAAGGAGTGCAGGCCGCCGAAGAGCGGGATTCGGCGGCCTGCGGGCGTGCAACTCGAATCTTCAGATTGCTTACGGGAGCGTCCAGACGACGTTCCGGGCTGGGCCGAATCCGACCGGGATACGGGCGGTTTCTTTTAGGGACTTGATATCGACCACCGAGACGTCATTCGTTTGTTCGTTCGCCACGTAGGCCGTCTGGTTGTCCGGCGTGACCGTCAGCCAACTCGCGCCCTTCCCGCTCAAAGCGGCGCCCCCGAGCAGCTTCAAGTCCGGCAGCGAGTACACATAGAGCGTGCTGTTCAGCCGGCTATTGACGAGCAGCGTCTTTTGATCCGAGGTGACGAGAATGCCGTGAGAGGCCGAGGGCGGTCCGTAGTTGTTCTCTTTTTCGGGGGCGATGGCCGGATTCTTGATGCGCTTGATTTCCTCGTGCGTGGCAAAGTCCACCACCGCAAACCCGTTAAATTCGCCGCCTACTTGAGCGAAGACCCACTTGGTCGAGCCGTCGGGGTTCGCCGAGACCGCCATCGGCGATGGGGATGGATCCATGTGCAGCGTCCAGGCGATCTCGTTGGTCCGCGTATCCACTACGGCCATCATGTATCCCACCGATGAGGTGGAACGGCTGACCCCGCCCACCACAAACTTGCCGTCCGGCGTAACGTTCAGGTCGTGTATGCCGCCTTTGATGGAGACGGTCTTGACGTTCTCCAGTGAGGAGGTGTCAATCACGTCCATGCCGCCGCTCGAGCGGGGCAGAATCTGCGGAAAATGGGAAACATCGTCCCACGGGGGAATGATCGCGACATAGATCCGCTTCCCGTCCGGCGTCAGGGCAATCAGGTTGGGGACGCCGCTCAGCGGAATGCGCTTGGTCACACTGAGAGTCTTCCCGTCCACCACGTCGAGCGTTTTCTGCGCTTCTTCGCTGATGAAGATCCGGGAGTTGTCGTGGGCCACCGCAATCCCATGGCTCGCTTCGATCCCCTTGATCTCTCCCACGACCTTATTCGTGGCGGGATCGATGATGTGGATGTTGTCCCCGGCAGAGTTCGTTTGGATAATCCGCAGCTTCGGATTCGGCGCGGCCAGCAAGGAAAAGAACGCCGCGCACAGAACGATCCCGCCCAGAATCGTAAGACCCCCACGAATAACCTGTTTGCTCGTCATTTTAGCATCTCCTGTTCTCAACGACTGCTTGCGCTCTTCGGGCATTGGGCCTGCGAACCGGTTTGTGATCCGCCGTTACTTCAACGTCGCTCCAAATACAAACGCTTTCAATGTCATCCACTCGGGGTCGTTCTGCGATTGAAAGTGCTTGCCTCCGCCGTGCGCGGGATCGCCGCCGGCCGCTTCGGCGAGCGGATGCCGAAGCAGCGGACTGTCCATACTGTTGGGAGTGATTACCCGCTGGACCAGCCGGAAATTCTGGCGCGACTGCTCTTCGTTCCAGGTCGCAGCGCCAGGCGTGAGCGGCACCAAGTGCAGCGGTACGTGATTAATCGTATGGCAAACCACGCAGCGCGCGTGGCCAGGCCGCTTAAAAAGGAAGATGGGCTCTACCTTGGCCTTGAAGAACTCGTAATTCAGCGGTCCTGCTGCGTCAGAAGAAGCAGACTGGCTCTCCTGCGCCGGCCGCTTGGCCAGCAACGACCCGGCCGCCACCAAGAACAAACACGCCGTCACAAGCGTATAGGACGAGGCCTTCCTCATTCGGTCCATGGAAACCTCCGGGGAAGTAATCTAGCTGAGAAAATGACGGATGAATTCTCTGCCGGTAGAAAGCGGTCGCCCATTAAAATAGGCGAGTTACGGAATGGCGCCCTCAAGCGTCGTGGCCGAGCGGAACTTAGACGCCTCCGCACGTGTCGCTCTCTTGACCCATCCGATTAGTTCAATGCGAAGTTATTGTCAAGAATAAAATTGTGGATTGCCGGAAGCACGCGAGATGTCTCCTGGCAAGCGGCGGAGAACATCGGCATGAGCGACCGCGCCGAATCCAGTCCTCGGGCGTGGTTACTTTGAGGATTGGGCTGACGCGAGCGACATCGTCCAATCCCAGTGCTTTCCCGCGTCTTCGACGATCGGCTTTACATCTTCCTGAAGGAGATAACGCTCCTTCACCAGCGCGTTTGCGGCCTCTTCGACGCGCCGGACATAGTCGGCGCGGCTGCTGTAGCGTTCCTCGACGGACAGCCTGGGGTCGTGGTTTTTCTCGCGTTCGGCGCGAGTCTTGGCAAACGGGATGTAGGAGCCGGCCATCGCGACGAGCGTGTTCGGCGCGCCGCTGCGTTCGCTCCGGAAGGCCCACCCTGTGTACGTTCCGAGCGGGACGGCCTGTTCCGGCAGGCGAATGCCGCTGGCGTCATTTCCGTCGCTGTCCACTTGCGGAACCAAGAAGGGAAGGACCGACGTGGGCCCCGCAAGCAGATCCGCACGGAAGCCTCCGGGCGCGTGGTACGGCCACTGCACGCCGGGGACATTCGGGTACTTGATGTCCGCTTGCGCGACCACCGTGCCGTCAGACAGTAGCGGATGCCGGCTGGGAGGCGGCGCTGTGCCCTTTCTCACCCATTGGTCAAGGGCCACAAGCAGCGCGCGCTGCGCCCACTTGTATTCGAGCGGATTCACCCGCTGCGCCTGGGTTTCACTTTCTGCCGGCGGCCATGTGCCGGAACCGTGCTTCGCGCCAGCCAGCATAAAGACCCGCACATTTGGCGGGTCGGGCAAATCCTCGCGGCCGTCTATCGACATGTGCCGCAGCGAAGAAACGCGCCCGCGGTCCCAGTATTCGGAGCCCGAATCAACCAGGAAAATCTTCGGGTCTTGCCCCGCCGGGACACGCGCGCCAAGCCCATCCCGTTTGCCGGTGACCGGGTCAGTCGTCATTTCGTAGCGAATCGGGAACTTGGTTTGCGTGAACGACCCGAGTTCGTCGGCTTGAGCGAACCGCTCATTGAAACTGCCGAACGATGAGCCTCCGGTTTGGATGAAGAGAGCATCGATCGCCTCGCGGCCCTGCTCGTCGGTGGTGAAGCCCTCGTAAATCATCTGCCGCTGCCATCGTCCGATTTGGGACGAGCCGAAGGTGTACACGTACTTGCCATGGACGACCGCGTTGGTGTTGTACT
>Ga0187846_10002459_pt1 | contig 10095 bp, 8 predicted proteins | sample TC_taG_FD_161473 | JGI IMG/M metagenome (GOLD analysis project Ga0187846, IMG submission 161473) | Biofilm microbial communities from the roof of an iron ore cave, State of Minas Gerais, Brazil - TC_06 Biofilm (v2) | ecosystem: Environmental > Terrestrial > Deep subsurface > Cave > Wall biofilm ... | reverse complement strand
GGCGCGAGGCGACCAGGATCGTGTGCGCCCGGTCTGCCGCCGAAATTCCAGTCGCCACGCCAGCGGCCGCCTCGATCGCCACCGTGAAGTTGGTTCCGTGCACCGTGCGGTTGTCCTGCGCCATCGGCGCCAGTCGCAGCTGGCGCGCATGCTCCTCGGTGATCGGCATGCAGATCAGTCCTCGCCCGTGCGTGGCCAGGAAGTTGATCTTGTCGGCCGTTACGAAATCGGCGGCGAACACCAGATCGCCCTCGTTTTCGCGATCCTCGTCGTCCACCAGAACGACCATGCCGCCGCGCGCGACCTCGTCGATGATCTCGGAGGTCGGCGCGATCGGCGATTCGAGCGCGGACGCGGGTGCAGAACGCTGTGGCGAGAACATGGAAGGAATTCTAGTGCCCCGGGGCGCAAATCCGCTGCCGCGGGCCACTCTAGGCCCCCTTTGCGGGCAGGGTGGCGGCGAGCGCCGCCGTCATCCGTTCGATCGCGCGCTCGGCGTAGCGCGCCAGCGGGTCGATTTCCAGGTTCACGCTCTGGCCGACCGTCAGGCGTCCCAGCGTCGTCGCGGCCAGCGTGTGCGGGATCAGCTGGATCGTCACCTCGCAAGCGCTTTCGAGGTCTTCGACGCGGTTGATCGTCAGGCTCACCCCGTCCACCGCCAGCGATCCCTTGTACGCCAGGCACGGCGCGAGCGCGGTGGGCGCGCGCAGTCTCAACTGGCTCGATTCGCCGGCGGGCGAGATCCCGTAGACGGTACCGACTGCGTCGACGTGCCCGGATACCAGGTGCCCGCCAATGCGGTCGCCCAGCGCCATCGCCAGCTCCAGGTTCACCGGACCGCAACGGTCCAGGTTGGCGGTGCGGGCTAGCGTCTCCTCGGAAAGATCGGCTTCGAAGCGCGTGCCCGCAACGGCAACGGCGGTCAGGCAGCACCCGTTGACCGCAATGCTGTCGCCGACTCTCAAGCCGGCCGCGTCGATTGGGGCGGCCTGTACCAGCAGATGAACGCCGCGCTCGCGCCGCTCGACCCTCTCGATCGCGCCGACTGCCTGGACGATTCCGGTGAACATTGCGGGGCGCCGGTGCAGGCCCGTCTACTGAAGAAATCGCGCCAGCACGCGGATGTCCTCGCCGATGCGCACCGCCTCGCGCAGCGTCAGCCGCCGGATCTGCTCCAGGCTGGAGATTTCGGCCAGATCGATCATCGGTTGCCCGGGTCCAATCAGGCAGGGCGCCAGATACGCCAGCAGCTCGTCGACCACGCCTGCCGAAAGCAACGAGCCGTTCAGGCGAGCGCCCGCCTCGACGTGCAGCTCGTTGATGCCGCGGCGCCCGAGCTCGCGCGTCAGCGCCACCAGGTCGACCTTGCCGTTCGCGTCCGCACCGACCTCGACGACCTCGGCGTTGTGCGCTTCGAGCTGCTCGGCCTTGCGCCGATCACGCCGCGTGCAGACCACGAGCACCGGGTTGCCGTCGAACAGGCGCGCCTGCGGTTCCACCTCGAAACGGCTGTCCACCAGCACTTTGAGCGGCTGGCGCGACGTCTCGACCAGGCGCACCGACAGGCGCGGATCATCGGAGCGTACCGTGCCGATTCCGCTCAACACCGCGCACGCACGCGCGCGCCACGCGTGGCCATCGGCACGAGCGGCCTCGGACGTGATCCACTGCGAAGCGCCGTTGTGCAAGCCCGTACGCCCGTCCAGGCTGGCCGCCACCTTGATGCGTACCCACGGACGCCCCCGAGTCATGCGCAGGAAGAAACCGGCATTGATCTCAATTGCGTCCTGTTCGAGCAGTCCGCAGCGCACGTCGATTCCGGCCTGGCGCAGCATCTCCAAGCCCCGACCCGCGACTTGCGGATTGGGATCTTCGACCGCCGCGATGACCATTGCCACGTGCGCTTCGATCAGCGCGGTCGCGCACGGAGGTGTTCGCCCGAAATGGGCGCACGGCTCCAGCGTCACGTAGACATGCGCGCCGTGCAGATCGTGACCACCCCTGCGCGCATCGATCAGCGCCTCGATTTCGGCGTGGTTCGAGCCGGGCCGCTGCGTGAAACCCTCGCCGATGATCCGGCCCTCGCGCACCACGACACACCCGACGCGCGGGTTGGGCGTCGCAACCACCATCGCCTTGGCCGCGAGTTCCAGCGCGCGCGACATGAAGCCGTGGTCCGCGTCCGTGTACATGCGAACCGATTCTACGCAGGCGAGGTGTCCGTCCACTTCCAGGGCGGAGCGTCCGGGTGCCCGTCTCGCCTCGCCTGCGTGATCGCAGGCGAGGGCATTGCCGCGTTTCTTACTGGATCGTCAGTTGCTTGCTCACGGCCTGGGCGCGCTTGGGAAGCGTCAGCCGCAGCACGCCGTTGTCGAAGACGGCTTCGGCGCCCTGGTCGGTCACCTCGTCCGGCAGCTCGACGCTGCGTGCGTAGCTGGTGGCGAAGCGCTCCTGGTGGAGCAGGCGGGAACCATCCTTGTCCTTCACTTCGCGCTCACCCTTGTTCTCGGCTCGGATCGACAGGCGCGGTCCTTCGACGCTGACCTGGATGTCTTCCTTCTTCACTCCCGGAAGATCCACGGACACCGCGTACTTGTCTCCCTTGTCGATCACGTCCATCCTGGCCCGCACCGCCGCCGGCAGCTGCGCGCTGCGCGACACCGACCAGCCGGCCCCGTTGAAGAAGTCGCTGAAAAACTCGTCGACCAGCGAACCGAACGGCTCGCGTCTGATAATGGCGCTCATTGGTTGTCTCTCCTGTGTTCGTCGTGGCTCCCGGGGTTCCCGGGGCGCCGGTACGAAGCCCAGATGGGGCCTGCCGCTGGGAATTCAACTCCCGGCACGAGGCCGGCGCCGCGCCGGCCGGACTTCCTTGACGACTTCGGCGAACTCGTCCACGTCCTCGAAACTGCGGTACACCGAGGCGAATCGTATGTAGGCGACCTTGTCGAGGCGTTTGAGCTCGCGCATCACCAGCTCGCCGAGCTTCTCGCTCTTGATCTCGCGCTGCGCCGCCGACAGAAGCTTGTCTTCGATGCGCCCGATCGCGTCGTCGACGGCCTCGCGCGGCACCGGCCGCTTGCGCAGCGCCAACAGCATCGAGGCGCGCAGCTTGTCGCGGTCGTACTCGGCGCGGCTGCCGCCGCGCTTGACGATCGAGGGCAGCGCCAGCTCGACCCGTTCGTAGGTCGTGAAGCGCTTGTCGCACCCCAGGCAACGCCGCCGGCGCCGGATCGAAGCGCCCTCATCCGAAGCGCGCGAATCGATCACCTGGGTATCGGTGCTTGCGCAGAACGGGCACTTCATCGGCCCGCCGCCTCTGGCCCCACCTCGCCCCGCGCCCCGGCAGCGGTCTGCAACCAGAAGGTCACGGGCCCCTCGTTCACCAGCGCCACCTGCATCGTCGCGCCGAAGCGGCCGGCCGCCACAGGCGCGTGGACGGCGCGCGCGCGAGTGACCATGTATTCGAACAGCTGTCGCCCCAGCTCGGGCGGCGCCGCCGGCGAGAAGCTCGGCCGCAGACCGCTCGAGGTGTCGGCCGCCAGCGTGAACTGCGGAACCAGAAGCAATCCCCCGTTCACTGCCCGCAGGCCCAAGTTCATGCGCCCCGCTTCGTCGGCGAACACGCGGTACTGCAGCAGCCGCTGCAGCAGCGCATCGGCCTGCCGTTCGCCGTCTTCGCGCTGCGCGCACACCAGTGCCAGCAGCCCTGCATCGATGGTCCCGATCAGCTCCGCTCCCACGCGCACGCTGGCCTGCGACACACGCTGGATCAGAGCGATCATCGCGGCCATTGTACGGTCGGCACCTTATCCCCGCATTTATCCCCGCCTCATCGGCGCAGGGCGCCGCTTATGCGCCGGATTCGGCGTTTCGTCGCAATCCGACTGGCGAGGGTTTGCGCGCGTGACACGATCGATTCGCGCCGCACAAAACCCGCCCGAGCGCGGGGACGTGCGGCAACAATGCGGCCACACCGATACAATCCCAGCCCTTTTTCTTCTTGGAAAGTTGCAACAGGATGCTCGAACGCCCACTCATATGGGGTGCCTTGTCAACGGCCGCGGCCGCGGCCCTGCTCGCCGCGTGCGCGGTCGGGCCCGACTTCCAGCGCCCGGCGGCGCCGCAGATCGCCGGGTACACGGGCGAGCCTGCGCTGCCGGCGCAGACCGCCGGCAGCCAGGTCGAGCATGGAGATGCGCAGGAGTTCCAGGTGGGTTCCGCCCTGCAGCGCCAGTGGTGGACGCTGTTCCGGTCCGAACCTCTCGACCGCCTGATCGAGCAGGCGTTGAAGGACAGTCCGACCGTCGCTTCCGCTCAGGCCACGCTGCGGCAGGCGCGCGAGGAGCTGGCGGCCGAGCGCGGGGCGACCTGGCCGGCTGTCAACGGCCAGGCGAGCGTGCAACGCGAGCAGTTCACCGGCGCGCTGTTCGGCCAGGGCGGCACCAGCGTGTTCACGCTGTACAACACATCGGTCAATGTGTCGTACCCGCTGGACCTGTTCGGCAGCATCCGCCGCCAGCTCGAAGCGCTGCAGGCGCAGGTCGACAGCGCCGACTACCAGCTGCAGGCGACCTACCTTGCGCTGACCTCGAACCTGGCGACCACCGCGATTCGCGAGGCGTCGCTGCGCGCGCAGATCCAGGCCGACGAGGAGCTCGAGAAGCTGCAGGAGGATGGTTTGCGGATCGTCGAGCAGCGCTTCAACCTGGGAGCCGTCACGCGCTCCGACGTGCTGGCGCAGCGCACCGCACTCGCGCAAACCCGCGCGCTGCTGCCGGGTCTGCAGCGGCAGCTTGCGCAAGTGCGGCACCAGCTCTCTCTGTATGCCGGCCAGCCGCCGGAAGCCCCCGCGCTGCCGTCTTTCGAGCTCGAGGGGCTGCAGCTGCCGCTGCAGCTGCCGGTCAGCGTGCCGTCGGACCTGGTTCGCCAGCGCCCTGACATCCTGTCGGCCGAGGCGCTGCTGCACGCGGCCAGCGCGCGCGTCGGCGTGGCGACCGCGGCCCTGTATCCGCAGATCACCCTGTCGGGCAACATCGGAACGGAAGCCTTGACCCCCGGCGCCCTGTTCAAACACGATTCGACCGTCTGGGGCATCGGCCCGAGCCTGCTCGCGCCGATTTTCAGCGGAGGCCAGCTGCAGGCCAATCGGCGCGAAGCGATCGCCGCATTCGACGCGGCCGCCGCCAACTACCGCCAGACCGTGCTGGCGGCATTCGCAAGCGTCGCCGACGCGCTGCGGGCTCTGGAGGCGGACGCTCTTGCTCTGCAGGCGCAGGCAGAAGCACAGCACCAGGCGCGCGAGGCATTCGAGATGGCCTCGCGCCAGTTCCACGTCGGAGCGGTGAGCTACCTTACATTGCTGAACACGCAGCAGCAGCTGCAGCAGACGCGAATCGCGGTCGTGCAGGCGCAAGCCGACCGCTTCGCCGACACGGTCGCCCTGTTCGGGGCGCTCGGCGGCGGCTGGTGGAACGATGCGCACGCAAACGCAACAGACGAACTGACGGGACCAACGGATGGGACCAACTGACGATATGACCGAACCAATGGATCCGGGTGCGGGCCGCAGGGCTTCGCTCCCCAAACGGATGGTGATCATGCTGATCGTCGTCGTTCCGGTGATCGCCCTCGTGGTCGGTTTCAACCTGTTCTCGACCGCGCAGATGAAGGCGAACATGGGCAAGGGCGGGCTGCCGCCGGCAACCGTGTCGACGATGACTGCACACGCCGAGGACTGGCAGAGCGGGCTGGGTGCCGTCGCAACGTTGCGCGCGATCCGCGGCGTGGACGTGAGCACCGAGATCGCCGGGCTGGTCGACAAGGTGAATTTCTCCTCGGGCAGCGAAGTCGCGGCCGGCGCGGTGCTGGTGGAGCTGCGATCGGACGTGGAGCGCGCGCAGGTGGAGTCGCTGAAGGCCGCGGTCGAGCTTGCGACGACCACGCTCTCGCGCGACCGCGAGCAGCTGAGCGTGCAGGCGGTCAGCCAGGCGACGATCGACGCCGACGAGGCCGACCTGCGTTCGAAGACGGCGCAGCAGGCGCAGGCGCAGGCCACACTCGACAAAAAGACGATCCGCGCACCGTTCGCCGGCCGGCTGGGAATCAGCACGGTGGCCCGGGGTCAGTACCTGAACGCCGGTGACAAGATCGTCGGGCTGCAGGCGATCGATCCGATCTATGCCGATTTTTACGTTCCGCAGGAGCAGATCTCCCGAATCGCTCGCAACAGCCTGGTCACCGTGACGAGCGACGCCTGGCCGGGGCGCGAATTCGAGGGCAAAGTCACCGCCATTAACTCGACCATCGATGCTTCGACCCGCAACATCCAGGTCGAAGCAACGGTCGCCAATCGCGACCAGGCGCTGCTGCCCGGCATGTACGCCAAGGCGACGGTGCGGACCGGCAGCAAGGAGCACTACATCACGCTGCCGCAGGCGGCGGTGACCTACAACCCCTACGGCACCACCGTGTTCCTGGCGCAGCCGGCGCCGGGTGCACCGTCAGGTGCGCAGGCGAAACTGATTGCTACGCAGGTGTTCGTGACGCTCGGCCCGACTCGCGGCGACCAGGTCGCGATCGTCAAGGGTGTGGACGAAGGGGCAACCGTCATCACCGGCGGCCAGATGAAGCTGACGAATGGCACGCCGCTGATCGTGAACAACACGGTGCAGCCGCCGAACAACCCGAACCCGAAACCGCAGGAACAGTGAAAAACTTCACGGACCTTTTTATCCACCGCCCGGTGCTGGCGGCGGTGGTCAGCCTGCTGATCCTCGTGCTGGGTGTGCGGGCGCTCGCCGGGTTGCCGGTCAACGAGTACCCGCAGACGCAGAACGCCATTGTCACGGTCAGCACGACGTATTACGGCGCCGATGCCGAAACGGTGGCCGGCTTCATCACACAGCCGCTGGAGGCCGCGATCGCGCAGGCGCAAGGGATCGACTACCTGTCGTCGAACAGCATCACCGGCGAGTCGGTGATCACCGCCACGCTGCGCCTGAACTACGACTCCAACCGTGCCCTGACCGACATCACCACGCAGGTGAACTCGGTTCGCAACCAGTTGCCTCCGCAGTCGCAGCAGCCGGTGCTGTCGGTGCAGATCGGCCAGCAGGTCGATTCGATGTACCTGGGCTTCTACAGCGACGTGATGCCATCGAACGACATCACGGACTACCTGTACCGCGTCGTCAAGCCGCAGCTCGATTCGATCGAGGGTGTGAAAAACGCGGAAATCCTCGGCGCGCGCCTGTTCGCACTGCGCGCGTGGCTCGATTCGGACCGGATGGCGGCACACGGCGTCACCGCGGCGGACGTATCGGCCGCGCTCGCGGCGAACAACTATCTCGCGGCGCTGGGCAGCAGCAAGGGGCAGGCCGTCAGCGTCGATCTGCGCGCCGGCACCGACCTGCACACGGTGGACGAGTTCCGCAACCTGGCGGTGGCGCAGCGCAACGGCGCGATCGTCCGCCTGCGCGACGTCGCCAACGTCACGCTCGGCGCCGAGAACTACGACTTCAACGTCGCCTTCGGTGGACAGAATTCGCTGTTCATCGGCGTCAAGGTGGCGCCGGATGCCAACCTGCTCGACGTGGCGCGCCGCGTTCGCCAGGCGTTCCCCGCTATCCAGCAGCAGCTGCCGGCGGGGCTGAACGGCAAGGTCGCGTACGACGCCACCGAGTTCGTCAACGCGTCGATCGACGAGGTGGTCAAGACTTTGGTCGAGGCGCTGCTGATCGTAACGGCGGTGATCTTCGTGTTCCTGGGGCGCTTGCGCGCCGTGGTGATCCCCGTCGTGGCGATGCCGCTGTCGTTGATCGGCACCTTTTTCGTGATGCTCGCACTGGGTTACTCGATCAACCTGCTCACGCTGCTGGCGCTGGTGCTGTCGATCGGGCTGGTGGTGGACGACGCCATCATCGTGGTCGAGAACGTCGACCGCCACATGAAGGAAGGCCGCGGCGCGCTCGAATCGGCGCTGATCGCGGCGCGCGAGCTCGGCGGGCCCATTATCGCGATGACGGTGGTGCTGGTAGCCGTGTACGTGCCGATCGGGTTCCAGGGCGGTCTTACCGGGGCCCTTTTTACCGAGTTCGCTTTCTCGCTCGCCGGCGCGGTGACGGTGTCGGGGATCATCGCACTGACGCTGTCGCCGATGATGTGTTCGCGCCTGTTCGGGGGGAGCATGCGCGAGAGCAACTTCGCCGCCTTCCTCGACCGCCAGTTCGACCGGGTGCACCGCGGCTATGTGCGCTTACTCGGGGCGATGCTGGCCACGTGGCAGGTGCCGGTCGTGATGGGCCTGCTGCTTTTGGGAGCGGTGGTGTACCTGTACTCGACGGCCAAGTCGGAACTGGCCCCGCAGGAAGATCAGGGGATCGTGCTGAACCAGATCATCGGTCCTCCGGACGCGACCGCCGCGCAGATGCTGAACTATTCCAAGCAGGTGTTCGACATCTCGCACCGGCTGCCCGAGTACTACCAGATGTTCCAGATCAGCGGCAACCCGACCGTCAATCAGAGCTTCGGCGGCGTGATGTTCAAGCCGTGGAACCAGCGAACGCGCAGTGCCAACGAGATTCAGCAGGAACTGCAGGGCGAGTGGGGCTCGATCGCGGGAGCGCAGGTGGCGGCGTTCCAGTTTCCACCGCTGCCGGGCGCGTTTGGCCTGCCGCTGCAGTTCGTCATCAAAACGACCGAGCCGTTCGACCGGCTCAACGAGATAGCGCGCGCAGTGGTCGAAAAGGCGCGCAAAAGCGGGATGTTCTTCTACATCGACAGCGACCTGAAGATCGACAAGCCGCAGTCAACCCTGGCAGTCGACCGCGACATGATCGCGCTGCTCGGGCTGAACCAACAGGACGTCGCCGGCGTTCTCACGAGCGCGCTCGGCGGCGGATACGTCAATTATTTCTCGATCTCAGGGCGCTCCTACAAGGTGATCCCGCAGGTGCTGCAGACGGATCGGCTCAACCCGTCGCAAGTGCTCGACTACTACATCCGCACGCCGACCGACGCGGTGGTGCCGGTGCGCACCGTCGGCCGCCTGCAAAGCCAGACGGTGCCGGAGACGATCGCGCACTTCCAGCAGCTCAACGCCGTGACGATCGGCGGCGTGTACGCACCGACCGTGTCGCAGGACCAGGTGCTGGCTTTTCTGCGCGAGGCCACGCGTGAGGTGGCCTCGGACCAGTACCGGATCGACTACTCCGGGGGCACCCGCCAGTTCGTGCAGGAATCCGGCGGATTCGCTGTCACGCTGCTGTTCGCGCTGATCATCGTCTTCCTGGCGCTCGCGGCGCTGTTCGAGAGCTTCCGCGACCCGGTGGTGATCCTGGTGTCGGTGCCGATGGCGCTGTTCGGAGCGTTGTTCTCGATGTGGGTGATCTCGTCGTTGAACGGGATCCTGCTGTACGGCTTTCACGTCACTGCGTTGAACCCGTACGCGCAGGTTTCGACGCTGAACATCTACACGCAAGTCGGCCTGGTCACGCTGATGGGACTGATCAGCAAACACGGGATCCTGATCGTGCAGTTCGCCAATGCGCTGCGCGCGGAGGGAAAACGCAAGATCGAGGCCGTGGTCGAGGCTGCCGGCGTTCGACTGCGCCCGATCCTGATGACGACCGCCGCGATGGTGCTCGGTGTCGTGCCGCTGGTGATCGCTTCCGGGGCGGGAGCGTCCGGCCGGCGCGCGATGGGGCTCGTGATCTTCACGGGAATGGGGATCGGGACGCTGTTCACACTGTTCGTCGTTCCGGCGATGTACGCGTTCCTGTCGGGCAAGCATGCCAAGCAGGAGGGCGTGGCGATAGCGAACGCCTGAACCGCACCCGGTCTGACTAGAAGAAGCGCCAGCCGACCCCGAACTGCAGCAGCGGCCACCATCGAAAAACGCTGGTCTGGTCCTGCAGTTTCGCCTGCTCGGCGGACACGTCGGTTTGCAGCTGGCTGCAGGCGGTAGTGCCCTGGATCGGCGCTCCACAGACGCCGCTCAGGGACACGTGCTGCGGCTGCCAGATCACTCCCAGATCGAGCGAAGCGAAAAACCGCTTGCCCCGCGGCGAAATTCCCCATCCGGTGCCCAGGTAG
>Ga0187846_10002458_pt1 | contig 10098 bp, 7 predicted proteins | sample TC_taG_FD_161473 | JGI IMG/M metagenome (GOLD analysis project Ga0187846, IMG submission 161473) | Biofilm microbial communities from the roof of an iron ore cave, State of Minas Gerais, Brazil - TC_06 Biofilm (v2) | ecosystem: Environmental > Terrestrial > Deep subsurface > Cave > Wall biofilm ... | reverse complement strand
GACTCCGCAGCCTCCGGCTCCGGCCACTGCAACGCCGGCGCCGCGCTAAACGGCAGCAAAGCGTCGCGCGCGTCAGCGCGGCACAATACGCGCGCGGATCACCCAGCAGAGGCGCGCGGATGACCTCATCGGATCAGTCGCAAGTCCAGCGGGTCGTGCGTGGGGGCAGTTGGAGTACCTACCAGCGCGACCTGCGATCGAGCAACCGGGATGCGGACGCCGCCGCTGCGCGGCGCGACGATACCGGCTTCCGTGTCGCGATGGTCGAGGCGCCGGAGGCGGGCCCGGCCTCGTTCGCCGACCAGGGCCAGGACGCCTGGGGGCGGTACGCCGACCTGCAGATCGGAACGTCCAGCTTGCGCTTCCGCTGGATAGCGCCCGGGAGCTTTCACATGGGCAACGACCACTGCGACGGCTGGTCCTGCCGCAACGAAACACCGGGGCACATGGTCACCTTCGGTCGCGGGTTCTGGATTGCGGAGCACGAGACCACACGCGCGCTGTACCACGAGGTGATGGGCGAGGATCCGAGCCACTTCGCCGACGGCGGCCCGGACTGTCCGGTCGAGTCGGTATCGTGGTACGAGGCGCAGGAATTCTGCCGGCGCGTCAATCAGCGCGCGCGCGGTGTGCGCGTGAGCCTGCCGACCGAAGCGCAGCGCGAATACGCCGGGCGTGCCGGCACCTTGACCGAGTTCTGCACCGGATCGGTGATCACGCCGCAACAGGCCAACTACAACCGCCTCGTCGGCCATACGGTGCCAGTCAGGACCTATCCCCCCAACGCCTGGGGCTTGTACAACGCGCACGGCAACGTGTGGGAGTGGACCGCCGACGAGTACCACGACAGCTTCGAAGGCGCGCCGGCCGATGGCAGTGCCTGGATCGACGGCCCGGACGCCGCGCGCGCTCGCCGTGAAATGCACGAGTCGGCCGGGGTTCTGGCGCAGATCCAGGAGGAGCGGCTGCCGGACGGCAGCATCGGCTACAGTGTCGTGCTGCTGGTCGAGTCGAAGCCGAAACGCCGCCTGACGCTCAGGGTATTCGATGCGGAGCAAGCCGACCGCATCGCCGAGGCGATCAACGAGGGGGCGGTTCGCCTGCTGGACTGATACTGCTGTCACGCACCGGCGAGCGCCGGGCCACTTGCGCTGCAGCGCGTTGCATGGCGCGCTTGACGGCTGGCGCCAGCCGCCGCAGCCGGCTCTTTGGCACGAAGTCCCAGGCCCCGACCTCGACCATTACCGACGCCTTGACCTCGCCGATCGTGCCGGAGACCAGGATCAGCGGCAGGTCCGGGTAGTGGTGCAGAAAGCGTCGCAGCGTGTCCGTGAAGTACATGCCGGGCACTGCGTAGTCCGACAGCACCAGGTGCCAGCGCTTCTGCTCGAGCGCCGCGTTCAGCGCGTCGACCGAGTCGACCCGCTCGCATAGAACCTCCAGGCCGGCCAATTTGAGGGTTCGCTCGATCAGCAGGAAGTCGGACTCGGTGTCCTCGATGCACAGCACGTTCAAGGGGCTGAAGTCCATCGGCAGTCAAGCAACTGGATTAAGAGCGGGCATCAACCTGACCTGGGACGCCGGGGCCGCCCGCCCGAAATAGTAACCCTGCAGCGAATCAACACCCATGTCCCGTAACACCCGGGCCTGCGAGGCGTGCTCGACTCCTTCGGCCACCGTGTGCAGCCGCATCGCGTGCGCCAGGGTCACGATCGCCTGCACGATGGCCCGGTCGTCGGACTCCTGCTCGATCTCATCGACGAATGGCTGCGCGATTTTCAACGAGCTGATCGGATAGCGTCTCAGGTAGATCAACGAAGAATAACCGGATCCGAAATCGTCGACAGCAATCCGAACGCCCAGGTTGCGAAGCTCGTGCAGCAGCTTCATCGAGGCTTCGGTCGGTTCCACCAGCAGGCTTTCAGTCAGCTCGAGCACCAGGAATTTCGCCGGCAGGCCCGAATCGCGCAGGCACTCCTTGATCCGTTCGAGCAGGTTGTCCTGGGCAAACTGGCGGGCCGACAGGTTCACCGAGACCGATCCGCGATATCCGTCTTCATGCCAGCGGCGGCACTGCGCGCAGGCCTGCCGCAGCACCCAGTCGCCGATCGGAACGATCAGCCCCGTTTCTTCCGCCACTCGCAGGAATGCGGCCGGACACAGCAGCCCGCGCTGCGGATGGTTCCAGCGCAACAGCGCCTCGCAGCCGCTCACCTGCGCGGTGTCGCTTTCAACCTGCGGCTGGTAGTAGACGTCCAGCTCGCGGCGAGCCAGCGCGTCGCGCAGATCCGACTCGATTCGAAACCGTTCGCGCGCCTGCACATCCATTTCGGGCGAGAAAAAGCTGTAGGTGGAGCGGCCAGCCGATTTTGCGTGGTACATCGCGAGGTCGGCGTTGGTCAGCAGCGTGGAAGCATCACTGCCGTCCTTCGGAAAAAGGCTCACGCCGATGCTGGCCGACATCTGAAGCCGGTTTCCTTCGATATGCAGCGGATCGGCGATCGCGGCGGAAATCCCCGCAACCACGCGCACCACGCCGTCGACCCCGGTCGCTTCGGGCAGAAGGACGACGAATTCGTCTCCGCTCAAGCGCGCCACCGTGTCGCTTGCGCGTACCTTGCTCTTGATGCGGCGCGACACTTCGATCAGCACTTGATCGCCGATGGTGTGTCCGAGCGAGTCGTTGATGTGTTTGAAGTGGTCCAGGTCGACGAACAGTACCGCCACGCTGCGTTCCGAGCGGCGCGCGTGCGCGATGGCCTGGTCCATCCGGTCTGCCAGCAGCACCCGGTTGGGCAGATCGGTCAGCGGGTCGTGCTGGGCCAAGTGCTCGATGCGAGCCTGGGCCGATTTGCGCTCGCTGATGTCGGTCAGCACGCCCACGTAGTGCGTCAGTCGCCCGGTCGCATCGCGAACCGAGGCCAGATTGAACCAGGCCGGGTAGGTGCGTCCATCGCTGCGCCGATTCCACACTTCGCCGTTCCAGCTGCCGGTCTGCTGCAGCCCGGCCCAGACTCTTGCGTAACCCCCACCCTCGTCGGGATTGGCGCCGAGCACGCCAAGATCGTGGCCGACGATCTGCTCCGCCGCCAGACCGCTGATCTCCCTGAAGGCCCGGTTCACGGACATGATGCGGTGGTCGGCATCCGCCACCATGATGCCCTCGATCGTGTTCTCGAAGGCCACCGCCGCCAGCCGCATCTGTTCCTCGGCGAAGCGCCGCGCCATCTGTTGCGAAACCTCGCGCAGTCCGCGCTCGATCGCGGGCACGAGCCGGCCCAGGTGGTCCTTCAGGACGACATCCCAGATGCCCTGTTTCAGCAGCTCGACGGCCGCTTCCTCGCCCATGTTTCCGGACACCAGAATGACCGGCAGGCCGGGCGCCAACGTCTGGATCTGCGCCAGGCTGTCCTTCAAATCGAGTCCCGGAACCAGATAGTCCGACAGCACGACATCGACGCCGCCCCGCGCCAGCATGTCGACCAGTTCTTCCATGCTGCAGACCCGCACGCACTCGGCGGCCAGCTTCTGCTTGCGCAGGTGCCGCTCGATCAGCCGGAAGTCCGGCTCGCGGTCCTCGATGACCAGGATTCTCAGCACCGCAGCCACCCCGTCCTTCGTCAGACCGGCTGGTTGGTCGCCGCCCAGTAAAGGCCGAGGCGCGCGACCGTCTGGGCAAATTCGTTGAAGTCGAGCGGCTTGTGCACGAAGCTGTTGCAGCCGTTTTCATAGCTGCGCAGCCGGTCGCGCTCCTCGTCCGAAGAGGTCAGGATGACGACCGGCACCAGCCGGGTGCGCGAGTCACCCCGGATCCGGTTCAGCACCTCCAGGCCGCTCAGGCGGGGCAGGTTGATGTCGAGCAGCACAACGGCGGGCGGCTCGGCCGCAGCGCGGCCGGCGAATTCACCCTCGCCGAACAGGAAGTCCATCGCCTGCTGGCCATCACGCACGACCTCCACTTGATTGGCCAGGTTCACCTTCCGCAACGCCCGCAAGGTCAGCAATTCGTCCTGTTGATTGTCCTCGACCAGCAGCATCGTCCTGGTTTTCATGGGAGGTTCCTGCCCTTTCGTCACCTGCGAATGGCAATGTGAACGTGAATTCGGCCCCCTCCCCCGGCGCCGAGATTGCATGGATCTGGCCGCCGTGCCGGTGCAATATGCGCTGCACCGTCGCCAGCCCGATTCCGATTCCCGGAAACTCGTCCTGGCGGTGCAGTCGCTGGAACGGCTGGAACAGCTTGCCCGAGTGAGCCATGTTGAAGCCGCTGCCGTTATCGGCCACATGGAACAGGGGCTGCGCGCCCTCGTGGCTCGCGTACACGCGGATCGAGGCCGCGGGTGAGCGCGAGGTGTACTTCCAGGCATTGCCCAGCAGATTGCGCAGCGCGATCTCGATCATGCGGGCGTCGGCGCGCACTGTCAGACCGGTTTGTACCTGCCACGACACGGTTCGGGCAGGATCCTGGCGGGCGAATTCCTTCAGGATCGCAACCGCCAGCGCCGACAGGTCGACGCGGTCCCAGCGCAGCTCGCCGCGGACACTGCGAGAAAGTTGCAGCAAGCCGTCGATCAGTTCGGCCAGGTGCTCGCTGCCGCGGACGATGTGGTCCAGATAAGCGCGCGCCTCGCCATCGATGCGCTCGCCGTAATCTTCCACCAATGCCTGGCTGAACCCCTCCATCGCGCGCAGTGGCGCCCGCAGATCGTGCGCCACCGTGTAGCTGAAGCTCTCGAGCTCCTGATTGGCGGCCCGCAGCTCGGCCGTGCGCTCCTGCACGCGCCGCTCCAACTCGGCGTTCAAGCGCAGGATTTCCTGTTCATCCCGAATGCGCTGCGTGACATCGCGCAGGATCACCGTGAACAATTTGCTCCCCGCCACCTCCACCTGCGAGATCGACGCTTCGATCGGGAATTCGGATCCGTCGTTGCGCAGCCCGTAGATTCGACCGAGCTGGCCCATCCGCCGGCGCGTGACCTGGGCGCGGCCGAACGACTCGATGTGTTCGCCGTGGGCGGCCCGGTAGCGGGGCGGAATCAACCGTTCGAGCGGTTGTCCGACCAACTCGACGGACCGGTAGCCGAACATCAGTTCGGCAGCGCTGTTGAACAGCGTGATACGTTGCAACGGGTCCACGGTGATCACCGCGTCCATCGCCGAACCGATCACGCCAGCCAGCCGCGTCTCGTTTTCATGCAACGACGAAGTGGCCCGCGCCAGCTGATCGGTCCGCTGGCGAACCGACTGTTCCAGCCGTGCATGATCGGCGATCAGCTCCGACTCGGAGCGGCGGCCCCGGGCGAACGCCCGCCCGATGATGACCAGCGCGGCCATCAGCAGCAGCACCGCCAATGCCACGCCGCTGACGATCTCTGCCTTCGCCAGGCCGGCGCGCTCCCGCGCCAGCGACTCGCGCTGCTGCAGCAGCGCCCGCTCTGCGGTCTCGAATTTTCGGGCGCTCAGGCGCAGGGGCTCCTCGAGCCCCGGGAAGATTTCGGGCGCGGGCGCCAAGCGCCTCGCACCCGCAGGTTGTGCCCGCCGGGCATCGATCCGATCGGTCAGCGCTCTGATTCGATTTCCGAGTTGCGACTCCAGGTCATCGACGCGGCGCTGCTGATCGGCGTTGTCGGCCGTCAACCTGCGCAAGGCGCTCAGCGCTTCGCCGGCAGCGTGCGTGGCGGTCTCAAACGGCTTGATGAAGGCCCGGTTGCCGGTAATCTCGAAGCCGCGCTCGGACGCTTCAGCGTCCGCGACCGACCCTAGCATTCGGTGCAGCGTATCGAGCACGTCGCGGCTGTGCTCGGCCCACGCCGACTGCGCCAGCAACTGCTCGATACCGACGTAGGAGACCGCTCCGAGCACTCCCAGCGCCAGCAGCCCGCCGACGAAGGCGGCCTGCATTTTCCGCTCGATCGGTCGCAGCCCTGCTGTGCTGACTTGCTTCGGCGTCGAGTTCATTCCTGAAGAGGACTGCCCGTGGTACCGGGCCTACCAACTCCACGGCACGGGTAACGACGACCTACATAACCTTACGGATCCCGCGAATCCGCCTGCCTAGCGGGATCGGAGTCTATCAACGCCACGGCGATATTTCACGCGTTATAGGTGCCCAACCACGTCCATCTCGGGGGATCAGTCCGGTGAGATGCACCCGTGTCCCCATCGGGCCGTAAGCGTGAAATACCTGATGTGCGGTGTGAAGTGCAACTCAACCAACACGTCAAAGCGCGCTCAAACCCGACACGTCAAGTCGGAGCTTCTTGAGGCGCGGTGGCAATCCTGTAGGGCACCGTGGCCCCGACTCAAGATCTGCGACTTTGGAACCTCCCGGAAAACCGGTAGGTTTCATCCCGACGGCGTTGGGTGGGCTAGTGAATCCGACTCTGTGCGCTTCGGGCGGGTCGGGCCCCGCCTCAACCACTCAGGGACGCTCGCTGTCCACGAGGCTGAGGTCGACCATCAGGTCGTTGGCAAGCGCTTCGAGGGCCTCGCGCAACTGGCCGGTCCCCAGTTGTGCCGGAACCAGCAGCAGAGCCGACGCGCGTACCAGGCTCTCGCCGGACATCGAGCCGCTGACGAAGTCCGTCACCAGCTCCTCGATGCTGACGTTTCGGCTCGCGAGCGCATGCGAGATGTCGCGCACGACTCCAGGCCGATCCTGTCCGACGATCTCGAGCCGCATCTTGCGGCCGCGCATCTGGCTGGGCCGATCAGTGCCATGAGTGACGACGATGCGCAAGCCGTGCGCCTCCAAATCCCGGAATGCGACGAGCAGCGCTTCGACGCTGGATTGCGGAACATGAACGTGAACGATGCCGGCGAATTGCCCCGCCAGATTGGCCATGCGCGACTCGAGCCAGTTGCCTCCGAACGCGGCGACTTTGTCCGATATCAGGTTGACGAGGCCCGGCCGATCCGGGCCGACGATCGTCAATATCAGCGACGCCACCATTAAGCTCTCCGTCGACAATTTCGTAACGATTGCTTTCGATCGTAACGATTGCTTTCGATGGTAACGATAGACGGGAACTCGGAGTACTGTGTGAGTGCCTAAACGAGCAGCAAGGGGCGCCGATCGATTCGGCTCGCGCCCCGCGGGAGGTCGCTGTGAAGCTGTCGTCTATTGTGGGAACCACGGTCGCGGCCGTCTTGCTCGCTGTTGCCCCGCGGGCGGCGGATGCGTTTAACTCGGGAGGGGGCTTCGGCGGAGGACACTCCGGCGGAGGCGGCGGGCACTCCGGCGGCGGACACGCCAGCTCCGGGCATGGATTTGGGCACGGCGGAGGCCATGGTGAAGCCTGGAGTGGCCGCGGCGGCGGCGGTTGGGGCTGGCACCATCATGGGTACGGGTATGGTGGGTGGGGCTGGGGTTGGGGATGGGGCTGGGGTCCGGGGTGGTGGGACCCGTGGTGGGGGTATTACGGCGGCTACCCGTACTACTACGATCCTTACTACTCGGGTTACGCGCCGATTGACCCGGCGCCTTCGGCGCCGCCCCCTCCGGCGCACTGGTACTACTGCCCTACGAGCAAGACGTACTACCCGTACGTATCGCAGTGCTCGGTGCCCTGGGTACCGGTCACTCCGACCCCGCCTCGCTGAAGCGGCGGCGGGGACGGCGGCTCCGTCTGGAGGGTGCCGAAAAAAAGTACGATTTGCCCTCCAAGTCCCGAAACCGCCGGCTCGATGATTCGGCTGAATGCGCTTTTACGCAGCCCGGTATCGAAGTCTCCCGAGCGTGGGGCGGCCGCAGCAGGGGTCGACCCGGCCTCGGCGCGCGTTGCGCTGACTGGCGCCACCGATGAAGAGCAGCGTCGGCACCACGCCGAGGAGCTTGGCTGCGCGCTTGCTGCTCTGCAAAAAGAACCCTTGGCCGATGACCCGCCGGATGTATGGGTCGCGGCCATCTCGCATATCGCCGACAAGTCGCTCGCGCTGCAGTGGATCGGGCGCCTGAGCGGGGACGGCTGGCTCGGCGAGGTCGCCATCAGCGGGCGGTTCGCCGAGGTCCGTTTGGCAGCAGCTCAGCGAATCGAGGACCGGGAAGTGCTCCGGCAGTTGGTTCATCTGAGTCGCGGGCGCGACAAGGCGGTCTTTCAGCACTGCTCTGGGCTGTTGCGCCAGAGCCGTCAGGCGGCCACCCGGGCCCAGCGGGCAGTGCAGCTCGAGGCGGACTTGCGCGAGCTGCTGGAGCACGCGCCGATGTCGGTCTCGGGCCTGATCGATCTGCAACACGAGATGCAGGCGCTGGCCGAAGCGAGCGAAACACCCCTGGCCGAATGCAGGCTGCTGATGGATCAAGCTGAAGCGCGGCTAAGGCAGGAGTCGGAGTCGCGGCGCGCCTTGGAAGCCGGTCGCACCGACTCGGCGGACCTGTTGGCCCAGTGCATGGCGGCGACCGTATCGACGCTCGCCGCCGGGCAGATTGACGGGTGGCGCGACCAGCTGGCCGGGCTCGTCCAGACGCATGCGAGCTTTCCACCATGGCTGGCTGCGAAAGGGGCATCGCAGGCGCTGGTGGTCACCCTGCGAGAAATCGAGTCGCGTCTGATCGCGCTCCAATCCGAGCCGACGCAGCCCGCGCCCGAGGTCGTGCCAGTGGCGGCCGTGGCGCCGCCTGTGAAGGAGCAGCCCGCCGCGAGGCCTGCGATCGACCGCGCATCCGTGCGCGCGCTGCTGGAGCGGATGGAGCAGGCGCTCGAGCAAGGACACGTGGCCGAAGCCGACGCGGCCGCAAAGCAGATCAAGGCCGCCGCCGGCAGTGCCCTGCATGGCAGCCTGGCCACGCGGGTGCAGCGCGCGCAGGCGCGCGTGGCCGAGTTAAGTGACTGGGCCAAGTGGGGCGCACAGAAAAAGCGCGAAGACCTGATCGCCGCCGCGCACGATCTTCTGGCCGGCAGTTACGACGTCGAACACCTTGCCCGCGTGGTGCCCGCGCTGCGGGAGGAATGGAAGCGCCTGAATGCGCAGGCCTCCCCCATGCACGGCGAGTGGACGCGCTTCGACACGGCGCTCGAGAAGGCCTATCGCCCGGTGGCCGCGCAACGAGCGCAGGAAGCAGCGCGGCGATCGAAGGCTCGCGCCGACAAAGAAGCGCTGTGCACCGAATGGGAGGCGGCTGTCGCCGTTGTCGACTGGGAGCGCCCGGACTATGCCACGATGGACGCGCTGCGCCAGCAGATGCTGGACCGCTGGCGCGCCATACCACGAGCGGGCTTTCGGGAAGAACGGGCGCTGCGCAAGCGCTTTGACAAGACGCTCGGCAAGGTCGATCAGGGCTTGGCGGCAGTGCGGGGGGCGGAGGTTGGCCGGCGCGAGCAGCTGATCGCGGCCGTCGAAGCGCTGCGAACGGCACCGGACCTGCGGGGCGCGATCGGCGAGACGAGGACCCTGCAGCAGCAATGGCGCGATGGAGCCGGCCCGTTGCGGTTGGCGCGCCCGGATGAACAGAAACTGTGGCGGCGTTTCCGGTCGGCCTGTGACGCCGTGTTCACGCGCCGCGATGCCGAGCGCGCCGAGCAGGTTGCCCAACAGGAAAAGCGGGCTCAGTCCCGCGTCGCGCTGCTGGACGCGTTGGCTGCAACCCTGGCGTCGGCCGAGGCAAACCAGATCAAGCGCGCCCTGTCGCAGTTCCGATCCGAGTGGGACGTCGGTCGCGTGCGCCGGGGCCAGACGGCCGACCCGCTGGACCAGCGCGCCCGCGCTCTGCAGAATCAGGCGCAGCGGCGGATCGACGAGCTGCAACGGCGCGAGCATAGGGACCGCCTCGAGCAGATGGCGCGCCAAGCCCCAACCGCTGAGGGCGTGGACGCCGAGGCGCTGGCGGCCGGTCGCAAGGAGCGCGAGCAGTTGCTGATCGATCTGGAAATTGCGCTCGACCTGGCCACACCCGAGGCTTTCGCTCCGGCGCGCAGGCGCCGCCAGCTGGAACGCTTGCAGGTGCGTTTTCGCGGAGATCGGTTGCAACAACCGCCGGCGGAGGATCTGCTGGCCCGGCTGTACGCGGTTCCCGCGATCCCCGATGCGGAAACGGACGCCAGGGTCGCCGCGGTGGTCCGCAGACTGACCGAGCAGGACGCGGTGGCCGGCCGATAGCCC
>Ga0187846_10002457_pt1 | contig 10103 bp, 7 predicted proteins | sample TC_taG_FD_161473 | JGI IMG/M metagenome (GOLD analysis project Ga0187846, IMG submission 161473) | Biofilm microbial communities from the roof of an iron ore cave, State of Minas Gerais, Brazil - TC_06 Biofilm (v2) | ecosystem: Environmental > Terrestrial > Deep subsurface > Cave > Wall biofilm ... | reverse complement strand
ACTTCCACGAGCGAGTCTCTACGAGACACCAGGCGGCTATGGCGAGGGGGATCACCCAGCCCGTGTACTTGGCTCCCGCGGCAGTGCCGGCAAAGAATCCGGCTAAAGCGAGCCAGCGACCGCCGCTCTCTCTGAATCCGCGGCTGGCTGCCAGTATCGCGAGAGTGGTGTAGAAAGCCATCCAGATGTCCGGCGAGCCGGATGTGCTCATCTGCCAGTACACCATTGGCGTGAGACAGAATGTCAACACGGAAAGCAAGGCCCAACGCGGCGGCATCAATTGCCTCGACAGGACAAACAGGGCGGCTCCGCTGAGCACGCCTCCCAGAAAGATCATCCCAAGAGAAATCTGTTCACTCCCCAAAGCGAACCCAAGGCTGATCAGCAGATGGTTCTGGCCGATTAGAAAACTGTGCGTGAGCCAGTAGATCGGGCGGAAGGCGCTGCCCACAGTCAGCAATGGCACGGTGAAGTGATAGTGCATCGCGTCTGAACCGCTCAGCGGGGCCATCCCAAGAACGGCATCGAAGGTGAGACAAAGGAGAATGGCGAGCCCGACGATGAATGAACTGCGCGCCTCAGCGAGCTTCCGAAATTCAGAAGGGATCTCTTTTGACAGCCGGGCGAGGCGAACCCAACTCCTTCCCGCGATCAGCGCCATCACCAGCAGAAGAGCGAATATACTTCCGCTGCGCAGCCAGCCCATCATGCCGAGGACGAACAGTGCTATTTCCAGCAGAGCGAAGGACAGACCAGCCGCAAAGAGCGAATCCTCCAGCAAACTATCCGAAGCAAACTGGAGCCATTCCAGCAACCGCAAACCGAAAGCCAATGCCAGGAGTAGCAGGAAGCCCACAACGATCAAGTTTGCGAGGCCAGTAATCAGCGCCATCTGTGGAACCAAGCTCCGAACCGCAAGAAGAACAGGCCGGAATACTGCATGTAATAGAGCACATTGATGACGGCCAACCAGACAACGAAGAAGATCTGCAGCATCACGCTCAGCCGGTTTTCTTTCCGGTTCTCCAAGCTGCTGCTCCTGTCAGGCGGCGACAAAAGGCCCAAGGACTTCTCCGAGGGACGCTTCAAAGTCCTCGAACCGGATCTGTTCTCGGACACGCTCGCGCACGGCAATGACCCAGGCGAATTATAAGGATGGAAACCGTCTGCGACAACCGCGCAAGCAGGAAACCGGTAACGGCGCTTTGCTGCAGTTGGTGACATCCCCTCACTTTTTTCTTGCGCCGCGTGAATCCCCGTAGCAGATTACGAAAGCGTGGAACCCTCTCAAGGCGGCTCGACGAAGCGAACGCTGATTTTCCTTGTCGCCATTCTTGTGGCCGGGCTGATTTCATTTCTGGCCGGCAAGGCGGCACTGGCTGACCATCGAAGCCATTCCCAAACTCCTGCAGACTGGTTGCGCGCCGCGGAACTCGAGCCTGGGAACGGGGATTATTGGGAACGCCTCGGTATGTTCCGTGAATACGACTTCGATCATTCGGATCCCTATCTCGCGATCCAATACTACCGGAAGGCTCTGGAGAATAATCCGTGGTCGGATCTCTATTGGATGAATCTGGCGAGCGCGTATGAAATCGTGGGCGATACTGCCCATGCCAGAGAGGCCTATAAAAGAGCCCAAGCTGTCTATCCCATCTCCGCCGAAGTCGCGTGGAATAACGGGAACTTCTTTCTCCGCCAGTCACAGTTCGATCAAGGATTCGCAGAAATCCGACGCGCCATGGCCACCGATCCCACGCTCATTCCACTGGCAATCTCGCGGTGTTGGCGGTCAACCCGAGACGTGGACCGCCTGTTGAGTGAACTGCTTCCGGCAGAGGTTGACTCCTACTTCCAGACGCTCGATTTCCTGGTTAAGTCTCAGGAGTCCGATGCTGCCCAAGTGGTTTGGAAAAGTCTTCTGGCCCTTCGAAAACCCTTTCCCCTTTCACGATCATTTCCCTATCTGGGCTATTTGATCCAGGAGGACCAGGCAGACGAGGCGAAGAACGTATGGGCGCAGGCAATTGCTGCGAGCGGCTGGCCCTACGCGGCACCGCCCGACAACTTCGTGGTCTGGAACGGCGGCTTCGAGTACGAAATCGCGAATGGCGGGTTCGACTGGGTCGAAGACCAAATCACCGGCGCGTTGATGGGCGTCGATACGACGAACCCTCATTCGGGCAAGCGCTCTTTGCGAGTCGATTTCACGGGAAGCTCGAACCTTGACTTCCACCACGTAAGTCAAGTCGTCGCTGTGAAACCGCTGACGCACTACCATTTCCGCGCCTATATGCGTACCGAGGAGATTTCAACAGAGAGCGGCCCTTGCTTCGTGATTTATGACCCACACCACCTGAACGAGCTTCTGGTCCGAACAGCCGACCTAACTGGCACGCAGCCATGGACGCCGCTCGAGGTTGACGTGACCACCGGACCGCAGACTCACGTCCTGCTAATCCAGTTGCGGCGGCTCCAAAGCCGGCTGTTTGACAACAAACTCAGCGGAACCGTTTGGGTGGACGACGTCTCTCTCATCCCATCACTTGAAGCGCCGGTGCAGACTTCGCAATGAAGCTCATCCAGTTTGGCATCTGCCTTTTGCTGGCCTTTGCTGTGCTCGCGCACGGCACTGTTGAGGTTTGGTCAGAGTCCGTGCTTGAAATCGGGGCCGCACTCTTGTTTTTGTTGTGGGCAATCCTGGTCTTCCTAAACCCGGAAATCGAGATCACGTGGAATTCCTTGAGCTGGCCTCTCTTGTGCTTCATCGCCATCGGTCTGGGCCAACGGGGTTTCCATGGGACGGTCTATCCCTATCTGACCCAGAGAGAACTCTTGCGGCTTGCAGCTTACTTCCTGCTTTTCTTTCTGGCGGCGCAAGGGTTTCGCGATCGTGAGTCCTTGCGCACGTTCGTCTGGTTTCTTTTGTTTCTTGGCTTTGTGGTAGGACTGTTTGGGATCGTCCAGTATTTCACGTTCAACGGAAAGATCTACTGGTTCCGGCAACTCACGGCCGGCGGCAGCCCATTCGGGCCCTACGTGAACCGCAACCACTTTGCGGGCTTCATGGAATTAATCGTGCCGCTGGGTCTCTCCATGCTGGTCTTGCGAGGAATCCGCCGGGAACAAACACCCCTGGTGGGGCTGCTCACCGCCGTCTCCGTCGGTTCTCTGCTGCTCTCAGCCTCCCGCGGCGGAATCGCGAGCTTCGTGTGCGAACTTGGGCTGCTCGCCATACTCGTGTGGTCGCGCGGCTCCGGCAAGGTTCGTGTGGGCGCCGCCGCACTGGCGCTCCTGGTAGCGGGGGTGCTGGTCACCTGGCTGGGAGTTGGCGAGGTGGTGGCGAGGTTCGCCCAGCTTCGGCCGGGAGAGATTTCAGCGAGCCGTCGAACAGGTATGTTGAAAGACACCTGGCACATCTTTCTGGATCACCCGTGGAAAGGCACGGGTCTCGGGACGCTCGTGGCAGTCTATCCCCAGTACGAAAGCATGTATGACGGCAAGGTGGTCGAGCATTCGCACAATGATTACGTCCAGGCGCTGGCTGAAACCGGCATCCTCGGCGGCTTGTGCGGACTGGCTTTTTTGGCCATCCTCTTAAGGGAAGCCTTCTCCCGGCTGGAAGTGCCTCAAAGTTCGTTTTCTCTGGCCTTGCACATGGGAGCTTTCGTTGCCTGCGTCGGGCTGTTGGTGCACAGCTTCGTCGATTTCAATCTGCACATACCTTCGAACGCTCTGCTTTTTCTTCTCCAGGCTTATTTGGCCACCTCAACGCCGCTTCGCCAGGAAATTACTCATCCGCTGCATCGAGTGGCCGGGCGAATCTCCGTGGTTGACAGCAGGTCGCGCTCTGGTTCATAGTTGCGCCGGGGTTATCTTCATCCATGGTTTCCACAGTCCGAGGGGTCTTGGACTGCGCTAGTCGCAAGCGTATCTGGTTGGTGCCTCTGCTGCTTTTGGTAATTCAGCCGGCATTCTGCCAAGAAAAGTTCGAGACTCCACAAGAAACGAACGAAAGAATCCGCCAGTTGGCCGCCGCCTCGCATTTGCAACAGGGCGACACACCCATCGGAAGCGGCGATCTTCTCCACATCGACGTCTTCGATGTGCCGGACCTTTCCCGGGACGTTCGAGTGAACGATACCGGGTATATCTCTATGCCGCTCATCCCCGGAAAAATCCGGGCCGGTGGGCTCACGCCGCTCAAGCTGGAAGAAAGCCTGGAGCAGCTCCTTCTGGAAAACGGTCTGGTTTCTCACCCGCAGGTTTCTGTCTTCGTAAAAGAACAGAACAGCCAGCCCGTGACCGTGATCGGCGCAGTGAATAAGCCGACAGTGTATCAAGTAATCCGGCCCACGACGCTGCTCGAAGTGCTGTCCGGTGCTGGGGGACTTGCGAATGATGCCGGAAGCGTAGTGATTATCACGCGGCCCGCGCACCCTTCAGCCGTCGCAGAGACAAATGCCGGAGCCAGCACCGGTACGAATACGCTCGCCGAACCGCAGATCATTACGATCAAGCTCAGGGATTTGCTCGACACCGGAGATCCTGCGTACAACATTCAAGTGTTTGGCGGCGACGTGGTCAGCGTGCCGCGATCAGGCATTGTCTATGTAGCCGGGGCGGTACAACAGCCGGGCGGCTTCGTTCTGCAGGATATGGGCGAGCAAATTACCACGCTTAAAGCCCTCGCGCTGGCCCACGGGCTCACGTCGTACGCCAAGGCCGATCAGGCTGTGATTCTACGAAAAAATCCCGACACCGGCGTGAAACAAGAAATCGACGTCAATTTGAAAAAGATTATGCAGCGCAAGACCGAGGATGTCCGGCTGTACGCGAACGACCTCCTGTTCGTCCCGGATAGCGCCGGGAAACGGGTCTTGTACAAAACCGGCGAAGCAGCCATCAGCATAACTTCGGGGCTGGTTCTCCTGCGCGCGGCACGGTAACAATCTGCCTGCGCCCACCAGGCGGAACACAACTTGCTGTGATCTGAGGAAAAAATGGAAGACGGTGCAAAGCTAGCCCTGCGCGACAGGAAATCGGCGGAGATGCTCACCGTCATTCCCTCCTCCCAAGCACATCCGTGGGAGCAGATGCCGCGCGAGCCGCACCTGCTCGACTATCTCATTATCATCCGGAAGCACCAGTGGTTGATCCTGACGTTCTTGCTGACGGTCGTGACGGTCGTCACCATCGCAACCTTCAAGACCAAACCGGTATATGTGGCTGGGGCCCAGGTAGAAGTAGACCGTGAGTCGCAAAACATCCTGCCCTTTCAGGGTGCAAGCGCCGACGACTTGTACACGGACATGGAGAACTACGTTGAGACGCAAGCCAAGGTTCTCCAGAGCGAGACGCTGGCCTTGCAGACGATCAAGTCGCTCGACCTAGGACGCTATCCGGAATTCGGCGGCCATCCCAATGCAGTCGAGTCCGTACGCGGTGTGCAGAAGCGCCCAACGATCCTCGGCGAGTTTCTTGGCCGGTTGAGCATCAAGCGAATACCCAATAGCCGCTTGCTTGCAGTGACGTTTGAAGCCGAAGACCCGCAACTGGCCGCTCTGGTGGTGAATACACATCTTCAGAACTTCATCGAGCAGAACTTTCGCAGCCGGTATGAAGCGACGACGCAGGCCTCCAACTGGCTTTCCTCCGAACTGGAAGAGTTGCGCATCAAAGTGCAGAAATCGGAAGACGCGCGAATCGCCTACGAGCGGCAGAACCAGATCTGGTCGATCGACGAGAAGCAGAGCCTTGCGACCCAGAAGCTTGCAGACGTCGGCAAAGACCTGAACGCAGCCCAAACCGATCTAGTGGAAAAGCAGGCGATGGCGCAGTTGGCGCATTCCAGCAAAGTGGAATCGATCCCGCCGGTTCACGACAGCCTAGTGATTCAAGACCTGATCAAGCGGCAGAATGAATTGAATGAGCAGTACGCGGATGCGCTCAGCCAGTTCGGCCCGAACTATCCCCGCGTCCAGCGGCTGAAGATCCGCTTGGATGACGTCAATCAGGAACTGGCGCAAGAGGAGCAGCGCATCATCGCACGCATCGACGCGGAATATGCCAATGCTCAAAATCGCGTGCAGTTGTTGTCGCAGGCCCTGGAGAAACAGAAAGGGGAGGAGAACGACAACGCCGAGAAACTGGTTCAATACAACATCCTCAAACACGACGCCGAAGCGAACAAACAGCTGTATGACGGCTTGCTGCAGAAGCTGAAGGAGGCGGGAATCACTGCGGGCCTGCGCTCGAGCAACATCCGCGTGGTGGACCCAGCGCTCGTCCCCACTTATCCTTCGCGGCCGCAGAGAGCCCGCAACATCACGCTGGCTTTCCTCGTCGGTCTGGTTGGAGGAGTGGGGCTGGCCTTCTTCCGGGAATACCTCGACAACACCGTGAAGTCGCCGGACGATATCGAAAACCTGACGGGGTTGCCGTCGCTGGCAGTTGTGCCGGCCTTTGGCGATCTGAACGGACATTCTTCGCGGGCGAATCTTGCAAAGGGTTCCGACGTCGTCACGTCCCCGGACATGCGCGTGGAATTGGTTGCCCATACCCAGCCGAAGTCACAGATATCGGAAGCCTTCCGAGCTCTGCGCACATCCCTGCTGCTCTCGCAAGCCGAACACCCGCCGCAAGTAATTCTCGTAACCAGCGCTCTGCCTCGAGAGGGAAAGACGACGGCAGCCGTGAACCTTGCCGTGACATTAGCCCAACTCGGCGACCGGACGCTGCTGATCGACTCGGACCTTCGCAAACCCGGCGTTCGCCGCGCGCTGGGCCTGACACTCAACAGGGAAAGCGGCCTGAGCTCTTATCTGGCAGGCGTCTCCTCGATTGATGAGATCAGCGTTGCGCACCCCGTGATCAGTAATCTCGTGGCGATTCCGACTGGCCCCGTCCCCCCGAGCCCCGCTGACCTGCTTTCCTCCCATCGCATGCGGGAGGCGATTGTTTATCTCCGGCAGCAGTACAAGTTCGTGGTTATCGATTCGCCGCCGATCATGGCAGCAACGGACGCGGTGATTCTGTCAGCCCTCGTGGATGGAGTGCTGCTGGTGGTGCGGAGCGGCGAGACACCCAAAGAGGCGTTTACCCGCTGCCGGGACCTGCTCGTTGGAGTCAAGTGCCGCCTGCTCGGCGTGGTGTTAAATGCAGTGGATTCATCGGCGCCGGATTATTACTACTCCTATCGTTACTACCCCTACGCCTATGGGTATGGGTACGGAGAAGAAAAAGGCAAGCATCGGCAGCAGTTCCCATCCGGACCCGGCACACTCCCCGGGTCGTCATCCTAGGGGGCAAAGTGCGTTTCCTCATCACAGGAGGAGCAGGCTTCATCGGATCGCACCTGGCGGAATCACTTCTGTCGCGAGGCGACGAGGTTTTCATTCTCGACGACCTCTCCACCGGAAGCGTGGAGAATATTCGCCACCTGAAAGGAAAGGAGCGGTTCCACTATTTCTTCGATTCTCTGCAGAATAAGCACCTTCTCGCGGAATTGACCGACGAATCGGACATCATTTTCCATCTGGCAGCGGCAGTGGGTGTGCGCTTGATCGTGGATAGCCCGGTGCGCACAATCGAAACGAATGTCTATGGCACTCAACTCGTTCTCGAAGCTGCGAGCAAGAAAAAGAAGCTGGTCTTCACCGCTTCCACATCGGAAGTGTATGGCAAGAACAACAAGGTGCCGTTCCGCGAAGACGCGGACCTCGTGCTCGGCCCGACCACCAAAGGCCGCTGGAGCTACGCAGCTTCAAAAGCTCTGGACGAGTTTCTGGCGCTCTCATACTGGAAGGAGAAAAAACAGCCGGTGGTCATCGCCCGTTTGTTCAATACCGTGGGCCCAAGGCAGACGGGACGCTACGGCATGGTGCTTCCCAACTTCGTCAGCCAGGCGCTCGATGAGAAACCCATCACCGTATTCGGCTCCGGTCAGCAGTCCCGCTGCTTCTGTGATGTGAGAGACGCGGTGCAGGCGATCCTCAAGTTGGTTTCGACCGATGCTGCGGTAGGCGAGGTCGTGAACATCGGCAGCGACCGGGAGGTCACGATCGAGGGGCTGGCGCAGATGGTGAAGGAGCGCACTGGCAGCTCCTCGCCGATCACCTATGTGCCCTACGACCAGGCCTACGAGCCCGGCTTCGAGGATATGCCGCGCCGCGTGCCTTCCCTCGAGAAGCTGGAGCGGCTTACGAGTCTCCGGCCTGCCACGACTCTTCCGGAAATCATCGACAGGGTGGTCTCCCATTTTCAGCGAAAGCGAGAAGAGGAACTGGTCGGTACGGCACGTGGAATCCGGGCGGAAGGCGCTGTCGCGCCCTGACGGTTCGCGACAGCTTTCCCAGGAAGACCCAAAAAAATCATGACCGGGTTGGATATTTGGCTTGCGCATCAGGTTTACAGATCCTCTGAAAGGTTGGCATAGACTTTCCCGGTACGAGAAGTCGCTCATCCTCCTTTTCGTCCTCACACTTCCCTTGGCGAATCCCTGGGTGCGCGGCGACGGGGTCGGTTACTACGCCTACGCGCGGGCTGTGCTCATCCAGAAGAACTTGCAGTTCGAGAAGGACTGGCAGGCGGCCAATCCCACTTTCCAAATGGGCAAGATCGACGAGAAAGGAAACATCCAACCGCAACAGTACACGCGGACCGGTCATCTGGATAACCACTTCGCGGTTGGCCCAGCGATTCTCTGGGCTCCATTCCTTCTGGCGGCCCATCTGGGAGTGCTGGCCTTCAACGCCCTGGGAGGTCATATTCCTGCCGATGGTTTTTCACGCCCATACACGCTCGCTATGGCCCTGGGCACGGCTTTCTACGGATTCTGGGGCCTGTTCTTTTCCTACCGGCTGGCGTGCAAATACTTCCAAGAACGCTGGGCCTTTCTAGCCACCCTCGGAATCTGGTTCGGAAGTTCGTTGCCCGTCTATATGTATTTCAATCCCTCTTGGTCGCATGCGCATTCGGCATTCGCCGTCGCGCTTTTCTTCTGGTATTGGGATCGGACGCGCCCGGAGCGCACCTACGCCCAGTGGGCTTTGCTTGGACTCTGCGCGGGACTCATGTTCGATGTCTACTATCCGAACGGCATTCTGATGGTTGTGCCGCTTGCCGAATCGCTGACCGGTTACATCCGAGCACTGCGCAAGCCCGAGCAAGGCTGGCTTGGCACCGTGCGGCTCTTTGCATCGAACCTTGTTTTCCTGATAGCCGTTTTCACTGCGTCGCTGCCCACTTTTCTTACCCGGAAGATCATCTATGGGAGCCCGCTCGATTTCGGTTCCTATACGCATTCGCCTTGGCATTGGACATCCCCGGTTCTTGGGCAGTTGCTGTTCTCTTCGGACCACGGCCTGCTGAGCTGGACTCCCATCCTAATCCTGGCTGCTTTGGGACTCATCTTCTTGTGGAAACGCGATCGCGTTCTGGATGCCTACATCATTCTGGGAACGCTCGCGTTCTACTACGTGATTGCCAGTTATCCTTCCTGGGACGGCTTGTCGTCATACGGGAATCGTTTCTTCGTCTCTTTGGTGCCGATCTTTGCACTGGGACTAACGGCCACGATTGATGCCTTCGCAAGCCTTTGGAGGAAGCCCGCGAAGGCCCTCACAGCCGCCTGGGCAGGCCTCGCTGTATTCCTCCTCTGGAACTTCGGTCTCATTTTTCAGTGGGGTACACACCTGATTCCGGCCCGCGGCCCGATTTCATGGAAAGAAATGGCCTACAATCAGGTGGCGGTTGTGCCCGCGAAACTTTCGCAGAACTTGAAGAACTATTTGATTGCCCGCCACGATATGATGCGCGACATTGAACAAGCAGACGTGAAGCAGTTGGAAGAGAAACGGGCGAAGGAAGAACAGAATCAACCATGAATGCCACGGTTCAATCCCGGGTTCTAACCGAGGCGCCGGTGATGCGGATCGCGCCGCCGCGCGGCTTGCTGGAATTGAATCTGGCTGAATTGTGGCATTACCGGGAGTTGCTCTACTTCTTTGTCTGGCGCGACATCAAAGTGCGCTACAAACAAACCGTGATTGGCGCCGCCTGGGCGGTGGTGCAGCCCTTCATGACCATGGTGGTCTTCAGCC
>Ga0187846_10002456_pt1 | contig 10108 bp, 11 predicted proteins | sample TC_taG_FD_161473 | JGI IMG/M metagenome (GOLD analysis project Ga0187846, IMG submission 161473) | Biofilm microbial communities from the roof of an iron ore cave, State of Minas Gerais, Brazil - TC_06 Biofilm (v2) | ecosystem: Environmental > Terrestrial > Deep subsurface > Cave > Wall biofilm... | reverse complement strand
GATGTGCGCCGAGTTGAAGAGCCGCTGCACGTGGTCGCGAAGACGGAAAATGGCGGGGCCCTGCGGAGTGCGATAGCAGCGGATTCCTTCGAACACGGCGGAGCCATAGCTGACGACGTGCGACAGCACGTGAATGTTCGCATCGTCCCAATCCAGCAGCTTCCCGTTGTGCCAGATCTTTTCGGTCTTCGAAAATGTCATCGGCTTCTCCGCGGATCTAAGCAACGGCGTTCCCCGCCTTCCTCGACGAACGTATAGCAGCCGCTGCTCGGTGGCAATGGTACGCGCATTCCCTGTGCGTGCGCAACGGAGACAAATTGGCCGCCTGGATTCGCCGGATTACTCCGCGTTTGCCCAAGCGAGGCGATTAATGTGAAACCGATGCAAGGAAGTCGAGGACCGCGCGATTGAACTGCTCGGGCTTCTCCATGTTCACGATATGGCCGGAGCCTTCGATCACCATTTCCTTTGCGCCGGGAATGCGCGCGTGGAGCAAGCCGCTGATTTCGTGGATGTCGGCGACGTCGCGATTGCCGACGATTATGAGCGTGGGCACCTTCACTTGCGTGAGCCGCTCGATCGCCGGAGGATAGAGCGGCTTCTCCAGAGCGCCATTGTCCAGATTCTCGTGCGCGTTTTCCCGCGCGAGTTGATGAAGCCGTGTAGCGATTCTCGGGTTCTCCATCGCCGGCGCCATGTAAACGCTCTTGAGCCAGAGATCGGTCACCTTGTCCCAATCGCCTGCCTGCGCCGCGCGCCAGCTTTCCATCAGGTTCGGATCGTCGCTGAAATGGAATCCGCTCAGGCCCGGCGCCACCGGCACGATGGCGTCCACCATCTCCGGATGTGCGAGTGCAAAGTCGATAGCGACGCGGCCGCCCAGGGAAAGGCCGATAACGTAGGCCTTCTGGACTCGCAGAAATTTCACAGCGCGGCAAGATCGTCTTCTCCGGCGAAGGGCTTGGTCGCCGCGGGAGTCTTGCCAAAACCGCGGAAGTCGTAGCGAATGACGCGATAGGACTTCGAGAAGAGCGCGAACTGTTCGTCCCACATGCGCCGGTCCATTTGGCCGCCGTGGATAAGGATGAGCGGGTGCCCCGATCCCGCAACTTCGTAGTAGAGCTTCCCGCCCTCGGCGTCTGCGAAACCGGATTGAACATCCGGCGGCGAGGAAGCCTGCGAGTGCATCGAGGGGACAACCGACACCAGAAGTGCAAGCGTGCTTCCGATCTTGCCTAGGTAGGATCGATTCATCGAGTGTCTCCGGCGGAAGTCAAAGCTGTCGCGCCGGCTATTCTTCTCGCAGCGCAATCAAAGGATCGACTTGAGTAGCTCGGCGCGCTGGAATGTAGCACGCGAGTAGCGCCACGGCTGCGAGAATCCACGGAACCGCTCCGTAGGTCACCGGGTCAGACAGTCCGATGCCGAAGAGCATGGACTTGAGGAACCTTGTCAGCAGAGCCGCCCCGGCAGTACCGGCCACCAGCCCGAACGCAACGAGGAGCATTCCTTCTCCCAGCGTCATGCGAAGGATATCACGCTGCTGCGCGCCGAGCGCCATGCGGATGCCGATTTCATGAGTGCGCTGAGTCACCGAATACGCGGTTACCCCGTAGATTCCAATTGCGGCGAGCAACAGAGCAACGATGGCGAAGGCTCCGACCATCTGCAGCGCGAAACGCCGCTGCGCCAGCGATCGCCCGATCGCTTCGTCCATGGTGCGAACGCCGAATACCGGCACGTTGGGATCGATCACTTGCACTTCGCGGCGGATTGTGTCACTGAGAGTGTCGGGCTTGATCGCCGTGCGCAAATAAACGGTCAGCGCGTAGCCGGGGTTTTGATACGACGGAACGTAGACGTGTGGAGCAGCCGGAGCGTCGATCCCATCCGAGCGGATGTTGCCCACCACACCGACGATGCTCATCCATGGCGCCTGGGACTGCGGCGGGCCGAATTTGATGCGTTTGCCCGTGGGATCCTGGCCCGGCCAATAGCGGTGGGCCAGTGTGTCGTCAATCACGACGACGCGCGCCGACTTTGTGTCGTCACGGTCGTTGAAGACGCGGCCCGCGAGCAGCGGGATTTGCAGCAATCGAAAGAAGTCAGGGCCCGCCGCCATGAAGTCCGCCGTGGGAGCTCGGTCGGATTGCTCAGGCTCTCCCTCGATCGTGAAGCGGCTGTTATTTGGCTGCGCGCCAAACGAGAAGCTGAAACCGTCATTGATCGAAGCGAGCTCGACGCCCGGCAGTGAGCTCACGCGCCGGTGAAGTTCGCGCGCGAATTCAGCCCGCTTTTCCGGCGGCCGGTAGGGGTCCGTGTTCGGATCGTTTGGAATCGGCAGCCAGATGCGCGTCGTTAGCACGTTGCGCGGATTGAATCCCGGATTTACGCTGAGCAGTTGCGTGAAGCTGTGAACCAGAAGTCCCGCTCCGATCAGCAGCACGAGCGAGAGGGCGACCTCCGACGTCACGAGAATCCTCGACAGGCGCGTCTGGCGGCGGCTTGCTCCGGATCCGCGGCTGCCCTCGCGCAGGCTCGCCACCTGGTCGGCGCTGGCGGCCTGAAGCGCGGGCACCAGCCCAAAAAGTACTCCCGTTAGAATCGATAGAGCAAAAGCAAAAAGCAGCACTTGGGCGCTTACGCCAATTTCATTGAGGCGCGGCAAGTCTCTGGGCGCGAAAGCCAGCAGAGTCTTCCTCAGGCCGGCGACCACGAACAGGGCGGCGGTTCCGGCGACAGTCGCAAGCAGCGCGCTCTCCGTGAGCAACTGGCGGATCAAGCGCGAGCGTCCCGCGCCCAGCGCCAGCCGAATCGCGATTTCGCGCTGCCGCGCCGCTGAACGCGAAAGCAGCAAGTTCGCTAGGTTCACGCAACCAATCAGCAAGACGAAGCCGACCGCACCGAAAAGAACCCACAGTTCCGTGCTGAATTTTCCAACGAGATCCTCCTGAAATGGCGCCAGGCGCACCGCCCAGTCTTGCGCGGGCGGATAGTCGTTCGGATACTGGCGCGACAGACCGGCCACGAAGGCGTCGAGCTTCGCCTGCGCTTGCGCCACGCTGAGTCTCGGCAGCAAACGGCCCATCGTCGCCGGGAAAAAGCGCTGCTGACGGTTCGGCTGCGCTGGGAAAGGCGCGGCAATATACCCAGCGCAGATCCACAGATCCACGTCCGTCTCAAGAGTGCGGCCCGGATGCCGGAAATCCGGCGGCATTACGCCGATGATTTCGTAGAGGTCGTTATCCAGCCGCACTTTTTTGCCCAGAACGTTCGGGTCGGACCCGAAGCGGCGTTTCCACAAGCCGTCACTGATGACCGTGATTTCGCTGAAGCCCGGCACGGCATCCTGCCTGGTGTAGATCCGCCCAAGCTGCGGCTTGGCGCCCAGAATAGTGAAGTAGTTAGGCGTCGTGGCAAGAGCTTCGATGCGCTCGGGTCGGTCGCCGCCCGTCACGTTGGCGCTGATGGGCCAAATCGGCGTGAGGTCCTGGAAAACGCCCGAACGCTGTTCGAAATCCTGGAGCTCCAGGATTCCCATGCCTACGTCCGGGATGTTTGAGCCGCGGAGGTCGTCGTACACGCGCACGAGGTTCTCGGGGTGCGGAAACGGCAGCGCGCTCAAGAGCACGGCGTGAACGACGCTGAAAATCGCAACGTTCGCCCCGATACCGAGCGCCAGCGTGAGGATGGCCACCACGGTGAAGCCGGGAGTCTTCGCCAGCATCCGGCACGCGTACCGCAAGTCTTGCGCGAAGGAGTTCATCCGGGACCTCGTCGGCGCTGCCCTTGGCTGCTGGAGCGCCGTCTATCGTAAAGACGGGCGACGAATCGCCATGTTAGCTGCCAAATTGGGCTGGCGCAGGTTCACCTTGGACGATTTTAGGTTGTAAGGAAAGAGGCTCTTGCATTTCTGCCCCGTGTGCGGTAAAATAGGCGATTATCGTGGCATTTTGCGGGGCCGGTCTGCCGTAAATCCTTTAGAATCAGTGGCCACCTTACCAGCTCGCTTGTCACCTATCCGTGGTCGTCCAGCTCCGAGTCTCTCTGTTTGGGGGCAGCGAACCCCGAGATTCGGCCCCAGGCGCTCGTACGCCAGTTATCGGTGATTTCCTTCGCGAGAATCCAGGGCGGAAGGTCCACGGCCAAGAACGTGGCCAGCGCCTGCAGATAGGGCTCGTACATCCCCCGCAGCTTCGTGAGCTTCCTGTCGGCGTCCGGAGGCTCGAGGATTCTCATTCCGACCTCTGCCAGCGACGCGCGAAGACGCTCGAGATCGGCCGACGGGAAGCGGTCGGCAGGAGCGTGCTCAGGCGGGGAATGAAAAACCTGAGCCAAGTCCACGACCGTGTGGCGGCACATGGCGAACGTCAGGCGCGCCTGCCGCGCGCACGGATTGTCGAAGCTAGCCACCAGCAGCGCGCTGGTGTCCAGGATTGCGGCGATCGCGGCAAGCCAGGACTCATTGTTGTGCTGCGAGCGGAAATAGCTCACCACCGGGTACGAAACGTGGCTTTCCAGGATCTCGGCGGACCAGCGCTCCCAATCCCGCAGCAGCTGTTTCAGTTCGGCTATTCCGACGTCCGATGCGTGCCGCCGGAGCAATTCCCCAGCCGTTGGCGGCGATCCGGCACGAGCGTCCAACAGCACGATATTCGTCTCTCGCCGCGAGAACGCCTGGTAGATGACCGGCAAGTAACTCAGCACTAGCGCCAGAAAGCCGAATCCCAGCCCGCTCTCGACTACCGCCATCGCTCTCTCGAACGAACTTTGGGGCGTCACGTCGCCCAGACCGAGAGTGAAGAACGTTGTTCCGCTCAGGTAGAGGCATGTCTGGAGCGCGCGAGACGCCGCGGCCCCGGCGGACGCACCGTAATACAACAAGCCAAACCCGCAGATCAGAAGCGCCGCCCACAGCATGAACAGCGCCAGGAGGGACAACGGGCCGAAGATACTCAGAAACGTCTCACGCTGCTTCAAGCTGTTGATGCGGCGTGCGACGCCGCGCCAGGGCAGCCAGGTCGCGCGGTAATAGGCGCGCGTCAGCCTCCAGCGGCGCGTCACCCGCCGGGGCAGCACCACCGTTTCGAACGCTTCCCAAAGGACGATCGCTACGATGACGGCCCCAGCGAGAGCCGTGAAAATCACGCGGCTTGCTCCAGATGCGCATTCATGGTGATTTCGGCCTTCAGCAAGCGCGAAACAGGGCAGTTTGCTTTGGCGCTCTGGGCGGCAGACTCGAACGCCGTGGCCGAGATTCCGGAAATTCGCGCCGTGACGTCCAGATGCACCTTCGAGATGGTCCAGCCAACATCGAGCTTCTCCAGCGTAACGGTCGCGGTTGTGCGCAAGCTTTGTGCGGTGAAATTGATGGTGCCGAGTTGCGCGCTGAGCGCCATGGTGAAACAGCCCGCATGTGCGGCCGCGATGAGTTCCTCGGGATTTGTGCCTGTTTGATTCTCGAAGCGTGTGACGAATGAGTAGGGCGTATCGGAGAGAATCCCGCTTTGCGTTGTGATGCTGCCTTTGCCGTCCTTTAACCCTCCCGTCCAAACTGCATTGGCCGTTCGTTGCATGACCGCCTCCTGTGATGCGAGCGAACTACTCGAAGAATCATAAGCCCCGCGAGATTGCCAAGAAAGGGCGGAAAAAAACTAAGGGATCAGCACAATCTTGCCGTATGAACCCGCCTCCATGACCACTTCGTGCGCGCGCGCGGCCTCGGACAACGGGATTTCGTGCCGAATGACGGGGCGTAGCGTCTTGTTTTCCAGCCCTGCTACCAACGCGGCGTGGGTACTCGCGAGCTCCTGGGGCGTGGCGTTCCACAACGACATCGCCAGGATCGAGCCATCGCGGGTCATCGCGTCCCGCGGATTGATCTCCACGTTTCCGCGGCTGCCGACAACCACTACGCGGCCCCGCGGCGCGAGAATTGTGAGATCCTTGGCAAGGTTCACGTTCGCGAGCATCTCGAGAATCACGTCGAATCCACGCTCGGCGGTCAACGCGAGCGCCTTCTCGAAATGGACGGGATCCTTGTGGTCGAGCACCTCGTGGGCGCCCTCCGTCTCGACGAGTTGTTTGCCGCGGTCGGAGCTGGCCGTCCCGATCACGCGCAGTCCTGCCGCCCGCGCCAGTTGCACAGCCGCGATTCCGACGCCGCCGCTCGCGCCATTGATCAGCACGGTTTCGCCGCCGTGAGCTTGAGCGCGTTGAAACAGGGCGCGGTACGCCGTGGCATACGGGATATTCATCGCCGCGCCTTGAGCGAAGGAAACGTGTGACGGAAGGAGATGAACGGATGTCTCGTCGCACAGCGATTGTTGTGCATATGTTCCGCTGATGCTGCCGGCCAGATAGACCCGATCGCCGGGCTTGATTCGCGACACGCCGCTCCCGACCGATTCTACCGGTCCGGCGGCATCCGTGCCCGGGGTGTACGGCAGAGTCGGTTTGCGCGGATACAGCCCGGCGCGGATGTAGGTCTCTACCGGATTTACTCCCGCCGCGGATATGCGCACGACGACTTGCCGTTTGTCCGGTTTTGGAGCAGGCGTGTCTTCGAGCTTCAATACCTCAGGTCCGCCGAAAGTGTGCACGCGAATCGCCTTCACCTGGTCCTCCTCATGCGGCCGGTATTGGATGAGGCGACGAGCAGATTCGCCTTACGGAAGAACCGGCGCCGCTACTTTTCGCCGGAATGGCCCTGCTCGCCCTGCGCCGCCATCGCGCGCATACTGATGATTCGAAAGTCCCGCTGGATGCGGCTCAGGCGGTTGCCGGCTGCATTTTCGTAGATGCCGAACATCAAGAATGGAACCATGGAGGCGAGCACCCACAGTTTCGCGCTCCTTGGCACTTTTGCCTCCGGTTCCCAGCGAAAAAGTCGGCGCGAGATTTCAAAGGCTATTAGCAACCCCAAGCTGAGTGCCACGACGTCCGTCACGATCTCGCCCGTGCCTGCCAAGTTCGCCCCCGCCGACTCGAGGCCCGTTGCCAGATACGTCGCGGGCATGAAGAGCGAGGCCCGCTGGAGCCAACTGGGAAAAACCGCTAGCGGAATCGTCGCGCCCGACAAAAACAGGAACGCCGTCCAGATCAGATTGTTAATCATTTGCGTTTCCTGCATCGTGTTCGTGACGCTGGCGACGATCAAGCCGAACGCGGAAAACGCGGCCGAGCCCAGCGTGACGAGCACCACAATCGCCCAGACATTGCCCCATGAGTCCATATGAAATACCCAGCGGCAGAGCAGCATTTCGATGACGACGGTCGGAAGCGTCATGAAGTAGTTCGACAGAATGCTCGATGCCAGCATGGCCCCAGCGCCCAGCGGCGCCAGGCGAAACCTCCGCAGCACGCCCTGCTCGCGAAACGTAACGAGCTGCACACTAAGTCCCCAGAAGCTGCCCATTACTGTCGTCGTGAGGATCGCGCCGAGAATGTATCCAACCCACTCGCGCCTGCCCTTGCCAAACATGGTCAGCGCGCCGAAGAGAAAAATGAGAGGCATGACCAGGCTGAAAAAGAAAAACGCCTTGTTGCGCACCGCCAAACGCATGCGGATTTTCGTCAGCGTCCAGGTGTGGCTCAAGCGATTCGACCCCTCTTCAATCTCGCAACCTTCGTCCCGTCAGCTCGATGAACACGTCTTCGAGCGACGGAGAAAACATCTCCAGGCTCTGCAGTTCGTTGCTTTCGGCCTCGAGTTGCTTCACCAGCGCGACGATCGTCTGCGGCGGGCGCGTCGAATGCACGACGTACGTGCCATCGAACACTCGCGAGTCCGCCACGCCATCGAGCTGCGCGACCGCGCGGTCGGTCATCGGCTTGGCGAGGCGCACTTCGATGCGCGTCGTGCCCGCGCTGCGTTGTTTCAGCTCGCGCGGTGTGCCCAGCGCGATCACGCGGCCTTGATCCACAATGGCGACGCGGTCGCACAAACGCTCCGCCTCTTCGATGTAGTGCGTCGTCAGCAGGACGGTTTTTTTCGCTCCCCTTAATTCTTCGATGATGTCGTAAATTTCGCGGCGCACTTGCGGATCCAGCCCCGCCGTGGGCTCATCGAGAAAAACCACGCGCGGTTGGTTCACCAGCGCCATGGCCAGAGCAAGACGTTGTTTCTGCCCGCCGGAAAGCTGACTGTAAAACGCGTTCCGCTTTTCATCAAGCTGAAAGCGCCTGAGCAGATCGTCCGTATCCACCCGGCGGCGGTAAAAATGCGCGAACAATTCGATCGCTTCCTTCACTCGAACTTTTTCCGGCAGGGAAGTGGACTGCAGCACGGCGCCGATTTGCTCTTTGAACTCGCGGCCGCTCTTCTCCGGGTCCATGCCGCAGACGCGCGCGCGGCCGCGGTCGGGCGTGCGCATTCCCTCGAGGATCTCTACCGTGGTGGTCTTGCCCGCGCCGTTCGGCCCAAGCAGCCCGAAGACTTCGCCCTCTTCGACCTGGAAACTGACGCCCCGCAGCGCTTCCACGGCGCCGTAGCTCTTGTGGAGTTGATCGACTTCGATGACCGCTTCGCTCACCCAACTCGCCCCTGTTCCCAGTCAGCCTTTTTATCACAGTCACCAACCGAGCGCGAATTGACGCGACAGTTGCTGCCTCGGCGTTGTGCGGCTACACTTCACGAGTCCTTAGGAAGCCTTCCTGCCGGCAAAGATGAAGCTTGATCTGTATGCGGTGCACAAAACGGAGTATGTGGCGCCCCGCACGCCTGCTGTTGTTGACGTCGGGCCGGCGAGGTACCTTGCCATCGAGGGTCAAGGGCGGCCCGGAGGCGAAGAGTTCCAGGCCAAGATCGGCGCGCTCTGCAACGTCGCTTTCACGCCATGAAACCCTTCGCCGCTTCGGCGGTCCACCAAAGACCTCCGCCATCCGGTGCGTTGAGCGCGTTGTCCGGCCTATTGCCTTGCGCGTTCTCGCTTCGCGCCTCGCGATCTAGGTTTGGCCGGCGACCATCCGTAGCGCTTCAAGTCGATCCGGCCGCCGTCAATCGCAACGCCTTCGGTCTCCAGCAGCCGCCGCTGCATGGCGCCGTAGGGTTCGGGAATCAGCAGCCGTCCGCCGGCGCCGATGACGCGATGCCAGGGAATGCCTCTCCCGCGTGGAGTGGCCGCCATGGCGTAGCCGACTGCTCGCGCACCGCCGGGCAATCGCAGCGCTCTAGCGAGTTCGCCGTAAGTGGTCACGCGCCCGTGCGGAATCTTCTTGATCAGACGATAGACGGGATCCCAAGACATTCTCGTGCCTCCGTCTCGCGAAACCTGCTCTGCTTCTCACGCATCAGAATAGGCAGGGGAACGGGGGGAAAGGTTTGTGCGTTCCGCGACTCCCGCTCGTTCTCGTGGCGCTTGTTGGAACTCCCGCGTTCGCAGCCTTCGTGCCGTTCAGCCGGACTCCTCGTGAGTAATAACCGATTCGATGCAACCTTGCATCGGCCACAGCATCGTACCATTGACGGAGTAGTGGAAGGCTCTTACACTACGCCACGCTCCGCCCTAAGGAGGCATTGTGGCTTTCGTTCGGCGCAAGGGCAACGCCTACTTCCTGGTGCACAGCGTGCGCCGTCAGGGAAAAGTGCAGCAGCTTCATCTCGCGCGGCTGGGGGAGCGCCCGCGCATTACCGACGACGTCGTCCGGAAAGTTTCTCGAAACCATCCTTTCCTCGACGTTGATTGGTCGCGCCTTCGAGAACAAGTGAACAGCCGAGTCGAGCTGTTCGACATTCGTTCACCGTACGTGCAGAATTTGATGCACTCACTTCGCAACCTCAACTTGGACCTGGCCGATCTCTCGCCGCCGATGCTGGTGGTGGCTGGTCGCGTCAATTCGAGCCGAGAACTGGTCACGCAATTACGATTGCTGCGTTCGACACTCGACATCAAGCTGGATCAATTCGAGCGCTCCGAATCGCGTAATCTGGAAGGCGGAAGAAGGTTCCGGTAGGGGCACAACCGTGGGGGCGCACGCGTTACAACTCGACCCGACGCAGCGGAGCGTGGAGTCGCGGGATTTCGAGGCCGGGCTGCGGCGAAAGATCGTCGGGCAGGACGAAGCCGTGCAGGCCGTGGTGGACCTCTACCAGGTCTTTCGCGCCGGG
>Ga0187846_10002455_pt1 | contig 10111 bp, 10 predicted proteins | sample TC_taG_FD_161473 | JGI IMG/M metagenome (GOLD analysis project Ga0187846, IMG submission 161473) | Biofilm microbial communities from the roof of an iron ore cave, State of Minas Gerais, Brazil - TC_06 Biofilm (v2) | ecosystem: Environmental > Terrestrial > Deep subsurface > Cave > Wall biofilm... | reverse complement strand
TTGGCTGGGGCTTCCCCATACTCATTGGGGAGGGGAAAACCATGGCCGGTCGGTTCCACGCCGGCCAGCGCGGCGGTCTGGCGGCTATAAGCGATTTCGCGCACTACGCCGCGGTCCACCAGGGTAAGGCGGCGGCGCGGAACGCCTTCTCCATCGAAAGGCGCCCCGGCTTGGAGCCGGTCCAGGCAGTCATCATGGATCGTGATATTCTCGCCAAAGACTTTCTGGCCGAGCCGATCGTTAAGAAAGCTGCGCCCGTCGCGGATGGCGGTGGCGCTGAAATCGCCGAACATCTGGCCTACGAGATCCAGCACGGCGGCGGACTCCAGAACCACCGGATAGCGGCCCGCCGGCAGGACCCGCGGCGTACGCGAGCGTTCGGCTTTGCGCGCGGCACGCACCGCCAGTTCGACCGGCCTCAGATGGCCGTGATAGCAGGCGCTCTCTTTCGCCCAGCCGGAGCTATCGGAGGCCATAGCGGTAATCGAGAAACGCGACAGGGATTCGGTGTACCAGGCAGAAACGCCCCGGGTGTTCAGCAGCGCGAATACCGATCCGCCGGTGGAGTAAATGCCAGCCGCCGTTTGACCCTTGTCTTCCACCGCTTCAATGGCCTCCGCTACCGCCAGCGCGCGCTCCTGCGGCCTAGCGCGGGCGGTTGCCTCGTAATACCGGGACATCTCCGGGTAGGGTGCCGGCGAGGCCAGCGGCAGCAGTTCGGGATCCGGCTCCGTGAGCCGGGTGATGGAAATGGCCGCGTCCACCACTTCGCGGATCCCCTCGCGATCCAGCCGGTTGGTCGAGGCGCGTGCCGTTCGCCCATCCAGTAGCGCCCGCACCGAAAGGTGGACGCTGCGCTCCGCCACATTTTGGTGGATGATGTTGTTGGCGAAACGCGTCAGGGCATGCTCGCCGCCGCCGATCATGGCCTCCACATCGGCCACGCCCTGTGCTCGCGCGGCGTCTGTCACCTGGGCGAAGATGGCCTCGCAGTGCGCGCGCGCGAGCGGCTCATCCGGCATACGCGCTCCCAATGCGAATGTTCCGGAACCGCGCTGGACTGGCACCATGGCCCGTACCCATGACTTGCTCCGGCTGCCCCTTGCCGCAGTTCGGAACGCCCCACAGCGTCCAGTGCTCGGGGCCGGCAATGGCCGCGCACGAATTCCAAAACTCGGTCGAAATGCCGCTGTAACTGGGGTTTTTCAGCATGCGCACGCGCTGGCCGTTGCGGATCTCCCACCCGATTTCACATCCGAACTGGAAATTGTATCGCTTATCGTCGATAGACCAGCTCCGGTTGGTCTCCATGTAAATGGCATGTTCCACGCCCCATACTTCTTCCAGCGATTGCTGACCGGGTTCGAGGCTCACGTTGGTCATGCGAATCAGCGGCAGGCGCGCCCAACCATCCGCGCGCATGCAGCCATTCGACCGCGCCTGCCCGATCTGCGCTGCTGTTTCACGCGAAGTCATATAGGCGGTGAATTGCCCGTTGCGGATGATATCGGTCGAGCGTGCCGGCACGCCTTCATCGTCGAAAGCGAACGTCCCCAGCCCTGGCCCATGTTGCTCCCGCGCGTCGCACACCACGTTGACGATTTCGGAGCCATAGCGCAGGCGCCCGACTTGATCCAGCGTGAGGAAACTCATGCCCGCGTAGTTGGCCTCGGTGCCGAGCACGCGATCGAGCTCGATCGGATGCCCGATCGATTCGTGAATTTGCAAGCCCAGTTGCGAGCTGTCCAGAATCAGATCGAAGTGGCCTTCCGGGCACTGGCCGGCGGCATGCAGCGCGACGGCCTCCTCCGCTATGCGCGGCGCATTGTCGACTAGCTTCAGCTCGTCGATCAGCTCGTATCCCTTCAGTTGATACTGGCCGCCGAAGGAATTGGGATAAGAGCGTCTTTGGATCTCGCCATCCTTATAACTGAGGGCGGAGAAGCCGGCCCCGGTCATGTACCGGGTCTGATCGATGATGCTGCCTAGCGTGGAGGCGAAGACTTGGCGGCGGCGGTCGAAGTGCATGGAGGCCTCCGCCAGGGTCACGCCCGGGTTGCGGCGCAGTTCGGCATCGACGGCCAGCAGCAGCATCAATTGCCGATCGATGGAAACGGTGAACGGGTCGATGCGAAACGGCGAAATCCAAACTGCCTGATACGCCTCTTCGGGCGCCAGCACGACTTCGCCTTTGTGAGCGGCTGTGCCGGCGCGTGCGATCTCCAGAGCCAGGGCCGCGGCCGCTTCGATGCCCTCGCGCGTGAGATCATCGGTAGCGGCAAAACCCCAGCAGCCAAACGCCAGCACGCGGATTCCCAACCCCAGCGACTCGGAACTGGACACATTGCCCGGCTTCCCGTTTTTCGTGGAAACCTCCCGATCGCGGATCTCGATGGCCCGCACATCGGCGTAGCTCACCTCGCGGCGTGAAACCGCATCCAGGGCTTCGAGAGCCAGGTCTTTCATCGCGGTGTAATGAGCCCTCCCAGCTTATCCTGCTCGGCGGAAGCGGCGCGGGGGAAGCGGGTGGCGTAGGCTTCCGCATATTTCACGCCGGTTCCGGTGTTGTAGAGGACGATACGCTCTTCCGGGTTCAAGAAGCCCGAGGCCAGCAGCTTTTCCAGCGCAGCCACGCAGGCGGCTCCTTCGGGAGCGGCGAAAATGCCTTCTTCGGACGCCAGCCGGATGCCCGCGTCCAGCATCGCAGCGTCGCTCACCGCCACGGCCGTGCCGCCGCTTTTGCGCACTGCTTCCAGGATGAGGAAATCGCCCAGCGGCTTGGGTACGCGCAGGCCGCTGGCGACGGTGCGCGCATCTTCCCAAAAGCGGCTGCGCGGCTGATTCTCCTCGAACGCACGCACGATGGGCTGGCAGCCTTCTGCCTGCACCGCAATCATTTTGGGGCGTCGGCTGCCGATCCAGCCCAGCCGCTCCATTTCTTCGAACGCCTTCCACATCCCGATCAGTCCCACGCCGCCGCCGGTAGGATAAAAAATAGCGTCGGGCAGTTCCCAATCCAATTGCTCGGCCACCTCGTACCCCATGGTCTTTTTCCCCTCGATACGGTAAGGCTCCTTCAGTGTGCTGAGCTCGAACCAGCCTTCGGTTCCGGCACCCTCCGCTACCAGGCGCGCGCAATCGCTGATCAGCCCATCCACCAGCCTCACTTGCGCGCCGTAAGCTTTCGATTCGAGATAATTGGCTTCCGGGACATCGCGCGGCAGGAATATATGGGCCTCTATGCCGGCCGCTGCGGCATAAGCGGCAAGCGCACCGGCGGCATTGCCTGCCGAAGGGATGGCCACCTTGCGAACACCCAATTCCACGCACATCGAAATGGCGCAGGCGAGTCCTCGCGCTTTGAAAGAGCCGGTGGGATTCAGCCCGTCATCTTTCACCCACAGGTTCTTAGCTCCCAAACGAGCACCCAGCCGCGGGGTACGCATCAACGGTGTCCAGCCTTCGCCTAGTGTTATAATGGTTCCATTCGACGGTAAGATCGGTGCGTAGCGCCACATATTGGAGGGGCCTTTATGTACATCGCGGCGTCTCCAGCGGTGGCGGATATAATCCAGGTCATACCGTACCAGCAGCGGACCACCGCAGGTACAGAGGTTTACCAGATTCCCTGCCTCAAACCTCTTGCTGCACAGGCTGCATTCTAAATGCGTCGCTTTTGGCATTAAGAAAAAAGTCTAGCATCAGGACATCGAATGAAGTTTTTGACAATAACCGTAACATTGTGTTGTTCTACATTCGCCGGTGAAGTTACCTTAAATCCACAGGATTCCATACAAGCCCTCCTGAAGGGTCTATGGCAGGCGCAACCGACTCCGCTGAAGCTACCCGATGAGAGTATTGCCGTAGTCGCGCCACCCACCGCCCCGGCCCCAACAGTTCTTCCGGTCTTTTCCAAGGACACCCGTGCAATCATCCGCTTGGCGGCGCGAAAGCACCGGGTACCGGCGGCATTCGTCAAGAGCATCGTCGCGGCAGAATCCAATTTTGATCCCGCGGCGGTTTCCCCGAAAGGCGCGATCGGATTGATGCAACTCATGCCCATCACCGCGCAACAGTTTGGTGCGGATCCCAGGATTCCCGAGCAGAATGTCGACGCCGGTACACGTTATCTGCGCTTCTTAATCGACCGGTATCACTCATCTCGGGATTGGCTGCGGCGGGTGATCGCCGCCTATAATGTCGGACCCGCGATGGTTGACCGTTACGGCGGGGTACCCCCATTCCCCGAAACACGCGTTTATGTCGCGCGGGTCCTGACTTTCCTCAGGATTTTCCAGCGCCAGGGTGTCTGATCGATACCACTGGGGGTAAAGCTATCAGCGTTGAGCCGCTAACTGCGGGGCACGACCCGCGGTTAGCGGCTCTCCACTAACTGCTGGCTTTGCATTCGGCAGGCACGGCCCAGTTAGCGACAACCTTGGACCGCGGGTGGCGCCCCCGCGGTTAGCGGCTGAATGCCTACCACTGGCGGCTGAAAGCTCCGTCTGCCAGGGGCCACGCGTGCGGTAGTCGTATTTGGTAATTCTCGCCGCGGCTACCGGCCCCGTGCTGCGCACAATGGTGGTTTTCAAAATCAACTGGAGCCGCACCCGGCCGTCGAGAAGGGCCGGCCAGGCGACACAGATTTCGGCCTGCATACCAGCCTCGATCGGCTGATCGCTGGTGAAGATCAACTCGGTACTGCTCATCAACTTTGTCTGGCCGGTGCCAAGGATAGCCATGTCCGCGGAAAAGGCTTTGTATCGTAGCTGTAATGTAACAGGGAACCGAATGGAACCAGGCTGGGCATTGTAGGGCTTCATGTTTCCTCCGGGATCAGCCCGCTCAGGCTGCCTCAAAGGAAAGTGCCGATTACCGGAGAAACGTTTCAGCCCAGGGTCAACGAACCGTGTCCGCACGACCGCTCCCGACCCAAAGGGTACCCCGGCGGACCCCCAGCCGGTCCCTGAGCCGCATCAGGCTTCCGGCGCAGCCTGGCGGGCTTGGAATTGCAGCAGAGCCGCTTTGAAGCGCCTGCGGGCGCGGTGCAGGAGAACGCGCAGGTAACGGCGGTCCACACCCAGGTCCCGGCATACCACATCCTTGTCCTCCTCATCGAAAATGACGCGGCGGAGCAATTCCCGGTCCCTTGCCGGCAGTTCATCCAACAGCCGTTTCACAATCTGTTTGCGTTCAGCAGTCACCAGCTGGCCTTCCGGATCGGGACCCAGATCGAGCGCTTCGGGCGCGTTGTCGGACCATTGTTCATGGCGTGTATAGGCGCGCAGCAGCTCGAGGGAAACATGGTGGCAAACGGTATGCACAAACCCTGGCAGGCTCGCCGGATTGTCCAGAGTTTTTCCCGATCGAAAATAGCTCAGCACGCGCAGGAAGGTTTCCTGCCGTGCGTCCTGGATCAGTTCGGGAGAACGCAAGCGCGCCTGCAATTTCAATTGCAGTGGCCGCGAAAAGTACGAAATGAGGTGATTTTCAGCTTCCTGGTCACGACGCCTCAGCGCGCTTAGATACTCGTCATCGAACTGTAGGCCGGCCATTCTCCTCTGGTTGAGCATAGCAGACAGCGGGACGGAGGCCACCATGCTATAACAAGCGTAATTGCATGGGAATCCATGCCAAAAAATTCCTGGGCCGGGCCGGCACGGCCGCACAAAACCGGGGTACGCCGCTGGGTCCGTGAGAGAGCGGCGGAGCAAGATAGACAGTATGGCTGCAGTGCTGCGGCGTTTTCTGGTGTAATGTGGTGAGGGAAACGTATGGCTGGGACCATCAAATTCGCCATCCTGCTGATCGCCCTGAATCTGCTGCTTCGAATACCCCTGCCTGCCCACCACTCATTTGCGGTGGAATTCGACGTGAAACAACGCGTCACTCTCAAAGGGGTAGTCACCAAAGTGGAGTGGACCAACCCCCACACATACTTCTATGTCGATGTGCGGGGGGAAAGCGGCGCCGTAGTGAATTGGGCCTTTGAAACCGCGGGGCCCAATACGTTAGCGCGCCAAGGTTGGAGCCGGCAATCGCTGAAGATTGGCGATCAAGTGACCATAACGGGTTATCGTGCCCGCGATGGCTCGCCGATCGCCTCGGCTCGCGAGGTCGTGCTGTCCGACGGCCGCAAAGTATTCGTCGGCTCGACCATCGACGGCGGCCCCCAGCGCTAACGTACTGGTTGTCAGCCTTTTACTTTGCTCCCGCTGCCGGCGCGGCTTTCCTGGCGGCATCCCAATGTTCCTGAATCATGCCGTTGTCGACGCGCAGCAGGTCGAACGTGTTATACAGATACGTTTTGGACGGATCGGCCGGATTTTTCCCTTGGCGCTCCTGCATGAAGAACACCAGATCGCCGCTGGTGAGGATCAGCGCCGGCTTGTTCTTCCACTCCGCTTTGATCGGCTCCGGTTTGGCGCGCGGTCCAAAGAATTTCAAGAATCCGTCGCGGCCGCTGGGCACGTTCGGATTGTGTTGGATATAGCTTGGAGCCATGACTTGATTAGCGATTTCGAGGTGGCCGTATTGCAGGATATCCCTCATCTCTTTCGTGGCGGTTTCCTGGTTCTTCTGTTCTTGAGGCGACAGATTCCCCACGCTGGCCGAACTGGGAGGTATCGTGCTCTGCTGCCCATAATTCGCAGCGGAAGCGGCTTCCGAAGCGTTCTTCAGGGCGCTGTCCCAATGCTCCTGAATTCTTCCGTTCTGGATGCGAAATAGATCGAAGTCATTGTAATTGTACGTCTTGGAAGCATCTGCGGGATCTTTAGCCGAGCGGTCCCAGATCAGTACCACGAAATCGCCTTTGGCGAAGGCTTTGGCGGGCGTGTTTTGCGGCGCGAGAGTGGCCGGAATCGGATTAATCGGCGTGCGGCCGCGGATCAAGGCCTCGACTGCGGCGCGTCCCTGCGGATAGTTGGGGTTGTGCTGAATCAGATTTTCGGCCAGATATTTTTGCGCAGCCTCGGGATGACCCGCCATCAGGCCTTCGCGCCACCAGTCGAGCACCATCTTCAGCTTCGCCTCTTCTTGCGGCGTCATGTTGCTGGATTGCGCCCACAAAGACACACCCCCCAATGCCAGCGATAGGGCCAGCAGCTTGTGCATTCCAGTCCTCCTTCACCACACATGATAATCCCTTAGCGGTTGGATGGTAACCTGGGGAAGCAAGCTATGGTGCGAACCAGTCTCGTCTTGAGCCTTGCGGCGCTCCTGCGGGCCGCGGCTTGGGCCCAATCCGCGGCCGCCCCCGCATTCGAGGTGGCATCGATTCGGCCTGCACAACAACCCGCGCAGGGCGTCAACCTGGGGATGCGGATCGATGGCGCGCAGGTCCGGGCCACGCTGGCCCTGAAAGATTTCATCGGGATCGCTTATAGCGTGAAGGTTTACCAGATCTCGGGGCCGGATTGGCTGGCATCGGAATGGTTCGATATCGCCGCCGCTCTGCCGGCCGGTAGCGCGCCTGGACAGATTCCGGAAATGCTGCAGAGTCTGCTTGCGGAACGGTTTCAGTTGAAACTGCACCGCGATAAGAAGGACTTCCCGGTGTATGCGCTGGAGGTTGGGAGGGGCGGGCTGAAGATGCCGGAGAACCCGCCGGACGATAATACTCCCAGCGCAGAGGGAGGGCGCGGCGTTAACGTGGGCGTGTCCGGATCGGGTCAGGGCGTCTCCGTCAACCTCGGGCGGGGGTCGTCCTATACATTCGCCAATAACCAGTTCGAGGCCAAGAAACTGACGATGACTGATTTGGCCAACAACATGGAACGGTTCCTCGACCGTCCGATCGTCGATATGACTGGTCTGAAGGGAAAATACGATTTCGCGCTGGATCTCACCGAAGAGGACTATCGCGCCATGCTGATCCGGGCCGCAGTCTCTTCGGGGATTGTTTTGCCTCCGCAGGCCTTGCGCTTGCTCGACACTGGGGAGCCTGTCTCTCTGTTCAGCGCGGTGGAGAAACTGGGCCTCAAACTGGAAGCGCGCAAAGCGCCGCTGGATTGGCTCGTGATCGATGCGATGCGGAAGGAACCGACGGAAAACTGAACGGCAGAAACATCCGCACGATTTAGCGGTATCGTAGCCGGTAGAGCCGAGTGGCGCAAAGGCCCCGGAGGGCACCCAGCCCCTGCGCCACATGCCGGATCGGGAGGGCGGTTGGTTCAGATAGCGGCTACCGGGCAGGGAGATTCGCGTAGAATTCCGTAGGCATTGGCGCGCAAACGGCCGATCAGTCCATGATCTCCCCCACGGCCGATGACCAGCAGATTGGCACCCGTGTGTTCCGCCGTAGTGCGTACGGCTGTGGGAGCGTCGCCCGCCAGAACCTCGATCCGGCCATGTAAGCCCGCGTCCTCGAGCAAAGACGCGATCCGGTCCTGTGCCTCGCTCCTGACCCGATTACTCCATTCGGGGTCGAAATAAATGCCTCCGAGGCTGATGTTGGAGCCGGGAATGGCATGCATTACGCTCAGCTCGGCGCCATATTCGCGGGCAAAATCGCCAGCCCATTGGAGAATGGTGCGGCTGTGGGGCCCCAGGTCGATGGCGCACAAAATCTCTTGGAAGCCGATCGAGGGGTAGGGAGGCGCTGTCTCCATGTGCGGGCCGGTCCACACCGGGCAATGGGCGTCGTGGAGCACTTTTGCCGTCACCGATCCCAGCAGGAAACGGCGAAACGGCCCATACCCATGGGTCGGCATTACGATCAGATCGACATGGTTTTCCATGGCGTAGTGCACGATTTCCCGCGCGGGATCACCTTCCCGCACTTCCCGCTTCACCGAAACGCCCGTCAGCCCTTCGGCGGGGAAACGGTCCAATTGAGTTTTGGCCTGCACGACGGCCTCCTCCATCAGTTCGGGAGCCACGGCCATAGCATCCGGGAAGGCATACGACTGGATAGGCGCAACCACGTGCAGCAAAATCAGCTCGCTGTGGCAGTGGCAGGCCAGGGCTTCTGCGTATTGAACTGCGCCTTCGCATCGCGCCGAGAATGCAATCGGCGCCAAAATCCGGGGGAACATGCGCATGACGGATACCTCCTTTCGTTTAACGGGAATCGCCGGCTGTTTTCCGCCTCCATTATAGCGCCATTCCGGCGAATCAGACCTCTAAATATGGCTTAGACTGCAGCGTGCGCCGATCGATGCCACGCGCTTTCGTAACCGCGCACGGAATAAATGATTAAAGTATCGAAGAAGCAGCCGATGCGGTGCTCGAGTTCCTCTTCGGCGTACAATCCCAGCGGATCCGTAGGGATTCCTTGTTCTTCGACAAAATCGATGATGTTGTATTTGAAAAGGCATAAGGCGCGTACCACCTCATGCGCCGGCACGCCTTGTTCGTAGCGCAAGGCTCCCACGGCCTCTTGTTGTTTGGCCAACTCCTCTTCCTTCTCGGAAGCCAGCCAATCCCCGAAGTTTTCCAGGATGATTTGGCACCGCTCCCGCAACTCGGCTTCAGGAAGCCGGCGCAAGTGCGCGAGACCCGGGTGACGCCACATCTCTCGAATGATACGGTTGGTGATCTCTTTATGATGAGCTTCCACCAGGCGGATCAGCTTACCGGAAAGCATGACACAATGCTCCTAAATTCATACTAGCCCATTTTGGGCAGTTGCCAATCACTAATCGGCAGCGTACAGACTGCGGCAGTACGCCTCCTGCCGTTTTCATGCTTCCATTATCCCTGTTTCATCAATATGCGACGCTCACCAGAAATAGCCCTTTTGCTGGGGCAGTTGGCCCCGATTTCGCCGGAATCGCGGACAAATCTTCCACACTGCCCTTGCCCGCTTCGATCAAAGTCCCAACCATATTGCGCACCATGTGCTTGAGGAACCCGCTGCCGCACACACGATACGTTAGCCGGCCAGGCCCGATTTCGACTGCGGAGGAATAGATGGCCCGCACTTTCGAGTGGCCTTCCTCATCGCGCTCGTCCGCGGCGGCAAAGGCGCTGAAATCGTGTTCCCCTTCGAAAGTCCGGGCCAGGCGTACCATGCGGTTTTCCTCCAGTGGATACGGGTAGTGATGGACGTAGGGCCACTCGAAAGGGCTACAGACTTCCGTCCTTATAATGCGGTATTCATAGATTT
>Ga0187846_10002454_pt1 | contig 10114 bp, 7 predicted proteins | sample TC_taG_FD_161473 | JGI IMG/M metagenome (GOLD analysis project Ga0187846, IMG submission 161473) | Biofilm microbial communities from the roof of an iron ore cave, State of Minas Gerais, Brazil - TC_06 Biofilm (v2) | ecosystem: Environmental > Terrestrial > Deep subsurface > Cave > Wall biofilm ... | reverse complement strand
TAACCCACCGCTCACCAGCGGTTGGGGAGGCCGGCTAATGATTGTCAATCTTCACCTGCCCAGCCAAAGCGAAGAGACTGCTTTGCAAACCGGGGAGCGTCCATATATGGTTCGTAGGACGAATCTCCGAGCGCAAGTTATTGAAGTCATTGAGTCCGGCGAGGGGCGCCCGTTGCGAGCTTCGCAGGACAGTGCATAACAGCGCTGTACTGATTCCGGCAAAACTCCGGCAGTCCGGCGGAGACAGATCGCGGAGGGCCGCGCTCTATTCTCGCCCAAGAACCGCGAGCCTTGTCGAGCTCGCGCAACCGAAAGCCTTAAAGGGTTACGACTCTCGGCTCTCACGCGACACGCTGCCCGGCGAGCAGCGGTAGCGCCTCCACCGTCCCCACCGTGTCGCCTGACGTCCGTTTCCGCGTAAAGAGTCGGGCGGCGAAGGCCCAAGTTATCATGATATGCAGCGATTCTCGCGAACGAAACACCGGCACGCGGGCGCCGGATCCACCGTTCGACGAGATTCCGAGACGAGTTGCGTGGCTGCCTCGCGCACCCGCACGTCGATCGCTTGGAAAGTCGCTAGGTCGCTTGAGGGTTCGCTGGTAGACCGCCAGCTGATGTCGCACCGCGAACATTTCCAACTGCAGCGCTAGATGCGATCGAAACAGCCTCGCGAATCCCGCCAGCAGGGCCGAGAGAACCGCCCCCATCGCTTGAGCCTCACTGAATATTCACCAGAATCGATGAGCAAAACCTGCGCGCCTCCCCACCCGATGTCAATTGAATCAAGCACTATGTGTTTTCGGGAACGACACGCGAGGAATATCCCACCGTCCGGCGGTTCAGGAAAACCCTCTGGAACTCGTCGGGCGGCAAGGGTTCACCCAAAAAGAAGCCTTGCACCTCGTCGCAGCCCTGCTCTTCGAGGAGAGTCAGCTGCTCTGCAGTTTCGACACCTTCTGCGACCGTCTTCATATTCAGACTGTGCCCTAGCGAGATAATGGCCCGCGTGAGCACCGCGTCGTCGGGATCGCTGCCAATGTCGCGCACGAACGACTGGTCGATCTTCAAAGCGTCGAGGGGAAACCGCTTCAGATAGCTCAGACTGGAATAACCGGTACCGAAGTCGTCAACGGCGAGCCTTAGGCCGAGCGATTTCAGTTCCAGCAGGGTGGCAATAGCGCCCTCGGGGTTGTGCATGACCAGGCTTTCGGTTAGCTCTAACTCCACGCAGCGCCCGTCGAGCCGGGTTGCCTGCAGCGCGCGGGCCACCGACTTGACAAGGTCTTTCTGCTTGAACTGCCGCGCCGATAGGTTCACGGACATGGTGAGCCGAGGCATTCCTGCATCCTGCCAACTCTTACTTTGAGCAAATGCGGTCCTCAGCACCCAGTCGCCGATCGACACGATGAGACCGGTCTCCTCCGCCAGCGGGATAAAGCGCTCGGGCGGGAGGAGCCCCCACCGCGGGTGCTGCCAGCGGATCAGAGCCTCCACGCCGACAATGCTCCGCGTTTTGAGATCGACCCTGGGCTGATAGTGGAGGATGAACTCGTCGCACTCCACCGCGCGCCGCAGGCCATTCTCCAAGGCCAACCGCTCGTTCGCCCGAGCGTTCATCTCCGCAGTGAAGAACTGGAAATTGTTGCGCCCCTGTTCCTTGGCGCGATACATCGCAGCGTCGGCGTTTTTCAGCAGCGTTTCCACGTCCGGCCCGTCTTGGGGGTAGAGGCTGATGCCGGCGCTGCATGTGATGTAGAGCTCCCGCTCGTTTATGCTGATCGGCTCCACAAGCCTGCTGATGATCCGCTGCATTGCGTGGAAGATCAGTTCCTCATTGGTCTGGTCGTTCAGGATCAGCACGAACTCGTCGCCGCCCAGCCGCGCTACCGTATCGGCTTCGCGTACGCACGAACGCAGGCGGTCCGCGACGACTTTCAGCAGCTCGTCGCCGGCATGGTGGCCGAGGCTATCGTTGACGAATTTGAAGTGGTCCAGGTCGATGAAAACGAGTGCCAACGGGCGCCTGTGCCGCTGCGCATAAACGGCCTGGCTCAGCCTGTCGTGGAAGAGATTGCGGTTGGGAAGACCGGTGAGCACATCGTAGTTCGCTTGGCGCTCCAGCTGGTCCTGATAGTGTTTGCGCTCGATGGAGTAGTGCATGGTGCGCACCAATAGCTCCCGGTCAAGCCTGCCCTTCAAGAGGTAGTCCTGGGCGCCCCCTTTTACTGCCGCAAGCGCCACGGTTCGGTCGTCGTTATCCGTGAGCACGATGATCGGAACACTCGGGAAATGGGCATAGACGCGTGCGAACGTGTCCAGCCCATAGCTGTCGGGAAGCGAAAGGTCCAGCAAGACCAAGACCAAGTCGGCGTCCTCCGCCGCGAGGAATTCCAACCCCCTCGAAAGCCGGTCGGCGCAAATTAGCCGGAATGGGGCCACCGGCTCTTCGGCCAGCATCTCCTGGATGAGCCGAACGTCGCCGGGGTTGTCCTCGATCAGCAGAACGCTGTGGTCACCGTTCATGCTTCAGTTTGCCGGGGGAAGGGTCACCACGGTGAGCCAGAAACTGTCGATGCACTTCACGACGAAGATGAACTTTTCCAGGTCGACCGGCTTGGTGACGTAGCAGTTAGCGTGAAGCTCGTAGCTTCTAAGCACGTCCTCCTCCGCCTTGGACGTGGTCAGTACGACAACCGGGATGTGCTTGAGACTCTCGTCGGCCTTGATAACCGACAGCACTTCCCGGCCGTCCTTCTTGGGCAGGTTGAGATCGAGGAGAATGAGGTCGGGGCGCGGCGCGTCGGCGAACCGGCCTTGCCGGCGCAGGAAGTCCAGCGCTTCGACGCCGTCTTTGACCCAGTGCAGGTTGCTGTAAACCTTCCCCTCCTTGAGGGCCTCTTTCGTGAGGCGCATGTCTCCGAGGTTGTCTTCGACCAGCAGGATCTCGACCGGCTTTGCCGCGTTCTCATTTTCAGCCGCCAGCATTTGCTTTCCTTTGCGGTAGTGTGAAGTAGAAGGCGCTGCCTTTGCCTAGTTCGGACTCCACCCAGATCCGCCCTCCATGCCGTTCCACAACCTTCTTGCAGATCGCAAGGCCGATTCCGGTTCCGGCATAGTCAGATTTGGCGTGGAGCCGTTGGAACACCACGAAGATCCGCTCGAAGTATTGCGGCTCTACGCCGATACCGTTGTCTCTAACCGCGAAGACCCATCCGTCGGACCGTTGCTCTACGCCAACATGGACACGGGGCCTCTTCTCGCCCCTGAACTTGATGGCATTGCCGATAAGGTTCTGGAACAGCTGAACGAGCTGGGAGTGGTCCGCGCAGGCGACCGGAAGTGGATCGTGCGTAATGGTCGCGCCGCTCTGATCGATAGCGAAACGCAGATTGGCGAGCGCCTTTCGCAGCGCCGCTTCGCATTCGACCGGGCGGAAGTCCTCGCCTCGCGTGCCGACCCGCGAAAACGTGAGAAGGTCCTCGATCAGCTGCTTCATGCGGCTCGCGCCGTCCACGACAAAGCCCATGAAGTCCTTGGCATCCCCGTCGAGGCGGTCGCCGTAACGCCTAGCCATCAGCTGCGTGTAGCTGGCGACCATGCGTAGCGGTTCCTGCAGATCGTGCGAGGCGACGTACGCAAACTGCTCCAGTTCGCCGTTGGAGCGGGCAAGCTCCTGGGCTTTGCGCTCGAGGCTGTCGTGTGCCTCCCGCAGCGCCGCTTCCGCTCCTTTGCGCTCGGTGATGTCCCGGCCGACGCCGCGGTAGCCACGGAACCGCCCCTCGGCATCGAACACGGGCTCGCCGGTGATCGACGCCCAGACCGGGCGCCGGTCGCGGTCCGGGCGCCGAATCTCGAAGTCGTGGAACGGCTCGTGGCGCTCGAGCTGCGCCTTGTGTCGGGCCCAATCTTCCGCGGTGAGGTTGAGCGCGGGCAGGTCCCAGCGCTTCTTGCCGATATGCCGGCTGATCGCGAGGCCAATCTTCTCGTCCAGCTGCCCGGATAGGAACGTGAACCGGAACTGCTCGTCCTGCTCCCAGTACCAGTCCGAGGAGAGCGCGGTAAGGTGGCGGAAGCGCTCCTCGCTCTCGCGGATCCGCGCGTCGGCGCGCTGCCGCTCCTCCTCCCGGTCAAAGTTGTCCAGAGCGAACGAGAGGTTGGCAGCGATGTGCTCGATCAGCTCGACGAGCTCGTCGTCGAAATAGCCAGCCTCATCGCTGAACAGGCTCATCACACCCACGACGCGGCCTGCACGCCGCACCGGGCAGCTGGCTGTCGCGAGCAGGCCGTCGCGCACCGCCCGCTCGCGCCACGGGTTGCCTGCCGCGCTGACCCGGATGTCGTTCGTGACCCGCGTCAGACCCTCGCGGAAAGCGGCCACGGCGGCGCGGCGCGTCTCGAGCCGCTCCGGATCTGCAGCCGCGACCCGGACACCGAGGATGTGCCCGGCGGGTCCACCGGCCGTCGCAACCGGGATCAGCATGCCGCTCGCTTCATCGGCCATACGGATCGCGGCGAGGCGGAAACCGCCGTGCTCCACCCCGATCTCGCATACCCGCCTGCACATGGTGTCGGGGCTCACGGCGTGCAGGATGGCCTCGTTCGATGCGCTGAGCGCCGCATACATGCGGCCGAGCCGCTGGACACGCGCCTCGGCGCACTTGCGCTCGGTGATGTCCTCGACCGACCAGACTATGCCCTTCCCCGGGTCCCCGGCGTCGATGGGCGCGAGCCGCCCGGTGATCCAGAGCTTGGTGCCATCCTTGCGTTGCAGCTCGTGCTCGCGCGCACTGGAGACGCCGTGACGGAGCTCGTCGTACGCGAGCGCATTTTGCTGTCGGAAAAGCTCTTCCGAGCCGTGCAGGGGTGCCGTCGACGAGCCGATCAGCTCCTCGCGTTCGTAGCCGAAGATCTCGGCGAAACGCAGGTTGCAGCGGACGATCGCACGGTCCTTCAGAAACGCGATCCCGACGGTGGTCGCCTCGAAGATCGCGTTCTGCTCGGCGAGCAGACGCTGCACACGCTCTTCGGCGAGCTTGCGGTCGGTGATGTCCTGTATGGAGCCGGCGAAGCGCTCCACCTCGCCGTCCGGCCCCCACACCGCTTGGCCGATCGAGCGGACCCAGACGACGGCGCCGTCCTTGCGGCGCACGCGGAACTCGATGTCGTAGGGAACCCGCTCGCGGAAATGGCGCTCAATCGCTTGCACCACGCGAGCGCGGTCCTCCGGGTGAAAGTGCTCGCGCACCAGAGCGAGGTCGTTCCGCAGCTCGTCGTCGCGGTAGCCGAGGATCTCCTTGTAGCGCGGCGACACGTAGTAATAACGCGCGTTCCCCGGGGCGAAGTCCCAGATCCCGGCCTGGGACCCCGTCACCGCGTAGCGGAAGCGCTCCTCGCTCTCGTGCAGCTCGTCAGCGGCGCGCTGCTGGCGCAGGATGGCAATGCCGAATGCGAGGCAGAACAAGACGATCACGAGGCTCGCGACCCCGGCGCCCGTCAGTACCGTCTGACGGTACCGGTTGAACCCCAGCAGGATGTCCTCCATCGCGGTGCCGACGAGCAGCCCGAGGGAAGGGAATCCGTCGATCCGGTGGAACGACCACATGCGCTCCACGCCGTCGACACCCGCGGCGATCATCGTGCCCTTGTCGGCGTCGCGCAGCGCCCGGAACATCGGCGTGGCGACGATATCCTCGCCGATGGGTATTGTGCCGTGCACCGAGCGCTGCGCGCGCACGATGCCGTCGGCGCCGACCAGCAGCACGGCGCCCTGGCTGCCGAGACTGACGTTGCCGTAGATCGAGGAGAAGTAGAGCGGGTCGACCGCCACGACTGCGACCCCGCCGAACGAACCGTCGGGTTTTGAGATGCGCCGCGTGATGTGCAGCGACAGCTTATCGGTGTCGCGGCCCCTCAAGGGCGGGCTGACGAACAGCGTGCCGGTATCCGCGGCAAGGTGAACCATGAAATGCTCGCGGTCGGCCAAGTTGATGCGACTGAACCGCTGACGGCTCGACCACACGAGATCGCCCCTCTCGTCGAGCACACCCACATAGTTGACCACGCCGTCACGCCTGAGGCCGGCGCGCTCCAGGAGCTTCCGCGCGTCCTCCAGCGGCGCGCCCCGCACATATTCGAGCTGGACCAGCAGCGCGACCTGGTCCATCTGTTTGATCGTCCGCGCAGTCTGCTCGACAAGGGCGAAGGCTAGGCTCTCGAGCTTGAGCTTCTCGGTGCCGAGCTCCAGCTGCCGCTGCGTCTGCAAGGTGACGAGCACCGCGCTCCACAGCCCGATGAGTGCAACGATGCAGAAGACGGCGATCGCCGCCGCCCCGCTCCAGCCGCGGCGCCTCCGCGACGGGGCGGCGGATCCGTGCTGCGCCGAGATCGCTTCAGCGGCTGCTACCGAGTTCGTCATCCCTTCCCGCTTCATGCCGGGATTATCCGGAGGAACGCAACCGCCGCCCATCGAGCGGTACCTGAATTCCCCGAGAAAACCCTCACTCGGCGGCCAGGCGGGTGAACTATTCCGCATCCCTCGAACTGCGACGCAAACGCGCAGTGAAATAAGGGCGAGATCTAGGATCTGGGCGCAGGCCTCCGCAAAGATGAAAACGGGCTGTGGGTGGAGCATCCGCCGGCGGTCGTGTTTGAATTCACCGAGTCTCGAGAGTCGAGACATCCGACGAACCTCGTCAAAGACTACGTCGGCTATCTACGGGTTGACGCCTATTCGGGCTACGAACGATTGTTCGATGCCGACCGCAAGCCCGGCCGCATCATCGAAGTCGGATGTCTACTGCCGCCGCAAGTTCTTCGAGGTGGCCCAGGCCCAGAAGACACCCGGCCTTGCGATTGAAGTTTGTTTCGGTGCCTTGAATGGCGCCGCTTCCCGGTACGGCAAAATTCGGGTGTCTACATAAACCGACCAGTCGCGCATTGCTGAGAGCATGGGCCGTGGCAACCGCGTTGCTTGACCCTCCGAGGGCAACGGCGTAGCGTCGCCTTGCCAATACTGCACATCCGCTCGGAGGAGACGAGATGCTGCGAAGAGCAACGCTCGCGCGGCCTCAAGATCCCGCGATTGCTGCTGTTGCGCGCGTACGAGGTAATTCAGTGATGCCCGCCCGCGCGCGGTGCAGCGCGAGCAGCGCTTGCTGCTCGGGCGTTTTGACCGGCACGAAGCGCATGTTCGGCCGCGCCACCGCTTCGCAGATCGCCTCGGCATCGTTGCGGTCGTTCTTGTTGGTCTTCACGTACGGCTTGACGAATTGCGGCGCGATGAGCTTGACCTCATGACCGAGCTCGATGAGCTTGCGCGCCCAGTGGTGCGCGCTGCCACAGGCTTCCATCCCGATCAGGCAGGGCGGCAGGTTGGCGAAGAACCTGAGCACCTCGCCGCGTTTGAGCTGCTTGCGCAGCACCGCTTTCCCGCGCTCATCCACCCCGTGGATCTGAAACACGCTCTTTGCCAGGTCGATGCCGACTGTCGCAATCTTCATGACGACGCTCCCCCTCGGTTAAGTGGTCGGATTGCACTTCCACTTTGGCACACCGATGCCGTAGCGAGTGGGGAGCGTCCATCCCATTAGGGGGTCGTGGGTTCAAATCCTGCCGGGCGCGCCAGAGTTTCTGCTTCTCGATCAAACGGCTAGTGGTGATTTGCTGCTAGCCGTTTGTCGTTTCAGCGGCATCGAAGTACTGGCCCGGCAGTACTCGAATCGGCCTCTCCCGAATAGAGCGGGTTTCAGGCGGGGGCGGCGGGGTGGACGACCCGCGGACAAGGAGTCGTGCTCGCCACGGTCGCCGCGCGTGACCCGGCCCAAAGCGAGCGAACAAAGCCCACCTCCGAGGGGTTGCTGCTAGAGGCGCATTTTTGCCCGCGCACGGCTCGCCCCCGGCGGCGAGAAGCGATACTACCGCTGTGAGCGTCCTTGCGCGGCTTGGGTCAAGAGAGACTGGGCTACTGCAAGGTCGCCTGCGAATGCTTTCGGCCGCGACACAGTTTCGATCACGACATCGGAGTTTGGACTCGTGAGAAATGCATAGCGCAAATGTTCTCCATCTTCCGAGGAAGACTCAAACTCTAACAACTCGGCTTCGGTAGCCCCGATTTGCACCCGGCGTTCTGAGAGGACGCTACACTGTCGTTGTTCGCAACGGCGCTTCATCAACGACAAATAGTCGTCGCTCAGCTTGTTGGCGCGAACAGTCACAATCCCGGCTACTTCGGGGTTTCGTGTGTGGAGGGAAAGCTGCTCTGCATCCGCCGCTCCCCACCAATACCTGCCCCGAGGTACTTCAAGTGTCAGTCCCTTCCACTCAGCCTTGGAACCGTACCACCCATCCCAAACGGCTGAAAACATAACACCACGAAGCGCGAGCAAGGTGCGGTTCCGCACGGGATCTGAAGAGAACATCAACCAAATCACGCCGACGGCCAATACAACCTGCAGAGCAGCGAAAAGTTTCGTTCGCACTTTCATTGAGCGAACCTTGGCACCTCAGACTCCAGGCTCCTTGTTACGTCTCCGCCACGACCAACTAGCTCCGGAAGACAGCTTAGCACCTCTCTTTCTGCGCGCTCAAGTTCGCGCAGTTGCGCTGAGCAGTCCCCACAGGGGACGCCTTTTCTTCGCGCGCCCTCGCACGACGCCCAAGCTTGCCGCGCAAGATCTCGGTTAGCTTCTGACGGCCGGCACAATTGCGCTTGTCCAACAAAGAGCGTCACTGCGATGCCCCCGCCAACTATCGGGATCAGGATTCCCTGCTCTCCTCTTGGGTCAGCTCGACGCAATGGATCTTGATTGACGTACGAGTACGGATTGATGCCGCCCGCGAGCCCGATCGGGTCCGACTCAAGGTAGCGTCCGGTTTGCGGATCGTAGTCGCGATAGTAGTTGTAGTAGGTCCCGGTTTCGGTATCGAAGTGCTGGCCCGGGAACCGGGGCGGGAACTGTTCTACTTCCGGCCCTGGCGGACCGCAACCCAACCCAATAGCACCAGCTGGGCAATCGGCATCGCCAACTCGAAGTAGAGCGTCTGCAATGCAGCCAAATACGCCTCTCTACTCCAGAAGTGTCCTACCAGGGCGGCAGCTTGAGAAAGGATATGGCCGAAGCTTATCGGCCATGCCAACGTAGGTCTCATCTCGCGAGCAATTTCCGTAACGGACAGCCAATACCAGAGGTAGACGACAAGCAGTGCCCCCGCCGCAGTTACGGCGGCCCTTGTCCACGTTTTCGTGCCCCGAAACGCGGAGATTCCCGCAAATAGCAAACCAAACAGGGCAACGAGGGCAAAGCCCCACTGAAACCAATACTCCTTTGGAAGCGTGAACGGAAAGAAAGTTAAGGCATACACGGCCCAGCTCACAACCACGAACGAGCGGAGAGCTATGTCGCTACCACGTAGCACGTTCATCTTATGGGCACGCAAACTTGGGCGGAGGGAGATGGCTTGCACTTCCCGATCTCCTTCATGCACGCGGCCACGCAATCCTCCACGAATTTTTGAACACCCGGACCCATGTTGCTTGTGCCAGTGCTGGGATTGACAGGTATCTTCAACAAACACTCAGCTTGGCAGAGCCCCTCCGGGTCCCTGATGATTCCCGATGGGTTTTTCTGGCAAATAGAGATCCCGATCCCCATCCCAGTCATCGGTCCAGCTGGCGTGGCCATCATTCTTTCTCCCAGACTTTTTGCCAAGTCCTTAAACAGCTTCTCCAACTCCTCGAATAGAAGCCCATTCGGATCTGTGTAAGCAACCGGATTCCCACCGACGTAGAGGTATGGATTGATTCCTCCACCCAAGCCAATCGGATCGCTCTGGAGGTACCTTCCGGTCTGCGGGTCGTAGTCCGTCGGCGCTCACGGAAACGGACCCAGCTGTGCTCACCAGAGTGGACCCGGCGAGTGCGCAGTTGTTGGTAGCGATGGTTTGACGAAGGTCGGGAGAGCGTAGTCGCCGCATCGCGGTCGACGGCGTTATTGGGGGCGGGTCGTTGGCTGCTTGGGTGAAGCGGATCGGCGAGTCGATTGTTTGGCTGAGGTTGCGGTCGGTGGCGCGGGAGGCGGTGAGGGTTCTGCACTTCGCAGCGACGGGCCGTTGATGC
>Ga0187846_10002453_pt1 | contig 10116 bp, 10 predicted proteins | sample TC_taG_FD_161473 | JGI IMG/M metagenome (GOLD analysis project Ga0187846, IMG submission 161473) | Biofilm microbial communities from the roof of an iron ore cave, State of Minas Gerais, Brazil - TC_06 Biofilm (v2) | ecosystem: Environmental > Terrestrial > Deep subsurface > Cave > Wall biofilm... | reverse complement strand
AGCACCGCCACCGCCACCGCCACCTCCTCCACCCCGCGCCATGGCACCGCCCGCCGCCAGCACACAACACAGTGCAACCTGCAATACTAGCCGCATAAAATACCACCTCTATTCGCGAGCTTACCGCTCAAAGGCCAGCCGCCGCAAGTCTCGGGCCGGTTTGCAACACATCCGCGGAGTTCAGAAGATAAAGCTCAGCCCGCCACGCAAACTGCGGGGCGTCTGCACCAGCATGAATTGCTGGCCATTGGGCGTATCAAATGGGACATATCCCTGCGCCAGCAGATTGCGGAGGTCGGCGGTGGCTTCCACGCGCCAGGGCAGCATCGACAATCCAGGAATCGGCTGGCGGATATAGATATTGAGTCCGGGCATCGGGCGCGGCGATTGGGTCGAGTAAAGCCGGCCGGGTGTCAGCAAGCGAGAGTCGCCCATCCATTCGTAGCTGGCGATCAGATGCGTGCCGGTCCGCGCCAACGTGGCGCCAATCCGCGCAGTGATCGTCTGCGTACGCGCGGCATGGATCATGGACCGGAGTTCATCGGGACTGCCGCTGACCAGTTCTCCGCCTTCCACCATCAGGCCGCCTGTGGTTCCATACAGGAGCGCGGCATTGAAGTTATCGCCTAGATTCTGAGTGATTGCCGCAGAATATCCGGTGCTCTGATAATCGCCGGCGTTGAAAATGGCATTGCCGGTGAACAGATCCGGGAGCAGGTCGCCCTGGCCCTCAAAGCCGAAGGGCGCCACCATGGAGAGCGCGGCATTGGTTACCGACTCCCGGTACGCGGACAGCTCGTACTTCCGCGATCCCATTTTTCGGGAATACGTCAGCTCATATTCGGTACCCCGCTGGATTTTCGGGGTGCCGCCCAGCAGGGATAGGCGTGGGAACAGGCCGATCGTATTGAGGTCCCGATCCAAATCGGAATCCGCCGTCATGCCGCCGGCCAGGTCCGGACGCGCATTCCCCGATGTATACGCGAAGGCTAACTCGCTCTGCTCATCCGGGGCATAGATCAGACGTGCATAGGGACTGAAATAGTTCAGGCGGTCGCTGACAAACGATACCGAATCGAGCGTGAAGCCATATTGCACCGACAGCGTATCGGAGAGCTGCGTGCGCTGATCCACGCTCGCCGCCATCGAGCGCAAAGCCGGCAGTGCGGCATCGGATGCTCCCGCTCCGCGCGAGGGCAGCAACAATTGCCGCATCGTAACAGAGACCTCAAGCCCGTCGCTGCCCGGCCGGCTATACGAAGTGCGAAATGCCGCCACGGGCACGCCGGTCTGCGCTCCATAACCGAGATTGCCGCTGAATTGCAGTTGATTGCTGCCGAACAGCGAAGTCGCCAGCGCAAATGCGGTTCCCATGTCGGCTTCGTTGCCGATGCCCGTGACCAGCGGACCATCGCCCGCGGAAAGCTTCAAAACGCCGCGCGTATCTGAAAACAGGGTTGGGTGAGAACTGCTGGCCACGTCCGTGCCTACGTCGTCCGGCATAAAACGCAGCACGGGCCGAGTAGCGGCGGCCCCGCGCAAAATCCACTTCCAGTCATCGGTCATGAATGTACTGCCATCGGCCGGCGGATAGGCGATCTGAATGGAGCTGAATAGCGTAGTCAGGTTTACATTCAACATGCTGCGCATCCCAGGCTGGACCAGGATATCCTTCTTCAGCGCGGGCACGTACGAGGCCAGCATGACGCGCACGGAATACAGATCAGGAAAGAGGCTGAGAAACCGGAATTCACCGCGTTGATCAGTCAGCGCCTTTTCGAAGAGGCGCTCCTGACGATTGAACAGAAGGACGGAGGCGCCCATCTGCGGAACACCCCCGGCATTGGTGACAACGCCCACAATCGCGCCGGACAACTGGACCGGTACGCCGGCTTGGACCAGCGCTGGAGCGGTCAGGCAAACAGAGCCCACCAGCAACGATCGAACCGCTTTATGCGCCTTCGTCTTCAACATCGACGCTCATTTCAACAGGGCGGGCAAGAGCCGCTTCTCTCTAGGTTACCGTAAATTGGGCCGAGGGAGTGAGCACCTGATTACGGTTCTTATCGGTAACTTTGATATGCAGCGTATACTGGCCAGGGGCCAAATCCTTTAGCGGCAGCAGCTTTTCGATGGTCACCTGGCTAGCCGAGGCGCGCGGGATCTGGCCGAGATCCTCGGTAAAATCAAAAACCTTCTCGTTCGAGCCGCTCTTGACCAATTCGTACTCCACCTGCCCCTCTGGTTTCTGGGTCTTCTCATCTCCCTGGAAGTTATAGATCTTCAGATAGATGCCCATCTTTTCATCGCGTTTGAAAACGCTGTCAACACGCGGCCGGACCTTGGAATCGCCAATTACGAACTGGCCTGCGCCGATGCTCTTGGTGGGAACCTTTTCGATCAGGTCCGCCAGCACCAAAGAACTGGTAGCCAGCTTTTCCGTGTCCATTTGAGGCACGTGCAGGGCCACCTCATAATTATTTAAGGAGCCGCCAACCACGTCCTTGGCAACAATATTCAGCCGGTAGGTGCCCGGCGCCAAAGGAATCGTTTTCTGGTAAACCGACTTGTGATCCTTCATGGCTTGGAGCATCTCGGCCGGGCTGTCCACGGTGACCGTATCTTCAAAAACATTGGCGACCTTGCGCGTGATCGTCGTAATCCGGCCATAGATATTCACAATGGCCTTCTGGACGCCCTCTTTGGATTGGAAATTCAGATCCCCGTTCTTGAACTGCAAAGTGATATTCGTCAGGACCGACGCTTCGGTTACGGGGAAGTAGTCCACCAGCGCCGTCAATGGAAGGATGTTGTAGGTGATCTTGGAGCTGACTTGGGCTTCCAGATCTTTAAACTTGATCACCGGCGGCTTTTGCAGTTTGACGAACTGGTCCAGCCGGTCGAATTCGTTCGTTGCCGCCGTCGGCCCACCCATGGGGGTGGGCGAATGCGTACCATCTGTACGGTTGAAGCGCGCCATCTTATCGGACAGGCCCAGTTGCTCCATGAGGCTCAATCCCGCGCCTGGCACGTAGGTCAACGCATCCTTTTCCGACGGGTCCATCGTCATATGATATTCGCCCGTCATGGTGGGGTCGACGAACTCAATCATAATGTTATTGCCAATACCTTCGATGTAGCGATAGCGCCAGTCCTCGAAGGGGTAGGTCGTGGTTTCGCCGCCGCCTTCTTCGGGCGGCCGCTCGTAGGTGCCGCCGGTGGGGTGCTCATCACGCTCGTCGGGCGGCCCGAACACGATGTAGATACGGCCGCGGTCGGTCTTCCAACCCGGGATGCCGGAGGCGAAATGGTCGTTGGCGTATTGAATCCGGCGGTAGTGCTCTTCCTTGAATTCGTTTTCTACGGTATCGGGAGTCGGGTCGCGGCGCAGCCAGAAGTTTTCAATGAACTGCTCGCGTTCTTCGTCGGTTTGCAAACGCTTGAACGCCGTCCGCTCCTCGTCCGTAATGATCCACCTTACGTCTTCTTCCAGCCACTTCTTGTAAGGCGTCTCGAGTTCCTTGCGAAGTTTTTCCTCGCGCTTCTTTTTCTCCTTTTCGGAGATGGGCTTAGCATTGGTTTCTCGGGGGCTGGCGGAACTGGATTGGCTCTTGGAGGGAGACTTGTTATCATCCGCCGAAACGAGAAGGCCGGCGCATGCCATACATAACAGCGAAATGCTCTTTAGACCCAGGCGTGTAGGTTTCATACAACTCACCGCACAACAAGCTGCATTTTATTGTAAGTCCTTACATTTCGAGGGTCAATCCCGTGAACCGGGATCACAGGTGTGCGCTCCGGTACAGGCTTTGGGTATCCCGCCTGTCCTACCCGTCATGCGCTGGAGCGCAACCGCAGCCAACAGCAGCACGACCGGATCAATGGGATGGCGATAACGCGGTAAGGCCAGCGTCAGGTAGTAGGCCCAGGGGAATACAAGTGGATAGACTGCTACGGGAAAGAAGTACGGGCTGTGCTGGCGTGCGAGCCAAAAGATGCCCAGCAAGGCGGCCGATGCCGCTCCAAGGTTAAAGAGCAACACGTAACGGAACCATGCGGAAGGATTGCGCAGGAAATCCCGGACGGGTGCCGGTGTACCACCCGCCCAAAGCGAGAGGAAACGACCGGCTATCAAGCTCGCTTCGCGGCGCGGGTGGGTCGCCATGTAACCGAGCGCGTCGCGCTCCTTCTGTCGCATATAAGCCACCTCGCCCAGGGCCACATATTTTTCACGCTCGCTCGAGTCGTGGATGGGATGCTGTTCGCCCAACCAAATGACTTTCGCTTGGGGGTTATTGCCCACCCAAAGCTGCAATCCGAGAATCGAGCGCAGCGGAATGAAGCTGTGAAGTACCGTGTAATTGCGGATGGTCCAGGGGAGGCAGCAGGCGGCTGCGAGGCCGATGGCGACCGCCGCCCTGCCAAGCCATGGCCGCGCCCGGCTGCGGTATAACGCCCATCCCATGAGCAACGGCAGGAGCCCCAAGAAAGTCGCATTGGTCATCAGCGCCAGCCCCCACAGCAGGCCATAAGCACTCCAGGCACTCGTTCGTGCGGATTCCGAGATGCGCAGAGTGGCCCACAATGTGGCGGCGCCCAGGAGCGCCGACAGGCACGTCTCCCACAGGCTTTCAAAACTCAGCAAAATGGCATTGGGAAAGATGGCCCAAAGCCATCCAGCCGCCGCGCCCAACCACAGACCCCCAATGCGTTTGCCGGCCAAAAACAGCGGCACGCAAACCAACGATGAAAACAGTACGTTGACCAGAACCGCAGCCACGTAGGAGGCAAAAGAATACGGCCCGAAAAGCCGCATCAGGGCGCCGAGAATCAACGGATAAACGGGAGTAGTCCAAGCGGTCGGCCCGGTATCCACACGAAAGGGCGAACTGAAGCCTTTCCCAGTGGCGATCGAATGCGCGATATTGCCGGATTCGAATAGGAACGGAATCACGCTGAGCGCCTGCCGGGGCCGATGGCGGGCATAATCCCAGGCGAAATAGAGGCGGCAACTGAGCGCCACCAGAACGATGAGCACAACCGAGGTGAAGGCGGATCGCGAAACCCTGCCGAATACTTTTGCGCGAACCAAACGCCCCAATATAACAGAAGAAGTCAAAGGTCAAAAGTCAAGAGTAATTTGGTGCCGCTTCGCGGGTTTTTACTGGGCGGACCCAGAGGGTACCCCGCGCCAGTCGCCCCGCCTTCTTCTGCTGTTCCGAATCGCACTCGAACGCCGTCTGGCTGGCTGCGAAATTGCTACTACCGCGGCGTGCGCCGCTTTTGGTTGCCTTGGATCGCCTGTATAGTAGTTGGCATCGCCACGGCAATCGCCTACGAGTGGTGGACTTTGGGCCGCTCGGCCACCGCCGATCCGCTACCGCAAGCCAAAGAAACCGCGGACCCTGTGTGGGACCGAGCGGCAGTTCCGCCGCCCGCGCAAGCAACGCCAACTCCAGCCGCGGCGAAACCGGCTGCCTCGCATGCCGCGGGGAAACAGCTGCCTCCGCCAGCGCTGGCGCCACAGCGAGCCGTAGCGATGGCCGTGCCTCCCAGGGTCCTTCACGAAATACAGCCTGGAATCGCGCCGGATATCCAGGCCAGCATCCGCGACAACATCGTGATACCTGTGCGTGTGCGCGTCAGCTCATCCGGCACGGTGATCAGTTCGGTCGCGGAAGAGGACCATGCGGCCGATGAACTCCATCGCTATCTGGCAGAACGGGCAGCGACCGCCGGCCAGCTATGGAGTTTTTCGCCGGCCCGAGCGGCCGACGGAACACGCCTGACCGCTGACAAGACCATCTACTTCGTCTTCTCTCCGTGAACGCAGTTGCGCCCCGGCGGTAAAATCAGAAACGGCGCATGCTCCGCTTCTGGTTCCTATGGCTGGCCTCTGCACCCGCGCTCTTCGCTGCGGAACCAGCCCTGTATGAACTCTCCGGCCACATGGTGCCGCGGCTGGGTGCTTACGTTTCGCTGTTCGGTGTCAATTCGCCGTATTCGACCTCCGCCTTGGCGGACGCCTCCGGCCATTTCAAGTTCAAGAAGCTGGAGGCCGGGACTTATACTCTTGCGATTTTCAGCCGCCGGCGCGGTGAAGCCCGGCGGACGATCGAAGTTGGTCCCGCCACTGCAGACCGCAAGGGACGGATTGCCCTCACCCTCCGGCTGGCGGAATCGGATTTTGAATTCTCCAGCCTGATGCGCCAGAATCTCATTTCCACGCGGCAATTGGCTGTCCCCGAATCCGCTCTGCACGAGTACCGGGAAGCGCAGAAGGATCTTTCCAGGCACGATGCGGACTCTGCCCGGAAGCGCCTGGAGCACGCGGTAGATCTGGCGCCACAATTCGCGGCAGCCTGGAACAGTCTGGGCGTGATCGCCTATCAGACCCGGAAGTATGATCGGGCCGAAGAATGTTTCCGCGAGGCGGCCGGCCTGGATCCGCAGTCATTCGAAGCGTTGGTCAACCTGGGCGGAGTGCTGGTCACGTTGCGCAAGCTCGATGAGGCCCTGGACTACAATTTGAAAGCCGTTTTGGCCCGCCCTAATGACGCTTTGGCCAATGCCCAGCTCGGGATGACGTATTTTTCACTCGGGCAGGAGGAGCTCGCGCTGAAATACCTCGAGCGGGCGCGCGACCTCGATCCGGCGCATTTTTCGCACCCGCAACTGCTGCTTTTCCAGATCCACGTACATCGCGGCCAGCGGGAGATCGCCGCCGGCGATTTGGAGGATTTTTTGAAGCAGCATCCCGACTGGCCCCAGGCCACCAAATTCCGCGAAACGATTATGGAACTGCGCGCGCCGGCCCGTTGATTTGGCTTTATTTCCCATTCATGAGATCGTCCAAGTCCAGTTGTAAATGGTGGAGGATCTGGTCGGCTTTCTCCACCGAGAGCAGGCGCGTCCCTTTGAGCACGTTATGCAGGTGGGGTTGGGAGATGCCGGTGATGCGTGCCAGGCGGCGCTCACTGAGTTCGCCGCTGCGGATCCGCTCCCGTAAGTGCGTGATCAATCGTAATTGAAGCTGCCCAAAATTGAGGGGCATATTTCTGTCAGAAATAGGGAAGTACTATTTCGTTTACCGCATATCCTGTATTTTAAGAAATCTCAAATTTATTTTCAATCAATTGTAACTCATTTAAGCATCGCCAGATCAATATATTACCGTGTAACGGGCACACGTGCAGGGATCTAATACTTATAGGGATCTATTTGAAATACTTGACGAATTCGTATGCAGGAATACATTGAATGAAGTCGCAGGCCCCGCCGGCCGAAAAGGATGTAGCAAGGCGGGCGCCGCGCCAGGAGGACATTCTCTAGATGCAGTGGAATCGATCGAACACCATTGGCCTCGCCCAGATATCGTGCTGTTGTTGTCACGGTTATGGCGTCCGTCTTGTCCGCAAAGGGAAAGAGGTACCGTGCCAATGCGTTTTGCGCGCCATATTTCGCGCCTGCTATAACCGGTTTCGCGACTGCGCTTTGAAAGCCGGCCAAACCCCCAGTGTGTCGCTGGAATTCTGCCGCGGCAAGGAAGCCGGGTGGACCTATTCCCGAAAGCGGGAGGAGTTCATGGCCGACTTTTGTTTAGTAAGCCGGCGGACCCTCGATGGCCTGGAATACCGTATATTCAAGTCCCATTTTCTGTTAGGTGCGGATTGGAAGCTTTGCTGCCGGCAGCTCGGATTGGAGCGCGGCACGTTTTTCCATGCCGTCTACCGCATCCAACAGAAACTGGGGCGTACGTTCGCGGAACTGGAGCCCTTTCCGCTCTATCCCCTGGATGACTACTTCGGAGGCATGGCCCGTAAACAGAGCCCGCCGCTGAGCGTGCAGCTTCCTTTGGCCGCGTAATTCGACGTGCGAGGGTAGCAGGACAGGCGGGGTACCCTCTGGGTCCGCCTGTCCTACCCGGCTCCGTCCCTTACAATAAGAACTTCCTCTCCAAATGGATCCGTTGACCCATACTGCGACGGGGCTGTTCCTGAGCCGCGCTGGTCTGAACCGCTTGACACCGCATGCCACTCCCATTCTGTTATTGGCGGCCAATGCGCCTGATATCGACATCGTGGCATCCGCCGGAGGGGCCCTGAACTATCTGCATTACCATCGTCATCTGACCCATTCTTTGATCGCCATGCCATTGCTGGCGATTCTGTGCATCCTGCTGGTTTGGGCGGTGACGCGCGCGTCGATCCACTGGCGGGGAGCTTTCGCCGCAGCGCTCGTAGCAGTCGGCTCGCACCTGCTTCTGGACTGGACGAACATCTACGGAATTCGCCTGCTGCTACCCTTTTCCGGCGCGTGGCTCCGGCTCGATCTCACCCCGGTGATAGATCCGTGGATCTGGGGCGTAGCGCTGGTGGGCATTGCGGCCCCCTTTGTGGCGCGTCTGGTTACCGCCGAAATCACCTCAGGCCATCCGCGCCCAGCACGGCATGGCCGTGGATTCGCCTGGTTCGCCTTGAGCTTTCTCCTGCTCTACAACGGCGGCCGGGCGGTGTTACATGCGCGCGCGGTGGCCATGTTGGATTCGCGGCTCTATGATGGACAGGCGCCCACGCGCGTGGCGGCCCTGCCGGGCTTCCACCCGCTGGTGTGGAGGGGTCTGATCGAAACCAGCCAGTTCTACCAAATCCAGGACGTGGATCTGATGGGCTACCCTGATTCCGCACGCGCGATGACCTTTCCGAAGCCGCCGTCCGATCCGGACTGGGAAGCCGCGCGGCGGAGCAGCGTATTTCAAACCTTTCTCGGCTTCTCGCAATTTCCGCTTTGGAATGAGATGCCCGTGTCGGAACCGGAAGGCGGCCAGCAGATCGAAGTGGTGGATCTGCGGTTCGGCACGCCTCTTCAGCCCGGCTTTGTAGCCACCGCACTCGTGGACCGCCGCGGGGCTGTGGTCCGCGCGGATTTTCGATTCGGCACGCCGCGCCCGAGATGAGAGCTTTCCGGCTGGAGCGATCAGCCGCTCCCGCGCCGCAGCCGCCGTTCGCGTAACAGCCACTTCACACCATCCACGCAAAGCACGGCCGCGTGTTTGGATTCGGGAGCTAAACCTCCTATCGCCTGCTCGATGGCTGGCGCTTCGAAAGCGCCGATTTCCACCGCGGTTTTTCCCACGATCCATTCCGTCAGCGCCGAGCCGGCGGCGATCGATGCCGTACATCCGCGCACCTTATAGCGGGCCTCGACTGCGGTTTCCCCCTCGAAGCGCACGGAAAGCCGCAAGATATCTCCACAGGCCGGATTGGATACCTCCACAGTAAGGGCGGGCGGCCCCAGTTCGCCCACGTTCCTCGGATGTTGAAAATGATCCAGCAGTTGCTCCGAGTACATGCCTACTGCATTATATATGTCCCCCAGCCGCGGGACGCATCAGAGCCGCGAGCGTGAGCGAGCGGTAGTTGGGCGTGTGAAACGAACTTGCCATGCAGATGCTGATCGGTGACCGGTGGTCCGGCCGCTCCCTTACGGTCGCGGCTCCGAAACTCCTTGTTCCGCCGACTTGACAACCCTCGGGTGATCCCCTATTATAGGAGTTTAAGGTCCCTAGATGACATTTATGACGCGTATTTCTCTGACCGGTCTGCTGGCGGGGATGGTCGCGATGGCTGCGCCGTGGGTAACAGACCCCACGCCCACCCCTGTCACCTTTTACAAAGACGTACTGCCCATTTTGCAGCAGAAATGTCAAAGCTGCCATCAGCCGGGCCAAGTCGCGCCGATTTCCTTTCTGTCCTATCGCGAAACACGGCCCTGGGCCTCGCTCATCAAAGCTCGGGTGGCTACGCTCCAGATGCCGCCCCTCACCCTGGAGATCCGTAATTTCCACCGGCTTCTGACGCAGCGCGAAATCGATACGCTGGTCCGCTGGGTGGATACGGGTGCACGCGAGGGGGACCCTCGCGACGCGCCACCGTTGGATGAGTGGGTACAACGGTAATCGCAGCCGACGACGAGTTTCGTTGCTGCCTTAGAGGCTACTCGACCACCAGGCGCCACGGCCCCACTTGACAGCCATCGCAATTTGCAATAGAGTAATTACAGATTGCGATATGCGGCTCGGTGAAAAGCTTCGCTACCTCCGGGAAGTGGAAGGCA
>Ga0187846_10002452_pt1 | contig 10117 bp, 9 predicted proteins | sample TC_taG_FD_161473 | JGI IMG/M metagenome (GOLD analysis project Ga0187846, IMG submission 161473) | Biofilm microbial communities from the roof of an iron ore cave, State of Minas Gerais, Brazil - TC_06 Biofilm (v2) | ecosystem: Environmental > Terrestrial > Deep subsurface > Cave > Wall biofilm ... | reverse complement strand
TGGAAGTAGCGGCCTTCATCGAACACTCCATAGTTTGGCAAGAGCCACTTGCTGTAGGTCGCCACCGGACGTCGCTCGGCTATGATCGCCGCGGCGTTGTATAATTCGTGTCGATCGGCCGAAACCACTGATGGAGGTCCTGGATTCTCTGGGACCATCGCCCCCTGTCCCACATAACCGACGACCGCCACGATACCGCTGCAGTCGTGGGAAATCTCGTCAAGTGCGCGTCGGTTATCGTCCACAAAACCAGGTTTCAAGAGAAGATCTTCCGGTGGATATCCGGTCACAACCAGTTCAGGGAACACCACCAGATCCGCCTTAGCTTTACGAGCTTCTTTGATCCAGGCCTTGATTAGACGGATATTCCCTGCGATGTCGCCGACCGTCGGATCGATCTGAGCCATGGCGATGCGAAACGTGCGCATGAGTTTCAGTCCGAGTGTTCTGATCGCAGAATGCTCGAAACGGTTATCAGGCAAGGCCGCAGCGAAGCGAGGGGCCGAGGCGTACTGCGGCAGTACGTCGAGGGTCCAAGCAAGCAAGAGCAAAGCCGGCAGCCGTTTTCAGCATTCTGCTCAAAAAAAACGCCCTCAATCCGAGAGAGGACCGAGGACGCCATTGTCCGTCATAAGTGTTGGTTTAGTATGGAGACTCCGTTGTCTCCGAACGCGAGCAAGAATAACATCGGGGCTCGCAGAGTGTCAAACCTCTTTCCCGAGTCGGTCAGTACACCAATCTCTATGATCAATCAATACTTCCGCAAGATTGCTGGAGGTAAGTTCCAGAGAGCCTGGCGTACCGCCCCCCACAAAGCATTGAGGACCATGGTCAGGACCGGCGCAGACCGAGCGACCAGTTTCACCACCAGACCGGGAGCTGCTGGTTGAGACACACCACCAAGTACTTTACCGGGATGGGCATCAAGAATTTCTGCGAAAGCGGTTTCGAGTGACAGCCAGACGCTTGTGGCGACTTGATCTGCAATCACAAAAAGCGACCCAACATAGTCCCACTCCTCTACTACTCCAAGCTCATTCCGTTTGTCGGCTGGCTCGAGGACATAGTGTTCCCTTACCGATACGCCTGATGCGGTCGTAATCCGGATATCGTTCTCAAGACTCGTGAATTTCCATCGTTCTCCGCGAGCGATGCGACCCGACGCAATCGCATCCCAAAGAATTACCGAAGCACCGGCAGCCAGCTTGACGTCGATGACTTGACGAAGGCGCGATCCTGCAAAGGGAATCGTATGATCCGGCACCCATTCGAGAATCCCTTCGGATCCGACACCAATCTCGACCTCCTGAATGGAATTTTCTGACAAGGACCGATACACACGGTTCGCCGAAGGCGTTGAGATCAGGACGTGAGCCTTCGGCTCCACCGTAAGATCAATGGACAGACGGTCTCCACCGACGAGGCCACCGGAGGGATTGTTCAACAGCGTGTAGGCACTGCCGGTCTCATCGAGATAGATGGGCGGAAAGAGGTGCCAGGGCGACTGGCAGCTGGTTCGTCCGAACACAGTGCGGTTGCCCTGTCGAACGTATGCCAAGGCCAGCCTGCCAACTCGTCCGACGGAGGCGGTTTGAGCAACTCCATCGATTTTCGGTGGACGTGACACCCGCGACGATGCGGCGAGGTTAGCCCCGATGGGCATGCTGATGGATATGGGTTTCAATCCAACTCACCACGCGATCCAGCCCTTCGCCGGACATGAGGTTTGTAAAGATGAATGGCCGGTCACCGCGCATTCGGCGGCTATCCCGATCCATGACGCCAAGATCGGCTCCGACATAAGGAGCAAGATCAATTTTATTGATGACGAGGAGGTCCGAGCGTGTGATGCCTGGTCCGCCCTTGCGAGGAATCTTGTCGCCCTCGGCCACATCGATCACGTAGATGGTGTAATCCGCAAGTTCAGGACTGAAGGTTGCGGCCAGGTTATCACCACCGCTCTCGACAAACATTAAGTCCACATCCGGATGGCGGCGCAGCAATTCATCCAGCGCCTCTTGATTGTGGGAGGCGTCTTCGCGGATCGCGGTGTGCGGACAGCCGCCGGTTTCCACACCGAGAATGCGATCTTGCGGCAGCGCACCGCGCCTCGTGAGGAATTCGGCATCTTCTTTGGTAAAAATATCGTTGGTCACGACGGCAAGGCTGTACCGATCTCGCAGCTTGCGGCAGAGCGCCTCGACCAGAGCTGTCTTCCCGGATCCTACCGGCCCGCCGATGCCAATCACCGGAACATGTTTCGAGCCCGGCGCGGTGACACGGCCGCTGCCACAGTGATGTTCATCGGCCCGATGCATAAGACCTCAACAAGCTGACCGCTGTCGCCTGATCGTCATTAGCTTTAAGACCTGAACAACCGTGACTCCAATCTCGCATGTCGCATCGCATAGATATCGTGCACGGGAGCCCATGACACCAAGTCCTCTTGCGGTTTTGTCGTTCGGCTGAGGTCAGCCAGCAGCGGCGCAAACCGCCCCAACAGTTGCTGGCCTTCCTGTTGGCCTAATGGTAATAGTTTCATCGCGGCGGACACAAACCCCTGTGCCGTTTGATACAAATACGCAGCGACTGTGTCTTGTCTGGTCCAGCCGCATGCGGCCAGCGTCATACCAATGCTCACAGGTAAATGCCCCGGCGTCCGCTCTTCCTCGATGGCCCTCCGGAATTTGCGCAACAGGCGACTGTCGAGTATCTGCTCAGCGGCCACTCTGATGATCTGCCGTCCCATTTGTCGGCTGGCGAGCCGCGATTCACGGCCAAACTTCAGCGCATCCAACTGACGATCAACTGTTAACGCAGGTTCAAGTTTGCCTTCCATTCCTGCCTCATGAGCGACAGCCACAGCCGTAGCTTCACGTGTGCTTATGCCATGAATCAGCAGATCTTCGACATAGGGCGCCAAATCTCTGCCGTCGCGAACGGCTCCATCTTTGACCGCCGCCTCCAGTCCCGAGGAAAACGCAAACCCGCCGGAGGGAAAGAAGCTATCGATGAAACGAAGACCGTTGAGGAACCCGAGTGTGTCCATCTTTAGCTTTCAGGTATAAGCTGAATGCCGCGCGCTGACAGCTCTAAAATAAGAAATACCGCTGCGCCATCGGGAGGACAGCCGCCGGCTCACAGGTTAGTCGCACCCCGTCCGCCATCACCACGTAGGTTTCCGGGTCCACCTCGATCTTGGGCAACGCGTCATTTAGCTTGAGATCCCGTTTCTTCACGCTGCGGCAATTCTTTACCGCGGCCACGCGCTTCTGCAAGCCGAGCTTTTGTGGAATCTCCCGATCCATTCCGGCCTGCGAAAGGAACGTAATGCTGGTACTGGACAAGGCCCGTCCGAAGGCACCGAACATTGGCCGGGCGACAATCGGCTCCGGCGTCGGAATCGAGGCGTTCGGATCCCCTATCTGGGCCTGCGCAATGAACCCGCTCTTGAGGACCATTTCAGGCTTGACGCCAAAGAAAGCCGGCTTCCAGATCACGAGGTCGGCGACCTTCCCGGTTTCCACCGATCCGACTTCGTGGGCGATCCCGTGCGTGAGAGCGGGATTGATGGTGTACTTGGCCACATAGCGTTTGGCCCTGAAATTGTCGTTCTGGGTGGAGTCTTTGCCGGTATCCGCTGCAAGGTGCCCCCGCTGTACTTTCATTTTATGGGCCGTCTGCCAGGTTCGGATAATCACTTCTCCTAAGCGACCCATCGCCTGCGAGTCGGACGACATCATGCTGATGGCCCCCAAATCATGCAGCACGTCTTCCGCCGCAATGGTTTCACGCCGGATACGCGACTCGGCAAAAGCAACGTCCTCCGGCACCCGCTTGTTCAGATGGTGGCAGACGATGAGCATGTCCAAATGCTCGTCCATGGTATTCACGGTGAACGGCATCGTCGGGTTGGTTGAGGACGGCAGCACATTTGGCTGGCCGCAGACCTTGATGATATCCGGCGCATGGCCGCCGCCCGCGCCTTCTGTGTGGAAGGAATGGATCGTCCGACCCTTGAATGCTTTGATGCTGTCTTCGACGAAGCCGGCCTCGTTCAACGTGTCGGTGTGGATAGCCACCTGCACATCGTAGCGCTCTGCGACACTCAAACAGGTGTCAATCGCTGCCGGTGTGGTACCCCAGTCTTCGTGAAGCTTCAATCCGATCGCGCCTGCCTCAATCTGTTCGTTCAACCCTTCGGGCTGCGACGAGTTGCCTTTTCCGAGGAAGCCGAGATTGATGGGGATCCCGTCCGATGCCTCCAGCATCCGGTAAATGTTCCAGGGGCCCGGCGTGCAAGTCGTGGCATTGGTGCCGGTCGCTGGACCGGTCCCGCCGCCGATCATCGTGGTAATGCCGGCGGAGAGCGCCTCCCAGTATTGCTGTGGACAAATGAAATGGATGTGCGTCTCTATGCCGCCGGCCGTCACAACGCAGCCTTCGGCGGAGATCGCTTCGGTTCCAGGCCCTACTTCCATCCCCTTCGTCACATTTGACATCAGATCGGGATTTCCCGCCTTGCCGATGCCGACGATGCGTCCGTCCTTGATTCCAATATCCGCCTTGACGATGCCCCAGTAATCGAGGATGACCGCGTTCGTGATCACCGTATCGAGCGCGCCGCTTGCGCTGGTGGCCCGAGGTGACTGTCCCATGCCGTCCCGCAGCACCTTGCCTCCACCGAAGACGGCTTCATCTCCGTACGACGCGAAGTCTTTTTCAATTTCGATGAGCAGGTCAGTGTCCGCAAGCCGGACACGATCCCCCACGGTGGGGCCGAAGAGATCCGTATATTGTTTGCGTGGAATTATCACCGCGCCCCTCCTTTGCCGGAGAATCCCAGCTCAGTCGCTCGCGCCAAGGCTTTTGCCTTCACTTGTGCATCATCCAATGAACCATTGGTCAACCCGTTAATTCCATGGGCAACCCGCTTGCCGGCCAGCGCCACAACCGTTACCCGTTTTTGCTCGCCGGGCTCGAACCGCACCGCCGTGCCCGCCGGAATGCAGAGCCGGAATCCAAACGCCTCCTCGCGGTCGAACTTGAGCGCATGATTGGCCTCGAAGAAATGACAGTGGGAGCCGACTTGAATGGGCCGATCACCCGTATTCGTCACCATCAGTTCCTTCGTCGCGCGACCAGCGTTCGCCTCTATATTACCGACAGCGATGAGAATTTGGCCAGGCACGATCGGTTTGGACAACTCAGCTTTGATCACAGCAGCCAGGGAGCCACCTATCTTAGCTGTTGCAGACGCCTTGGTTGGTGTCCGCATGGCCTTCTTCGGCATGAATCCTCCTCCACAAACAATGGATGGTCGGGCGGATTTGAACGTCTAACGGATCGGATCGTGCACGGTCACGAGTTTCGTCCCATCCGGAAATGTCCCTTCGACTTGGAACTCCTGAATCATCTCCGGCACGCCAGGCATGACGTCTTTGCGCGATAGCAGCGTGGTCCCATAGGTCATCAGTTCCGAGACGGACCTACCATCTCGAATGCCCTCGAGAATAGCGGCGGTTAGGTAGGCGACTGCTTCGGGATGGTTGAGCTTGAGTCCGCGTTTCTTGCGATCCGCAGCCAGCTGCCCTGCGGTGTAGATCAACAGTTTCTCCTGTTCTCTCGGGGTTAGATGCATACGTTCTCCTCTCTTCGGCAGACTGCTTGTGCATCTTTCATGATAGGAGAAAGGACGGAGGCTCTTTTCATTGCGTATCCTGCTGAAGAAATTCGTTACGAAGGGCCGAATGCTAGTCCACAATTTTTCCGACTGTCAAGCAGCACTGCGTGATTGGCTTCAACTGCGCACAACCTTCTCACCAGCCGGGCCCAGGGCGCTTTGGAACGCGGTCTTTCCCCAAGCGAGCATCATCCGTATCGTGCGCGTTCCGCGAGCACAGATAACGCCCAGCCAACCCATCCTTACACGGTCAAATGCTGGCGCACCATTTCCGCGCTCAACTCATCACTCTTGCCAGCCGCCACCACCGCCCCCTTGGCCATCACCACATACGTTTCCGCCAGCCTGGCAGCGAAATGAAGCCCCTGCTCAACCAACAGGATAGCGAACCGTCTAGACTTCTGGAACCCAATGATTACGTCTTCGATCTGATCGATGATCGAGGGCTGAATCCCTTCGGTCGGCTCATCGAGCAACAAGACTTTTGGATCTGACAATAGCCCGCGCCCGATCGCGAGCTGCTGCTGCTCGCCACCGCTCAACACCCCACCCGGCCGATCGAGAATCTGTCTGAGCTTGGGAAAGAGCTGAAAGACTTCCTCAAAGGCGGCCCGTTCCGAGTGGCCATTGGGGGACTGTGCGCGCGCCCAAAATCCCAGCTGGAGATTCTCCCGAACGGTCAGATGCGGAATGATTTCCCGTCCCTGCGGGACGTACACAAGCCCTTGCTTGACTCGCCGATCCGTGGGTTTCTTGGTGATGTCTGTCCCGGCAAATTTAATTTGCCCAGCCCGTGTCGGAAGCAGACCCATGATCGCCTTGAGCGTCGTTGTCTTCCCAACACCATTCCGTCCCATCAGACAGGTGACCTGGCCCGGTTCGACTTCAAATGACACGTCACGCAGGATGTGACTCTCGCCATAGTAGACGTTGAGCTTTTCAACTTGCAGCATCATTTATCGTTGCTCGCTGTTCGCATCTCGTTACTCGTATTTCGTCGTGTGCGAAATACGATCCCTTACGCATCACGTTTCACATCATTTAAGCATGCGCCACTTTCTGCCTACCCAAATAGATCTCACGCACCCGATCGTCTGCTTGAACTTTTTCAACCGTCCCTTCGCAGATCACCGTGCCTTCGTGAAGGACCGTGACCGTCCTGGCAATTTGCCGGACGAATTCCATGTCGTGCTCGATGACGACGATGGCATGTCTCTCCGCCAACGATTGGAGTAATCGCCCCGTTTGTTCGGTTTCTTTATCCGTCATGCCCGCAACCGGTTCATCAACTAGGAGAAGCAAGGGATCCTGGAGAATCACCATCCCGATCTCGAGCCATTGCTTTTGACCGTGCGAGAGCGACCCGGCCCGTATGTGCCTATGATCCCGAAGTCCGATGGCTTCGAGGTTCTGATCGATCCTTTCCCGCTCAGCCGTGGTAGATGTCCCCAGCAATGTCGGGAAGACGCCTCGACTCAGACGTTTCAAAGACAGATCGAGATTTTCCCAGACCGTCAAGTTGCCGTAGATCGAGGGTGCCTGGAACTTCCTCCCGATGCCAAGCTCCACAATCTCATCCTCACGTTTTCCGATGAGATCGATGTCCTTGCCGAATATGACACGGCCAGCAGCCGGCGTGGTCTTGCCGCAGATCACATCGAGCAAGGTCGTTTTGCCTGCCCCGTTCGGACCAATCACAACCCTCAACTCGTTGTAGTTGACAATAAAGTTGAGATTATTGAGCGCCTTAAAACCGTCGTAATCGACGATCACACCTTCCAGATAGATGATGGACCCTCGTTCGGTCATGTCACCGCTCTCCCTCCGGCACCGCGACCTCACTCACCCCTGATGGCATCGGTCGAAAAAGACTCTTGCCTTTCCTGAAGATTCCGACCAATCCGTCGGGAAACAACAGGACGACCAACACGAAAAGCCCACCGAGGATAACGGGCCAGAGTTCCGGGAAATAGTTCGTGAGCACACTTCGACCGTAATTCACGCTGATGGCTCCCAGCACTGCACCTGCCAGGCTTCCACGCCCGCCGACTGCAACCCAAATCACCATTTCCAGGGAGGGCAAGACGCCGATCTGCGCCGGGGTGATGATTCCAACCTGGGGCACATAGAGCATGCCCGCGAGCCCAGCCAGCGCCGCGGCGACAACGAACACGAACAACTTATAGGTCGCCGGTGTGTAGCCGGAAAACACGACGCGCTGTTCGCTGTCCCGCACGGCGATCAAGACCCTCCCCGCACGGGACTTGATGATCCATTGGCACAGCAGATAGGTGCCGCCAAGACATAAGACCGTCAACACATACAATGCCCGTTGGGTGCCGGGATCGGAGAGTCGGAAACCAAGTACTTGCTTGAAATCCGTCAACCCATTCGTGCCGCCGAGATTCGTTTCGTTCCGATTGAAGACCAGCCAGGCGACGAGCGCCAAGGCCTGTGTAATGATCGCGAAGTAAACGCCTTTGATGCGGCTCCTGAACGCGAGAAACCCGAACACCAAAGCGAACAGCGTCGGCACCAGGATCGCGCCGAGCATGGCGATGGGAAAACTGTAGAAGGGTTTCCAGAACAATGGCAGCGCTTTCACCTGGTTCCAGACCATGAAGTCCGGCAAATCGCTCCCGTAGACGCTTTCCTTCCCGATCGTCAACATGAGATGCATGCCCATGCAGTAGGCCCCGAGCCCAAAGAACACGCCTTGCCCCAGGCTCAAAATCCCCGTATAGCCCCAAATGAGATCGAGGCCCAGCGCCAGGATCGAGAAGGCGAGAAATTTTCCGAACCGATTGAGGCTGAAGTCGGACAGGTGCAGCCAAGAATCTTCCGGCGGCAGGACGTTCATGAGAGGCATCGCGACAAGCAGGACGAATCCCACTAGCCAGAAGGCAAGCCCCTCGCCACGATGAGCATGCAGCTCTGACTCTCTTAATTCCGTCATAAACTATTGTCTCGTCTTACCGGCTGCTCAAAATGGCCTTCCAACGAGGCCGAAGGCGGGAATGAACCGGCGGCGTACCCGCTGGGGTACGTTGAGGATTCGATCGAGCCGAGAACGCAGTTGGAGACCATTTTTCAGCAGCCGTTAGGAGTCGGCATGTCGTCCCTTGATCGCAAATAATCCTGAGGGGCGCCACTGGAGAAAGAGAATAACCAAGACGAGAATGAGCACTTTGCCGTAAACCGCTCCAAAGCTGGGCTCGAGCAACTTGTTCAACCCGCCGATGCCCAGTGAAGCGACGATCGTGCCTGCCAACTTCCCCACCCCCCCGGTGACTACCACCATGAATGAGTCGACAATATAGTTCTGGCCGAGACCGGGCTCCACATTCCCAATCAATGTCAGCGCCCACCCCGCGATGCCAGCCAATCCAGAGCCAAAAGCGAAGGTGTAGGCATCGACCTTTCTTGTGGGTATCCCTAGGCAAGCACTCATGTTCCGATTTTGGGTCACAGCTCGCACACGCAAACCCAGGTTGGACCGAAACAGCAGCAGGTAAATACCCACGACACAGACAATCGACAACCCGATAATGAAAATTCGGTTGTACGGAAGATAGACGCCAACCATTACCTGAGCTCCACCGCTCAACCACGGAGGGGCCACCACCGCCGTCAGGTCACCGAAATAGACCCGCGCGGCCTGCATCAATACTAGGCTCACCCCCCAGGTCGCTAACATGGTTTCCAGTGGGCGCCCATACAGGAATCGAATGACCGTCGCTTCAAGCAGTAACCCGCACGCGGCCGCGGCGAGAAAGGAGATCGGCATGGCCAGCAAAAAGTACGAATCGAACAGGGATGGCGAGAGATAGGCTCTAAACAGTTCTTGTGTCACGAACGTGGCGTAGGCCCCGACCATCATCAGCTCGCCATGGGCCATATTGATGACGCCCATGAGTCCGAACACGATGGCTAATCCGAGCGACATAATGAGGAGAATCGAACTCAGACTAATGCCGCGAAAAATCGTTTCGATCGCGCTTGACCAGGCGGCCCACGTCTCAATACGTTCAATCGAGGCCTCAGCAACTTTCGCCAAACTTTTTTGTTTCTCAGTTGCCTCGGCGAGGTTGCCAGCGGCGACTAACTCTTTCAATCTTGGCGCGGCATTCTGGCTGCGGAGCTCGCCGAGTTTCTCCGCCGCGGTCATCTTAACGAATGAGTTATCTGAGTCGAGACTCAGCAGGGCCCCTGATTCCTCCATGGTGTAGCGAACCCACTTGTTTGGTTCTTTCGTCGCGGCCTCTTCCAACCATGCAATCGCGACGGCCCGTGCCATCGTGCCGAGATCCGTGGCCGCCGACCGCCGGACAGCAGGATCTGCGCTTGAGAGATTCGCCCGATTCCTGAGCAGGTCCATCACCGGCTTGATGGCTTGCCGCGTCGTGCGATCCGCGTTGGCACGAAGCTCTTCCA
>Ga0187846_10002451_pt1 | contig 10131 bp, 9 predicted proteins | sample TC_taG_FD_161473 | JGI IMG/M metagenome (GOLD analysis project Ga0187846, IMG submission 161473) | Biofilm microbial communities from the roof of an iron ore cave, State of Minas Gerais, Brazil - TC_06 Biofilm (v2) | ecosystem: Environmental > Terrestrial > Deep subsurface > Cave > Wall biofilm ... | reverse complement strand
TCGGTGGTCGTAGAAGCCTGAGTGTTGGAGAAGTTTCCCGGGCTGAAGATCGTATCGGCCGAGAATGACGTCGGCTGGATGCCTTATTTCATGTACCGGCTGGATACTGTACAGAACCGCCTCGGGGCGGTAGGCGGACTGAAGCTGCCGATGCGGGCGAGCGAGTATATCAAGCGGCAGGTCTTCGCGACCTTCATTTCCGACCCGGTGTTCGTCGATTCGCTCCATCGTTATGGCCCAGATAACATCATGTGGTCGTCCGATTACCCACATACGGCGGCGACATTCCCACGCTCGCAGGAAATCGTGGCGAAGAGGTTCGGCAATCTGCCGGAAACCGAACGGCGCAAAATCGTGCACGACACCGCCGCTAAACTGTATGGACTGAACTAGCGAGAGCGGTTTAGAGACACAGGAAGGCACAGGAGTTCATTACTGCTCCTGTGCTTTTTCTTTTACTGGAGGAGGCTTGGTATGTCGGTCGCAGACTTCGCCGATCCGGCAAAAATTCACGGTTACCATGCTCACATTTATTACGATGGGGGCTCGCGTGCGACCGCCGCACGCTTGCGTGAAGTTATCGAGCAAAGCTTCGAGGTCGTGATGGGACGCTGGCGCGACGAGCCTGTCGGTCCACATCCGCAGTCGATGTACCAGGTCAAGTTCAACCCCGGCGAATTCGCCCGTATCGTCCCCTGGCTGATGCTCAATCGGAATGGACTGACTATTTTAGTGCACCCGGAAACCGACAACGCCTTCTTGGATCACGCCGAAAATGCGTTGTGGCTGGGACAAAAGCTCAATTTGCGCCTGGACATCCTCAGGTAACCAAACCGCGAACCCACAGCGGCGACCAGGGCCGACTTGTTGCCATCGCTACAGGACTGGGCGGGCACTCGTCACGACGATTGCAATGGATGCGCTTGGCGAAATTCGTTCGCCACCGCCGCCATGGTCTTGAACGTTACGCCATCGCGTTCGCGAATGTGCTGCACCAGCCGTTCGAGCATCAACAAGCGATGGCCGCGCCCGACGGCTTGCGGATGCATTGTCAGAATGAAAACACCCTGTCCCAACCGCTCATACAGGTAGTCAAAATCCCCAGCCCAAATTTCGTATACATGAGAAGGCGAGGCGAGTCCTGGATTGACGCCGTTACGAGTCCAAACATGTTCGAAGATAGGAAAGTCGTCGAGACCCCACGTGAATGGCAATTCTACCAGTTGGGTCTGGCGGCCCCATACGAAGGGCCCGTCGCTTGGGGCTTGATCGCCGACGCGGCAATAATAGGGTGAGAAATCCTGGCCCATCATGCTGCTGTCGTACAGAAAATTGCGCTTGAGCAGACAATCCAGCGTACTCGGCATCAGCCCTGCAGCAGGAGAGCGATAGCCGATGGGCCGCTTACCGGTAATGCGCTCCAGGGCGGCCGACGCGCGGTCGAAATCATGAGCCTCGTCGGCGGCGGTTTTGGGCCGTTCATGAAAATAACCATGATGGCCGATCTCGTGACCGGCCTGCGCAATCTTTTCGACTGTCTGCGTAAACGCGTCCGCGGTGTGGCCGGGCACAAACCAGGTCGCCTGTATTCCCCAATCACGCAACATCGCAAGTAATCGAATAGCGCCAACGTTGCCAAACTCGCCACGTGAAAGCGCACTAGGCGAGCGAGCGTGGAACGTACCGAGCCATACCGAAATCGCGTCGAAATCGAAGGTGAGGCATACGTCGATTTTTTTCACAGTTACTGACCCCTGTAAGCCGGATAAATGTGTGATGCGATTGTCGTTCTGACGAGCACTTCCCGCAACCACTCGTATTCAGATTCGCCGCCGACGCCAGCCAAGGGCTCATGCGACATCCCGGCAGCGCGTAGGTTGAGGCTCATCGAAGCCACCAGCCGAGCATCACTTGCGCCAGTAATTCCCTTGACAGCCGCGGCAACCATGTTGTAAGCCGTTCGAGAATTGAACGTCGGGACCACCGTGTCTTACTTGAAGGAGATCGCCTCGCAGTGCGACGCGCGCTGCGCCTGCCACATGATCCAGATCAAGTCTTGCAGCCGTTAGGGTGAGCTAAACTGAGAACACAGTAAGGCAAGGGCAATTTGAACCGCAAGCGTACGAGAATACAAATCACGATTCTTTTGGCTGTAAGTATGGCGCTGATGGGCATACGCACCATGTCAGCCTTGGGCGCCACTGAGGGACAGGTCAGACAAGCGGCGCCGCCCTGGCTCTCGTTATTCGGCGCAGCCGTCAAACCTGACGGCAGCATATATATAGTCGGCTCAAAGGCGTTGCTGCTGACTTCGACGGATCATGGCAAGACGTGGATCGAGCAAACACTCAAAGAGCGACAGGGTTCGGCGCTGTTCCAGGATCGCGATCTTTACTCGATTCGGTTTACGCCCGATGGCAAGGCGGCGTGGATAGTCGGTGAAGAGGGTACTATCCTTTACAGCAATGATGGCGGCAAGACATGGACTAAACAGCACTCAGGCACGACGAAGAACCTCTTCAAAGTGGCGGTGATAGATGCGCAAACCGCTGCCGCGGTCGGCGCCGACGGCACCCTTTTGCATACCACTGATGCTGGTGCTCATTGGCAAAGTGCGAAATCGCCTAAACTGATCACGCTATTTGATGTGGCCTTTAACGATAAAGAGAACGGCTGGGCCGCTGGCGAATTTTCAACCATTTTGGCAACCAAAGACGGCGGTCAAACCTGGACAGTGGCTGCCGGAGGCAACACGGGCGACTTCACTATCGGACCCTTCTTCACGCTTACCTTCAGCGACCTGCAACACGCCGTTGCGGCTGGACTCGCGGGCGAGTTATCGGTGACCGACGATGGCGGGAAGACGTGGAAGCCAGCCAAGTTACCGGACCAGGTCGGCACTTACGTGCTGGCGGAAGATCCGACCAGCAAAAAACTATGGATCGGCGGAACCGGTGGTAAAATGTTCGTCCAGAATCCCGGCGGTCAATGGCAAGAAGCGCCACGCACCACCTTCCATGACCTGACTGATATGGCGTTTGCGGGCAACCAGGGCGTTGCGGTCGGTTTGAATGGTACCATCCTCCTGACGCAAAATGCAGGCGAGCAATGGCAAGTAGTTCAGTAAGACTGACATCGCTGCGAATTGGGGATTTCGTCATCCGCTTCCGGGCAATCATCGGCGCGATACTGCTCGGTATCAGCGCGATGGCGCTCTACTACTGCACTCGAGTCACAATCCGCACCAACTTCGACGATTTTTTTCCGTCTTATCACCCTGACGTGCAGCTCTATCAGAAATGGCACCGGTACGGCGGTGCTCAGACGCTCTCGGTGATGATCCAGGTACGGCATGGCGATATTTTCAACTACGACACGCTCTCCAAGATCCAGGGTATTCAGCGCGACGTCGACAAATTGCCGGGTGTCGACCATAACGAGGTTCTGTCAATTGCTTCGTATCGCGTCAGTTTCTCTGAGACCACGCCCGGCTCGCTTACAATCAAGCCGTTCATGTTCCCTAACGTACCGAAGACGCAGGAAGGCATTGACGCCCTCAGCAAGAACATCATGGCCAACCGGGCCAATATCAGTCAGTACGTCAGTGCAGACAACAAGAGCGCCTTGGTTTCCGCTTCATTCAACGAACGCGGTCTCGATTATCGGCAGTTGTTCTACCAGGTCCGAGATATCGTCAAGAATTACGAAGATGCCAACAACGAGATCTTCGTCTCAGGCGAGCCGATGGTGCGCGGCTACGGCTACTATTACACGCCTCGCCTAATAATCCTGTTCGTCGCAGCGCTCGGGGTTATGATTTTCATCCTGTGGACGACCGGCAGTCAGCGCAGCCGCTGGTGGGCTCCGATCGTCACCGGTGCCTTATCCGCTGCTTGGGGGCTCGGGTTCGTGGGACTGATGGGTTATGACTTTGACCCCGTCATGCTGGTCATTCCGTTCATACTGACGGCCCGTGACATGAGCCACGGAATTCAGTGGCAGGGACGCTATCACAACGAACTCGATCGCCTCGGCGATAAGATGGCGGCGTGCGCTGCCACCACCGACTTCATGTTGCCGCCGGGCCTGCTGTCGATTCTGGCCGATGTGAGCGGGATCATCTTCATCTCTTTCGGCGGGATTCCGGTGCTCCAGCACATAGCGTTAGCCGGTACCGTTTGGTTGTTCGGTAGCCTCACGATGGTCTTTATCTTCCAGCCCATTTTGATGAGCTATCTTGGGGTACCCGAAGTCCGGCACCGGAGAGTGCGGACAACCAGAAGCCAATCGACGCAGCGGATTGTGGATGGGTTGGATTGGATCGTCCACATCCCGACCCGTCCTGGAGCACTGCGCAAGGCGCTTCTCTGGGGTTCAGGGATCTTCCTCGTCTACGGCATTGTTTCGGGCCTCGATTCCAAAATCGGTTATTCCACGCCCGGCACACCGCTGTATCTGCCCAGAGCCAAAGTCAACCAGGATATCGCTGCAGTGGGCAGGAAATTCCCCTTGGAAGATGGCTGGGTAATCCTCACCACGCCGGCATATCCCAGCGAGCAGTCGGTACTAGGACCTAGAGTGTTGAGGATGATGACTGACCTGCGTTCCTACCTTTTCAATGACCCCAAGGTGGGGCAGGTGGTTGCTTTCTCCTCGACGGTGTCCGATTCGTTCAACGAAATGTTCCACTATGGTTATCCGAAATATCTTTCGGTGCCGGACTCGCTCGAAATGTCGGGTAATCTGTGGTTCCTCTTCCTCAACGGCTCAGCACCCGGCGAACTTGAGCGGTTCATCTCCAATCGCTCGAATAACGACACCTGTATTCGGGTACTGTTGCGCGACCATACCTACGATACACTCAACGATATCCGCGCCGAAATCGCTAAATTTGTCCGGGAGCGGGTAACACCTGATCCGAACCTAAACCAGGTCGAAGTTCATTTTTTGGCCGGCATCGCGGGTTTGTACCTGGCAGCGAATGATGTCCTCAAACAGTTGGATTTCCTCAATATTTCGTTCGTGCTGTCGGTGGTGTGGCTGTTCTGCGTGATTTCGTTCCGTTCTTTCGTCGCCGGCTTCATGTTCTTGTTCGCCTGCGTGCTGGCGAACTTCGGGGCTTTCATCTATATGAACGCCCGCGGCATCGGCCTCACCATTGATACAATTCCGGTGATCTCGCTTGGGATAGGCCTCGGCGTGGACTATGGCATATATATGGTTTCGCGTATTCGGGATGAAGTGATGGGAGGGATGAACGTCGATGACGCGATCGTGCTTGCATTTAAGAGCACTGGCGTCGCGGTATTCAATACCTTCCTCGTGATGATCGGAGGCATTATTCCCTGGGTGTTCTCACCACTGCTCTTCCACAGCGAGATGAGCACACTGCTGATCTTCCTGATGGCGACCAACATGGTCGCGGGCGTCATTGTCTTGCCATGTTTCCTGTCATGGGCGCGTCCGAAGTTTGTTTTTGGCGGCAAGTCAATGATTCGAGAGCGTGAGCTAAGGGCCGCAGCTTCCTAATTCTTTTTTCTTATCCGTTGGCTAACCCGAAAACGGCGGTCGGCGATAATGCTCTCCTCGCGCGCCGCCCTTCCTGAGAGCGGATCTGGTGTGTGGACATGGCTTGAAAGCTCGCAAACCGGCCTGCCGAAAAAGTAGCATCCTGCTTTTTTCGTCTTGCGAAGTTAAGAATATTGCGCAAGCCTGAGACGAAGAGAATTGGTGAGCCAGCGGTTACCAACGTTCTTCTGGAGAGGAACTAACTTAGCCGGACCAAATCTCTATGGCCGATAACGCGAGGAGGGGTCGATCAGATGCTTCGTAAGGCGATGGTGTTGTTGGTGTGCCTGACGTTCTCGGCACCCCTGCTAGGCTGCCGCGGGAAGACCGCACAATTCGATCCGGCGCTAGCTCGTGACTTTTTCCCTCTTGCCCCGGATAGCGTCTGGACCTATAGGGTCAACAGTAAGAGCCAGCGCACCACCTACGTGGTGACCGATAAGGCGATAGGCGAGAAGTACGTGCCGTCGCTCAACATAACCGGGGAGGTAGTGGAAGAGTTTTACAACATGGATCGCGGCGGCACGCGTCCGATCGTCTACATAACCAAAGACGGCTATTGGACCCGCTTGTCCGGACTTGACTATTCGAAGGAAGACATCGAAGCGCCGGCCTGGGGACGATCCGAGGAAGGCGAGTTCATGCCAGCGATCCTGATGCCGGGTATCAACTGGAACAGCCAGATATTTCCATTTGGGCACATGCCGGGTTCATTCTACATTCGCCAACTGCACCACACTTTCTTCGAGTCGGCCGACGTCGTGGTACCGGCCGGTCATTTTGCGGGGTGCATGCGGATCGAAACCGAGGCACTGTACCAAGGTGGCTCCTATGCAAAATTCAGAAAACCGCTCCGCCTGGTCTACGAAGATTACTACGCGCCGCATGTCGGTCTTGTCAAAACAACAGCTCTCCAAAGCACAATTCATGGACCTGAGGTGGAGCGGGTGGAACTCATAAGGTTCCTGGCACCTCAGACGTCCAGCGCGTCGAAGTCCCACTCTGCCGAAGCCGATGGGGGCGCAGCAACTGGCCACTAATATCACAAATAGCTAACACGCGCGGCTGCTTAGCGCTTGCTAGTGCGAACTTTGCAGCTATTCAATAATCCTGAAATCGGCTTGCAAATCAATTGGCTTTGCTGCAATTTCTCGGCAGGGTTTCCGATATGCTTCTCGCGTCGTCGGCATTGCTTAGGGACCGATCGCTTCTGATCGGTCAAACCGCAGGTAGAAAAGCGCAGCCGGTGAGCTGAGGCCCAGCGACCGCTGGCCGAGCCCTGGTGAGCCGAAGCGCCGAGCAGGGCCGAGGGGCAGCCGAAGGGTCATGAGTCTGCGACGTGCGCATCAACACTAGCCGGAGTGGAGCGTAGGCGAGCCGAGGCGCAGCGTTAGCGGCCGAGCCCTGAGCGCAGCCGAAGGGTCAGGAGTCTGCGACGTGCGCATCAAAAGGAGATTCCAGTGCGAACGGCTACATTGGGAATAGTCGCATTGGTCGGCCTCTTCAGCGTTTCGGTGCCAGCATGCAAAAGCGCACCGTGGCCGGCTGATCCGTCCTCGGTTTTCTTTCCACTCAAGCCCAATATGATGTGGATGTACCGGGTGCAGAGCAAGAGCCAGCAGCGCGAGTACGTCGTTACCGACACCGTGGTAGGCGAGCGATACGTGCCTGCCTTAAAGCTGACCGGAGCGGTAGTCCAGGAATTCTACAATCTCGACCGCGCCGGCCTGCGCCCGATCATCTATATCCAAAAGGGCGGTTATCTGACTCGCTTGTCGGGTCTCGACTATGTGAAGGATGAAATCACGCCACCGGCATGGGGTCGTGCCATCGAGGAAGATTTTTTGCCCGAGCGGCTAAGCCCAGATACGATTTGGCAAAATAAACTCTTTCCCTACGGAAAATTACCTGGCGGTTTCGATGTGGCGCAAAGTCATAGAAGCTTCAGGGAAATGCGCACGGTCGCTGTTCCCGCCGGACGTTACGCCGGCTGTATCCGGATTGAAACTCTCGCACAGTACGAAGGTGAAGCGTACTCTCGTAGGCGTGACGTTTTGAAGCTGGCCTACGAAGATTGGTACGCTCCCAACATTGGTCTAGTTCGCACGATCGCTTACCAAGGCGGGCCAAGCGGCCCCGAAATGGAACGTGTCGAACTGCTCCGGTTCGATGCCGACGTGAAGTCCACCTCGGCAGCGAAAGGCCCTTGAAAGAACTCATGAACAATTGAGCACGAACAGGCGCCATGATTGTGGAACGGCCCCGTCATCGGGCGATACCTCACCGGATGTCACGATCCTTGAGGATGGGCTGAGTCTTTGGGGTGCGGCGATGCGGCCTCAGCTCCACCCGCGGATCCTTTGCCTTCGACTTTGTTGTAGATGATGGCGACCGCGTCGATATAGAGCCCGTTGTGTCCAGCTTCTCCGATGACCCGAGTGTGTTCCATCTCCTTGATGTACTCACCTTGACCAGCATAGACATTCTGTTGCGTGGTCTCATTTAGCTGCTCGTTGGGAGAGGCCTGGTAAAGGAGCTGTTTAACATCCTGGTGGGTGCTGTTGAGGAGTACCAGCGCATCTGCACCCGTCTCGCATGCTTTGCGCCTTAAGGCAGGCAAAACATCATCCTCAGTGTCTTTCAGATCGGCCCAAGCCTCGACAATCGCCACTTGCGTATAGGTTCCTGTGGGCATCGTTTGGAGGACCGGTATCGTGCAGCCAGGATCCTTGGCCGCGTTTACGTAAGGAGCGAGCTGAGTGACGGAGACTTGCATTGGTGTCCGTTGGGTTGAGCATGCGCCTACGTTGATGGCGAGGGCCACATACAGAGCTGCAACCAAGGCCGCGGGCATGTTTCGTTCAAAACGCAGTTTTAATGAGTTCGCTCTAGCCTTCTTGAGTTGCATCGCAAGCTCGCCTCGAAGTCGCCTATCGCGTCGTGAGCTGATATCATCGCAAATCCCTCTAAGCCCTGAGATCACGAAGCGTATAGCGAGCCATTTCGTACTTACAATAAGTTGAACTGTAGGAGCAGTTTCGGCCGATCCGCGTTATCACTTGGACTGCGCCTTGCGCAAAGGAGTAGAATTCGAGCATGGGGCGATTCATCCAGCTCAGCTTTGCTTTTTGCTTCGCCATTTCAATGACAATAGCGCAAGTATCTGCCTCCGTTGCACAAACATCGTCGACCTACCCGGGTTCGGGGTCAGATGAGACGAGCGCCTACACCCGCGCGTCCCCCGATTCCCATTTTGACGCTGGTGGCTACACACCAGACCAAAACGAAAGCCGGACGTTAACTGAATACTTGAAGCAACGTAAGCTACCACTCGTGGGTGCACAAGTTTTGCGCGCGTCGGATGGGCGCCGCAGGGTTGTGCTGTATGGATTCGTCGGCTCAGATTTTGGCAAAGCGGACGCCGTACAAAAAGCCCAGACCTTTCTGCATGATTCGAGTGTCGAGGTAGACAATCGCATTAACGTGCGCCCGGAACTGTTGGCGTCGAATCGTCCATCGGGTGCTGCGCTCGGTAATCCAGATTCCGCGTCTCCCTCGGCATCCGGTTCCACCTCAAATTCAGAAAGCTCATATTCACCCGATTCTTCCGCGTATCCAGGTCCAGAGAGTTACAAGGCTCAACAAGCCAGCCCCTACATGCAACAGCTCACCTCGATGATGCCGTTGATCGCTCTATTGGGCGCGCTAGGAATGAGCATGGCAGGAGGCAGTAGCGGCTTCTCCTTCGGTTCGAGTCCGCTTGGAGGCTCGCCCTTTGGCAGTCCCTATTCGTCGCCTTACGGACCTTCTTATGGTTCGCCATACGGCAGTTCCCCTTTTGGAGCTTCACCGTATGGCCGTTCTCCATACGGGGGTTCTCCCTATGGAAATTCACCGTACGGTTCAGCGCCCTACCCTTATCCCTGATTAAGTGCGCGCGCTGAAGAATGCTCGAATATCCTCGGCGAGCAGTTCGGGCTCTTCCATTGCCGCAAAATGGCCCCCCCGGGGCATTACTGTCCATCTTTGAATATTGAATGCCGCTTCGGCCCAGCGGCGCGGCGGCCGCAAAATCTCGGCGGGAAAAATCGCCGCACCAGTCGGTGTTTCGATCCGTTTCTTGGGATCAGGCCGCCAGGGATGATGGCGGGATTCATAGTAAAGACGCGTGGATGAGTTGATCGACTCAGTCACCCAGTAGATCGTTACATTCGTGAGTAGTTGGTCCTTGCTGAAACGGCGCTCGACTTCGCCGCCACAGTCGCTCCACGTACGGAATTTTTCGACGATCCACGCAGCGAGTCCAGCCGGCGAATCGCTTAATGCATAGGCCAATGTTTGCGGTTTGGTACCCTGAATCCATTGGTAACCGCTTTCCTCACGCCGGAAACGATCCATATCGGCCAGGAAGATCTTTTCTTCTTCGGTTAGCTCGCTTTCCTCGCGTTCACGCCCACCAACGAAAACCGAGTTGAGATGGATCCCGTAGAGGCTGTCGCCGTGAACCTCTCCCAGCCGCGAGGTAACGCCGGCTCCCCAATCACCACCCTGCGCCGCATAACG
>Ga0187846_10002450_pt1 | contig 10133 bp, 9 predicted proteins | sample TC_taG_FD_161473 | JGI IMG/M metagenome (GOLD analysis project Ga0187846, IMG submission 161473) | Biofilm microbial communities from the roof of an iron ore cave, State of Minas Gerais, Brazil - TC_06 Biofilm (v2) | ecosystem: Environmental > Terrestrial > Deep subsurface > Cave > Wall biofilm ... | reverse complement strand
CAACCAGAGGTCACTCGCGTCCTTGACTCCGCACATTTCTTTCAGCGACACCCGGCGCACAACTCCAGGCGCGAAGTTGGCGGCAACTTTCTTTGCGAATTCTTCGCCAGCATCGTCTGGGTCTGCAAACACCCAGATAACCTTTGCGGCGCTGATGCACTTCAACTGTTTGTATTCGGGTCGCCAGTGGCCGCCTGAGAAGCCTAGGGCTGGGTAACCGAGAAAACTTAGCACTTGTTGGTTGCTCTCACCCTCGACAAAGCAAAGCGTCTCCCGTGGCTGTCCTGCGGCGGCAAATCCTTCAATCGTGTTGAGAAAATTTCCGCCGTAAATGTATTCTTTGCTGCCTTTCTCCCACTCTCGTTTGTCACCGCTCATTCCCCAGCGCCACTTCGTTCCCGTTATCGTCTTGCCATCCTCTTTGACGTAAGGAAAAGCGACTGCGGACTCAAGTGGGTAGTAGGGATGTTTCGCGTCTCGCACACCATAGAATTGCTTGAGCCAATTACATGGCAGGTGCTTCGCCATAGCGTAGTCAAGCAGAGTCATTCCCTTGCCGGGCGGGGGCGGGTCTTTTCGTCTTTTTGAAGTGGGGCTAGGGTATCTAGCGGTTGTTTCGCTGCTCATGGGTTGTTTCCCTCGCTTGCGGTTTTTCAGTGTACTCACGCCGGATGAGTTCGGCGCGTCCAGCGTAGAAAGTTATTTCGACTTTGCCGAAGACGCGGCCTTTCTCGAATTCGTCAACTAGCTCCTGCAATCTCTTGAGCAGTTCACTTTTTGTCATCGTTCCATCTCCGCGCTACGGGCGCAGCAGCTTCCGGCGCGTTGTCGTTAGCTACCTGATCGTCAGCGGCAGCCTGCTCCAAGATAGCCGAAAAAATGGCTTGCTTATAGCTCCGTGCAAGTCCTCGTCCCACTTTCGCATTGAATTGCTTTCGCTGGTGGTCCCTTTCGAGTATGTCCGCCGCAATAATAATGGCGAAGCAGGGCAGCCCGTAAAGTTCCGCAAGCACCGTGTGTTGGATTCTTTGGCCTAGGAGCCACGGGAAACGCTTCACGGATTCCGGACGAAATTCGACACCATTAAGCGCAACGGCGGGTAGGGATTTTTCATCGCACAGTCCAATTAAAACTTTGGCTACATGCAAAAACTTCTGTTCGCCGCAGTGTTGGCGATAAGTCATCTCTGGAGACACGCTTCGCAGGAAGGCGCGGCTCTCATCGGTTAAGAAACTCGGTCGCCCTTTTTTGCGAACGTTCGCGGAAAGTCTGGCATCGGGCCGCCCTTTTTTGCGAACGTTCGTCAAAAGTTTGGCATCGTCCGTCAGCGCGGCGGTTGGGTCTAGGGTCTGGCTCTCACTCACCGAGGTTTTGGCTCCTAACTCCAACCTAGCTTTACCATCACAGGTCAAGGGCGCGCTGAGGATAGGTAACAAAGCGTGCGGCCCCCCGATGCCTTCCCGCGTTGTCATCTTGCAGGACTATGCTCGGGAAGGGCTGGCTGAGATGAAACAGGGGTCTTTAATGGACGTTTGCGCCTCTCTAGGCTGCCGAAGCGGACCACCCGAAGCGGGACGCGCCAGCGCCTCGAAGACTCGCTGCTTCCATCCAAGGACGCCCCGTACCGTTTCTCCATCCTCGCGGCCATCGCGGGCCACGCATGGACGCAGATATGCGCCAGTTGCTCCATGTAGTCCAGGCGCACGATTACTTCAGCCTCTTCTTTGATTCGTTTCATACCGCACCCGCTTTCTGACGTGCGACGTAGGCATCCAGATCATGCACGTCGAAAACGATTTTTCGGCCCAAGCGCACATACGGAACGGCTTGGCTGTAAACTAATGCCCTAATGAACCAGACCGAGGCGGACAAGTATCGTGCTGCGTCGCGGACTGTCAGATAACGCGGCGGTAGAGTGGGAACTACTTCAGGGGATTTCTTGATTTGCTTTCGGGACACGGGACACACCTTGCAATGGCGGATTTGCAAGGCGGGCCTTGCCAGTGGCCCGTGTGCCCCGTTCTTATCAGCCAGGGGGCGTCTCAGTGGGAACGGTCAGCGTTGTGTTCTCGCTGGCCGTGGTCTAAAGGACAGTGTTTACGGCTGGCGGGGTTGGTTTTCAGCTATCGCCTTCAGGGCAGCCCCTCGTACCCCGCTGGGGCTTCGTACCGCTGGCCCGGACGTGCTTCCAGCGTGCAATGAATGTACAGCAAGTTTCGACGCTTTGTCAAAGCTAGATACAGTACTCTATTAGTAGTGGTGTGTCTCCAACCAAACACAAGTCATTTTCCGACAACTCTGCCTTTGCTCTTGCCCCAACTTTCTAGGATAATCTAGCAACCACGGGAGGACGCCATGAGAACACGCGGAACAGGCCGGGTCTACCGTCCAAAAAATTGCCGCTTCTGGTATTTCCAGTATTGGCAGGATGGCAAGCAGTTTCGGGTTTCTTCTCACTCAACATTGAAGTCTGGGGCGGAAATGAAGCTGCGCGCAGCCCTGCACAGTCGGGATACGGGACGCATGCCGGTGCAAGAGCAGCGCAAGATTACCTATGCCGACATTCGAGCGGGTCTGCTCGACTCTTACGCGACGTTGAAACGCAAGTCACTCCAAGCCGTCGCCGATGATGCCTCGGAAACCGTCTGGGGTCTATCGCCACTCGACCGCTTCTTTGGCTACCCGAAGCGGAAAGTCCTTGCAGTGGACATCAGCAATAAGACCGCGCAGGACTTCATCCGCACGCGACGTGAAGAAGGGGTCAGCGACGCAACCATCCGTGGCTCACTAGCCCTGCTCAAACGCATGTTGCGTATCGCCGTGGCCGAACGCAAGCTAGAAGTCGTGCCGATGCTCACTCTGCCCCCTGCTCCCCCGGCCAAGGATGACTTCATCCGTGAAGACCAACTGCACAGTCTGCTTGCTGAGTTGCCCGAACGAGCGCATCCGTTCATCATCTTCTTGTTCTATCAGGGTACGCGGTCGGGCGAAGCCTCAGACATTCGCTGGCATCAGATTGACCTAGCCAAGCGAACCTATGCCCCCGATGCGCTCAAGAATAAAACGGGTGATGCTCGTTTCCGGGCGCTGCATCCTGCCGTGGTAGAATGCCTGCGAGCACTGCGGGGCGATGCGAGTGGCGGCGATCCCGTGTTTGACACAACAAACGGTTTCAAGTCGTTTCGCCGTGTTTGCTTCAAACTCAAGCTGGGTCGCAAGGCGTGGCAGTGTAACAACTGCCGGGGCGAAGCCAATGGCACAGCGAAGACGAAACCCGCTCCCGTTTGCTCGAATCCTGATTGCCCCTGCAATGGTGTGCCGATGAAATACGAGTACACAGGTCTTACGCTTCACGGCCTGCGGCGGTCCTGTGTCGTGTACTACCGTGAACACGGGATGAGTGATGGTGAGATTCGCCGCATCACGGGACACCAATCGCTCGAAGTTTTCAACGCGTATAACGTAATTGACCTTCGAGCGCAGCAAGCAGCGATGCAGCGGGTCCTGGCGGCGAGTTTGGGGCAAAGTACGGGGCAAAGTAGAATGCTGCCTGCTCCGCGGCATCGTAACTAGTTGATTGTAAAAGGATTCCGGGGTCGGCTAATGGTAGGCCACCAGACTTTGGATCTGGCTATCCTGGTTCGAGTCCAGGCCCCGGAGCCATCCTGCGCTGAAGCTACTGATGGCAGGCCATCCGTTTCAAAATGAATTGCCTTAGCAACTCCCTGCGATCCATTCCAATGAATTACCCTGGCAGCCCTGTTTTCTTTCGATTCTTGCCAGACTGCCGCCGTTCTCTCCAGGGAGGTAAACCTCCAGTCCGCTCTCCGCATCCCATAATTGTAGAGCCTTGAGAATCGAGTCACTGGACCGGCCCTTGCGGAGATGCTATTTGGGGGTAGAATGATGGCGCCCAAAGGTCAGCCCGTCACCTCGTATGAACTTTGAATGCATATCGCGGTTCCCACGCAAGCAAATCCTAAGACAAGGTGAATGAGAATGCGCAGCATGCTATCCATTCGCGGTTTGTTTTTCGCACTGGCTTTGTCCGGGCTCGTGATGCTCGCTCTGCCGGCCCCATCAGCCGCGCAGGTTGTTATATCGGTTTCGTTCGGCCCGCCGGCGCTGCCGGTGTACGTGCAGCCTCCGATTCCTGCTCCGGGCTACATCTGGGTGCCGGGTTACTGGGCCTGGGATTCCGATGAGGATGACTACTACTGGGTCCCTGGGACATGGGTGATTCCGCCCCAAGTCGGATTCCTGTGGACTCCCGGCTATTGGGGCTGGAACGGCGGCGGCGTGTTTATCTTTCACCGCGGTTATTGGGGCCCCGTAGTCGGGTTCTATGGCGGCATCTGCTATGGCTACGGCTATGGGGGTGTCGGCTATGAAGGCGGCTATTGGAATCATGGCGCCTTCTACTACAACCGAACAGTGAACAACATCACCAACGTAAACATCACCAACGTTTACAACAAGACGGTCATCAACAACACCACGATAAACAACGTGAGCTACAACGGAGGCGCCGGCGGAACCACAGCCCGCCCAACCGCTGAGGAGGAAACGGCCGCCCGCGAGCGGCACATTGAGCCAACGTCAGCACAGCTAGAGCACGAGCATACCGCCAGCACCAACCGCGCTCTCTTCGCGTCGCAGAACCATGGCAAGCCTTCGATCGCGGCGACGCCCAAGCCGGGAGCATTCAACGAGCACGGGGTCGTGTCTTCCGAGAAAGCCGGGGCGCCTTATAACCCTCCTCCCAATCGTGGCCGCGCTCACGAAGGAGAAGCCAATACGAAGATGGGTTCCGCGGCGGGAGCCGCGGCTCAGCCTCATCCGAACCCTGCGGTTCATCCTAGAGACCTTCCTCCGTTTGCTCATCCAAACGCTCCCAACACGGGGAACCCAAGACTGGATCAGAAATACCAGCAACAACAGGACAAGCTACAGGCAAAGCAGGAACAGGAACGACAAAAACTGCAGCAGAAGCAGGACCAGGAACATCAGCGGCTGAATCAACAAAAGACCAATGAAGCAAGACAACAGCAGGTCGAGCAAAGGCATCAGCAACAAACGCAACAATTGCAAGAGAAGCACAACCAGCAGGTGCAGAACTTACAGAGGAAGCAGCAGCCACCTCCACCGAAAAACCAGGGCAGGCCTCCGAAGTAGGAGCGCGGACGCTACAAGAGAAGCAGCGGTTCTCGCGCTTCTGCGCGCACACCTATCGGAGCCACATTCCGAACGAAGTCCGGATCAATGACGCCTGATTCCGGCTTCATCCTGCGTGCGCCCACCTTACACCCATAGCCAGAGGCTGACACGCGCCTGAGGCGCGGAGTTAAAGACATTTATCAAGAAGTGAGATAAGCTCTCGACTACGCTTCAGCCATGAGGAGACAAGCATGGCGTCCATCTTGAAAGGACATTGCGCGCGGCAGCGCGGCTGGGCTTTGCTGCTCGGTGTCCTATGCATTCTGAGCGGGGCGCCGGCAAGCTTCGCGCAGCAAGCCGAGATTGACTCGCTCGCCTCGCGGGTCGCGCAAGAAATCGCTAAAACAGGGAAGAAGAACGTCGCCGTTGCAGACTTTGTAGGCGTGAATGGCAAGAGCGTGCCACTTGGGACTTGGCTCGCGGACCAATTCTCCGCTGCGCTAGCGAAAGCGGACCCCAACCTCGAAATCATCGACCGCGCCAAGGTGAAAGCGGCGCTCCAAGCACAGCCGCTGCTCTCAAGGGATTCTTACGCGCCAGATCCTAAGGCGGCAAAGCGCACGTGCAAATCCATCGGTGCAGAGATTCTTGTGAAAGGAACTCTGGGTCCCGCGGGAAAGGCAGTAGGTATTACTCTCAATTCCTTCGACTGCTTACACTCCGCGAAGCTTCTCGGCTCTGCAGTTGCAGGGAAGATCCCGCTCCGTCAGGAGATGGAAACGTTGCTGCCTGAGTCGCTTGACTCCCTGCTTCTGCCGGGCGGTGTTTGGGTAGCGGGTCAAGGTGGCGCTAGCGAGCCCTCTTGTGTTACGTGTCCATCGCCCGATTTCCCGGGAGAAGCAGTGCTGCAGAAACATGAAGGCGAGGTAGAAATGGAGGTAACCGTATCCGCTGACGGTCGAGCCAGAGACATCACCATTACGAAGAGCGATGGTTCGGAGCTTGATCAGAGCGCGGTCCAAGCTGTGCGCAAGTGGAAGTTCAAACCAGCTCTAGACCCGAATGGAAGGCCTGTGACCGCACGCACCGTTATCAACGTCACATTCCGGCTAATGCCCTAAAACGACGTCCGGTTCCGGCACACCTTCGTCCCGCAAACGGCCATTTCCCAACCACAACTCCTATCAGCCCACTACTTAACTCCATGTAACCTACCTGGTTAGAGTCGCTTTCGCTGGCATCCGAAGTGCCCTTGCCGCACTATTAGGCAACGCGGAGGCGCTATGGGCGCGCTAAGCCAGGACGTGAGATACGGGCTGCGGATGCTCACCAAGAACCCCGGCTTCACAGCCATCGCAGTACTGACGCTCGCCCTCGGCATTGGCGCAAATACTGCCATCTTCAGCGTAGTCGATGCAGTCCTTCTGAAGCGCCTGCCCTACCCCGAGCCGGAGCGCGTTGTGCGCCTCGATCAAGTTCAGCCGGGCGTCGCCGAGATGAGTATTTCCTGGCCGGACTATCTCGAATGGGAAAAGCAAGCCACCTCGTTCAGCTTGCTGGCGGCAGACCGCAAAGATCACCTCGCACTGGATGGGGATAACCCAAAGCTGATTCGCGTCGCCCAAGTGACGGCACCGTTTTTCCCGCTCTTCGGGATCAAGCCTGTTATTGGGCGCGCGTTTACGGACGCTGAAGACCGCCCGGGCGCGGCTCCCACTGTGCTTCTTGGCGAAGGGCTCTGGCGCGAGCGGTTCGGAGCGTCACGCGACGTCCTTGGCAAGCCGGCCACACTGAATGGGAAGAGCTACACGATTATCGGGGTTGTTCCTGCGAGTTTCCGGTTTATCCCTCGCGTGGAAGCGTTCATGCCGCTGGGCATCTTTGGCAATGATTCGGCTCGCGCGGACCGTTCGAACCACGAAGGTATCGAGGCCTTTGGGCGGCTAAAGCCCAGCATTTCGGTGGAAGCTGCGCGCGCCGAGATGCAAGGAATCATGGCCAGGCTCGCGGCGCAATATCCCGTCACGGACAGCGGCGTTGAGGCTTCGGTGATACCTCTGTATCAAAGTGTCGTCGGCGACCTGCCGGGAAAGCTCTATATGTTGCTGGGCGCGGTTGTGTTTGTTCTGCTGATTGGCTGCGCCAACGTGGCGAATCTTTTTCTCGCGCGCGCCGCGGAACGCGAAAAAGAATTTGCGGTCCGCCGCGCGCTCGGCGCAGGAGTGGGACGCCTGGCGCGGCAACTGCTCACAGAGAGTTTGTTGCTGGCGTTCTTCGGCGGAGGGCTGGGCATTCTGCTGGCAGCTTGGGGAATTGATGTGCTGCAGCGCGCCGCGCCTCGCGATACGCCGCGCATCGCCGCCGCGCACATCGATCCCAGGGTTTTGCTTTTTACCATCGCGATCGCGTTGGGGACCGGAATTCTTTTCGGTCTCGCGCCTGTTTTTTCGGCTGCGCGCGTGGACACCAACTCAGCGCTGAAAGAAGGTCAGCCGACATCGAAGCGTTCGCAGCAACGGCTGCGTGAGATGCTGTTCGTTTCGGAAGTTGCCCTGGCTTTCGCCTTGACGATTGCCGCGGGCTTGATGGTGCGCAGTATCGTGCGCGCCCTCGCCGTCGATCCCGGCGCGAATCCGAAAAATGTCCTGGCCGCCGATCTTTTCGCGACAACGCCCCATCACATGGAATCAGCGGCAGCCTGGCAACGATTCCTCGAGCAATCGCTCGAGCGCGTCCGAAACATCCCGGGTGTCGAATCGGTCGGGGCAGTCCATTGCACGACCTTCACCGGATCGTGCTGGGGATCGGTGTACCTGGTCGAGGGACGGCCCACCCCGGCGCAATCGGAATTGCCGACTAGCGCGTTTAACGTCGTAGATACCGAATATTTCCGCACCATGCAAATCCCATTGCTTGCCGGCCGCTTCTTCACCGCGGCTGATCGAAAGGGCGCGCCTCCTGTGCTCATCATCAATCGGTCCATGGCCCGCAAGTGGTGGCCGAATGAAAATCCTATCGGCAAGCGCATCAAGCAAGGATTTCCGCAAAGTTCGCTCCCCTATCTGGAGGTCGTTGGCGTGGTGGGCGACGTGAAGGAAGATGGACAGGATGCGCCCTTCGGCACGGAAGCCTACAAGCCCATGCTGCAGGATCCCGGTCGAACGATGACGCTCATGGTGCGCACCAAACGCGACCCGATGGCCCTGGCAAGAGCCGTGCGCGAGGCGGTGAACAGCGTTGACGCAACCGTGCCGGTCGAAAACGTCAAGCCGGTGGAGGAATATCTTGCGGAAGACGTCGCGTGGCGCAAATCGGTCGGCCTGCTCCTGGGAATTTTTTCAGGGCTCGCGCTCGTCCTGGCTGCGGTGGGAATCTACGGCGTGATGGCGAATACCGTCACGCGCCGGACGCGAGAAATCGGGATTCGCGTGGCGCTGGGCGCGCAACGCAAAGATATTTTGCACCTCGTGCTGGGCCGCGCCTGGAAATTGACCTCCGCCGGGCTCGCCGCCGGACTCGCTATCGCAATTTCGCTCTCGCGGTTCTTGGAAGTCTTGCTTTTCAGCGTCAAGGGTACAGATTCATGGACCTACGCGGGCGTTGCGGTCCTGCTGGCCATCGTTGCCGCCATTGCTTGCTACGTTCCCGCCCGTCGCGCGACCAACGTTGATCCCATCACTGCCCTGCGCCACGAATAGTGCTCTATGAGCCCATCGGTGCGCTCGCCCATCTTGGCCTCGCGCGCGCGTATGCGCTCGAGGCCGCCTCAGCGCACGGCGACGCGGGAGCAGTTCTGCGCGCAAAGGCGCGGGCGGCTTATCAGAACTTCCTTGTTCTCTGGAAGGAAGCCGACCGGGGCATCCCTGTTTTGAAGGAGGCCCGCACCGAATACACAAACCTGCGGTGACCCGCGACGCGCGAGCGACCGCTGGAACTCGACCCCTTGCTATTCGATTGCAGCACGCAGCCAGAGGCGGACCTTTCCTACACTCCTAAGCGGGCTTTTGGGAGACACAAATCGAACAGTTCGCAAATCGTGCAGATCGGAGAAGCAATTTTCCCCGTCACGCTGCGGATGCGCGCTTCTTCGCCGCGGGTGGCTCTAGTCTGGGGATCCGCTGCCCTTTGGCTTTGAGGTGTTGCACCGCCTTGCTCAACAATTCTTCGAACTCGCGGTCCTGATCTACTGCCCCCTGGTCGCGGGGATTGTCACGGGCTGGCATGACACCCCTCCCGAAGATCTTTACTGGAATAAACGAAACGCTCTGGTTGCGAGACTAGTCCGGAGTACTCTCGCTGTCAAGTGAATTCGAGGGCAGCAAGCTCGGCTCTTGGCCGTCGCTTACGGTACTTGCGTCGTCCGGGCAAACACATTAGGCTAACCGGCACGATGCAGCCGCAAACGCTCGTTCTCGGCGCCATGTGGTATATCGTTTTCCTCTTCTCCACGACGTGTCACGAGGGCGCGCACGCGCTCGCGGCGAAGCTCGGCGGTGATCTCACCGCATTTCATAGCGGACAGGTGACGCTGAATCCGATCCCGCATATTCGTCGCGAGCCTTTTGGGACGGTTGTCGTTCCGATTCTCTCGTACCTCTGGGGTGGATGGATGATCGGCTGGGCCAGCGCTCCGTATGACCCGGTCTGGCAGGAGCGTTACCCTCGCCGCGCGGCCTGGATGGCCCTTGCCGGGCCTGGTGCAAACTTCACTCTGGTGCTGCTGGCGGGCCTCAGCATCCGCGCCGGCGTGGTGCTGGGTGCCTTTCACGCGCCCATGAGCGCGGGCACGACCCGAATCACAGAGGCCATGGGTTCGCCGGGCGCCGATTTCGCTGCAACCCTCCTGAGTATCCTTTTTGTTTTGAATCTCGTTCTTGGCACATTCAATCTCTTGCCAGTTCCACCCCTCGACGGGCGCACCGGGATCACGCTGCTGATGAGCGAGGGGAGAGCACGGCAATTCCTGGAATGGACCC
>Ga0187846_10002449_pt1 | contig 10135 bp, 8 predicted proteins | sample TC_taG_FD_161473 | JGI IMG/M metagenome (GOLD analysis project Ga0187846, IMG submission 161473) | Biofilm microbial communities from the roof of an iron ore cave, State of Minas Gerais, Brazil - TC_06 Biofilm (v2) | ecosystem: Environmental > Terrestrial > Deep subsurface > Cave > Wall biofilm ... | reverse complement strand
CTCACCCAAGGGGACAACCCCAAAGCCTCTCGCGTCCGCTCTACTCGATGAGATTACAAGCGAGAAAATCTCCTCGTTCGCAGCACACAGACAAAGTCTCAAGATGCAAGTTTCCAGCGTCAATAACTCTCTGCGAGCACTGCGTCGCATGCTGCGGCTGGCCGTCGAGTGGGGTGTAGTGGAAGTCGCTCCACAGGTCAAAATGCTGCCGGGTGAGCGACACCGCGAGCGAGTCGTTACCCCGGAAGAGGAGGCGAAGTACCTTGCCGCTGCATCTGAGCCTCTTGCCTCAATTGCTGCGGTGCTAGCCGATACAGGAATGCGGCCCGAGGAGTGTTTCAGGCTCACTTGGGATGCGGTCACTTGGGTCAACGGACGCAACGGCACACTGTTTGTGTCTCATGGCAAGACGGCTGCGGCGCGACGCATTCTGCCGATGACCCCGCGAGTCAGAACGATCCTAGAAAGCCGCTGGGAATGCGCTGGGACGCCCGTAGACGGATGGATTTGGCCTGCCGCGACACGTAGCGGCCACGTCGAAGTGTCGAGCCTCAGAAAGCACCACGCAAAGGCATTCGAGCTAATTGCGGAGGATGCTGCAAAGAATAATCAAAAGCCCGTACGCCCGTTTGTGGTGTACTCGCTACGTCACACGTTCCTGACTCGCTTGGGTGAATCGGGTTGTGATGTTTGGACACTAGCCCGGATCGCGGGGCACAGTCAGATCGGCATTTCATCTCGCTACGTCCACCCGTCCGCGGATGCGATGTTCGCGGCCATGTCTCGGCTAGCTGGGCACAAAATTGGGCACAGCGAGGAGACCACGATTTTACAGAATCAGGAGCAAAGGCAGCTAAGTCAATGATACGATGGCACTAGTTCACAGTGCGCCCGTAGCTCAGCTGGATAGAGCATCTGCCTTCGAAGCAGAGGGTCGGGGGTTCGAATCCCTCCGGGCGCGCCACTCTAAAACCTATCCTCATATTGGTTTATACCACCTCTATCGCTTCGGTGCTGACCGCGTTTTGTAGCCCAACGTAGCCCAAATATTGGAACCCCAATCCGGCCACAGCGCAATAGTGCTGTCGGTAATCGAGGTCCTCTCGGAGCTGGAGGGCGTAGGTGTCTGTCAAGTTGACTGCGTGACCGAGCCAGAGCTTCACCAAATCCTCGGGAACGCGGGCCTTGCGCAACACCGCCGCACGGTACCGCCGGAGCGCATGAAAGCCGCGCCCTCCGGCACCCTGCAGAACGCGGTGCACATTACGCGGCTGGAGCGGCTTCCCGTCTCGCGTGGCGAAAACGTAGCCTGTCCTGCCGGCGCAATGCTCGCGCAAGACCGCGGACAGTGCCACGGGAACGTCCACAACGCGAACGGCGTTTGGGGTTTTCGGTTCCTGTTCTTGACCGTGCCAGATACTCCTGCGGACATGGAGCACTCGGTGATCCGGGGATAGGTCCTCGACCTTCAAACCGAGGGCCTCGCCCACGCGAAGACCGGTACCTGCGAGTATGGCTACCAGGACAGCGTATCGTGGACTCAACCCAGCGAGAATTCTTTCGAGCTCTGCCTGAGTCACAGTTGGCCGCCGCTGTTTGGTTTGGTCAAGAACAGGCATACCGATGAAGCTGTGATTCCACTTTCTTTGGTAGATTTGCTCGCCCTCATGGTTGACCGCCGAGGCGAGGATCATTTTTACAGGGCGGGTGTACGTGATTATGGTTTGTGGGCTGAGTTTGGCCTCCGCCATCTTCTCGATGACACTCTTTAGCGCGGCGTTACCAACGTCCGCCAGGAGCTTGTCGCCAAGGAGCGGAAGGAGCCAACTGTTGAGTGAATTCCGCCACCCCCAGAGTGTGGCAGGTCTGACCGGTTTCCAATGCCGGTTGGAAACCGAGGAAAGCCATTTTTCGGCCTGCTGTTGGAACGTTGTGGCCGGGCTGGTATTGGCTGCGAATGTATCCCTGCGGTTGATTCCCTCTCGTTCGATATGTTCGCGGAGCTTACGACGAGCGACGGTGCGTGTACCGCATACGCCGAGCGCAACTGTGCGCCGTTTTCTTCCTCCGCCTGGAATGTCAATCCAGTAGCGCCCGTAGGCTGGGGCCGCTGGATTCCACGTTTTGCAATGCTGAAACACGTTTCCTCTCTGTCCGATTCGGCGGGACAAGGATGGTCCTCGTTTCCGCCTTATCGCCGTTGCGTGCAACAGGGTAGCGGGAAGCGGCTTATGTTGCAATTGATTGGCTGATGTGAGCGGCCCGAAGTCGGCCACGGCCTCAGCAGCTGGTTGCAAAATTTGTGCAAGTCGCTCCATCGCAGTCGATAAACCGAGCTGAAGAACAGCCAATCCCCTCGCCGCCTTGCTTTCACGTCGAGTTGCTAATTTCGATTGTCAGTATGTCGGAGGCTTGGAGGCAAAGATACGGGGGGGGCTGGTACCAGCTACCACCTATGGGGCTGCGGAAGGGCGGACAACGCGGTGAGCAGCTTTTTGCCCTCTTTCAGATACGTCTTGACCGATATTCTCTTCGGGTCGAATCCCTTCCTTTCAAGTTCAGCTGCGAGCATGGCGTCTACCATCGATTTTGCAGAGAGCCAGGTAGCAGTAAAGAACGCTTGGGGAGTGGGATGTTTTTCGGGCGCTATCTTTTCAAGCCCAGCTGAGAATTTTTTGTATGGGACCATCCTTTCAATTTCACGTCTCAATTCGGCCGGCTGCATGCATTGTGCCCGGCTCTTAAGCCGTTGACGGATTCCGCGCACAGCAGTCAACCATTGACGCTGTTTGTTGGCGGTCCAGATCGCAATCCTAGGATCAGGTTGGTTGGATTTAATTGGGGCCTCCTTATCGAATGTTGCGAGTTCTGTCCGCCTGCTGGGCTTCTCGTTACTAGTTTTCCTTATTCCCTTTAAACTCCAAGCTGCCTGCAACCATAGCCGCACGCCTTGGTTAAATAGCCGGTGTAGGTTATTGGCCATCGACTGATCTAGGGCTTTGTCGCCGTAACGCAGATGCGAATAGGCAGAACGGAATGATCCCTCCCAAGATTTGAAAGCCGGACCGAATATGATGTGGCGAAGAGAGCGATAACGTTGAAGGGGTTGCGAGTATCGAAGGCTGAAAACGAAATCGATCGTGTATTTGTCGGGCTGGACTCGTGCCTGAAATTCAGGCTTGTTCCAAAGGAGCTTCTCGAGAGCGGCGGCCTCAGTTCCCTCCAAGAGCCTCGGGAATCGTCTAATCGCTCTTTTGCTTCTGCGGCCTTTTTTCTTCATCTTGGTTTCAGAGTAAGGGAAACTCTGGAGGAAGCTAAGCCATTCGCCCTTCGATGTGTTCAGGCGTTCACTCTCAGCTGGAGGGCTCGCAGTGGACGAGCACGCCCTGGGCATTTCGGAGCTACGGTGGAGACCATAGCCAACCTGTAAAATGCCTAGGTCTAGAATCGGCTTAAAGCCCTGATTTCAAGTTCCGGAAAACCCTGTGATTTGAAGCAGACCTCTTGAACCGGGGTGTCCTCACGATCATCCGGGAAAAAACGGTGCGACCGGATGGTTTAGCAGATTTGAATACCAAAACTGGCTCTCGCAAGCCTCCCAAGTTCAGGGGCAGTTTTTGTGATAATGGAGGTGCATTGAGAACCCCCGCCCAGTCGGCAGAAAACTCCCAAATCGCCTCATTTTCTAGTCCTGCGAGAGGGACCGGAATCAGGACAGGGATGAATGTTTCCAGTGTACCATCGTAGGCTCTGTCTTACTTGGGTTTGGCCGGGCTATCGGAATAGGCTTTGTAGATGCAGAGGATGTGCAGAATCACGCCGGGGAAAACGAATGCCAGGTAGCCCGCAGCGACGCCGATCAGCCAGCAGATTCCCGCCCCCACCTGCCCCTTATACATTTGCCCGCTTCCGGGGATGATGAGACTCAGCACGGCGGCCACACCCGGGTTCCAGGTCTGCTGTCGGCTCTGTCGCAGACGGGGGTCGAAAAATTCGCCGCAGTGCTTACATTTCTTGGCTGAAAAGGCGACAAACTCGGCACAGTACGGGCACCGCACCTTCGCCTCTGTTGCTGCTGTGGGAGCGGCTGGCGCTGACATGTGGGGTCCTCCCCGGCTACTCGCCCGCCCTCATGAATTTCGGGGGAGCAATGTACTTTAGCGCTCGGTTGGACGTCTTGGTGGATCGGACGCCCTTAAAGTGTCCACGCTGTCGGGTCAGGTATCGGAGGTAGAGCGGAAGAATCCGGATCAGCAGCACTTCCACGTCGTGCACCAGGCTCTTGTCCCGGAGCACGTACCAACTGAAGCGGTCCCAGGAATTTCCCCGCCGGTGGCTCTGGTCTGCCGCCCTGAGTCGCTGACGGATGTTTCCCTTCCCCACGTAGACTGGTGTGGAACCGTCGTACAGGATGTAGACGCCTTGCCCACCCGAGCTGCGTCCGGGCACTTGCTCGATGTTCTCCGGGTTCCGTGCCCACATCTCGCCGAACTGATGGATCAGTCTCACTCCAGCCTCCAAGCCCACATTATCCTATTTTGGGATATTCACAATTGAAAGGGTAAAAGCCTATGTCGGTTCAGATAACGAGGTATGGCTCTGAAAAGCGGGGAGTACGTTCGCCAATACCGGGCGTTCTTGAAGCGGCTCAGGCAGGCTCGATTAGATGCCCGCTTGACGCAGGTTGAAGTGTCTCGTCGACTGGACAGACCTCAGTCCTTCGTATCCAAGATTGAATCAGGCGAACGCAGGGTCGATTTTGTTGAGCTTCAGTACCTCGCTGCAATCTACAGAAAGCACCTTTCGTATTTCCAAAGTGGTTGATCCGATTGCTGCTGCATTTGGCGGCGACCAATTCCTGACGTGGATCAGGGTCTACCCTCACCCTCGGGATCGTGCGTGGCGCGGGCGAGTGGCTGCGCACAGCAAGGAAGCCGAGGCCCGACGGGCGGAAACACAGCGCCGACAGCATGCCGCTAGGCGGGGTTGGAAATCGTCAGAGCTACCAGATTGACTCAATGAAGAAATCTATCGGGAGAAGATTCAGCCCTGCCTCGCGGGGGTCACGGTCTCGGCGATATCACATGCGCTCGGCGTGTCGGAGCCTTACGCTGCGGCAATTCGCGCGGGGAGGCGCGTCCCGCATCCACGGCACTGGCTAATTCTGGCGAATCTTGTAGGCGTCTCGGTTGGTGTAACTTGAGGAAGGGGAAATCCTGATCGGAATCCACAGGAACGCTGATCGACTTCCTTCAGGAACTCTGATCGACTTCACAGGAATCCACACTCGGGGCCTGGCCGGCGCCGCACTAGGGGCTGCACGTCAGAGAATTCTCGACCTTCTGCCGGAGGGAAAAGTGTTTTCTCTTGACATCCCGTTCTACCGAACCCGTCCCAAGTCCCTCAAAGAGAGATATTTATTGGAAACCAGCGACACGCCAGCCCGAATCAGTCTTCTTCAGAGAGGCGGACTTTTCGGAAATAACAATATCTCCATCTGAGAATACGACAACGAATAAGCGGAATTTTATGCTTCCCCTATCAAGAATCGTGAAGTCTGAGATTCCTGCCGCCAGAATTGTCGTCTCCGGGTCCAGTAAACTTGCTGCGAGGGCGGTTGAGTTTCTGTATTTGTTACCCATTTCAATAGTGACGTATTGTAGTGCGTCGCCCTTCGTTTGCACGGCCCGCAACAACCCAAGTAGGTCGTTCCGGGAATCAATTAGATTCTGTTTATCTATGTCTGTGAGGGCCGAAAACCGATGATCGTCGAGACCGAAATGACTGATGGCTTCAATCGAGTAAACCTTTGCTTCAAATGCCTTCTTGTTCGTGCCTTGGCTGAAGGCAGTTTGAGCAGCGCAGAGCGCGGCCAACAACATGATTTTCATCATGCAAAAGGGCCTCATTTGGGCACCTCCTCATTTGCAATCACAGTTCGAGGGCGATGGATTTAGGGGAGCTGGATATGGTGGGATGTACCCATGCGTCGGGTCGCCATGGGCAGGGAATCCCCATCGAGCCGTGCCCCTTCTCAAGTCCAGATGCACATGAGGTCCTTCCCCGTTGGGACCGCTATAGCCTTCTTCGTACCATCCTACGCCCCCAAATAAACTGGACTGTTCGGCTTGGTTTGCGGTCTCGATGTTAGGCTGCCCTGGAACGATGATGTCAGCAGCTAAGTGCTGAACATGAGTGCTGTTCGACCCAGCTCCGAGCTTCGAGCTTGGGGGCCGATCACCACCCGCAATCACTACATCTTTGTCGCACCCAATCTCTCGATTGAATTTTTGAAGTGCAGCCATCACGGGCGGTGATATCGGATAGCCGTTCGGATTCAGGACACGAAGCCCCAAAGGGTCTGTTAACGAGGGCGAGTCATTTCCGGCATATACGTAAAAGTTGATACTGCCTCCTTCGAAGCCAGTCGGGTCCTCTGAAAGGAACCGACCGACGGCCGGATCATAGAACCTGGCGCGGTAGTAGTACAGATTGGTCTCGGAGTCGAGTTCGCGAGCCGTGTACTGGAAGGGATTCGTCAGTGAACCGCTCGACGACAGAGACTTTCCGAAGGAATCGTAACTGTAGGTTTGGGCCAGCGCTCCCGCTGTGTTCGACAGCGATGTGATTGATCCGAGTGCATCCGCATCGTAAAAACTGGTCGCTCCGCCTTGGAGCATGGCCAGCGGCTCGTCAATGTCCCCTGTCTGTGAATAGCGGGCAATCGCCGCGCCGGAGGTGTTCGCTTCCTCGATCAAATCGTCGCCGTCGTAGGCGAAGATGCTGGTTGTGGGGGACGAGATTTTCTCGATGCGCCTGCCAAACGGGTCGTATTTGAAGCTCACGGTCCCGCCGCTGCCGGGCAACGTGACGCTCGTCAGCCGGTTTTCGATGTCCCATGCGTAGGTCGTGGTGTTCGACCCCACCACTTTCGTCAGCGTGTTCCCATTGTTGTCGTACGTGTATGTCGCGCTTGAGGTAGCCGTCATCTCATTCGCCGCGTTGGTGGTGTACGACGGCACCCCCAGCGACGCCGTGCGGTTGCCCACCGCGTCGTAGCTGTAGCTCTCGGTCGTGCTCGCCCCCTGCGTCACTTGCGTCAACTGATAGATCGCGTCATACGCGTAGTTCGACGCCACGCCTGTGCGCTGGTCTGCCTTCGAGGTTCTATTCCCAGCAGCATCCAACGTGTAGCTCGCCCCGTCAATGGTACTTGAGCCCGATTGGTGCAGCACGCTCAACAGGCGCGACAGATTGTCGTAAGTGTAGTTGGTGGTGATGTTGTTCGGCCGCGTCATCTGCGTGCTGCGGGAGAGAGCATCGTAGCTGAACCCGAACGAGCCGCTGCCGAACGCAGAAGGTGGAGCAAGAGACGTCAGCCGGTTCAGGGTATCGTAGGAGTAGGTGGCCGAGCCATTCTCCGGGTCAGTGAATCCCGTGCGGTTCGACGCCGCATCGTAGGTGTAGCTCGTGGTGAAGTTCCGCCCGGTCAGGAAGCTGTAGCTGGCAGTGGTCCCGATCAGCCGGCCCATATTGTCGTAGGCGAAAGCGTAAGTTCCGGTCGGATCGTTCACCTGGAGCACCTTGCCCACGAGGTCATAGGTGTAGTCCACGGCGGTCGAGTCTGGATACGTCTTCGACGTCAGGCGGTTCAACGCGTCATACAGGTAGGTGATCGTCTGGTTCTTGCGGTCCGTCTTCTGGGTCAGATTGTTGTTTGCGTCGTAGGCGTAGGTCTCGGCGAGCGTGGCTGCCAAAGCTAGAAAACGTCCCGTCTGTCCCCCGGTTTGTCCCCAAACTCAATCAAAAACGGTGTGATGAACTTCGAATTCGATTACCCCTGACTGAGCCATTACCACCTCGACGGTATCATCAACGCTCCAAAAGGGTTCTTCCGGAGGCTGTTTGAATTTAGCGATGTCTGCTTTGGACATTCGTCGCTTCGATGACCATTCGAAGGTGTATCGGTTCCCGGAGATTTTGCTGGGGCGACCGAGCAGTGAGAGCAGCTTAGCTTTCGTTAATCCCAGCCTTAATCCTCCACCCGTCTGGATCTCGCTGCCTATGGCGTCAGTCCTGCTACATTGGAGTTTGCATGGGGAACCGATCTTACTGGAAGCCACTTTAAACCCATCGAGGACGGACCAACCTCCCGAGGGACCGGACTCGAAAGTGACGCTTGTCTTGTTGGCTCCGCCAGAAACATAACAGATCATCTTGCTTGCGTCCGCTTCCTGCGAGCACGCTCCGGGTGACGAGCTGCCAAGCCTGCTTTCAACATCCGCGAGGGTACTCTCCTCTAAGGTGAAACTCAGGAGCTTTAGGTGCGACGGCGACAAGGGTGGTCGCGATTTCTGGGCGGAAAGTGATAGGGGCACTAGCAGGAAGACAGCGCCCGCAGCAATCGTCAGCCTCGCGATCCCTTTATTCATCATAGCTCCTTTATGGTACGACCAGAAGTGTCCCGCCTCCGCAACTTGCTATTTTTTGCCTAGGGCCCGAGTCGAGGATAATGCAACCTTCGGACGCCGAATTGTCCCGCTTCTTGTTATCTCCGTGGATGTAGAAACCCTTTCGGCCAAAAGCATTCGTCCCAGGCAAAGGTGTGAGGGGTATGCTGATCGGTCCTGTTGTCCCCTTTGCGTTCACCGGTGGTCCTATCCCCCAATTTCCCGCCGGTATAGGTCCGCCAAATGATCCAGGTACATTCGGATAGTACTGCTTCGATTGTAAATCTGGATTGTTCAGTCCAAGACTATTTCCAGAGTAGCCCGTGGCCGCTACAACTTGCTTACCAGTTTCGTCCGACGTGCACTCAAAAGCGCCGGTCTTTTGATGGTAGGTGCAGTGGCAGGTAAATCCGAACGGGTCTGTAAAGATCAATGGGTTGTTGTCCACATATCGATAGAAATTATCGCCTCCGGCAAAGCCAATAGGATCTTCATTAGCGAACCTACCTATTATCGGATCGAAATATCTCGCCCGCATGAAATAGAGTGTTGACTCAGGATCGGACTCGCGCCCTGCGTACTGAAACGGGTTTACCAATGAGCCAGAAGAACCAGTTGCCTTTCCGAAGGAATCGAAGCTATAGGTTTGGGCCAGTGCTCCCGCGCTGTTCGTAAGAGAAGTAGTCGAGCCAAGCCCGTCTGCGCTGTAGAGGTAAGTCGCTCCCCTGAACACAGCAAGTGGGTCGTCGATATACTGTGTCCGCGAATACCGGGCCACAACCCCACCGGAAGAATTCGTCTCTTCGGCCAGGTTTTCCCCGTCGTATGCAAAGACGCTCGTCGCGCTGGAGGAGGACTTGTAGATTCTCCTCCCGAATGGATCATACTTGAAACTCACCGCCCCGCCGCTTCCCGGCAGTGTCACGGCGGTCGGGCGATTCTCAAAGTCCCAAGTGTAGGTGGTTGTTCCCGTAGAGTCCGTCTTCGTCAGCGTGTCGCCGTTGCTGTCGTACGTGTAGGTGGCATTCGAGGTGGCCGTCAGCTCATTGGCCGCGTTCGTGGTGTACGACGGCACCCCCAGCGACGCCGTGCGGTTGCCCACCGCATCGTAGCTGTAGCTCTCGGTCGTGCTCGCCCCCTGTGCCACTTGAGTCAACTGATAGATCGCGTCGTAGGTGTAGCTCGATGTGACATTCGCGCGATTGTCCGTTTTCGATGTTCGGTTCCCAGCAGCATCCACCGTGTAGCTCGCCCCGTCAATGGTACTCCCGGACGCCTGGTGCAGCACCGAGAGCAGGCGCGAGAGGTTGTCGTAGGAGTAGTTGGTGGTGACATTATTGGGCCGCGTCATCTGCGTGCGGCGGCTCAGCGCATCGTAGCTGAACCCGAACGAGCCGCTCCCGAAGGCCGACGGTGGCGCAAGAGACGTCAGCCGGTTCAACGTGTCGTAGGAGTAGGTGGTCGAGCCATTCTCCGGGTCAGTGAATCCCGTGCGGTTCGACGCCGCGTCGTACGTGTAGCTCGTGGTGAAGTTCCGCCCAGTCAGGAAGCCGTAGCTCGTAGTGGTCCCGATCAGCCGCCCCATGTTGTCGTAGGCGAACGCGTAGGTTCCCGTCGGATCGTTCACCTGCTGAATCTTCCCCACCAGGTCGTACACATAGTCCACCTCCGTCGTGTCCGGATAC
>Ga0187846_10002448_pt1 | contig 10136 bp, 11 predicted proteins | sample TC_taG_FD_161473 | JGI IMG/M metagenome (GOLD analysis project Ga0187846, IMG submission 161473) | Biofilm microbial communities from the roof of an iron ore cave, State of Minas Gerais, Brazil - TC_06 Biofilm (v2) | ecosystem: Environmental > Terrestrial > Deep subsurface > Cave > Wall biofilm... | reverse complement strand
AGGCGCGGTCACGACGTGCGCGTAGTAGGCGCGTGGGACGACCGGATGGGGCACGCTCAGGCCATCAGGATCGATCCGCGGACCGGGGTACGCTCGGGCGGCGCGGATCCGCGCGGGGACGGACTCGCGGCCGGATACTAGGGGGTGCGCAACTGGACCGGCTTGCCGTGCGGAGTGCGCCGGTAGGCTTCGGCCCAAGCTTCCTTGCGTTCGAGTAACGTCCGCGTGCTGCTCAACTTCTTGGCCGTGACCAGCCGCTCGAGCGCCGCCAGCCAGTGGTGGTAATACCGTGAACCGTCGTCCCGCTCGCCGCGGTCGGCGGCCGCTCTGAGTTCCTGGGCAAGGGCCGTGGACCACTCCTTCCATGTAAAGTATCCCTGTGTGGAAAGCGCCACCGCCAGCGCGAAGGCTTGGGCTTCCCACGGCTCAGCAAAGACGGGCCCCTCGGCGTCGCGCCGCAGACGTGGCAGCGCCGCGAGGCGCTCAGCGTCCGGTATGGGGTCACGCCGGCTCAAGGTAATTGTCCCATAGATCGAGCGACACGCTGTCGCGGGGCGACGCCTGGTCCCCCCACAACTCGCGCGCGGCGAACCGGACGGAGTACACGTGCTGCGGGTTCTCGCCGAGGAAGAAGGCGTTCGTGTCCGGGAAGACATAGACGCCGTGGTCGCGCTCGACCGTGCCGATCTTGCCGCGAACGTAGCGCGGCAGCCGTGTGTGGCCTGCGGGGTGCATCGTGCGCGCGCGCACCCGCTGGGTGACGGTGAAGCGCGGCGCCACCGCGGCTTCCCTGCTGGCGGGCACGCCGGTCCGAATCGCCGCGGGCACGCGCTCCGCGGCCAGCGGAGGCTGCGCCCGAGGAGCGTTCCGCGCGGGTCTGCCGGTCTCCACTTCCTCCCGCGTGACCAGGCCTCTCTTGATCATCAACTCGACGAGCCTCGTGAGCCGTTGCGCGTAGTAGCTCAGGCGCAGGTAGTCGGCCGGGGGGATGAGCTCGACCTGGTGGCGGCCGGCGTCGATGTTCCATTTGCGCCACGCCGCCATGGCGGAGTTCAGCGCGAACACGCGCCCCTCCCACGCCTCGTGGAACACCGGTTCGTTGGACTCGGGACGGACCGGGCCCAGGCCGTGCATGCCGCCCATGTCATGGATGCCGTTCATGCGGTGCGCCCCGCCCGCGGCACGGCCGGCTTCGCGACGCCGATCATCGCGTCACGCGTGACCAGCGCGGCCAGCGCCTCTTCGCCCAGCCCCTCGCTGCCCGCCGGCCGCTCCGGCAGCACGAGGTAGCGGATCTCGGCCGTGCTGTCCCAAACCCGAACCTCCACGTGCTCCGGAACCTCGAGACCGAACTCCCGCAGCACCCCGCGGGGATCGATCACCGCGCGCGCGCGATAGGCCGCGGACTTGTACCAGACGGGCGGCAGGCCGAGCACCGGCCACGGATAGCAGGAACAGAGGGTGCAGACGACCAGGTTGTGCACCGTGGGCGTATTCTCGGCCACGCGCATGTGCTCGCCCTGCGCTCCGCCGTACCCGAGTTCCGCGATCGCCGCCGTGGCGTCTGCCAGCAGCCGCCGCTTGTAGGCGGGATCCACCCAGGCCCGCGCCACCACGCGGGCCCCGTTGCGCGGCCCGATCTTGTGCGCGTAGGCGTCGACGAGCGCGTCGAGTGCCGCGGGATCGACCAGTCCTTTTTCGACCAGCAGCGATTCGAGGGACTTGACCCTGAGCGCCAGATCCGACGGTACCGCCTGATGGTCGTGGCCGTGGTCAGCTCCGTGGGCATGGTCGTCGTCCATCGCGCTCTCCTCCTTCCAGCAAATACTCAGCCGAAGACCCGGAGGAGCGTCTCATCGAGGCTCCCGTAGCGGCCGACGAGCGTGGGGGTGTCGCGCAGGGTGTAGGGGCGAGCGAGCGTGCTGCGCAGCGCGGTGACGAGTTCCTGGAAACGGACGAGGTCGTCGGTCTCGTACCCCACGACGAACTCCCAATCGGACAATCCCGTGCAGTAGAGCAGGATCTGCTCGATCCCTTCGAAACTGTGACCGAACCGCGCATGCTCCATCATCATCGAGCGCCGGAGATCCGAAGCGAGCTGGTACCACTCGTGGGTCTTGCTGAACGGGTACACCACGAGGTACCGTCGCCGGTCCCCCTGGGTGCGGATGGTCGTGCCTTCCCGGCCCGTGTACTGCGAGGGCCGCACAAATCCCCACAGGTTCCACGCCGGCTCGAGATCCGCGAGGAGCAGGGCGCGCGCGGCGGCCTGGTACGCGTCCGGATCGGCGGCGGCGACCCAGAATCCCAGGTCGGCATCCGGGCGCAGGCCGACCAGGCTGTAGGCGTACAGCCCGGCCACCCCCGGCGCGTGCTCCGCCGTCTCGACCGCCGCCCTCACCCGGTCCGCCTCCACCCGGGTCCGGCGGCCCGGCGGGACACGGAGAAAGACGAAGCCGTGCACCTGGGCGATCTCCATACTGGAAACTTTGGCCGCGGCCGCGAGAAAAGCCTCTCGATCGAAAGACCGGCTACCTCCTCACCGCCGGACGCGCTAGAATAGGGGAGGAGAGGTCCCCCAGACGCTTCTCCGGAGGTGCGTGGATGACGAACCCGACCCCCCGCGGCCCGGTGACGATCTCGGCGATCAAGGCGGATGTCGGCAGTATCGGCGGTCACACCCTGCCGAGTGCGGAGATGCTCACGGTGGCCTCGGAGATGATGGAGGCCCAGCACGGCTCGCTGCTCGTCGATTACCGCGTCAGCTATACCGGGGACGATATCAATCTCCTCATGACCCACCGCCGCGGCGTGGGCGCGGCGGAGATTCATCGCCTCGCGTACGACGTGTTTTTGGCGGCCGGGTCCATCGCCGAACGCCAGGGGCTGTACGGCGCCAAACAGGATCTCCTCCGCAGCGAGTTCTCGGGAAACGTCCAGGGGATGGGGCCGGGGGTTGCCGAGATGGAAATCACGGAACGCCCGGCCGAGCCGTTCATGCTCCTCAACGCCGATAAGACGGAGCCGGGCGCGTTCAACCTGCTCTTTTACCTTACCTTCTGCGACCCGATGTACTGCTCGGGGCTCCTGCTCAGTGCCGACATCGCCAAGGGATTCACGTTCACCGTCGTGGACGTGAGCCACACGAACGCGGACCGCGAGATTACTCTGCACACCCCCGAGGATCTCTACGATCTGGCCGTGCTGCTCCGTGACACCGGACGGTTCGTCGTGCGGAGCATCCATTCGCGCGCCCACCCGGAGGAACAGGCCGCGGCCCTCAGCACGACCCGGCTGAAGAACATCGCCGGCCGCTACGTGGGGAAGGACGATCCGGTCGCCCTCGTGCGGACGCAGCGGATGTTTCCCGCCACCGAAGAGTTCGGCCTGGCCTTCAGCAAGGTCCCGTACGTCGCCGGCGACACGCGGGGAAGCCACAACATGCCGCTGGCGCCAGTGCCGCTGAACACGGACGCCAGCATTTTCTACGCCCTGCCGATGGTGTCGGCGGCGGGGTACTCGATGCGCGACGGCATCCTCACGGGCCCCGTGGATCTCTTCCGCCATCCCGTGTGGGAGGTCTTCCGGGAGCAGGCCGTGCGCAAGGGCGCCGAGATGCGCGCGCAGGGCTTCTTCAACCCCGCGATGGTCGGGATGGAGGAGCTCGAGTACGGCGGCATCATGGAGCGGTTGAAGGTCCTGGATACCCGCTTCGTCGTGCTCGACGGCGAAAAGGCGGCGTCCGACAAGCTCCCGCATCGCGGCTAGGGCCCTGATGCAGCGTCGCGACGGTCGCGGCCCGGATGTGCTGCGGCCGCTGGTGTTGACCCGCCGGTACAACAAGTTCGCCGAAGGGTCGGTGCTCATCAATCTGGGCGATACGCGCGTCGTCTGCACCGCGAGCGTGGATGAGAAGGTGCCTCCGTTTCTTCGGGGGACCGGGCAGGGCTGGATCACCGCGGAGTACGGGATGCTGCCGCGCGCCACGCAGGAGCGGAGCACGCGCGATTCCGCGGTGGGACGGATCGGCGGGCGGGTTCACGAGATTCAGCGCCTGATCGGGCGCTCGTTGCGCGCCGTGGTCGATCTCGGCAAGCTGGGGGAACGCACCATCTGGATCGACTGCGACGTCCTGCAGGCGGACGGCGGAACGCGCACCGCGGCGATCACGGGGGCGTTTGTCGCCCTCTCCGATGCCCTCGCGCTGCTGAAACGGACCGGGGCGATTCCCACGATCCCGATCCGGGAGTTTCTTGCCGCCACGAGCGTGGGCATCGTGGACGGAGTGCCTATCCTGGATCTGACCTTTGATGAGGACTCCCGGGCCCGGGTGGACATGAACATCGTGATGACCGAGTCCGGCAAGTACGTGGAGATTCAAGGCACGGGCGAGGGCGGGCCGTTCTCGAAGCAGGAGGCGGCCGCGCTGATGGCGCTGGCCGAGCGCGGCATCGTCACCCTCATCGCCCGCCAGCGGGACGCCCTGACGGACACTCTTCCGGTGCCGTGAGCCGCACGCGCCCGGTGGCCGGGCGGGGCGGTTCTGGCGCACGCGCGTGTTGGCTCTGTGCCTGGGCCTACGGCGTAGCCACTACGCGCGTAAGCTAGGGATGCCCGTAGGCCCAACGCCCAGGCTCGTGCTCGCGACTCGAAATCCCGACAAAGTGCGGGAAATCACGGCCATGTACGCCCACCTTGGCGTAGGGTTCCTGACCTTGGACGGCTGGCCCGGCCTCGCGTTGCCTCCGGAGGATGCGGAAACGTACGGCGAGAACGCGACGCGCAAAGCGGGTGCCGTCGCTCGGGCGACGGGGCTCCCGGCGCTGGCGGACGACTCGGGGCTCGAGATCGATGCGCTGGACGGCGCCCCGGGGGTCCGCTCGCATCGATTCCTGGGTGACGCCGCCACGGACGCCGAGCGAAACGCGCAGGTGCTGGCCCTTCTTCGGCACGTGCCGGACGCCCGCCGGACGGCGCGCTATCGCGCGGCGGTGGCCATCGCTTCGCCCGACGGCAGCGTGCGCGTCTTCGAAGGAACGTGTGACGGGGTGATCGCGTCGCATCCCCGCGGGCGCGGCGGGTTCGGGTACGATCCCATCTTCGTCGTCGCCGGCGGCGGACGGACTATGGCAGAGCTGGCGCCCGAGGAGAAGAATCGGATCAGCCATCGCGCGCGGGCCCTCCGGGCGGCCGAGCCGTACCTCGTCGAGGTGCTCAGGCAGACGCGGGAGGAGCGGCCCACCCCTGGCGCCAATTGAGAGGAGGCATCGGGAGGCGCGGATGGAACTCAGCAAACTTCTCTTCAGCAAATTTTTCACGTACTGGGCGCTGACGATTGCCATCCTGACCATCTGGGGGTTTTCCATCGCCGTGGCGCTCGCAGACGTCAAGGATGAATTTTTGGACAAGTTAAAGAAGCGAGGGGCGACCGCGCCCCGGCCGCAGACCCGTCCCGCCAATCCCCTCGCCGGCCGTTCTGTCGCGGAGACGCTCCGGCCGCCGGCGATGGACAGGAACGAGGCATGGTTGTTCGATCTCGTCACGCAGATCGCGAAGAACTTACAGCTCGCTGTGAAGATCATCGTGCTTCAAGACTCGATGGATCACTACCTGGTGCACTTCATCCGGGGGAAGCAGCTCGTGTCGTATCGCGTGGACAAAGCGTGGGTCGCCGACGCCATGGCCGGAAAAACCGACCAGCAGGAGCGGATTCGGGAAGCCGCCGGCCAGTATCTGCGCCAGGAGTTCTTCGGCGAGAAACTTACCCCGAAAGCACCGGCGGCCCCCGCCAAGGTGCCTGCGAGTCCGGCTACCGGTCAAACACCGCCGGCCGCGCCCTCCGGGGCACCCTCACGAGCGGCTCCCCCCTCGGCACCAGCAGCTCCCTCGGCACCGGCCGCCCCCCCTGCACCGGCCGCCAACTCGGGACCCGAGAGCGGCGCGAGCGGCACTCCCTCGTAATCACCGGTTCAGAGAGGGTCTGAGTCCTCCCCGAGGAGCCGGCGCCGGGCGAGGGGAACCGGCGGGGCCCCCAACGACAATAGGTCGTCGTGAAATGCCCGCAGCATAAACCGGGAGCCCTGCCGCGCGCGCAGATCCTCCCGCAGTTTTTGGATCATCAACTTGCCCAGCGTGTAGTTGAGATATCCGGGATCGAACGTCCCGCGCACCGCCTCTTTTTCCGCGGGGAGAGGTTCCATGAAGGCCTGCTCGACGAACAACCGCGTGGCCGCCTCCACGGTCATCCCCCGCGTGTGCATCTGAATAGCGGCGGCGAAGCGGACGTCGCGCAGCAGCGCTTCGGCGAGCTGGGCGATCCTGAGCCGGGAGTCGTTCTGTCCGTACCCGGCCTCCAGCATCATCTCCTCACAATAGTGCGCCCATCCTTCGACGAAGGAGTATGAGGTCAGCACCTGCCGCAGCCGCCGCGGGACATGCTTCACATGGAGAAAGTGAACGTAGTGCCCCGGATACACTTCGTGGATGCCCACATCGCGCAGGGTCGCAAAGTCGAACTTGGTGAGCCAGGCCTCGGTCTGCTCTGGTGACCACTCCGGCTCCGGCGGCGTCACGTAGTAAAATGACTCGGTCGCCGTTTCGAACGGACCGGCCGTGTCCATCATCGCGAAGGCCCACCGCGCAAACGGCGGTGTTTCCTCCACATGCACCTGGACTCGAGAGGGGATCGAGACCAATCCACGTTCCTCGACGTACTCCCGAAGTTCGTCGAGGACCCGGGCCGCTTCAGGGATGAGATGCGCGGCGTCGGGGTGGTCCTGGGACTGCCGGCGGATCACCTCCGGGATCGGCACGCCCGGCGCCATCGTGGCCGCGGTCTCGCGCAGGCGCGCGCCGTTTCGGGCCATGTCCTCACGTCCGATGTCGAGGAGGTGGGCGAGCGGGGCCTCGACCATTTCGCCCACGCGCAGCATCGCCTGGAACCGCTCTTCTCCGATCGCGAACTCCTCGGTGACGTTCGGCCGAAGCTCATCCGTCATGTATTGGATGAAGGCTCGGAGTGCTGTGAGCGCTTTCGTATTCGCCCGTTCAAAAGCGGCTCCCGCTGGTGTGGAGCCCACCGGCCGGACTGCCTCGGGGAGGTCGTGCTTGTGAAATTTGACCGTGCCGGCGTAGACCTCGAGGGCGGTGTCGAGAAAGGGTCGGGGGATCTGGGGCCGCAGCATCGCCCGAGCCTGGGCGAGCACGTCCGGAAAGCGGCGAAGGTGCTCGGTCAGGACCTCAACGCGATGAGGGAGCGGGGCGTAGTTGCGTTTGATGTACCCGCTGACATCGAGGGCTCCGGCGAACGTCAGGGGATTGCGCTCGAACTCCCGCAGCGAGTTCAGCTCGAACATTTCATCGTCGATCGCCAGCCGGAGGAGGACGTGGTCGTGTTTGTCCTCGGCGTCGAGGGAGTCGAGGGGAATCGCCGCGAGCTGCGCAGCCGACCGCATGAGGGAACTGATCCGGCCGGCCCGCGCGGCCTCGCGGAAGTCCGGAACGCGCCCGTCATACTCGTGCAGGCCGAGGGAAGCGGCCAGCGTCGGGTAGGCGTCGAACAGTGCCCCGAGGAACTCGTCGATCAGCCGGGAGAGCCGCTCCGAGGAGGGAGAGGGGCTCTTCGTCTTCTCGGTCATCGCTCTCCCCTCCTGATGATGCGGCCTGACGAGAAACGCCCGATTGTCTTAACCGTAGGGACCGCGTTTCCTCCCAAGAATTGATATAACGATGGTCAGGGTGTGTGTTGTCGGCGGCCTCAACATGGATTTGGTGGTCAAGGCGCCCCGCATTCCCCGGGTCGGCGAGACCGTCTCCGGAGGGACGTTCGAGATGTTCCCCGGGGGCAAGGGGGCCAACCAGGCCGTGGCCGCGGCGCGTTTGGGCGCGCAGGTGGCAATGGTGGGCGTCGTTGGCAATGATGCGTTCGGCCGCCAGTTGCTGGATGGGCTGCGGCGGGAGGGGATCGACGCGGCGCATGTGCGGACAGAGCCGGGTGCCGCGACCGGCATAGCGTCGATCAGCGTCGATCGCGAGGGCCACAACTCGATTGTCGTGGCATCGGGCGCCAACCTGCACCTTGGCGAGGCCGATGTTGAGGGCGCGCGGGACATGGTCGCCGCATCGCAGGTGGTGCTCCTGCAGCTCGAGATCCCCGTTGACTGTGTCACCGCTGCCGCGCGGCTGGGTCATGGTGGGGGCGCGCTTGTATGTCTCGATCCTGCGCCCGCCGCCCCGGTGCCCGCTGAACTCTACGCTCTCGTGGATGTGCTCGACCCCAACGAGGTGGAGGCCCAGGCCTTGACCGGCGTCGAGATCCGGTCCGCGGCGGACGCCGAGCGCGCCGCGCAGGCTCTCTACGCGCGCGGGCCGCGCATGGTCGTGATCAAGATGGGTGAGCAGGGATCCTTTCACCTGTCCGCGGAACACCGGGGCCACGTCCCCGCGGCCCCGGTAAAAGCGGTGGATACCACGGCGGCAGGAGACGCCTTCGCGGCGGCGCTGGGTGTGGCACTCGGTGAGGGGCGCTCGCTGCGCGAGGCCGTCACGTTTGCCACCTGGGCCGCCGGACTCAAGGTTACCCGCATGGGCGCCCAGCCGTCCATGCCGTATCGCGCCGAGGTCGAAGAGGCGATGCGGCGGTAACGTTCGCGTCACGTGAGTTACCCTTCGTTTGACGCACTACTGGGCTCGTGATAGCATCGAAGCGGCCGGGGCGTGGCGCAGCTTGGTAGCGCGTCTGCTTTGGGAGCAGAAGGTCGCCGGTTCAAGTCCGGCCGCCCCGACCAATCTATAAAGGGTTTGCGACGACCGCGCTCTCCGATCGTGCGTTTTGGTGCCTTGCTGGTGCCTTTGGAGCCTGAACTGGAGCCAGAGTCACCTTCCCTCCCTTCTGTGCCTGTGCACTGGTGAGGAGCGCATCGAGCTGCTCTCCCACGCCGGCGAACGCATCCGGCACCAGATGCCCGTACCGGTTTAAGGTCGTTATTACGGCGAAGCGGCGTTCCTAAGACTTTCAGTCTTTCCGGTGAGAGCACGGCGGGAAGGGTCGTCTTACTTGTTGTCTAGGCATTCTTCCCCCGCGACGAGGCAGTCAAGAGCCGCGCAGCGAGCCGCAGGCCTTGCTCTTGATGGCCGTGGGAGCGGTCAGCAATCGGTCAGACGGCCCGGCCGGGGTGCGGGGGCTCCGAATCCACGATGTTCCCGTCGATCCGGTCGAGCTGGAAGTGGATCTGGAGGCCTTTACGGCCCGGGCCCGGCAGATTCGTCCCAAGCTGATCGCCCTCGGGGCTTCGATGACCCTGTTCCCCTTCCCCGTGCGAGAGATGTCGCACATCCTGGCCGAATGGGGCGGGCGCATCTTTTTTGACGGGGCGCATCAGTTGGGGCTCATTGCCGGCGGGCAGTTCCAGGACCCGCTCGCCGAGGGGGCCATTGTGCTCACCGGATCGGCGGGCAAAACCTTCAGCGGTCCCCAAAGCGGCGTGATCGTCTGGGACGACCCGGCGATCACACTGCCCATCACGCATGCGATCTTTCCGACCCTCGCGGCCACCCATCAGGTGAACCGGGTGGCGGCCCTGGCAGCGGCGGCAGCGGAGTTCCTGGAGTTCGGCAAGTCCTATATGGCGCAGATTGTGGCCAACGCTCAGGCCTTGGGCAGGGCCATGCAGGAGCGGGGTGTACCCATGCTCGGAGCGCACAAGAACTTCACCCGTACCCACCAGGTCATCGCGGACGTGCGGCAGTGGGGCGGAGGGATGGACGTCGGGACGCGCCTCGCGGAGGCCAACATCATCACCAACAAAAACTTGATCCCCACTGATACGTCCGACGATTGGGACAATCCCGGCGGGTTGCGGATCGGGACCACCGAAGCGACTCGGTACGGCATGAAGGAAGCCGAGATGGAAGTCATCGCCGATCTCATGGCCGGCGTCATCTGTCGTCGACGCCCGCCCGCTGAGGTCCGGCCACATGTGATCGACCTGCGCCTCTCGTTCCCCCGACTTCACTACTGTTATGATCCCGTCGGGTAGCAGCCTCCGGGATCCGCGTGCTGGTGCGCTTCGCCGTCGTATCGCAAGCAGCGGACGGGCATATATAACGGCAGACGGCGGGTCAGATCCGGCGTCCAA
>Ga0187846_10002447_pt1 | contig 10138 bp, 10 predicted proteins | sample TC_taG_FD_161473 | JGI IMG/M metagenome (GOLD analysis project Ga0187846, IMG submission 161473) | Biofilm microbial communities from the roof of an iron ore cave, State of Minas Gerais, Brazil - TC_06 Biofilm (v2) | ecosystem: Environmental > Terrestrial > Deep subsurface > Cave > Wall biofilm... | reverse complement strand
CCGTAATGAGCGACATCTCTCCAAAGCATTCGCCAGGGCCTAGCTGAGCAATGATGTAGGGTTGCGCTGCACTGCTCTCCCGCTTCCCGCTATCCTGACCCGGCCGGGTTTCTTTCCTGAGTGTAGCGTCCTCTGGCGCGTCGTCTTGCAACAGAACGCTTACCTTGCCAGAGGCAATAATATACAGCCGGCCGTGCCAGATACCTCGTTCGAGAATCCGCTCGCCTCGTTTGCAGTTCACAGGTTGCAGGCGGGCAGCGATCTCTGCTATTTCCTGCGGCCGCAAGTCGTGGAACAGCTTACTGGCCTTGATTACTTCATCCAGCGCTACGTTTGGTTCATACTCATGAGATTCAGGTGGCTCTAATGTCTGCAAGTTGCACCTCGATTTAATCACTCTTACGACGATGAGAGGCTCATTTTTTCAGCTACTGGATCTACAGAGTATGGTTGCCAAAATTTATGCTATTATAGAATAACATAGGAACGAGACTCAAACAATTGGAGACAAAGTGACGTCTATGAATCCGGGTCAAACGGCGACGAGCACATGGAGGAATGCCCTGCTGCGATACGCTCGCTTTGTTGCCCTCGCAGTGCCTGCACTGGTTGCCCTGTGGCAAAGCTATCGCGCGCACCGCACCGTCCGAGAAACACACCCACCACTTGACGTGCCCTTGCCAAAGCAGACACCACATGTCTCGATCATTGTGCCGGTACGCAACGAAGAAGCGACTATCGATGCCTGTGTTGCTTCGCTCCTGGCGCAGGATTATCCAGACTTCGATATCAGAGTCATCGATGATGGCTCAACCGATGCGACTCCACATCTCCTGGCTAGATGGGCCAGGCGGGATCAGCGCGTACAGGTGCATCGCGTCGACCAATTGCCCGGCGGTTGGGCGGGGAAGGCACATGCCCTGCATATTGGTGTCATGCTCACATGCGGTGAGTGGCTCCTGTTTACAGATGCCGATACATGTCACACCGTTCAGGCGCTCCGTCTGATGGTCGGGCATGCGCTAAGCCAGCAGGATGATTTGCTTTCTACGCGTACCACTCTGATGACCCTCAGTGGCCCTGTCATGGCTCTGCTTATGCCCGTAAGTGAGATCCTCCTGGCCCACAAACTAACTCCAGCAGAGGTGAGGGACCCGGCATCGCCACGCGCATTTGCTTTCGGCCAGTATATCCTCCTGCGGCGCGAGGCCTACCTGGCAACGGGAGGGTATGCGGCAGCAGGCATGCATATGACCTCCATCGATGATGTCGCCCTGGCCGCGCGCTTCAAGCAGCACGGGCAGCGCGTTGAGCTGGTGAACGGGCGCGGCCTGATTACGAATCGCCAGTGGACGACCTGGAAGAGCCTCCGCCAGGGGTGGGGGAAGAGCTGCTATGGCGAGCTTATCCGCTCCCATATCCCACTCGCCAGCTTGCCAGGGAGCCTGGCATTGATTGCTTACGGCCTGGTACCGCCCAGCATAGTCCTGCGTGCTCTCTATTCAGGAAAGATGCGTCGCCTGTCCACCTTGCTAGCAGGGATAACGCTGCTAGCGCAGATTGACGCCAAGCGCTGCTTTGATCGTGAATACGAACTGGCACTCTTCTGGTCGTTAGCCGCTCCTGCTGGCTGGGTCATTTGTGGAATCCTGCTGCTTGATGTAGCGCGCCTCATCCTGACCGGACGTGGGGCCGACTGGAAAGGGCGCCAAATCGTCCTGTTTCCTGGAGTCTCCCACACGATCCGCCTGGTCGGCCATACAGGGGAGATGAGGACGAGGGCAAGCGCAAGACCCCCACGCAACTCCGCCTAGCGCGGCTGCATCCTGATTCCGCCATCCAAAAGGTGCTAACTACCTCACGGTTGACCTGGCGGTGTTAAAAGAGTTGTCGCAGGAACTCGCCGACCTTTTTGGTCTGACGCTTCCCGTCTCGTTAAAAAAGTGAAGTCATTAAACGGCTAGAATTTAGGCAATCCCATGCTGGACGGCATAAACCACAGCGGAGGTCCTGCAAGTAACGCCAATCTTGTTGTAGATGTGCTCTAGGTGGTGCTCGACTGTTTTCCTGCTGACGACCAGGGCCCTTGCGATCTGGGGGTTACTCTGGCCCCGGGCCAGCAGGCGCAGCACCTCTGCCTCTCGCTCCGTCAGGTCACCCAACTGTCGACGCCCGGCCGCAGTTCTCTTGACGAGATGAGCACTTGTCAGTGACGCGGCAAGGGCGTTGTAGCACGATTCATCGAATTGAGTGCCGACCAGCGGGCGCATTTTGCGCAATGCATCCTCCGGTTCTAGCTGGTCGCCCTGCTGATACGTAAGCTGAGCATAGGTGTCCGCGACTGCCAGGATGCGGCCATGGAGCGGGATTTGCTCTCCGATGAGCTGCCGATGATATCCCTGTCCGTTGATCCATTCGTGAGCGGCTGCTGCAGTTGGTGCCAGCTCTCGTAAGGGTTCTACCCGCTCTAGAACGCGCTGTGTATAAAAGGAATGGAGGCGATAATATTCCCATTCACTTGCCGATCGGCGGTCCCCTTTTTCCAGGATGCGTAAAGGTATGGCCACATTCCCAATGTCATGGACGAGCGCTGCACGCCGCAGCCTGGTCTGCTCGGGCCCTCCCAAACCCAGATACCTTCCCATGCCAGCCGCCACCTCGGCCACGATGCGTGAATGGTTCTGTGACTCAGCGGTCTTGATATCGACGAGGTCCGCCAGGGCTTCGCACACCGCTTCAATCTGATCCGCCATAGTCCGGTCAGCGGAGGTTGGCGGTTGCATCGCCAGGATGACTGATTCCGCCGACTCGTGCTCGAGCGGTTGCCAGAAGTCGGCCTGCTCCTCCAGGGTCAGGAATGCATCCACCACCTCCGGATCGAAACGTGCTCCGCGTTGCTCTCGTGCCAATGCTTTGGCCGCCGCTGGCCCGCCGAAACCATATGCTAGCTCGAGCGTTACTGTGGCATGGAGAATACGTGCCGCCAGGGGTATCGTGCTACCCTTGAGGCCGTAGGCCAGGCCCTTGCCGTCCCATCGCTCCAGGTGGAAACGGAGGGTGCGCTGCACATATTCTGGGAAGCCAAGCCGCCGTGCGAACAACTCCCCGATTTCACAGGAACCCCGCATCCCTTCTTTCATGACCGACCAACACTGGCCCAGGAAGGATAGCATTCTAGCGATGCGGGTGGGAAAGTGTGAGTCTATCGGCACATTTCTGGATAACCATGCGACCATATTGTTGAGCTGTGTGGGATCGACCAGCATGAAATCCAAACGTGGCACCAGTTCGTCATCCGGGAAGAAGGCGGAAAAGGCAGCCGAACATGCGGTACAGCCTGCGTCCTTGAGAAGTGCGCCATAGAAGATGGCTTCCCGCTCCTCGTTTGGGAGATGAAGCACCTCGGCTATCCGGAGCCCCAGGTACGCGCTATTCAGCCCATGTTCCATACGCTCGCCGAGCCCCAGACCCGTGGCAAAAGACAATGCGCATAGGAGTCCTGCAAGATTTCCATTTGGCTGTTCGCGGTTCGCCATATCTAATCTCCAGCCTTTATTAATCTCAGCATAAAGATGTCAATTCCTTGCCAGGGTCTTCTGCATCTATATACGATCTGGCATGAAGAAATTTTAGCTGCTTACGCCGAGATCAGTAGTTGGAAATGAAAACACCAAATATGGGTGAACTCCCCGATGCTTTTATTCGGAATTAGCCGCATACTTATCATAACATCAATGTAAAGCAGAATAACTACCACAAAAAAGAGCTTTCGTTATCAACCACAGCAGGTGCGGCTCATAGCGCACCAGGGAGATGCCAATGACAACCCAGGCGAAACCAGAGCAGTCAGACATTCCGGGCAACATCGAACAGTTGATAGAGCAGCGCGTCCAATCATTGGTGGCTGAGCGCCTTGACGCGCTTGTGAAGGAACGCGTAGCGCAGGCCATGAAGCGCGACCCTGCGAAGCGAAAGGTGGCGATCATCGCTTCAAAGGGAACGCTCGACATGGCCTACGTACCACTCATCCTGGCAACGACTGCCGCAGCGATGGATGCAGATGCGCGTATCTTCTTCACCTTCTATGGCCTGAACATTCTTAAGAAAGGTGGACCAGAGAAGCTGCAGATTGCGCCGATTGCCAATCCGGCCATGCCGGTGCCGGTGCCCAATATTCTTGGAATGCTTCCAGGTATGACGCCTATGGCGACCTGGATGATGAAGGGCATGTTTGCCAAACACAACGTTGTCTCGGTTCCTGAATTGCTCCACCAGGCTATCGAATTGGGCGTCAAGCTGATTGCCTGTCAGATGACCCTGGAGGTCATGGGCATCCGGCGCGAGGACCTGATCGATGGTATTGAGTTCGGCGGGGCGGCCATGTTCCTGAATTTTGCCACTGGAGCACATACGACCCTCTTCATTTAATGACCTCCGGAGATAAGACCTCAGTACATGCGTTCGTCACAACAGCACAATCAGGGAGGAATCAACCATGAGCGAAGCAATACATATCGATCGGCAACTCGATGCCAAAGGAATGCTCTGCCCGATGCCCGTCATCTCGGTCAAGCGAGCCATCAAGGATCTGCAACGCGGCCAGGTGCTTGCTGTGAGCGCGACCGACAAGGGAGCCTGCCGCGATATTCCAGCATGGGCTGAACAGACAGGCCACACACTCCTGTCACAGGCCGAGGAGAACGGCGTCTACACCTTCTATATTGAGAAGGCTGGCTGGGAAGATGAAGAGTGAGGGGAAGGTGTACTTTCGCCAACTGCGCATGCCAGATTTAGGCTGCGCATCCTATATGGTCGGCGGTGAGGGGGTCTGTGCAGTCATCGATCCGCGATGGGATGCTGTACCCCAGTATGTGGGCCTCGCCCGGCAGCAGGGTCTGCAGATCACGCACATTCTTGAGACCCATACCCACGCCGACCATGTCTCGGGTGCCACTCGCCTCGCCGACCGCACCGGGGCGACCATTCTGATTCACCGCCATGCCCCGGTCACCTACCCGCATTGCGACGTTGACGACAACGAGGAAATTGTGATCGGGCAGGCCCGCCTGCTCGTGCTCTATACGCCCGGCCATAGCTTCGATAGCATCAGTGTACTGGTGCGTGACGTTGAAGGGAACGAGCCGCCACGGCTGCTGAGTGGTGACACGCTGTTCGTGGGAGAGGTTGGTCGACCGGACCTGCACGGCAACCAGGTGGCGAGTCTCGCCGAGCTGCTGTATACGAGTCTCCACGAGCGTATACTCCAGCTTGGAGATGAGATAGAGGTCTATCCCGCTCACCTGGCTGGCTCGCTCTGCGGACGACACATCGCGCCTTCGCCTTCAACGACCATTGGTCACGAGCGGCGCACCAATCCGGCCCTGGCCCTTCGCGAACGCGAGACCTTCGTTCGCAGCATTGTTGCTGATCTGCCTCCTCGTCCACCAAATGTCGAGCGCATCATCCATCTCAACCGATCTGCAGTGCGCACGAGGCGGCCAGAGGTATCCAGGGTGACAGCGGAAGAAGCAGTAGCTCTGTTAGACCAGGTTGCCATTATTGATGGTCGAGATGCACCCGTGTTTGCACAGGGACATCTGAGAGGCGCGATCAATATCCCCATCGGCTACGGTCAGTTCGGCGTCATGGCCGCCTGGTTGTTTCCGCCGGAGACGGCGCTGCTGCTCATTCCCGCCGACGACGAAGACCTTGTCGATGCCATAGACTCCTTGATGGTGGTCGGGATGACCAATGCGCTGTCGGCACTGGCAGGTGATCAAATAGCATGGAAGGGCGCAGGGCTGGCCATCGTGGAGACGCCACTGGTCAATGTAGAGGAACTGGCGCATCGTATCGCCGCAGACGAGGTGGGCACACTCCTCGACGTTCGTGAGCAAGGCGAGATGGAACAGGGAATGATCACCGGAGCAATCAACCTCCCCTATCGTGAGATTCGGATGCGCGAGACATTGCCATCTCTGGTGGAACCAATCGCTGTGTTCTGCAATAGTGGGAATCGCAGTAGTGTCGCTGCGAGCCTGCTTGAGCGTTTGGGGCTGAGCGTCATGAACCTGGCCGGTGGTACGACTGCATGGGTGGAAGCCGGACTACCACTCGCTCGGCCAGATACTTAGTGATATTACATTCCCGTACGCATTCAAGAAAGGCTGGGAGTGTATGGCTTGCAGATCAATGTCATCCTGAGCGAGTGAGCCGAAGCCCTGAGCGAAGCGAAGGGGAAGGATCTGCAACAGTTCAGACGAAAAAGTAATACAAGGGCAGATGCTCTGCCAGGAGGTCTTGCGATGCAGTGCTGCGCATTTTGTGGATCGGAGTTCCCCGACGATGTAAGTTTCTGTGGGCGGTGTGGCCGCGCACCAGTTGCCACGCTTGATGCACCCACGACTCTCAGTAATGGGCAGGCGCGTCCTGTCCTAAAAAAGGAAGCAGAGGAGGAAGAGGAACGGCGCCGCCGCGCCCTCCTGCTCGACCTGTCGTTTTCCCCAGGAGGAGGTCAACCCAGCGCCGGACAGGCGCCGATGGTACAGGGGACGCCGCAGATGAGCGGCGTGCCGATGATGCAGGGGACACCATCTTCTTTGAGCAGCGCACCGGCGGCCTCAGCAGTTCCGTCGCAGCCTGGGCCTTCATCTGTTGCCGCTGGACCGTCGGAGGCTCCTCCGGGGTCCTCCCCGAAACCTTCATCGATAGGGTCGCCGCTGAGAGAGCAAGTGCGGAGGGCACGACATAAAGAGAGCCTCCCTGGATTGCACCATGCACACCTCGCGGGCAGGGCTGTTGCAATAGGGGTGAGCGGGCATGCATCCAAGTTGCTCCTGATTGCTCTTGCTGGTCTCATGGCGATAGCGGCAGGCGGCATTGCCCTTGCTGTGGTAGGGACCCATCCTTCTGGGGGCGGGACGCGCACACAGAATTCGGCCAGGCCTGGCACGATCGTCACGTTCTCCGTTCCGAATGCCGGTAGCACCCTTTCCGCCATCACGAGAGGGCCGGATGGCAACCTCTGGTTCACCGAGGGCAACCAGATCGGGCGCATCACGCCCGGTGGCACCATCACCGAGTTCCCCCTCCCTAACGGGGGCAACCCGTCCGACATTACGGCAGGGCCGGATGGCAACCTCTGGTTCACCGAGGACACTGGAGGTAAGATCGGGAGGATTACGCCCGGTGGCACCATCACCGAGTTCTCCCCCCTTCCTACTTACGAGAGCACGCCTGCAGGCATCACAGCGGGCCCGGATGGCAACCTCTGGTTCACCGAGTACGTTGGGAACAAGATCGGGCGCATTACGCCCGGCGGCACCATCACCGAGTTCCCCCTTCCGATTGCCGGCAGCGAGCCTAATGACATCACGGCGGGCCCGGATGGCAACCTCTGGTTCACCGAGTACGGTGCGGGCAAGATCGGGCGCATCACGACGGCGGGCACCATCACCGAGTTCCCCCTTCCGATTGCCACTAGCGGCCCTTACTACATCACGAGAGGGCCGGATGGCAACCTCTGGTTCACCGAATGGGGCAGTAACCAGATCGGGCGCATCACCACGGCTGGCGCCATCACCGAGTTCCCGCATCCACCAGTTGCCCATCCTTACGGCATCACTACAGGCCGGGATGGCAATCTCTGGTTCACCGAGTTCGATGGAGAGAAGATCGGTAGCATCACGCCAAGTGGCACTATCACCGAGTTTTCTGCCGCTGGCAACCCGTCCGACATCACGGTGGGCCCGGATGGCAATCTCTGGTTCATTGAGTCCAATGCGGGCAAGATTGGGAGGATCGCCGTGTGAGCAAGAAGAGCTAAAGTAAAGGTGGGAGGCGTATCTCAATGGCACTCTTTTGCCGGAAAGTTTGTATCACTGAGATGGGCAAGGCGTGCTTGCCCGATATGACAACACAGCAAGGAGGTCAGTATAGCAACCATTAACAAGTCGATTGACATCGATGCGCCAGCAGAGCGGGTGTTTGAGGTGCTCACCAACCCCATGCGCTTACCAGAATTTGCGCCAGGGCTCGTCAGCGTCGAGGATATCCGGCAAACGGAGCAGCATATCGGTGACTCCTTCCGTGCGACCTATACCGTGCTCGGGCTGCACTTCCCGATGACCTTCACGGCCACTGAGTATGAGCAGCCCACCAGGCTCACCACGCGCTTCGAAGGAGGGATGAAAGGCACATGGACCTGGCTGCTCGAGCCGCGAGGGAAGAGTACTCACCTGACGACGGCCATGGAGTACGAGATGGCCGGAGGCATCTTAGGCAAAGCCATGAATGCCGTGCTCGTTGAGCGGATGAACGAGAAGAACGCCGAACGCTTGCTGGAAAATCTGAAACTGGTCAGTGAGGCCACTCCTTAAGCGCTCTTCACGCTGCGAGGAAGTTGTTGGCCGCGGTGGGTGCGCTGGCGTGGTCGCTTCAGGCGGTGTAGAAAGGAGTCCATGCGATGGCAGTAGTACACGATCCTGAGCATGCCGAGACGCGGGTGATCCATGAGCTGATTGACTTTTCCGGCACGGACGTGCTGGAAGTAGGCTGCGGGGATGGTCGCTTGACCCGGCGTTACGCCGCCCGCACGCGCTCAGTGCTGGCCCTCGATCCCGACGCAGCCGCGATCGAGCAGGCACGCGCCAGTCTGCCAGAGCAGTTGCGTCACACGGTCAGCTTCCAGGTGGCGGACATTACGAGCCTGGAGTTGCCTCCGGCGGCGTTTGATGTGGTCGTGTGCTCGTACTCCTTGTGATGCATTGCGCCCGAAGGCGTCGTGAACGCCTTGCGCCGCATCTCCGCCGCGCTGCGCCCCTGTGGTCTGCTGCTCAACCTGCTCCCGGACATCACCCATCGGGCAGTTGAGGTGAGTGTCGGCGGTGCGATCCTGCGGCTGGGCCACCTTGATGACACGCGGGATATCCGGGATTTCCACGTCACGCTCGCTGCCCAGCAGGCGGCTATGGACGCCCGGCTGTTTGTCCTCGAGCGCGAGACCCGCTTCACGTTCGTCGACCACTTCGACACGGTGGAAAGCTGGGTGACCGACGTGGCGGAACATGAGCAGGGAGTGATCATCCAGGCCTCACTGGTGGCGCGCGCCCACGAGCTGCTGCCGCCAGGGGCAGCGGGTGAAGTGCGCATCTCCCGCCAGTTCTATGCTGCACGGCTCTGGAGGCCGTGAGCCAGCAAGCCGACGAGGTAAAGCTGTATGTCAGCGCGGCTGCATGCGTATCCCGCCATCCAGGCGAATCACCTCGCCATTGAGCATCTGGTTCTCAATGATATGTTTTGCCAGCGCTGCGTACTCACCTGGTCGTCCCAGTCTCTGTGGAAATGGCACTTGCTGGCCCAGCGAGATGCGAGCGGGCTCAGGCAAACCAGCCAGCAGAGGAGTATCGAATAATCCTGGCGCAATTGTCATCACCCGGATACCGTAACGTGCCAGCTCTCGCGCAATCGGCAGCGTCATACCCACAATGCCACCTTTAGAAGCCGAATACGCAGCCTGCCCAATCTGACCCTCGAAGGCCGCGACCGACGCCGTATTGATAATTACACCGCGCTCACCATCCTCAGTGGCGTTATTCTCTGCCATCTCCGCTGCTGCCAGGCGAATAGCATTAAACGTTCCAATTAAATTAACCTGGATTATTTTGCTGAAGGAGTCTAGTTCGTGAGGCCCATTCTTTCCCACCACCTTTTCGGCTAAGCCTATACCAGCGCAGTTAATCAGCACATGCAGGCCGCCGAAGGTCTCAACTGCTGCCCGCACAGCAGCTTGCATCGATTCCTCTTCCACGACGTTGGTTTTAACAAATAGCGTTGAAGCGCCTGTATGACTATGCTCTGTCGCCAGCGCTATTCCTGCCTCACTATTCAGATCAGCAATCACCACCCTGGCTCCCGCCATTGTAAACAGCCTCACACACGCTTCTCCCAGCCCCGATGCTCCCCCCGTCACCAATACACCCTTGTCCTTAAGCTCCATTGTTATTTCCTTTCGTTCTTTGCCCCGTTCATCCCCCTCCCTGATGCCTGTGGTAAATTCAAGTGATATACTTATACCACAGGCGGTTAATACCCATTCAATTCTACAACAGCGAACACTTAACCATGAAGACCCCCAAAA
>Ga0187846_10002446_pt1 | contig 10139 bp, 6 predicted proteins | sample TC_taG_FD_161473 | JGI IMG/M metagenome (GOLD analysis project Ga0187846, IMG submission 161473) | Biofilm microbial communities from the roof of an iron ore cave, State of Minas Gerais, Brazil - TC_06 Biofilm (v2) | ecosystem: Environmental > Terrestrial > Deep subsurface > Cave > Wall biofilm ... | reverse complement strand
AGGTCGAGCTCGAACCCAGCGCCAAGAGGAGCTGATTGGCCAGAAGGCGATTCGCAACCTGGCCTCCGCAATCGCGACGCAGTGTCGGCGCTCAGCTTGGCCTTTGGGCGTTTTGGGGCTGTGACAGTAGCCATTCGAGCCAGAAGAGTTCGGTCGCCGGCTGAGGCGGGAAAGGTCGACTTTATGATTAGCGAACGCCTAAACGCGGTCCGGTTTCCAACATGACGAGCGAATCAGCAATCCCCCCAAGGAGATCGATAAGTGGTGTCAAGATATTAATAGGCGCCTGCTGGCTGGTATTCGGCGCTTTGATCGCGTTCGCTCAATGTCGTTATATCGGGTGGGATGAGCCAAGCTTTCTGCTGGTGGTCATGCTGATGTGGTGGTATTTCAGTTGGCGCGAACGGCGCCGGAAGTTCATCGCGCGCCAGCGCGGCGCATATACACCGTAGTGCCCCAAGATTCTGCAAATTGATGCTCAGCTGCAGAGTCTCGAGGACAGCTAGCGTAAAAGATTTAGCAACTCGCCAGTCTTGCGCACCCGGCCGAAAGCCATGGCAAAAGATTGCAGCGTGCCACGGTGTAATTCTTCGCTTAGTTCGGTGCAGGCGTCCTCGGCAATAATAACTTGGAACCCGCGGTCGGCCGCCTCGCGGGCGCCAAGGCCAACGCAAACGCTGCTGGTCAAACCGGTGACTATGAGCGATTTAATTGCCATATTGTGCAGACTCTCGCCGAGCTTGGTCGACGCGAAAACGCCGCTGGAGGGCTTGTTCAGCACCACTTCACCAGCCGCTGGCGCCACGCTGTCGTCAATCTGCCAGCTTGGGTCGCTCGTCGGTGGGATGATCCTCTTACCGAGCAGATCCAGCCCCAGGTGGTCCAGTTCTTTCATCCATAGTGGGAGATCCTTGCCGTCTTCGGCCCAGGAACCACATGCTGTATAGAAGATAGCTAAGCGCTTTGAGCGGAAATACGCTTGTAGGCGTTTGATATTCGGCACCACGCTAGCCTTCACCCGTTCGAAATATCCGTCCGTCGCTCCGGGCAGCATCTTTTCGAACAATTGCCCGAACTGATACTCGGGTCGGACGAAGTAGCGCTGCATATCAATGACCAAGAGAGCGGTTGGGTGAGTGAGGGAGATTGGTGTTTGATCTTTGCGGCGGATGATCTCCAGAATGTTCTCATGCTCGGTCATCGTCGAGGGCTCCTCCCAGATGGCGATGATAGGCCAATACCGTCATCTCGCTCCGCCATACCCCCACCCAGCCTCAACAGTCAACAATGCGAACGACCGAGGGGAAGATGATTTGCCAGAAGGCCATTCGCAACCGGGCCTCCGGACCGTTTGGCTTTGGACAATGGCAATGGCACACAAAAGTTTCGTGATTCAACTAATTCCTATGTTAAGCGATTTGGTTGCACCGGCTTCCGCTCTGAGATAGTTTTATCCGCAGCTACCTGAGGGCGTCGTGCTAATGCCTTAGTCTGGCTGAATCGGCTGTTTATTGGCTTGAGGTTTGGGGGCCTTAGCGCTTGACTTTCTGAGGCCTTTAATGCGAGTGAACATCAGGAACTCTGTAACCTAACGCGGAGATCGGCTTATGCCAGAATTCGACCTTGTTATAAAAGATGGGATGATCGTGGACGGAACGCGCGCACCGCGGTTCCGTGGCGACATCGGGATCAAAAACGGCCGTATCGCGAAAGTCGGCCGCATACAATCGCATCAGGCGAAAAAGGCGATTGATGCAAGCGGATTAATTGTCGCGCCCGGCTTCATCGACCTTCACACCCATTACGACGCTCAGATTTTCTGGGACCCGTACCTGACGATTTCTGGATGGCACGGGATTACGTCAGTCGTAATCGGCAATTGCGGCTTCGGCTTCGCCCCGGTTCATCCCAAGGATACCGATCGTGCGATGCTGACGATGGTCCGCACCGAGGCGATTCCGCTGCGTTCGATGCAGGCAGCGATGAAGTTCGACTGGGAGAGTTATCCGCAGTTCCTTAATGCGCTCGACCGGCAGCCCAAAGGCGTCAATCTGCTGCCGTTCGTTCCGATGAACCCGCTGCTCGGCTACGTGATGGGCATCGATGAGTCCAAGACCGGCCGTCTCCCGACCGACGACGAACATGCCCGGATGCGCCAAATCCTGAATGAAGCGATGGACGCTGGTGCATGCGGATGGTCGGCTCAGCGGCTGCCACCCGATGGACCGTCTTCGGTGCAGCGCGACTATGATGCGACGCCGATGAACACCGACATCATGCACGACGAAACGTGCATCGAAATGGCCAGTGTGCTCGGCGCACGCGGCGAAGGCTTCCAGGAATTGACGCTCTCAACCTGGAACCCGAAGCAGGACGCGTTGTTCTTTGAGAAAATCGCCGAAATCAGCGGCCGTCCGATCATGTTCGAGGCGGTGGCAACGCAGGACCGCTTCCCCCATCGCCATCGCAACACGATGAAATGGCTGGAGCGCTGCCGCCAGCGCGGGCTGCCGGTGTACGGCCAGGGTGTGACGACCGACGCGGGCCTCAGCTTCACCTTTGAGGACTGGAACCTGTTCGACGACTCGGATGCGTGGCGTGAGGCTACTACCGGAACGGTATCCGAGCGTCGCGAGAAATTAGGTGATCCGCGCCGACGCGAAGCGATGAAGAGCCAGATGCCGCGCGAGAGCCTGATTACCAGCTACTTCGACGAAATTATCATCACGGACTGCGTGAAACCCGAGAACAAGAAGTTCGAGGGACTCACCCTGCGCAAAGCCGCCGCGCAGAGCGGCAAGCATCCAGTGGACGTGATGCTCGACATCGCGGTTTCCGAAGATCTGAAGACCGAGTTTTTTGCTCCCGCGGTCAACCAGAATGCTGAGTTGATGAAGGAACTCATTGACTATCCCTATCTTGCTTTCGGAGTAAGTGACGGCGGCGCCCACACCAAATTCCTGACCGCCGGGCGTTGGCCCACTGAGGGGATCATCAAGTACTGCCGCGATTATCAGTGGCTGTCGCTCGAAGACATCCATTGGCGCTTGAGCGCACTGCCGGCGTTCTGCTCCGGCTTTAAGGACAGGGGTTTCCTGCGCGAAGGCGCACCGGCGGACGTCGTGGTCTACGACTTGGCGAAGCTGAATGTGACGCCCATCGAGATCGTGCATGATCTGCCGGGCGACGAGTGGCGCCGTGTCCAGCGTGCCGAAGGCTACAAGTACACCATCGTCAACGGCGAGGTGACGTTTGAAGATGGTAACTGCACTGGTGCAACCCCGGGCAAGCTGCTTCGCCACGGGGTGACTGCATAGCAACCGCAACGCAATGCGATGAGTCAAAGGCCGGCGGGCTTACAGCCCGCCGGCCTTCTCATTTTGAGTCCGCGCTTTTCGCAATAAACAGAGAAGGGATGCCTACTTGCGACGGTGTTTGCGGTCGTCCCCGGGATGGACGATGGGTATTTTGATGAGTTGCAGATGTTTTTGACCAACCTGAGCTCTCTCCATTAATTAAACCCGCTGGTACGATACCAGGGCACCCAAATCGGATCATCCGATTTTCGTCCAGAACCGGAAAGGTGAAGCTGGCGCCAAGCTGCTTGATTGTGGCGATGTAGTATCATCTACATTGTCTTGGCGTCTATTGCCGATCCGGCGCAGGAGGCCAGTTGACAAGTCCATCAGACGCGGCCGCCGACAACCCGACGCATGAACTTGCCGCTATCATGTTTAGCGATGTGGTCGGCTACACCGCGATCATGGGCCGAGATGAGCAGGAAGCCCTTCGCGCATTGGATGCGCATCGCGATCTTCTGCGCACCTTATTACCAAAGTTCAACGGTCGGCTGGCCGGCGAGATCGGCGACGGCACGCTGACCATTTTCCATAGCGCGATCGATGCGTTGAATTGCGCCCGTGAGGTGCAGGCGCGCCTGGAGGAACGGCCCGAATTGAAGGTGCGGATCGGAATCCATCTCGGCGACGTGGTCTTTTCCAACAACACGGTGTTGGGCGAGGGAGTCAATATTGCCTCGCGGATTCACGCTCTGGCCCCTCCCGGTGGCATCTGCGTCTCATCGAACGTTTACGACGAGATCCGCAACAAGCCGGGAACGCGCTCCCAAGACCTCGGCGAGCAAAGACTTAAGAACGTGTCGCGCCCTGTGCGGGTTTTTCAGATCGTAACCTCCGACTTCGAACAATCTGCGGAGCCGAGCGTGCGCCTTCGGCGAAGCGCCATCATCGCGGGGACTAGTGCGGTTTTATTGATGGGGCTGACCTTTGCGTTCGTGCGATTGAGATCATCCGCGCCGCCTTCAGCTGAGCGCCCGAGCGTAAAGCGCACTATCAGCTCGATTGCAGTTCTTCCGCTCGACAATTTCTCGGGGGATCCGAACCAGGAGTACTTTGCGGATGGGATGACGGATGAGCTGACCACCGACCTCGCCATGATAAGCGCTCTCCGGGTGATCTCGCGCGGATCAGCCATGCAGTATAAGGGCGCACACAGGCCCCCAACGCCCGAGATCGCCAAGGCGCTCAACGTTGACGCAGTGGTGGAGGGCTCGGTGATGCGGGCGGGCGACAAGGTGCGGATCAGCGCTCAATTGATTGACGCGTCGGCGGACAAGCACCTGTGGGCGAAGAGCTACGAGCGTGACTCCCGCAACGTGTTGGCTTTGCAGGACGAGTTGGCTTTGGCCATTGCCCGCCAGATCAATATCGAGCTGACGCCGCAGGAGCAGGTGCACTTCGCCAGTTCTCGCGCGGTCGATCCTGAGGCACACGATGCCTATTTGAAGGGCCGCTACTTCCTAAGCAGTTACACCGAACAGGGAGTGAATAAAGCAATCGAGCAATTCGAGCGATCCATTAAGTTGGATCCGGGGTTCGCCCTGCCTTACACGGGCCTCGCGGACGCCTACAGTTACGGCGAAGACTGGTATTATCCGGCCAATGAAATCATGCCCAAGGCGAGAGCCGCCGCGGAGAAAGCCCTGCAGCTAGACAGTTCCCTTGCCGAAGCTCACGCCTCGTTAGCCTTTATCAAATGGCAGTACGATTTCGACTGGGAAGCTGGTGAGAGCGAGGTTCGCCGAGCGATCGCACTGAATCCCAATTACGCAGAGGCTCATCATCAGTACGGCTATTTGCTGGCGTGGCAGGGGCGGCCTGATGAGAGCCTTGCGGAGATGAAGCGCGCGAGCGAACTCGACCCACTCTCCGCCGCCATTACGGGTGACCTGGGACTCCCGCTGACCTTGCAGGGGAAGTATGAAGCCGCGAAGGAGCAGTTCGCCAAGGCGCTGGAATTGGATCCGAACTACTATATCGCTCACTTTCAGGCCGGGTGGGTCGACATCGAATGGGGCAAGTTCCGCGAAACGGTGCGGGAGCTGGAGAGAGCGCGGGCGGAAGGCTCCCAGCCCTTTTTGGCCGGATGGGTTGGCTACGCCTATGCGGCGGGTGGCAAACACGACAAGGCGGAGACCATGATTGCGGAACTGAAGCAGATGTCTTCCCGCCGATTCGTCTCACCCTTTTGCACAGCGATAGTCTACCTCGGTCTGGGCGACAAAGAGCGAGCGTTGGACGAACTGGATAGGGCCTACGTGGCCCGCTCGCAGTGGCTGACCTTTCTGAAGGTCGATCGGATTTACGACCCGCTTCGTTCCGATCCGCGCTTTGTCGCGCTGCTGAAGAAAGTGGGGCTGTAAGAGGCGGTCAATCACTGACTGATCATAAGAGCGAAGAGTGGCGCCGTGTCCAACGTGTGGAAGGTTACAACTACACCATCGTCAACGGCGAGGTGACGTTCGAAGATGGGAACTGCACTGGTGCAACCCCTTGCAGACTGCTCTGCCATGGCGTGAGGGTGTAGCAACCGCCACGTAATGCGATGAGTCAAAGGCCGGCGAGCTTACAGCCCGCCGGCCTTCTCTTCGTCTAGGAGCCGCGACGGCACCAACACTGGCAAATTACGGGGATTGTCGACGACCTGCTGGTGCTCACCTCCGTGATTACCCCTCATTATCAAGACTTAGGACGCGCGATTCCTCCTCGGACGTCTTTGAAGGTCCCGATTTGGCGGGCGTTTGGGGACGCTTGCGATCGTCTCTGGAGAATTGCCAAATCATAAAACCCAGAGCGATGAGTAAAGCAGCAAGCGCTGTGATAGGAGCCCACACCATAGATTAAAGCTCCTCCAACCGCTGAATACGCCGGTACGTAAGTCGGCTGACCCATAGCGCGGTAGCCGCCATTACTAGTGTAGCGGCAAGTCCGGTCCACACCGAGAAGCGATCGGCCGTCTCATAATGATGAGCGAGCCAAGCGATTCGAGAGACATCAACAGCTATGAAAGCACCAAGCGCAAGCTTCAGAGCCCGATCTCTTCTTTAACGCGGTCTATAGTTGACATTCGGTCAGAGTAGAGGATTGCGGCGCTGGTCGGAGTTATTCGGCGATCAGTCAGCGAAAAAGACCAGCGTCCGCACTTCGATACTCTCCCGAGGCGCCGCATCTGCCGCGCTGGTCGGATCGTCGATGCCCGTATGTGCGGTGAAGCGGGCGCGCCCGTCCTCGGCCGAGTCATAACATTTGAGCAGCAACGCTTCGTCACGCCCCATCCGAGGGAAGTAAAACCAGCGGTGATTCGGGTTGAAGGCAACTGAATACACCTCGCCCGTACGATCGCGGTACTTGAGATCGGTCGCGACGAAGTCCCGTAGCGTCATGCTGCTGGCATCGCATACAGCAAGCGGAGATTCTTCGACCGGTCCGCGGATCGGGCGCCATACGTTGATTTCGGCGAAGCGATGCTTGAGCAAACCATCAGCCTCGTCCGGCAAGAGGTCGCGGACCCGTTGCGGCCCGGATTTGAGCGTGTAGTCATTGTGCGCGAATTTGACGGGTTCGCGAGCACCGTTTTCTCCTCGCTTCGCCATCGGCCGGCAGCGCACATTGTGATCGAACACATGCATGCGGACCGCTCCAGTGGCTTCCTTAAGCAGCCGCTCCACCTCCGGATAATAGACCCGAGTAACTTCTTCGGGATCATAGAAGTTGGAAACCCGGGTGTGACAGTGGACGAACGCAAAACCCTGGCGATCTAGAGTAAGCTCGTTAACAGCGATACGCCCGTTGCGGATCTTCATCCAATGCTTCGTCGCGCGGCCGGATCGAGCTGGCACGCCGGCAGACGGTTCGTACAGGTATGTCACAGGCTTTTCGTCACCGTGTTCAAGATAATTGACTGGCGCTTCGACATAATCGGAAGTGTTGTACGTCTCGGTACTCATGTTCGGCTCCTCGATGCGGGCCAGCAGAGGCCTATTATCTCTTTGCTCACTGAACACGCTCAGCCTGGGTCGTTTTGCGGAAAGGCTGAAGCGTGGACGGTCAAATGTCAATCGTTTTGCCGGCCTGACTCAGACAGCAAACGGGCGGCGGCGCGCGCGATATACAACTCTTCGTCCAACGGTATTACGTAAACTGCGACGGGCGACTGCTGCTCACTGATGCAGGCCTCGCGGCCATTTGCTCTGCGGTTACTTTCAGGGTTTACGATAATCCCCAGCGGCTCGAGACCGGCGCATACCCGCTCCCGCACAATATCAGAGTGTTCGCCAATGCCGCCGCCAAACACGATGGCATCCGTGTGTCCCAGCACAGCCGTGTAAGCGCCGATGTACTTGCGGATGCGGTAGCAGAACATCTCGATCGACAGCGCCGCGTGGTGATTCTGTTCAGCGACAGCCTCGATCTCCCGCAGGTCGTTTGAAATGCCCGAGACACCTAGCAGACCAGACTCGTGGTTAAGAATTTGTTCGACCTGGTCGGGTGAGAGCTTCTCGCGAGCAGCGAGGAAGGTGAAGATAGCTGGGTCGATATCACCCGAGCGTGTGCCCATCATCAGACCCTCAAGCGGCGTGAGGCCCATTGACGTATCCACCGACTGTCCCTGCCTGATGGCGGTGGCCGAGCATCCCGCGCCCAAGTGCAACGTGATCAGGTTGAGGTGCTCGACCGTGGTCCCACGCATTGCCGCGCATCGTTCCAGCATCCACGCATGCCCAATCCCATGAAAGCCGAATCGCCGGATGCCGTAGCGTTGGGCGAGCAGGCGGGGGATCGCGTAGTTGCGCGCGGCCTCAGGAAGGCTGTGATGGAACCCCGTGTCAGTGATGATCACCGCCGGAACACGAATCAGCTTTTCGCTGACCGCCCGGAGCACCGAAATCGCCGGCGGATTGTGCAGCGGCGCAAATTGCGACGCGTCGCTGAGTGCGCTCAGTATCCCGTCCGTTACAATCGCGGGTTCGGTCACTTGCTCGCCGCCATGCACGATACGGTGAGCAACGGCGTCGATATTTGCGCTGCCAATCTCGCCAAGCCAGTCCAGGGCGCGGACGGCCGCAGCCTTATGGTCAGCGATCGGTTCCGACGATTCGAGCTTGTGCCCACTTTCATCGCTCATCCTGATGCTGGCGCGCGGTCCGATTTCCTCGAAGGTACCGCGCGCGAGCCGCCGCGCATTTTCCGGCTGATGGCCGGCGTTGTAGTGGATCTCAATCAGCTCAAGCTTCAGAGACGAGCTACCGCAATTGAATACGAGAAAGCGCATTAAGCGGCCCTTCGCATGCTTGGAAAATGACCGTCGGTTCCAGGATTCGAAGAGGAGTCAGGGCAGGATGGAGTTTGTCCCCGCCCGTAGTCATTCTAATCCGAGTGTTCCACTTGATGAAAGTTGCTCGAACTGGCGTCGCAAATACCGAGCCGCTCACCGTCCAAGAACTCCGCGAACAATTCGAGTTCGCGCCGTTGCCGTTCCACGCTCCAGCCCAGCTCCTGTCCCATCAGTCGCGCAACCCGAGGTGCGCAGACGCGTGCGGCGCCCGGTGCTCTCCAGGTCATGGCCGTCCGCCGGGCGATAAAATCGGGAAGCGACCGCGCGAATTCGTTGCGGACTGCGTGAATTACTTCCGCCGCAATCGTTGGTGAGCCGGGAGCCAAGGGCTGTTCCAGTCCAGGGCGCTCAGCCGCAATTAGGGCGACAATCTCGGCGCGAGTTCCGTAGCGCGCGATGAGAGCTTGTCGCAACTCAGGCGACAGTTGGTCCATCGACTCGCTTGCTCGCACTCTGCCACGCGCGCCCGGCAAAGGCTCTGTTAGTGTCGGTGATTTCTCACAACTACGCCCCAGCACTCTCATTACCCGATCCACTATGCGGCAGGCGATTTCGCGATGCGTAGTGAGCTTACCGCCGGCTACAGTTATCAAGCCCGAGCGGCTGACCGCGATGACCTCTTCGCGCGTGACCGATGAGGGCTGAAGGCGCCCCGAAATCCGAAGAGTGCGCACACCCGCAAAGCACGCCGCTATATGGTGCTGACCCAGATGCAGGCCCGGTATGGATCGGTTGATGACATCAAGCAGATACTCGGCATCTTTCAACTTAGCGTGGACGTGTTCACAATCGCCTTCGAAATCCGTGTCGGTTGTACCGATCAACACATGGTCATCATAACGTACCAGAAAGATAATGCGGCGACCGTCGTCGGTCAGGACCAGCGAATTGCGCACCGGTAGATGTAACGCCTCGACAACCACGTGAACTCCCTTGGTGAGGCGCACCAGCGGCCTGCATCCACCATCGTCGAGCCGCCGTATTTCGTCCGCCCATGGTCCGGCGGCATTGACGAAGACCCGCGCGCGGATTTCGAAGGCCGCTCCAGACTCGGCATCACGCGCAAATAGCGCTGCAATGCGGTGGTCCGTGCGTGAAAAGTCTTCGACCTTTACATAGTTGGCCACCGCTGCCCCGTGATACGCGGCATCGAGCATATTCTCCAGTGTAATTCGGGCATCATCACCCGCGGCATCGAGGTAGATGGCGCCGCCTGCGAGATCTTCCGGCTGCAACGCCGGTTCACACTGCTGGACCTGGATACGGCCCAGTCGCCGATGCCTTTCAGGGGGCGGAGTTCGCGCCAAAAGATCGTACAGAATCAAGCCCGCGCAAACTGCCGTCCGCGAGGGACGCCGTCCGCGATAGAAGGGAAACAGAAATTTGAGCGGACGAACCAGATGAGGGGCCGTCAAGTGGCGTAGTCGCTCGCGCTCACGCAACGC
>Ga0187846_10002445_pt1 | contig 10139 bp, 9 predicted proteins | sample TC_taG_FD_161473 | JGI IMG/M metagenome (GOLD analysis project Ga0187846, IMG submission 161473) | Biofilm microbial communities from the roof of an iron ore cave, State of Minas Gerais, Brazil - TC_06 Biofilm (v2) | ecosystem: Environmental > Terrestrial > Deep subsurface > Cave > Wall biofilm ... | reverse complement strand
GCCGGGCTTCGTTTTCGTCGAATGGATCAAACGCGCCAATCAGCAGGACGACGGGCACGTGCGCAAATCGCGAATCCTTCTTGACGAACTCGCAGACCTCGTAGCCGTTGCGCACAGGCATGAAAACATCGGCCAGGACAACGTCCGGGCGGACTTCGCCCAGCTTCCGAACGGCGGCTTCGCCATTCCCGACGGCGACGACACTGATACCCTGGTCTTCCAGTGCCAGGGCCACCATCTTCTGAATGTTACTGTTGTCATCCGCAACGAGGACTATGGGCACTTGGCCCTCCAGGCGGAACGCCCAGCGACACGAATCCCACCCTTGTGTACACCTATTCGTAGCATCGCGGAAGGGGTGAGTCAACCGGCTCGACGTACAGGCGTGCTGGACAATATAGCAGGGTAGGACAGGACGGCTTACCAGGGGATCAGTTTGCGCAACCCCTTTTTCTTCTTGCTGCTGGATTCCTTCTTGTCCTTGTCGCTCGAGTCCTTCTTCTGATTGGGGTCAGTCGACTGTGCCGAATTGGCACCTGTTTGTGTGGCATTGGCTTGAGTCCCCGAAGCGGCACTGGTTCCACTCGAGCCATTAGCTGAACTGGAGGTGTCCGCGCTGTTTCCAGTTGCGGTGGCTGCGGCGTTCTCCGCCCCCGGGGGCTGCGTGCTCCCGGTTGAGCTCGAAGCGGTCGCGCCGCTCGTCGAGCCGGGCGTGACTGTCTCGACGGAAACTCCGGTCGTCCCACCGCCTCCGCCTCCACCGTCGCCCACCGTCGTACTGCCGGGTTTCAGCACTTCACTTGCGGAGAGAGATTCGCTTGGCGGATTCAGATTCGGCGAGCCGGTATGGGCGGCCGTGCTGACATCAGGGCCGGTCTTCAGGATGCCGAGCGGGTTCCGCAAAAGGGCGTGATGCTGGCGCGGGATCTGCTGCTCCTTTTGCATGCGAGCGAGCGCGTTCGGGTCAGGCTGCGGCACCGGCCGGCCATCGGCAATCAGCTTCTGTTTGGCCTGCTCGGCGAACGACGAAAGCGGGTAGTCCCGGACGATGCGGGTGTAATAGCGCTCTGCTATTTCACGGCTCTGCCCTTTTTGCTCCTCCGTCCCGCCGTTGTGCTCATAAATGTTCGCCAGCATCAGCAGTGCGTGATCGCTCTCGCTATAGAGCGGGTAGCGGTCCGTCAGCTCGATCAAGCGCGCGGCAGCAGCCCGTAGGGAATAGGGTGTGTGCTTGATGTAGTAGAAGTGCGCCACACGGAAATCGCCCTCCGCGATCACTTCCTGCACTTCACGGAGCCGCTGCTCGGCTTTGGGCACCAGCGGGCTTTGCGGATACTTCAGCAGGAAGGCCTGAAACTCGTCCTCGGCCATGCGCGCCTGCGTACTGTCGCGGTCGGGCTTCTCCATCATCTTGTAATGAGCCATCGCAACTTGCATCTGCGCGTAGCTCGCCTCGTCGAGGAAGGGGAAGAACGTAATGAAGTCCTTGTATTCGGCGATGGACTGCGTCAGGCCCGACGTGCCGCCTTCCTTGTAATAGGAGTCAGCGATGGCCAACTTGGCCTTGGCCAGGTACTCGCTGTCAGGATACGTATTGATCAGGGTTTGCAGGGCCAGGCGACCGACCGTGAAGCGGTCGTGCTTGATGTCGTCCATCGCCCGGTCGTATAGCACCTTGTCCGGCTCGGCGGAGCCATTGGTGTCTTTCTTGGCGGAAGTCTTTTTCTTTCCGAGACATCCGCCCAGAAGGAAAGCGACCAGGAAGGTCGCGACCAACAAGCCCAGATTACGAGTCCAGTTCCTCTGCATTACACCCTTTGCGTGATGGCTTCGTTAGCGAGTTGCCTCAATTGGCGAACGGCTTCGGTGGGATCCGGGGTGTGGAAAATCGAACTCCCGGCAACCAGCGTATCTGCCCCTGCCAGAACGAGCTCCCCCACGTTCTCGGGCCCCACGCCGCCATCCACTTCAATTCGGAACGCCTCATTATAGCGCGCTCGCAACTCCTTGAGCTGTCGAATTTTTTCAATGGCCCCAGGGATGAATTTCTGCCCCCCGAAGCCCGGGTTCACTGACATCACCAGCACGGTATCCAGCTTGTCGAGCACCTCGCTGATCATGACCACTGGCGTGGCCGGGTTAATCACGGCGCCCGCTTCCGCGCCCTGCTCGCGGATGGAAGTGAGCAGCCGGTCCAAATGCACCGTGGCTTCCTGGTGCACCAGGATACGGTCGGCCCCGGACTTTGCAAACGCTTCCACGTATTCCTCGGGCCGCTCAATCATCAGATGCACATCGAGTGGCAGTCTGGTTGCCTTGCGCAATGACTCCAGGACCGGCACGCCGATCGAAATATTGGGCACGAAATGGCCGTCCATTACGTCCACATGGATCACCGATGCCCCGCCGCGCTCGACCGCGCGCACTTCTTCGCCCAACTGGGTGAAGTTGGCTGAGAGGATGGAAGGAGCGATCTCAATGGGCCTGCGGGTCATGTCCCTGGCGAGATTCTAGCACAGCCCTCGCGAGGTTCTAGCTTGCAACTTGGAGGTCCACGGTAGCGCCAGGCTCGACGCGCGAGCCCTGGGCCGGCGTTTGAGCGGTCACCGTGCCCGGGAGAGCCCCGGGCGTTTCCTGGACGGAGATCCTACCCAGTTTCAACCCGCCCGCAGCGAGCCGCTGCTGCGCTTCGATCAGCTTCAGTCCCCTCAGATCGGGCATCACGTAGGCGAGCGGGCGCGAGCCGAGGGAGACAAGCAAATCCACATGCGGGCTCATTGCGTCGCTGGTGCCCGGGGCGGGGGTCTGCTGAATTACCGTTTCTTCGGAGTAGCCGGGGAGGTAAACATCCGTTTGCTCGCCGATCTGCATCCCGCCGCGAAGCAGCTCAATCCGCGCGGCGCGAAGGCTCTTCTGCTCCAGGGCCGGGATCGTCACCCTCTGACCGCCGAGACTCACCACCACGTGCGCCCGCTGGCCGATTTTCACGTGGATGCCCGGCGGGGGGCTCTGCCGCACCACTGTATCCACCAGCTTGTTGCTGTAGACCCGGTCGTCCACCTTCATGCCGAGGTCGACCTTTTGCAACATGGCTTGGGCTTCATTGGCTTTCTTTCCGACCAAGTTGGGCATTTCGACCTGGCGGCCCTGGATGGCGAAGCGAATCGCCGTGATGGCGCTCAAGAACGCCACGGAGGCCAGCACGAAGATCATTAGCGCCAGCCGACCGAACCACTGGAGACGTTCGCGGAGTCCCATGGGTTGACCTCGCGCAGACTAGCACGGCCGCGACGCTTCCATCAACGTCGTGCCGTGCGCCATGTTGCGAGACAGCCCACGGGGAGGCTGTGTTCTGACCTGAATCCAGTCGCCCTTGACCGGGACAAGACTAGCCCGCTCAACGGCCGGAATTGGCCGCCTCGAGGATTGCCGCAAAGAAGCCGTCGGTGTTGTGTTCAGGAGGGAATGTGCGAAAGAAACCCTTCGCATCAAACAGCTTCGCTGCTTCGACGCCCCTCGCCAGGTGCGGCGCAAGAATCCCCGCGGCTTCTTTGCTCGGAATAGCACGCAACTGTCGGTTCTCGTCAAGCACGCGCTCGATTACCTGTTCGTTTTCTTCCGCTTCGAGCGAGCAGGTGGAGTAGACCAGCCGCCCGCCCGGCGCGAGATTCCTGAGTGCATGCGAAAGGATTACCACCTGCCGCTCGTGAAATTCCTCCAGATCTTCCGGCCGCAGCCGCCAGCGAATTTCGGGATTACGGGAGAGTGTTCCTGTCCCGGAGCAGGGCGCGTCAACGAGGATGCGATCGAATTGCGCGAGGAACGGGAGCCGCGACGTCGCATCAAGCGCCAAGGTCCGTGCGTGCTCTACCCGAAGGCGCTTGAGTTGCGCGCGCAGCGCTCGCAGCCGGTGCCCGTAGCGATCACACGCCACCACCAACGCCTGGTCGCCTGCAGCGAGGGCAAGGGTCGCCGTTTTGCCGCCGGGAGCGGCGCAGAGATCGAGAACGCTCTGGCCCGGCTTGACTCCCAGCAGGAGCGGGATCGCCTGCGAAGCTTCGTCCTGGATGGAGATCCATCCCGAACGAAACGCCTTAGTCCGCGCGGCGTTGCCACTCTGCGCGGTAAATGCACTGCGCAGCAGTTTCCCCGGCTCAACGCGCAATCCGGCTTCCTCGAGCGAGCGGATGGCATCTGCGCGTCGCGCAGGGTCGTGGACCGTGCCTGCTAGATTCGGTGCATGGTTGTTCGCCTCGAGCAGAGCTGACGTCCGCGCTTCGCCATAACGCCCCAGCCAGCGTTCGACGAGCCACGTAGGATGGGATTGCAGAATGCCCAGCCGTTCAGCGAGGCGCAAATTAGAAGGCACGATTTCATCGAGCGCTTGGCTCCCTTGCGTGGAAGCGCGCCGCAGTATCGCGTTCACCAGCGGCGCTGCGGAGTGTTTTCGCGCCCGCTTGACCAGCTCCACGGATTCGTTCACCGCAGCGCGTGCCGGAATGCGCGCGAGGAAATGCAACTGGTAGAGTCCGAGCCGCAGCGCGACGAGCACTTCAAGATCGAGACTCATGAGCGGCTTTTGGAGGCGCTGCTCGAGCAGGAAGTCCAACAGGCGTCTGCGGCGAAGCACCCCCAGCGTCAGTTCAATGGCGAGTGCTGCATCCTCGCGCCGGACGTCTTCCGTGAGCCGAGCGTAGAGCAAGTCGGAAGCGTACGCCGTTCTGGACTCCACCCGCCTCAGCACATCGAAGGCGATCTTCCGTGCCGGGCTAATCGACATAGCTTCTCAAGAGCCGAAGCGATCCTTTGGCGTCAAGCGGGCGCCATTCGCAAATTCGTGCGCGCTGACGCGCTTTCTGCCCTCAAGTTGCGCGGATTCCAAAAGCAGCCAGGTCCGCTCACCGCACCCTACCAACACCTCGCCCCCCTTGCTGAAAAGAGTCCCGGGGTTTGTTTCGCGCATTTCACCTGGCGGCGCCTGGGCCGGATGGCCCCAGATGTGGCAGAGCTGGCCGCGAAATGTGGTGAACGCGCCGGGCCAGGGTTGCAGTCCGCGGATGCGGTTGTAGATCTGCTGGGCAGTGAGCGCCCAATTGATGCGCCCGTCTTCCTTCTTCAACAGCGGCGCGAGCGTGGCTTGGCTGTTATCCTGCGGCACGGGAACGATTTCTCCGCGGTCGACCTTATTCAATGTCTCGACCATGAGGGGCGCGCCGGCCTCTGCCATCCGGCGGGCCAGTTCGGGCGCTGTCTCATCTCGGCCGATCTCGATTTCAAGCCGCAGCAGCGTCGGCCCAGTATCCATTCCGGCGTCGATCTTCATCGTCGTCAGGCCGGTGCGCGTCTCGCCGTCTATGATGGCCCAGTTGATGGGCGCGGCGCCCCGGTAGCGAGGCAGCAGGGACGCGTGCAGATTGATCCAGCCAAGGCGGGGGATTTCCAGAAGCTGCGCGGGAATGATCTGCCCGTAAGCAATGATGACGACGGCGTCCGGCGCCACGCGCTTGAAAAACTCGTACGCCGAATCGGATTTAATTTTTTCCGGCTGATAGACGTACAGCCCGGCTTCGATTGCGGCATCTTTCACCGGCGAGCTTGCCTGCTGCTGCCCGCGGCCGCGCGGCCGGTCCGGTTGCGTGATCACGGCTTCAATCGCAATGGCGGGTTCTTGGATGAGCCGGCGCAGCGAGGGCAGGGCAAATTCGGGCGTGCCGCAGAAGACGATGCGCATCGGTGAACCGAAGGCTTACCACTCCCCGGCTTTCTTCAGCTTGCGGATCTTGCGTTTGATCATGTCGCGCCTCAGCAAGCTGAGATGCGCGATGAACAGGACGCCGTTCAGATGGTCGATCTCATGGCAGAACGCGCGGGCCAGCAATCCTTCGCCGCGCATTTCATACTCTTTGCCCGTGGCGTCCTGCGCTCGAACGGTGACGAACTGCGGCCGGATCACGTATCCGCGCATTCCCGGGAGCGAGAGGCAGCCTTCCTCTTCGCGCTGCTCGCCTTCCGAGTGGATGACTTCCGGATTTGCCAGCACGAGTTTCGCTTCTGAATTCTTGCCTACGGTGACGTCAATTACCGCGAGCCGCAGCCCCAGCCCGATCTGCGGTGCCGCCAAGCCCACTCCTTGCGCAGCATACATGGACTCGAACATGTCGGCGATCAACTCGGACAGCTTCTCGTCGAATTTCTCCACTGGCTTCGCCGGTGACTCGAGCACCGGCGTTCCATATTTGGTGATGGGATGGATCATCGTTTGTCTTAGAAAGAATCCAATTGCTGCTGGTAACCTTCGAAATTTCTTCGTGTCTCTTCCAGCGAATCGCCGCCGAACTTTTCGAGTGCCGCTTCCGCCAGCACGAGTGCGGTCATTGCTTCCCCGGCCACGCCGCCTGCGGGCACCACACACACGTCCGCGCGCTCGTACGCCGCTTTCACCGCTTCCTTGGTGCGCAAGTCTGCCGAAAGCAGCGGGCGCCGCAGCGTCGAAATCGGCTTCAGGTAGCCGCGAATCACGACATCTTCGCCGTTCGTGATTCCGCCTTCGAGGCCGCCGGCGCGGTTCGACGACCGTGCGAAGCGTCTTCGTCCGGCGTCGTAGCGGATTTCGTCCTGCACTTCCGAGCCGTAGCTCCCGGCATTGGCAACTCCGCTGCCGATTTCGACGGCCTTCACTGCCTGGATGGACATCACCGCCCGAGCGAGGCTCCCATCGAGCTTTTCATCCCATTGGGCGTAGCTGCCCAAGCCCGCCGTCACGTTGTGCGCGACGACTTCGAACGCGCCGCCGACGGAATCCCCGGCGCGAAGAGCAAATTCCACTTCAGCCTTCATGATCGCTTCTGTGTCGGCATCCACGCAGCGCAGAGGCGATTCCAGGTTGTCGCAGACCGCCTCGATCTCTTCCCATGTGACTGGCCGCTCCAGCCGGGCATGGCCGACCTCGATCGTATGGCTGAGCACCACTGTGCCAAACTGCTGGAGCAGAAGTTTTGCCAGCGCTCCGGCTGCCACTCGAGCCGCCGTTTCGCGGGCCGAAGCACGTTCGAGAATGTAGCGGGCGTCGTGCAGGTTAAACTTGAGCGCGCCGGCCAAGTCGGCGTGGCCGGGCCGCGGCGCCGTCAGCGGCCGCTGGGCGTCGTCGGCGCCCTCCGTATCTTCCACCGGCAGCGCTTTTTCCCAATTCGGCCAATCGCGGTTTTCGATGCGCAAGGCGATGGGCGCGCCGATGGTTTTTCCGTGCCGTACGCCCGCCAGGAAATCAACGTGGTCTTTCTCAATGCGCTGGCGGCCGCCGCGCCCGAAGCCGAGCTGGCGGCGATGAAGCTCGCGGTTAATGAAGTCCAAGTCCACGGGCAGGCCCGCCGGCAGGCCGGAGATCCAGGTCACCAGGGCCTGGCCGTGAGATTCCCCCGCAGTTACAAATCGCAGCATGGTGCAATCAGCGCGCTTCGTGCTCGCAAGCGCAAACGGGGCATTCTACCGGACGCCAACAGGCGCGTAAAGCTGCGCTCTGTCCTTAGTGCAACGATGGCGGCTTGACGGAATACAGACTGGAAGCTAGGCTTGCGGGGACTCGCCGTGGCTCGGCGGACTTCTTCATGCCCAATCTATTCGAGGCCAGTGAAGGCGAATCACCGAGTCTTGTAGGGGACACACTGAAGCGTTGGATTTTCGCCCTTCAGGACTACAGCCTTCTTGTCGTTCAGTCGATCGCGGACGCCTTTACCGCCCCGCGCTATATCGTGGATACCTTCGAGCAGATGGACGCGATTGGCGTCGGTTCGCTTCCCATTGTGCTGCTCACCGGCTTCTTCATCGGCGCGGTGATGGTGTTGCAAACGGCATCGCAGTTCGAACGGTTTGGCGAAACGGCCCTAACCGGCGACGTGGTGGCAATCGCGCTCGTCCGGGAACTCGGGCCGACGATCACCGCGCTGTTGGTGGCGGGGCGGAATTCCTCGGGAATCGCGTCGGAACTGGGTTCGATGGTGGTCACCGAGCAGGTGGACGCCATGCGCGCCATGGGCACCGATCCCGTCCGCAAGCTCGTCACCCCGCGGGTCATCGCTTCCGTTTTGATGCTTCCGCTGCTCACTGCCTCTGCCGATTTCGTCGGCCTGATCGGCGGTTACCTGGTTTCCCACTTAACCTTGCACTTAAGCGCCGTTCAATTCTGGTCTCGCGCAATTGATGCGCTGCAGTTCGGTGACCTCGTGCAGGGGATGACCAAGCCGCTGATCTTTGGGCTGATTCTCTCGACGGTGGGCTGCTATCAAGGATTGACGGTCCGCGGCGGCGCGCAGGGCGTCGGCCGCGCCACCACCTCGGCCGTCGTCGTCGCTTCGGTTTCCGTGATTGCAGCGGACTTCTTCCTCAGTCGGGTTCTGCTCTTCATTTTCCAGAAATAATTCCGTTTCATCTATAATCCACAGGTGCGCGCCCCACCCTGCCCAAGCGCTTGTGGAGAGGCATGATCGAACCCGTCCCTGGCGAGCCCCTTGTCATCCTCGATAAGGTGCACTTGGGCTTCGACGAAAGTGAAGTGCTGCGCGGCTTGTCCTTCGAAGTCGCCCCGGAAGAAACCAAAGTCCTTCTCGGCGAGGGCGGCACCGGCAAGACCCTGGTCATGAAGTTGATCGCGGGACTGCTGCGCCCGGACTCGGGCCGCGTCATTGTCCTGGGACACGAGGTCAGCGCGATGCCCGAAGATGACTTGTTTCAGTTCCGCCGCGAGATCGGCTTCGTTTTTCAGGAAGGCGCGCTGTTTGATTCGATGGATGTGGCGGAAAACGTTGCCTTCCGCCTGCGGGAAGAAGGCGTGGACGAGGAGGAAATTGAGAAGCGCGTCCGCGAAGCGCTGCATTTCGTCGAAATGGACGGCGCCCTTGAGAAATTTCCTGCGGAGCTTTCGGGCGGAATGCGCCGGCGCGTTTCAATCGCGCGCGCCCTGGTGAACCGTCCGCAGATTGTGCTGTATGATTCGCCGACTGCGGGCCTGGACCCGGTTACCTCGCAAACCATCATCACGCTCATCCTTCGCCTGCGGGATCTACAAGGCGTCACATCCGTGCTGGCCACGCATCGCTTGCAGGATGCGTTCGGGCTCGCCAATTTCTGCTTCGATCCCGCAAACAACCGCGTAGTGCCCGCGCCCACCAACGGGGCGCAGAGTGGGCGTCCGGCGACGAATATTTTGGTACTGCGCGATGGCGTCGTTTACTTTGAAGGTCCTGCGGAGAGCATTTTGCAATCGCGAGATCCGTATTTGAAACGCTTCTTGGTTTCGGTGGGGAAAAGTCCGGATTCTGGAACTCATTAAGGAGGCCGTGAGATGGCGCAACGCACGCAAATGACTTGGGCTGAACTGCGAGTGGGGGTGTTCGTGCTCGTGGGGCTGTTCCTGATTGCCATCACGATTTTCTACGTCACCGGTGGCGGCATCGGTTTCCTAAGCCCGAAGTACACATTGAAGACTTATCTCCCGGAGGTCGAGGGCTTGGTGTCGGGCGCGCCGGTGCGTCTGGACGGCGTCGAGATCGGCAACGTGGACAAGATCCTGCTGAATCCGCGTCCGACCAGCCGGCTGAACAACATCGAGCTGGTTATGCGGATCAACAAGAAATTTCAAGATCAGATCCGCACGGATTCCACGGCCAGCCTGATCACCGAAGGGTTGCTGGGCAACCGCTACGTCAGCATCACCCGTGGCCTGACCGGGCAGGTGGTTCAAAACGAAGGTGTTGTGCCCGGCACCGAGGAGGCCGCGATCAAGGAGATCGTTCAGCGTGGTGCCGAAGTGGCGCAGAACCTGAGCACGCTTTCGCAGCAGTTGGGCGAAATCGTCGGCAAGGTTCAAAAGGGCCAGGGAACCATTGGCAAGCTGCTCACTGATGAGTCGCTCTACAACAACTTGAACTCCGCCGTCACCCGAGTCAATTCGGTCGTTGCCTCAGTCCAGGCGGGCGAAGGTACGGTGGGGAAGTTGCTGACTTCGGATGAGCTATACGACAAGGCCAACACGACCATCGGCCACGCCGAAACGCTGCTCGCCGATGTCCAGCAGCAAAAAGGCACCCTCGGAAGATTGATCTACGACCCTTCCGTCTACACGGATGCGAAGCAGTTTCTCGAGC
>Ga0187846_10002444_pt1 | contig 10141 bp, 10 predicted proteins | sample TC_taG_FD_161473 | JGI IMG/M metagenome (GOLD analysis project Ga0187846, IMG submission 161473) | Biofilm microbial communities from the roof of an iron ore cave, State of Minas Gerais, Brazil - TC_06 Biofilm (v2) | ecosystem: Environmental > Terrestrial > Deep subsurface > Cave > Wall biofilm... | reverse complement strand
TGAGCTGGGTTCACACCGTCGTGAGACAGGTGTGTTACTTTTTGGCGGAAGTGCAAGGGTCTCTGACGAGAAGGTTCCCACAGTACGAGAGGAACGGGGAATCGGCGCCTCTAGTCCATCAGTTGTCCGGCAGGGCATCGCTGAGCAGCCACGCGCTACGGGATAAGGGCTGAAAGCATCTAAGCCCGAAACCCCCTCGAAAAAGAGAGACCTTTAAGGACATTCGTAGAAGACGAGTTCGATAGAGCCGGGGTGTACGCGGAAAGCCTTCGGGCGATCCGTTCAGCCCGCGGCCACTAACGTCCGCAGCTACGCAAACTGACTGCACTTGACAGTTACACAGAACGCGTGTGAAACCATTTCCTTCTCTTGAAAACGTCGGTTGGGCCGATCCCTGCCCGGGCATCGTTCACCCCGGGCTGGCAGGCTTATGACCCGAATCTGTGATGGGCGGAGCCGCCTCCGACAAGGGCACCGGATCGAACGATGAGCCTGCGAACGCGAAAGATGGAGCTCAAACTCCTGGCCGCCACGACGCGTCTCCTCGGTCCGTGGCATCTGCGTGTGATCCGGGACGAACTTGTGCCGACCGGCTCGCTCGATCCGAGGTTCGAGCAACTTGTCCCGATGGTCCAGCCCTACACGCTGCTCTCGATCGACCGGCTATTCGTCCTCTACCGGCTGGTCGAAAGCAGCGCGCCGATTCCGGGCAACATCGCCGAAGCCGGGATCTTTCGTGGAGGGTCGCTCCGGTTGTTGCGAGAAGCGGCTCGCGGGTTCGCGCCGGACAAGACCGTGCACGGCTTCGACTCGTTCTCCGGGCTCCCTTCCCCCTCAAGACAGGTCGATGGCCAGTTTCATGCTCAAGGCGATTTCGCTGCGGGGATGAACGAAGTCTCTCAGTACCTCTCGACGAGAGGGCCATCGGACATCCAGTTGCATCGAGTGCTTTTCGCGCCCGGGATGCCCTCGGCCCCGGACTCCGGGGAGCCCTGGGCGCTCGTCCACCTCGACCTCGACCTACGCGACTCGGTGGCCGGCGCGTTGTCGTTCTTCGAGCCGCATGTGAGTCGCGGTGGCTACGTGATCATCGACGACTACGGGTTCCGCAGCACCCCCGGTGCGCGGGAGGCCGTCAACGCCTACTGCAGGGTCCGAAAGTTGACGCCGATCTACTTTCCGACCGGCCAAGCGTTGATCGTCAAGCCCGAGCGTCAGACCTAGCGACGCGCCCGCACTTGGTGTGCTCGGCGAGAACGCACACAGGAACTTTGCCACATTGACTCCACGCTGCTTTAGGTAACGAGAGGAGTTCGGTAGGTGTGCCTTCCCTCGGGGTCTCTCGAAGCCACTGGCCGGTCGTCGCGTGGATCCGACTCAAGCTCCCAGTTCTCCCGAGATCCGAGTCGCTGATCGCGGGAATCGCTCCGCCGGCCGATCCACCACTCGATATCCTAACCAGGAACATCGTGGCCACCGACCCCCGTAAACGTGTCTATGCCTTTGAAGAGGAGCAGGACGGTTGGGTGCTGCGAATCGTCTGGGATGCGGACGACCCCGGCATCCTGGAGGCGGAGTATCGCGCGCCGGTGTACGGCTCGCGACTGGCTAGGGAAAAAGTACCGGATTTCTGGCGAGCCGTGAAAGGAAAGACCTCAGTGTTGGGGCCGTTGAACGTCGAGGCCGCGGATCCTCGCCCCTGACGAGGGTCGCAGTCCCCCCCGCGATTCCGGACCATCGTCGATTTGGCACCTCAGGCTCCTTCGCGGTTCCGGCGGTCCCGGTCCTTTCCCACTGACCAAGGTCGAAGGAGTGTCCGGCTTGGAATGGTCAGCCGCCTGGAAGGGAGCGACCAACGAGGAACCTTTGGGCGAGCTTCTTCGAATTCCTCCGCGGCCTAGCTCGACGCGCGGTAGTGGAGGGTCCAATTTCAGGCGAGACGCCGTAGATAGGCTACTAGCTCAGAGTCGTCATTCCGTGAAAACCAACCCCGGAATGGAAAGTGCTCATCCAAAGTCCGTAGCCCAGTTCGAACAAGCCGAGGACCACCTCCCGATGCAGGAGACGGAGACTTCGGAGGAGGCTGAGCCGTCCGGAGTCTCATGGAGGCCGCCACTAGTTCGACAGGAAACACGTGCGCATCTCCGCGGTGGTGGAAGCGTGCGACGACGACCCAATTCCAGTTCCGTGCCATACGGTCGATGGTCTGATCGCTGAAGTAGGACAGGTGAATCGGAGGCCGGAACCAGCTCCACCGAGCCCGCGTCAGCGTTGCGCTCCGGCCCCGGGCATTGGGTGCTCGAAGAAGCAAGATTCCACCTGGGCGCAAATGAGACGAGACCAGGTCCAAGGTCGCTCGGGGATCGTTCACATGCTCGAGAACATGGCTCATGACGATCACGTCGAAGCTGCCTAGATCTGGAAGCACGGCATTGGCACGGCCAGTGTGGATCGGTACGTTCAACCGACCTGCCGCATGCTTGGCGGCGCCTTCGTCAATCTCTATGCCAGTAGGTGCCCACCCACGGTCAGCAGCGGCCTCAAGGAAAGTTCCCGTAGAACAGCCGACGTCGAGGATCGATCCCGGCGGTTGGCGTTGAGCTGCTAAAACGTCGAGCAGCCGACCGTACATAGTTTCTCGATACGCCACATCGTGCTGTAGTGCTTCCGAAAGCCCCTCTCCGAAACCCTGGTACACCCGACTGAGCTCGTCGTCGCTTGGCATGGGCCAGACAAATGCCGTGTCACAAACGCTGCATTCCCAAACTCTCGGGCGCCGGGACGGAAATCGAGTGGATTCCTTCAACTCCTTCGTCGAGCAAAGTACGCACCTTCGAGGTGCGACCTCCGAATGGGATTGCGAGGGCCGACCGATTACTGACACTTGAGAGGATGTCGGTGATCGCGTAGGAAAGCGGTCGTTCGAAGTCTTCACCCAGATCCCCATTCGCTTGGTTTCATTAGTGGTTTCGTTCTTTCCTTCAGGGGAGTACGGTAAATTCTTCGCCCTCCTCGAAGTGCCCGCGTACATGCTTCGCGCCACCTTCGTGCATCTCCCGGGAATCGGTCCGTTCACGGAGAGCGCATTGTGGCACCGGGGGATTACCGACTGGACCGCCTTTCGGGCGGCGGGGGATCTTCCGAGCGTATCTCCCGGCCGTCGACGGCTGCTCGTCACCGAGCTGGGACGAAGCGAAGCGGCGCTAACGAGCCTCGACGCCGGCTACTTCGCGGGTCGGCTTCCCCCCTCGGAACTGTGGCGCATGTACCCGAACTTTCGACGGGGGACGGCCTTCCTCGACATCGAAACCACTGGTCTCTCTCCCTACGCGGGCATTGTTACTGTGGTGACCGTGCACGGCGGAGGTTCGACTCGGACGTTCGTCGCCGATGATGACCTAGAGGAACTTCCCGCCTACATGCGACGCTTCCAACTGCTCGTGACGTTCAACGGCCGTCTGTTCGACGTGCCGTTCTTGGAGGCCCAATTCCCCGGCTTCGTGGTCCCGCCCGGCCATGTCGATTTGCGATACGTGCTGTATCGGCTCGGCCTTGCCGGCGGGCTCAAACGAATCGAGGAGCGGCTCAATCTGGGCGATCGTCGCGGGGTCGAAGGTGTCGACGGTCGAGAGGCGGTCCGACTTTGGGAAGAGTACCGGTCGGGTCGCACCGATTCGTTGGAACGTCTGGTGAAGTACAATCGCGCGGACACGGTGAATCTCGAACCTTTGCTTCACTACGCCGTCGAGGAACTCACCCGCCGGCTGCTGGGAGATTCGCCGTTCACCCCCGAGGACGGCCGAATGGCGCAACTAAGGGCGGATTAGCTCCGCGTCGTCGACGACGCGGTCCGGCGCACGAATCGGCGGAGCGCCGGACTCCGGGACAGCGGACTGCACGCGTTTCAGTGTCGCCGCACAATAATCAGCGGAGGCGTCGATGGAAACGAAATGCCGTCCCGTCGATCGGGCCACTTGGGCGACGGTCCCCGTTCCCCCAAACATGTCAAGAACGACGTTCTCCCGATAGGTGTAAAACTTGATCAATCGACGGATGAGCTCGGTGGGAAACGGCGCGGGGTGTCCGCTCCGATTCCGCTCGGGCGGGATGGCCCAGAAGCCGTCGGAGAACTGCTGGAATTCTTCCGCCGTAACGTCCACGAGATCGGAGTTTCCTTCGAGGCGCCAGCTTTCCTTGCAAAAGATCAAGACATACTCCCAGGAAGGAATGATGTGGGGGTTCGCTGGGCTCCTCCAGCTCCCCCAGGCGGTACGGCGTCCCATCGTCTGCTTGTACCAGATGATCTCAGTGCGCATGATGAACCCGATCTCTCGAAGATCTCGGGTGAGATCATGGTGCAGGGGGCGAAAGTTCTTGATCGAGGTGGGCGCGACGTTAAGGGCGAATCGCCCGCCCGTGACAAGAACGGGATAAAGCTCGCGCCAAACCGATCGCAACCACTCGCGATACTCTTCGTGTTGGCGCGCATCGGAGTAGCCGGAGTAGCGAATTCCCACGTTGTACGGAGGCGAGGTAATGGCGAGATGGACCGATGCCCTCGGAAGCTTCGCGAGCACTGTTCGAGCGTCACCGCGGATGATTTGATCGGGGAGGAGCCATGGAGCAGAGCGGCTCGACGTCGACATTCGCCGGGCCGTCACGAGAGCCATGCCTCGGTCCGAAACTCAGAGGTGGCATCAATCTTCCGGGAGTCTCGTTTTCCGGGCCGCGCCTTCTAATCCTCCCTCGTTTGCTACCCTAACGCGTGCCGTCTTTTCTTCAGCAGCTCGTATGTGCGTCCGGCGAACATTTCTTGGGTGCCGACGTCGCCGCTGGACTCTGCCCGGAATGCGGGCGATCGTTGATTGCCAAGTACGACCTCGAATCGTATCGCGAGTCCCACGCTCCCGATTCCTGGTCCGTGGGTTCGACGTCGATTTGGCGATACTTCGAGCTTCTGCCGCTCCGGCGGCGTGAGAATATCGTGACCCTCGGAGAGGGAGGTTCCCCCGTGCTTTCGCTCGAACCCCCGCCCGAGGCGAACGGGATTCGCCTTTCATTGAAGGACGATGGAATCCTTCCCACGGGATCCTTCAAAGCTCGCGGAATGAGCGTAGCGGTCTCTCGCGCGCTGGAAGGGGGACGTACCTCGCTCTTTGTCCCGAGCGCAGGAAATGCTGGGGTCGCTCTTGCGGCCTACGGGGCTCGCGGCCGAGCGAAGGTCCGAGTGTACCTACCTCGAAGCACCCCTGCCCCGCTGCAAGCTGCGATATCGGAATTTGGGGCCGAGCTAGTGAAGGTTTCGGGAACCATCGCCGACGCGGGGCGCGTCGGGCGTTTGCGTGAGTCGGGAACTGACAGTTTTGATCTTTCCACCCTCCGGGAGCCCTTTCGAGTCGAAGGCAAGAAGACGATGGGGTTCGAGATTTTCGAGCAGGCCACCGGCGCGCAGCTTCCGGAGGTCATCGTCTTTCCTACAGGAGGAGGCACCGGGGTTCTGGGTCTCGAGAAGGCCTTTGACGAACTTCGGTCGCTCGGTTGGCTCGAACGGATTCCCAAGCTCGTGGCGGTTCAGGCAGAGCACTGCGCACCGATCGTTCGGGCGTTTCGTGATGGAGATCAAGAAGCGCGACCTTGGAAATCCCCTACGACGATCGCGCCCGGCCTGTTGGTGCCCTCCCCCTTCGATTCCGCCCGGGTCTTGACCGCGCTCCGGCGCACCCGGGGGGCGGCAGTTACGGTGACCGATCGAGCGATCTTCACCGCGCGCGCGGCGCTCGCGGCAAAGTACGGGATCTCGGTCTCTCCCGAAGGCGCCGCTCCCTTTGCTTCGCTTCCAAAGCTTATCAGGGATAGAATCGCCCATCCCGGGGAGCATGTCCTGTTGTACAGCACAGGCACCGGGAGGTTCTCTGCCAAATCCCTGGTCTCAGGCTCCCGGCGCACGGTATCGAGTAACCGTCTCGCGCGGAAGTAGGTCCGCCACCCTTCCGCTTATCGATTTAACCTTCGAGTCGTTTGGCTCGAACGGTCGGAGCACGCAACACGAAAGAACCTCGAAAGTACCTCTTCAAGAGGAAGTCTTCGACGAGGCGGGCGGCTCCGCGACCGGCGTCGGGGCCGTACCCACCGTTCTGGCGTCCGCGCTGGCCTCCTGACTGGAAGGCCGGCGAATGGTACGTCGCCCAATGGTGGAACCGTCGATTCGCCACGGGGATCATTAGCCCCCTGAATCGATGGGTCGCTAAGGCCTCGCGCCGAGAGTTTCTTCTTGCAGTGGTCGTCAGTGGTTTCGTAATTCGACTCTTACTCGCTCCTTATACCGGGGAAGCTGACCTGTCCACCTATGCCGAATCTTCGACGACAATGGCATATGGCGGCGGGCCATACACGTACCTCATTGTCTATCCCCCCGGATGGGTTTTTCTCCTCGATCTCATTGGTCACGCGACCGCGACCCTAATCTCGATCCAATCATTCCTCAGCGTTCCTAGTCCCATCTTCGCCTTGCGGATCGACATTTACATCCTCCAACCCACCAGTATCACCAACCCGGTCTTCTCGCTCTCCGAAAAGATTCCGCTCTTCGTTTTCGATTTTCTCCTGGCCTTGCTGCTCTACGAGATCGCATTGGAATCCGGAGCAAGTAAGACGGCCGCCCGATGGGCCTTCATCGCATACTTTCTCAATCCATTGGTCATTTTCATGAGTGCGGTGCACGGAGCTTACGATGTTATTCCGGAGATGCTCGTGGTAGCTTCGTTCTACCTTGCGCTCCGTGGAAGGGGACTCACTTCGGGCATCGCACTGGGACTCGGCGTGATCACGAAAGTGTTCCCCATTTTTTTTCTTCCCTTGCTCGTAGCTGTTCTCTGGCGTCACCGGGGAGTCGATGAAAGCCGTGGCATCGTTCTCCGGCGATACGCTGCGTGGGCTGCTGGAGTAGTGGGCATGGCGGCATTGGTGTTTTGGCCCTCGGGCTTGCTGCAGGGATACTCAGGGCTGATCACGGTGGGACCAACTTTGGGAGAAAATCACGGAGGATTCGGCATCTGGTCGTGGGTTCAAATTCCGACGTTTGGGGCGGTACAATGGGAACTCTACTGGAACACGGGATTGGTGATGGTCCTAACCACAATCTCGGCTGTGCTTTTGGCCATTGTAGTAGCTCTAGCGTACCTAAGGAGATCACGTACCGGCAAGACCGATCGCGAGTGGCTTCTTGCGTTCGTCGCGACCTCCTTCGTGTCCCTCATCGCCTTCGCCGCTGTGCAACCCCAGTATCTGCTCTGGGTGCTGCCCGGAATGATTATCGTTGCCGCTGTTGAGCGACGGTTTAGAAGCTCTATCGTCATCGTAACCGCGGCCGGCGTGATTTTCTATCTCTTCGGTTTATCGAGCCCCCTCCTTTTCCTTCAGCCTCTGGCGACTTACACGACTCTCCTCTCGTGGTCAACGATCACGAACAGTATCCTGGCTTCCTTGGACCGCGTGGGATGGATTGCGCTCGTATCGTCCATTCTGGGCTCCGTGATCCTCGCGTGGGTCGCGATTCGCGCTTCTTTCCGGGTGAACCCCCTGAGGCCGTCTGAACAATGATCAACAAAACCGTCCGGGTCATTGAACTCGTTCTCGCGATACTGATCGCCGCTCTAGTTCTGGCAGAGATTCTCCTGTACGTACCCTCCACGCGACCGACGCTGTCCCTCGACGAACAACTCACCGTGCAGTCAAACGGCACGGTGACGGTCGTTTCCACCGTTGAATCGAGCTTTTCGGCTCATCTTAGTCTCGACAATCTCGTCGGAAACGGGAGTCCAAAGATCAATTCCATTTTCTACTACTACGACGGGAATTACCCGGTGAGCGGAGCGGATCCCTCAAATTGGTTCGGGCTCCCTGGGCATCTGGGATCCATAGCTAGCGCTCGGGGAGAAGTCGACAACATCGTCGGGCTGAATGCGACGCAGCTTGCGAGCTTCCTCACCTCCCCAATCCCTCCCGATTCGGTCCTCATCGTTGCGTCCGGGTGTCTTCCCGATCCGGTCTACTCCAACAATTCGAACCTGGTGGTACCTTGGCTGAGAGCAGGCGGTCAGCTCTTCTGGGTCGGTTCGCCCATCGGCGAGTTTCGCGGCCCTCCGATCGATCCCCGTGGTCCACCCTTCACCGTCATTAGCGTGCCGAACGGGTCAGATCCCTTTCTGCCGCGGGCATGGCTCGGAAATTCGGCTAACCTCTACCTTGGAAACACGTCAGCGTCGAGCGAGCTAGGCTACTACTATCCCTACGCGTGGCCGGGGCAGGGATTCAACATTTCACTGCTCGAGAAAGGAGGCGGCCTTCCCCTGGGGAACATCGACTCCCACTTTACCAATGTCGCGAGGATTCCCGAGAGCAAGGGAACCTTGGTTGACTTCTCTGCCCCTTCGATCGACGTCGTTCGCCTTGCCTTTGCAATGCAGAACCTTCTCGACGCTGGTCTGCACGAAAGTTCCTACCGACTTCTCGGAGGAACGACCGTATCTCTTTCCTCCGGCGAAAGCGCTACCCTAACCCAAAACGTCCCGATTCCTCTCTCCGTCTTCGCGAACACTTCGGCGGAGTTCTGTCGATTTACCGTGCAAACCGACTATCTGGCTCCCTTCGGCTCCGTCGCCTGCATCCGACTCTAACCCGCGCGTTAGGTCGCCCACCCTCTCGTATCACGGTAGATCCGATGTCCCAGCCTAGGGGAAAGGCAGGCTGCGAAACCCAAGGGCACGGCTCCTCCGCGGGATCGCACTTCGAAGGTATCCCATCGAGCGGCGCTCTGGAGAGTGGCGCGGCCCAGATCGGCCCGGGTGGAATCCGGATCCCTAAGGCGATAGATCAGTGTCTCTGACCAGAGCTGGCCCTCGGCGGCGCGCGTGAGTTCCGGGATTCCCCAACCGCCAACAACCCGGAGAAACTCTGCTCGAGCGGGCTGGGTCACGCTCAAGAAATTGCGTAAGCCCGTGAGATCCGTTGGCGTAGCTTCCGGGGAAGGATTGGAAGTACTCAAGGCGTGAACCCGAAATTGTGTAAGGGGAGTTGGATCGAATCGGAGATCCAGGCCCGAAGCCAAGCCCACATAGAGTAGATAGCCGTCAGCGAGCAGCCCGATTTTGGCCAGCTCACCCCCATGGGCATCGAGTAGTTCCTTTCGAATTGCAATCGAACTGTTGTTAAATCCGGCGGGAAGCCCCCGCAGCTTGGCCAACCCTGAAGAGACCGGGCGGCTGCCAAACTCTCTGGTCTGGCTTCGCGCCCACCGTTCTAGCTCGCGTCGATGAACGAATCGCCCCGGGTAGTCGTGTCCGTCGGAGTCGATCGGGCGCACGCAGTTCTGAAAGTACCCCAACTGAGGATTCTTCTGGAAGTTGTCGAAAACGGTCTTCAACCGCTCGGGGAGGTAGCGATCGTCGTCTTCGAGAAAGGTGACGACTTTTCCCCCTAACGAGGGTAACGCATCCGCGATCTTCTCTCCGATACCCTCTCCCGCCGAGACAATGGAGTGGACGTCGAGCGCCCGAAGCCCTTCCCGAATGGACGCGAGGGGTTCCGGTCCGACGGAGACTACCTCGTACTGATTCCTCGGTAGCGACTGGCGGACGGCGGAGTCGATCGCCGAAAGCAGATACTGGAAACGCTGGTGGTGAATCACGACGACCGATAGGAACGGGGAATCCGTCGCCCGGTCGCCTCCTCCCACGGCGGGGAGGTGCTCGGAGATGGGTTGCAGCGCGTTCATCACAGCCGCAGCTTCGTCGCGTCTCCCATGATGCACGAGATTTGGACGCGCCGGGGGTCTGCTGAGCGAATTATCGCATTGCGTCCGACGATGCTATCGACGAGATCGACGCGCCCCTGAACTTCCGTGCCTTCAAGAAGGATCGAACGCGTCACCGAGGATTCACGAATCGTGCAACGATTTCCTACCGCCGTGCCCGGGCCGATCCGGCTGCCGGATTCGATCTTGACCCCGGCTCCGATGACGGTAGGTCCTTCGACGTGAGATCCTGCGGCGACACGGGACCCGGGCCCGAGGCCGACCGGCCCGACGATCTCCGCACGGGGCTCCACGGTCCCCTTCAGTGCGAAGTGATCGACGGGAAGGCTC